>Ga0316193_10002358_pt1 | contig 13275 bp, 9 predicted proteins | sample MerIslsedime2_MG_FD_207735 | JGI IMG/M metagenome (GOLD analysis project Ga0316193, IMG submission 207735) | Coastal sediment microbial communities from Maine, United States - Merrow Island sediment 2 | ecosystem: Environmental > Aquatic > Marine > Coastal > Sediment | place: USA: Maine...
AGGCTGTTCCCGGGGACCAGACCTACCGAAGTTCTGAGCCTCAAGATCGCGGTGCCGGTGGAGGCGGCGCCGCTGACGTGGACACCCGACTGTCCGTTTTGGTCGGCGTATGCAAAGGCCCCCGTCGTCGTCCCCCCGATCATCGTGTCGGGGACGTTGTCGACCCGGGTTCCATCGGCGATGTTGTAGTGCGTTGCGACACCCCAGGCGTGGATGTTCGCGGTCGTCCCCGAGTTCCCCTGTTCGAGGTGGATGCCATCCTCGCCGTTGGCATTGAAGGTCCCCCTGAGACTGGTATCGGTGGAGTCGGCAAAAACGATCCCGTGGCCCTCGTTGTAGTTGCTTTCGACAAACTCCAACCACGAGTGATAGGAGCCCAGGACGACAATGCCCTTGCCGCTCTGACCGGTTGCAGTCTTGTCGAAGTAGATCGTATCGACTTCCTCTAAGGCGCACGAATCGGCTGTGATCACCAGACCGTTGCACCCTCCAACGCAGTCTTCTCCACGGACCCACCACTGATACGATCCATCATTGAGCCTGACGGGATCGGTCAACGCGGGGAGTTGAGTCGTCGGGTAGAAGCCCATGCTGAAGAGGCCCGGGATGGTCCTGATTTCATCGTAGCCCGGGTTGGCATTGGCGGCGTTGATGGCCTCACGGAGCGTGCAGTCGGCGTCGCAGGCGCCATCGTCGTGGTCGGCATCGGTGGTGAGACCGAAGATCGACCGAGGGCCCGCGACGAGCAGCAGCGGCTGGTTCGAACCCTCAAGAACCACCACCAGATCATCAACGGCGTCCCGACTGACGCGACCCGCTGCTGCGAACCCGGCGCGACCGCCGAGATCCAGGGTCGTGGCCTCGACCGCCCGCCAGCCCTCCGCGTTGTCGAGATCGAGGGCACCGTAGAGTCGAATCCCCGATGGATCGGGGAGAACCAGGGCCGGTCCGCGGCCGACCCCGCTCCACGCTGATCGCAACCAGTTGCTCACCCCATCGGCAATAGGCGCGTTCAATGATGCGGATCGTTCCCCAGTTCGGGGATCGAAGAGTCGAAGCTCTCCCGATTCCGCGACGGCCAGCCGGTGCGTCGTGCTTCGCTCGAATCGATCGAGGGCGAACAACGCCGACGAATCACCGTCCACCAGACGCCTGGAGACGCTCATCTCCCGGGCCATCACCCGGGAGCCGGAGTCGGTGCCGGCAATCACCGACACACCATTATCGGTGGCAACGGCGAGATCCCACCAAGCATCGCCGTCCAGGTTGCCGGCGGCGATTTTTCGAACAACACCGCCCGTAGGCACAAGCAGCGGCGTCTGGACCACGGGCGGTTGCTGGTCAGGAAAGAGCGCCAGCACCGGCCCGGCGGAGGTGAGCACACCGACAACCGGCGACGCGGCGGAGTTCCGACGGCCGTAGTCGAGAGCGTTCAATGAGGTCACCGGCCCCGGAAGAGGCACGATCTCGAAGACCTCCACCGGTTGTTTCTTCGCAAGGGAGAACCAGTCAAGCTGAGATCGACCGTCCATGGCCATGAGCACGTCCAACGTCCCATCCCAGTCCATGTCAGCCACCGTCGCGTGCGCGATAGCGCCCGAAACCCGGGCGAGAACCACCGGTTCCATGAGCTGCGTGCCGTGCTCGATCCGCCACTCGCGGCTGCCGCCCTGGTAGGCGGCCAGCACGGCCTCATCACCGACCCGCCACGCGGCCAACAAATCAAGCAGGTGATCGCCGTCGAGATCCACGAGTTCGACCACGGTGATCTCACCCTGAGAGACACCCGCCGGGAGTGCGAGCGGTTCGACCTGATATTTGGGCCACGGGGCGCCGGGGTCGAGGAGCTCTGCGGCGGACGCGACCGCGGTCACGCAGAACAACGCAATCAAAACCAGCCCGAAAGAAGGACCTCTAGGCGGAGCGTTTCGCATGTCGACCCCCGATTTCTTCGTCGCCAGTATACCCGGCTGTGCGATGAATGCGGGTCGAACGAAATCAACTCCTCAACAATCCGCAGGGGCCAAAGGCCCATGTGGATTGTTGAGGCGAGCGGACCGATGAATCAGCGCGGAGTCTAATCCGGCAGCTTCTCCCAATCGGACTTGGGCGCATCCTCCGCGAGCACGAGGCCACCGGTGGCGCCGGCGTAGACCGGGTCCTTGACGACCCTCACTTTGCCGCCGCCGAACTGTTTCATGGCCTCCTCGAGGTACTGGCCGAACCCGGGGATCTGCGAGCAACCACCAGCAAGAATGATGTTCTGGCGGACCTTGTCCTGGTATTCCGATTCGCCGCTGGCGATGAGGTCGAGCATGGCTTCGGCTACCGGCGGCCCCAGGCTCTCGCAGGCCTGTTTCATCTCGTCGGTAATGTCAATCTGAGACGGAACTCCCGCGACGGGAATGGAGACCGTCACCTTCCCCGGCGCCTTGCCGATGAAACTGTACTTTTCTTTCCAGTCGCGGATTGTGTGAATCGAAACGCTCATCCCCGGATGGCGCTCACCGAGAAGGGTGTAGAGCTGTTCGTCGACCCAGTCGCCGGCGTTGATGAGGGTCCGTTGATCTTCCTCGGTGGGATAGCGGCCCTTCATGACGCAGAAATCGGTCGTGCCGGCACCGGCGTCCACCACCATGGCGTGGAGCAGTGCATCGAGTCCGTACGCCACGGCAAAGGGCTCAGAGACGATGATCAAACCATCGACAAGACCACGCATCGCTTCCCTAACGTGCTGTTTGTTCACCCTAAGCGCTTCGGCGGGCACGCCCACCACGGCCCGGACCTTGCCTCCGCTCTTTCTCACCTCGGGGACGCCGGCAATATCGAGCAGGTGCGACAGGAGCTCCCGGATCGCCTGCTGGTCTTTGTCGGAGCCTTCCTTGAGGAGTCCCCGTTCCAGGGGCCGGTGGACTTCCAGCATGGTCCGGTTTTCCACGGCCTCCTGACCGAAGAGCACCTCCTTTTTGAGGATCTTCCGGGCGACGGCATCCACCGGCCAACCGACATAACTGTCGACGGTCTTGCGGACACCCGCGGATGTCGCGATGGCGCTCTGCGAGGTTCCGAGGTCGATGCCGACGAGAAGGTGTTGGGCTTTTTCGGTCATGTAGATTCTCCCTTGTCTGTAGAACTGATCTCACGCGCATACCCCTTGATGCCGGAGTACAACGCCTGGGCAATACTTTGTCGATACCACGGAAACCCGAGCATCCGGGCTTCACGATCGTTGGAAATACACGCCACCTCGGCCAGCACCGCCGGCATTTCGGTGGCCACGAGCACCACGAAGGGAGCCCGCATCACGCCCCGGTCGACGACGTCGGGATTCCTCATCCGAAGAGTGTCGAAGAGCGACTGACTGACCCAATCGGCCATCCGCCGGCTCTCATCGAGTCGCACCCCGGAGTAGATCCCATCGAGCAGCCGACGGGTGTCGGCGATGGAGAACCCCGAATCACGGTTCTCCTGGGTAGCCAACTGTTTGAGGAACGGATCGACCGTCGTCCCGGCGAAGTAGGTCTCGAAGCCTCGGGCTTCGCGGTCGGGCAACCAGTTCACGTGGATGGAAACGAAGAGATCGGCCTTGGCCTCGTTGGCGATCTCGGTCCGATCCCTGAGGGCGACGGTTTCGTCGCCGTTTCTGGTCATGACCACCGTGAACTCGTCGCCAAGCAGGTCACGAAGACGCGCCGCGATATCCCAGGTGATCTCTTTTTCGAGCATTCCGAACTGGGGCAGGAGGGTGCCGCTGTCCTTTCCACCGTGACCGGGATCGACCACGATCGTCCGGACCGCGAGCGGAATCACGCCCCGTTCGATGGGCTGCGCCTGTTGGCCGGTGATGACATCGCTGAGACCGTCGGTCCGGTCCGCAGACCAGGTCACCGGTGGTGCGTCCACCTGCAGCCCCATCGTTTGTGTGACGATCGCGGGCTCGCTGCGGTCGGCCCGCGCATCGGTGCGAAGACCCAGGGTCAGCACAACCCCGGCAACGAGAACCAGAGATCCCCACGCCAGCAGCGCACGCCGAAGCCGTCGGAACCGCTCGAGCTTGGCCATCCGTTGGCGCCGGATCGTTCCCCGCGGCTGGTTGTGGATGAGTTCGAGATTCTCCTCGGCAATCCCCTCGAAGAGCCGGCGCCTGAGCCTCCGTTGCGCGCTCATCGCGCACCACCGGAGGGGGAGAACTCCCACTCCCGAACCTCCTGAAGGAGGACGAGTGATCGCCAGAGCGGCATACTCTCAATCGTAGCACGCAAGGCGTCAACAAACAGGTGTCCAAGCTCAACAGCCAGTCATCTCAACCACCTGAATTGTGCCGTACGTCACCGGGTTCAAAACATCTGCGACGGACAATTCCGTTATGGCCTCGTATCTGACCCCCATGCTTCGCCGCGCGTTCGTGTTCCTGGTGACGGCCGCATTCTCCTCGGGACTGGCGGCGCAGCAGATCTGCCCCGCGGGATCGCCGGCGGGGCCGGTTCAAGCGCCCGTTTTCGTCACCAACCTCACGGGTCAGACGAGCTGGTTCGCATCGCCGGTGGTTTACGACCTCGACGGCAACGGATCCAACGAACTGGTTGCTGCGTATTACGACGTCTATGTCTTCGGCAGCGACGGGAGTCTCCTCCACCGCGCACAGGAAGGCGACGGTCGGGTCTACGCGCCGCACGTGGTTGCCGATCTCGACGGAGACGGTACCACTGAGGTGGTGGCGGGTCGCGGTCACGACGTCTGGGTGTGGGAGTGGAACGGTTCCGCGTTGACGGTCAAGAACGGTTGGCCCGCCGACACCACAACCGGCGGCAACTCACCCGAGATCCGCGGCATGGCGAGCGGCGATCTCGACGGCAACGGCACCATCGAAATCGTCGTCACCACCACTCAGACCGTCCCCACCTCGAGCGGCGGCGCCCAGGTCTTTGTCTTTGACGCCGACGGCAACTCCTTTCAGCCGGCCGGCGGCCACTTTCCCGCCTGGCCGCGATACAACGCCCTTTCCGGACCGGGCAACGACGCCGACCGCAACGGACCCGGTCACAGCGGTTTCGGTTGTTACGGACTCAACGCCGCCGTTGGAAATATCGATGACGACTCCCACCTCGAGGTCATCGCCACCTACGACAACCACCACATTCAGGTCTTCGACCACGACGGGGTCGCCATCGACGCTTCGGATTACTACACCAACCGGTCATCGCCCTGGGTCGGCAACCGGCTGACCTGGGGCCAGTTCATCCGCTGGGCCGATCCCGCGGTCGAACACAACCATTACAACCTCCATACCGGAACCTGGCCTCACCCCGACTGGGCCGAGTGGCTGCAGTGGACGGCCTCGCCACCGGCGGTGGCCGATCTCGACCTCGACGGCCGAAACGAAGTGATCGGTATCCCGAATGTGGAAATGCACGTGCCCTATGTCACCCAGGCCTATGCGGTGATGGTGCTCGAGGGAGCGCACGGCGACGGCAGCCGATCTGCCCGCCGAAAAGCCGGATGGGAGACCCTGCCCAGAGGCGGCACGCCCATCGACGTCGATGGCTGGTATCCGCCATCGGGGGTGCCGGCGACAACCATCGTCAACATCGTCGGCGACGACCGTCCCGAGATCGTGGTCTCACTCAACGACGGCTATGTCTATGCCTTCGACAGCACCGGCCAACGGCTGTGGCGGACCAACACCCGCCACGGGCTCGCCATCGCCTTCAACTCCGAAACCACCGTCGCCGATCTCAACCAGGATGGTTCACCGGAGCTTCTGCTCGCCACCTTCGGCGACCCCGATGTCCACTCGTCGGGATACCTGATGATCCTCTCGGCCGCCACCGGCGCCGTGCTCCGCGACGTCCCACTCCCCAACCCCGGCCACAACGGCAACGGGAACGGAGCGCCGGCAGCGCCGGCGGTGGGCGATCTCGACGGCGACGGGCAACTGGAGGTCTTTGTCCAGACCTTTGATCACGGTCTCGATGTGTTCACGATCCCGGGTTCAGCGTCCAACTGCGTCATGTGGGCCACCGCCCGCGGCGGCCCGCTCCGCTCGGGCCAGGCTCTCCTGAGGTGGCGCGAAGGGATCTTTATGGACGGCTTCGAGACTGGCTCGGCCACAGCGTGGTCGAACACCGTGCCCTGACGACCGGTCCGCGGTAACAGCCAAACTCGCCGGTATCGTCGTATGATCGTGCGGATGTTCTACGAGACGTGGTGGTTCATAGCCAGCGTGATCGCCGGTTCGGCGATCCTGATCTGGAGCGCGCTCCGGTTGCGCTTGGCGGCCTCCCGGCGGCGTGAGCGGGAGCTCCAGAACATGGTCGATCTCCGCACTCAGGAGGTCCGCAGCCTCGGCAGCCTCACCGAGATAATCAACACCGCCGTTGGTCTCGATGAGGTCCTCGAGCACGTCTGGGATTCGTTCCGCACTGTCGTTCCGTACAACCGGATTGGTTTTGCGGAGGTCGACAACGACACAGAGACGGTGCGTGCGGTCTGGGCCCGGAGCGACGCATCGGAGATCAAGATCGGGACCGGCTACTCGGCGCCCCTGGCTTCCACCAGCCTCGGGCGGATTCTCGAGACCGGAAAACCGCGGATCATCAACAATCTGGCGAACTACCTCGAAAGACACCCGCAATCGGATGCGACCCGGGCCATCGTCGAGGAGGGGATGCGGGCCAGCATGACTGTTCCCCTCAAGGCGATGGGGCACGAGGTCGGCTTTCTCTTCTTTTCCAGCCAGACTCCCGATATCTATACCGATAAGCACGCCCGTCTGCTCGCGAGAATCTCCGGCCAACTCTCCCTGGCCATCGAAAAGAGCAGGCTCTACGACCGCCTCCTTGAGACCACGAAACTCCTCGAAGAAGCCAACGAGCGTCTCGAGCGTGCGGCATCGACCGACGCCCTCACCGGAATCGCCAACCGCCGTGTCTTCGACGAGCGCCTCGAGGTCGAGTGGCGCCGGTGCCGAAGGAACCGGCAACCGCTCGCGATTCTGATGATCGATATCGATCACTTCAAACGATTCAACGATCTCCACGGCCACGTCGCCGGCGACGACTGCCTACGAGCCGTCGCGACGACTCTCAACAAGACACTCGCCCGCGCCGCCGATCTTGTCGCTCGATACGGCGGCGACGAATTCGCCGCCATCCTGCCTGAAACCACCACGGACGAGGCCGCCAAGCTGGCCAACGAGCTTCGCCTGAAAGTCGGGAAGCTCGAGCTGGAGAAGCTCAGTCCGGCAGCGAGATTCACCATCAGCATCGGTGTCGCCACCGAAATTCCCACCGAGGACCGATCGGAGGGGGATCTCATCCGGAGTGCCGATACGAACCTCTACATCGCCAAGAATGAGGGCAGAGACCTGGTCCACACAAACCCGGAAATCAGGTTGCCGAAGGAGTGAGGAGTGAGGAGTGAGCACTCGCTTCGCTCGTTGGTCAGCGCTCCCTTCGGTCGCTGTTAGGAGGTTTGCGCATCGACTCCGCGGCCTCGGAGGCCGCTCCGCTCAGGATGACAGTTTGGGTGTTTTGCAAGAGGCTCACGTGAGGCGTCGACTAACCAACGCTGACCCCCTTTCCCCCCTGGAGCTTCACCCCTGACCGCGCCATTTCACCTCTAACCCCTCATCCCCAACTCCTAACCTTCTAACTTTCTAACCTCAATTCTGAAACCTTTTTATGATTTCAACGTGATATCATAGTGACATCATTCAAGGAGGTTTCCCATGGTCGCCGAAAAGACATTCAACCCACTCTCAGGCTGGTTCCCACTGATCGTGACGATCGCGTTGTTCCTCGCCGGTCCGTTTCTCTTCATCACGGGCGCCATCGGGCTCGGGTATCCCGGCGGAATCGCTTTCGTGCTCAGGATGGTTGCCGGCGTCATCCTCTTCCTCATGGCGTTCATCTCCCTCTTCGGCTACATGGCCATTGCCCCCAACCAGGCTCGGGTGCTGCTGCTCTTCGGTATTTACAAGGGCTCGGCCCTGAAGTCAGGCTTCTTCTGGGTCAATCCCTTCTACTCGAAAAAAAAGATCTCACTCAGGATCCGCAACTTCGAAACCGGATCGACCTCGACGCCCGAGCAGAAGAGCGAGGCGGGCAAGGTGCTGCAGAAAGCCGGCCGAACCCATGGCCGTCCGTCCAAGGTCAACGACCGCGACGGCAACCCCATCGACATCTCAGCGGTGGTGGTGTGGCGGGTGGTCAACACCGCAGAGGCACTCTTCGAGGTCGACGACTTCGAGGACTTCGTCCAGGTCCAGAGCGAGGCTGCGCTGCGCAACCTGGCGACCCGCCACCCCTACGACAGCGAGGACCACGAGATCTCTCTTCGCGGGAGCACCGCTGAGGTCTGCGAACAACTCCAGGTCGACATCCAGGAACGCTTGGGCAAGGCCGGCGTCAACGTCATCGAGGCGCGAATCAGCCACCTCGCCTACTCGCCCGAGATCGCCGCCGCCATGCTGCAGCGCCAACAGGCGCAAGCGGTCGTCGCCGCCCGCACCAAGATCGTCGAAGGCGCGGTCGGCATGGTCGAGATGGCCCTCGACAAGCTCGCCGACAAACACATCGTCGAGCTCGACGACGAGCGCCGCGCCGCCATGGTCTCCAACCTCCTGGTGGTGCTGTGCAGCGACCGCCATACCCAGCCCGTGGTCAACACCGGCACGCTCTACACCTGACGTGGGAAAACGCGAGCCCTTCTTGATGCGGGTCGATCCCGAGGTCCTCGACGCCCTCCGGCGCTGGGCCCGGGACGACCTGCGCTCGGTCAACGCCCAGGTGGAGTTCATCCTCCGCCGGGCGTTGATGAGCGAGGGCAGGTTGGCGAAGGCGGAGAAACGGCGCCGAGGTGGCGGTGGTGGTCGCGAAGGCGGGGGCTGAGCCTCTTGCGAAAACCTCGATTCCCAGGGAATCGTGGTCGTTGGTCTCCACGCCGGCGGAACGCCGGCGCTACAAAGGCTCGAGCTCTGTTGCAGGGCCGGCGTCCCTCCGGCCCTGTGTCGCGATGGAGGGGGTGCACAGGCGACCCACGATTCGTCGGACGAGTCGTCGGAATCCAGGCACCCTTGACTCGTTCTGTTGAAGGTCGCGGACGTTTCAGATTCGCAAAGGTGACTTCGGTCACGGCGAAACCAGCTGTCCAACCATCACCATGATCCGGGGGGGACACCATGTCCACTCAGAGGATATCCATCATCGTGACGGTCGCGTTGGCAGCTGCCCCATGCGCCGCTCAAAACGCTCTGACCCTGGTCGGGATCGAGCCCTTCGGAAACTTCAACACTGCGGGCGTCGTGGTCGAGATCTCGGGCGATGGCAATTGGGACGGCTCCGCCGACCTCGAGTTGGAATCTCCGGGCGGCGTCGCGTTCATCCCGGCGCACCCCGCTGTCCGCATCGACGACACCCATCTTGTCGGCAGCCTGTTCAACCTGGAGTCGGACACCGACTATGTGGTCCGGGTGACCCTGGCAGATCCTGATGGCGTCATCGGGGCGACCCAGATCGAGACCCTCGTCAACACCCGATCGGACACTTTTCCCGAGCCTTCGCTTCGGACCCTCCACGTCTCCCCCACCGGCAGCAATTCGAACCCCGGCACCGATCCCGCGGCTCCTCTCGAGACCATCCAGCATGCAGCCGATCTCGCGCAACCCGGCGATCTCATCCTGATCCAACCGGGGATCTACCGTGAATCGGTGACCGTGCCCACCTGCGGCACCGCCTCGCAGCCCATCGTCTTCCGCGGCGCGGCCGCCGGGGCGACGCTCGACGGCGCCGACGAGACCACTTTGACGGGTGTGACATGGACCCCCGAAGGCAACGGCATCTGGTCGCGAGTTCTCGGGTTCTCCACCGGCCACGTGGTCACCGATCAGGGGCGTCTTTTTCGCTACGAGGGTCTTCCCGACCTGGGGGCTCTCGGCGCCGGCGCCCCCGGTGGTTTCCACTTCGACGGAACCACGATCTTCGTCAAGAACGCCGACGGCAGCTCGCCTGCGTCCCGCCAGATGCACGTGGCGCGCCTCGAGGACGGCTTCTATCTCAACGGTCGCTCGCATATCCGCATCGAGAACCTCGAGATCCGCCACTACGGCTCAGGGGACTACGGCAAAGGGGTCTATCTGCGTTACTCCGCGGACTGTGTGGTTCGCGGGTCGCGGATCCACGAAACCGGCTCCACCGGGGTGTGGATCAAGGGCGGCGAACGGAACACGGTCGAGGGCAACGACTTCTGGGACACCTCGATATTCGCCTGGCCGTGGCCCTACACCAAGGGATCGAGCGCCGAGAACAACGCGGTGGCCCTCACCGACAACCCGGGGCGCGGCAATGTCATCCGCCGAAACACCGTTCGGGGCTTCTTCAACGGCATCGGCCCGTGCGGCTCATCGCCGCCGCCCAGCGGGTTCACCGCCGAGACCGATGTCTACGAAAACGTGTTCTCAGAGCACACCGACGACGCCATCGAACCCGAAGGCTACTGCGCCAACATCCGTATCTTCGACAACCACATCGAGGATGTCCACATGGCCTTTGCCGTGGCCCCGGCGGCGCCCGGACCGACGTGGATCGTACGAAACGTGGCCTACAACTTCGGCAACACTCGAACCAGCCAATCGGATGGATACACCGCCAGCGCCCTCAAGATCAACAGCGGCTACCCGACCCCCATCGGACCGCTCTTTCTCTACCACAACACCTTTCTCACCGAGGCCCCCGGCACCGACGCTCTGGCCCTGCTCAACCCGGGGGAGAGCACCTATCTCGTTGCTCGAAACAACGTCTTCTCCGGAACCCAATACGCGCTTTACAAGGTCAACCCCGTCACGCTCGACTTCGATTGGGATGCCCTCCACACCACCGATCCCGTCCACTTCGTCAAGTGGGAGGGCACCAACCACGCCGGCCTTGCCGCGCTCCGGAACGCTGAGGGCCAGGAGATGAACGGGCTTCAAGCCCCTCCCCTCTTCGCCGATCCCGCCGGCGGCGATTTCACGCCTCAGGCCGGCAGCGCCCTGATCGATCGCGGCCTCGTCCTACCCGGAATCAACGACTCCTTCGAAGGTTCAGCGCCCGACATCGGCGCCATTGAATACGGCTCTCCCCTCTTTGCCGACGGTTTCGAGTCCGGAGACGTCACGACGTGGAGCCTCTCGGTCCCCTGACTCCTGCCATCGGTCATGGACAGGTATTGGGGTAGAAGCCGGTTCCTTCGTCCCAGACAGCAACGCATTGAACGGCCCCGATCACCGGCCCGCCCGCGAGCTCGGTGCCGGTCACTCGCACGGTTCCGGTCCCGGGCATCAGGGAGAGGGTGTTGGTAGGATCGCTGATCCTGGATTGGCGGATGGTGACCGCCATGTCGTCCACCGCATCGCCGTTGACCTCCACCGTCCCGTGGGCCTCGCACCGCGAAAAGAAACCCGACTGCTGACCATCGGTGCCGTAGAGCAAAATCGCCGCCGTTTCGCCTGCGAAGTCGACGTCACTGGCATCGACGCTCGCGCCAAATGTGCGAAGACCGAGGGACTGGCTTGCGCCGCCCCCCCTGTAGGATCCGCGACTGATCACCGTCTGACCGTCGCCATAGAGGTAGAGAGCCCGGCTCACGCTCGTGCCGGTGACATCCGCCACGGAGTCGACCAGAAATACATTGTCGGCATACGACTCGATTCCAACCGCGAAGTCTGCTCCGGTGACGGTGATCCAGACGTCCTCGATGAACATATTGTCGGTGCCGTTATAGATACCGTATGAGTAGTTGGTGGAGCCTGACAGAATGATGTTGACCCGACTGATGCGGGAAGCCGTCCCAATGGATCCTGTCGTCACACCGTGGGCTGCGGAGGAAGGATCCGCGCACGTGTTCTCGATCGTCAGATCGCTGAGTTCTCCCTCATTGAATGCGACCACACGGTCGACCGGCCCACATGCCTCGGAGTAGATCCGGGTGGCCAGCCGCCCAGCCCCGCGGAGATGGACCCACCTCCAAAGCTGGAAGTTGGCTCCGCCGTTGGCCACCGCATCCCCCACCGGCCCGACAACAACGGTCCGGCTGTAGGGCGATCCTCCGGCCGATGCACAGGCCCACGATGAACCGCTCCACGCTGCGACCTCGCCCGAACCGCAACTGAGATCAGCCAAAGTATCGTCGTCGCCGTCGTCGAGACCGGCGGGTTTGCCGGTGAGATTCGACCACGCCCGGTAGTAGCTGCCGTGCTGGCCGTCCAGGGTGTCGGCCTCACCCGCCGTTGTCGCGCTTCCTGCGGTCGTCGCGCTGTCGGCGGTGGTGGCGTGTCCCGCAGTTGTCGCGCTGCCGGCGGTCTGCGACTCAATGGCGTGGGCGGCAAACGGCGCCGCGGTGAGCGCCTGGCGCGGATCGAGCAGTGCGTACGCGCCGGTGCTTCCACCATCACGCACTTCAACCGCGAGCCAGAGCTCGCTGCCGTTAAAGACTGCACCGAAGTCGAGAGGGACCGTCACTCGCCCGCCCATCACGGCGGTGTCCTCGATGACCACGGCCGAGCCGACCTGGACGCCGCCGGACGCGGCATCCCAGAGGGTGAATCGAAGATCGACGACCCCGCTGACCGGTGAACCGGCATCCGCGAGGATTCCTTGATAGGTGAAGGTGGTTCCCAGGGTTCCCGCGGAAGCGGCGCTCGCGAGACCAAGGACCAACAACGACAACATCAGGGCTCGAGTCTTCATCATTCCTCCCAAACTCAGGGAGAGGCGGAGCTCCAAGCTCCGGTATCTCCCGATTCGAATCCATCGGCGAACAGCGGGGTTTCACCGGGCTCATCGGCCAGGATGAATCCACCCTCGAGATCGAGCGATCCGCCGCTGAGACTCCCGGCGTCGAACTGACCGATGGCCGAGACCACCGTCCACGTCCCGCCGCTCGCACGGCCGCCTCCCCCGTCCACCGACCACCAATCCATGGCATCGGCGGCGACCGCCTCCGGTGGTGGATCCGGCCCGACGGCTGATGCCGCCCCGGTCACCGCGACAAACAGCGCCGCAACCGACACTGCGACCATCCATCCTGGATGAGCACGTCTCGATCCCAATGAACAACTTTTCATGAGCAGCTCTCCTGCTACCAAGATCGGCCGCTCGGAAGGTTGAAGGAATGGTCGAAAGCGACAATCGCATGGACGATCGCGACATCGATGAGTCCTCGGCCTCCTGTGAGCGAGCGCGTCAGGTGCATAACGACCGCACCAGCGTGACCAAGGCCCCTATCAGAGACGTTGTA
>Ga0316193_10002361_pt1 | contig 13272 bp, 10 predicted proteins | sample MerIslsedime2_MG_FD_207735 | JGI IMG/M metagenome (GOLD analysis project Ga0316193, IMG submission 207735) | Coastal sediment microbial communities from Maine, United States - Merrow Island sediment 2 | ecosystem: Environmental > Aquatic > Marine > Coastal > Sediment | place: USA: Maine...
TGTCCCTCACCGCGTTGCCCCATGTTAGACGGCGGTCCAGCTCGGGGAGTCGAACGCTGGTTTGCCGACGGCGAACTGGGGTGCGAGCGCCGCCATGTGACGACGTTGAGGAGCGCTCCGATCGACGAGGAAGAGCGCAGGCCGCGACAGCGGACGGAGCCCTGGATGATCAAAGGGTGGCCCTCAGGGCGGTCAATCGATGAACGACGGTGTCTGGCCGAGCATACGCCGGAGGCCGGCGAGTGGCACGCGCACGAGATCGGGTCGGGTTGCGAGTTCCCAATGGAGCTCCCGAAGTGCCCGCGACACTATGAAGGCATCGAGGAGGTCATCGACAGCACCCACGGAGTCGGGGAGAAGAGGAGAATCCTCCAATTCTGTGAGGTAGCTCTCGACAAATGCGAGTCCAATCACCCGGGACCACCACGCCGCCCAGAGTCGCTCACCCGGCGACCCGTCGCGTGCAGCTGCAAGTGCGACGTAGTCGAACGACCGGAGCATCTGGGCAACGTCGCGCAACGGTGAGCCGCGAAGCCGCCGCTCACCGAGCGGACGCGAGTGGTCACCAGAGAAGTCGGCAATTATGAATCCGTCATCGACGATGTGCACCTGGTCGAGGCGGTAGTCGCCGTGAAGTCGAATTCGCGATCCCTTGATACGGTCCCGTCTGATGGCGCCGATCCGCCCGAGGCAGGATTGCTCTGCCTGAATGAGCTCATCCAACGCAGTCGCAACCTGACCTTCGGCTTGGTGCCGCAACCGGCGGATTTCTCGCACCTCGTGGCGGATGCCGGCACGCAGTGATTGGTAGAGCGACTGTTGGTAGTGCTGCGTGAATGGTTCGGGGTTCAGGTCCGGGTCCTCGCTGAACGAGCCCAACGCCTGATGAAGGGCAGCGGTCGTTCGGCCGAGCCGTGTCGTGAGTTCGAGCGCTGGGTCGAGCAGGTGGGCATTCGGAAGAGCGACGACGGGAGCCTGGTCCACCGGTCCGAATGCGCCTTCGGGCTCCCCGAGTGCCTCCTCGTCTCTTGTTGCGTCGAGCCAGTTGCGGGCGAAACCGGACAGGACGTTCCACGCGGTGGAGTCTTCCGCGAACGACTGTTGGAGGACGCCGAGCGTGTACGTGTCGCCTGACTGGTATTCGAGTGCGCCGTAGGTGTCGGCGATGTCGTCGAAGGCTGTGCGCTCGGTGAGGAAGCGTCGCAATTCGAGGTCCGGATTGACTCCCGGTTCGACTTGACGGAAGAGTTTGATCACGAAGTCGCGTCCGAAGTCGATGTAGGTCTCGCCGCGGCTGTTGGTTGATACCGTCGATTCGATCGGCTCGCCCGTCGGGACTTCGAACGTGGCGATGCCTGCGGTGCAGATCAACGATCCGGCGCGCCCCAGGAGCGTCTCGCCGGCAAGGATCCCTTCGAGGAGCATGGCCCGGAACCGTGGATTCTCAACGGCGTCAAACAGGATCCCATCGGTGCTGTCGCGCCGCACCTGGGCGAGCACGGCAGAGTCGGCGATGTCGGAATCCGGTTCGAACGAGATCCCGATCGGAACGACATACCAGTCGCTGGAGTTCGCGCTTCGGTCGATGCTGACGAGGGCGATCCACATCGTGGTGTCTTGCTCACCGGGAGTGACCGGGATCAGATCGGCTACCGAGATCTGCGATCGACGCGGGGGGCGGCCCTGGTACCAGGACTGCGCTGCCACGAAACCACCGAGGAGTTCCGGCAGGGGCCCGTCGCTCGCAAACGCACCCTCGAGGGGACCGCTGATTTCCACCACATCCCGGGCATCGACGGCGGAACGGTCGTGGCCGTCGATCGACATCCAGTAGAAGCCGTACGGGCCGAGCGAGAGCGGGTAGGGAGCCTCGCCGATTGCCGGGAATTCCGTTCTGCCGAGCATCTCGGTGGGGCGTTGCCCGGCAAAGCGGCTGAGATCCAGCTCCGCGAACTGGGAGTGGCGGCTGAGGTTGGCGACAACCGCGATCGTCTCCCCTTCATCCTGACGAAGGTAGGCGAGGATTTGCTCGTTGTCCGGCGACAAGAACTCGATGCTGCCGCGCCCAAAGACCGGATGACGTTGGCGGAGCCGGATCATGCTTCGGGTCCAGGACAACAACGAATTCGGGTTGGCCTGCTGCGCCTCGACGTTCACCGTCTCGTAGTGAAACTGCGGATCGACGACGATCGGGAGATAGAGCGATTGGGGATTGGCTCTCGAGAAACCGGCATTGCGGTCGTTGCTCCATTGCATCGGCGTCCGAACGCCGTCACGATCGGCGAGGAAGATGTTGTCGCCCATCCCGATTTCGTCCCCGTAGTAGACCACCGGGGTACCGGGCAGCGACAAGAGCAAGCTGAACAACAACTCGATGCGCCGGCGGTCGTTCTCGAGCAGCGGTGCCAGGCGCCGCCGGATTCCAAGGTTGAGACGTGCACGCCGGTCGGGGGCGTAGCTCCGCCACATCAGGTCGCGCTCTTCTTCGGACACCATCTCGAGCGTGAGTTCGTCATGATTCCGGAGGAATATCGCCCACTGAGCGTCCTCAGGGATCGCGGGAGTCTGCTCCAGGATGTCGATGATTGGAAGCCGGTTCTCTCGTTCGAGCGACAGGTACAAACGGGGCATCAGCGGGAAGTGGAACGCCATGTGGCACTCGTCGCCGTCACCGAAGTACGCGGCCGAATCCTCGGGCCACTGGTTTGCTTCAGCGATCAACATGCGATTTTCGTAGTTCTCGTCCATGAACGACCTGAGCCGTTTCAGCTCCTCGTGTGTCTCGGCGAGGTTCTCTCCGTTGGTCCCCTCGCGTTCGAAGAGGTAGGGGACGGCGTCGAGGCGCAGGCCGTCGACGCCAAGGTCGAGCCAGAAGCTGAGGACATCCGTGATCGCTTCACGAACGAGCGGGTTGTCATAGTTGAGGTCGGGCTGGTGGGAGAAGAACCGGTGCCAGAAGTAGGCGCCGGCTACGGGGTCCCATGCCCAGTTCGATGTCTCGGTGTCCTGGAAGATGATGCGAACGTCGCTGAACCGATCCGGCGTGTCGCTCCACACATAGAAGTCGCGTTCGGCGGTTCCGGCTTCGGCACGTCGCGCTCGTTGAAACCACGGATGCTGGTCGGACGTGTGGTTGATGACCAGCTCGGTGATCACCCGCATGTTGCGGGAGTGGGCTGCGTCGAGGAACGCCTTGAAGTCGTCGAGCGTGCCGTAGCTGGGGTGGACGTCGTAGTACTCGGCGATGTCGTAGCCGTCGTCACGCAGTGGGGATGGATAGAACGGGAGCAGCCAGATCGTGTCGATGCCAAGCCGGCTCAGATAGTCGAGCCGGGACGTGAGGCCTTGGAAGTCGCCGATGCCGTCATCGTTGGAGTCGGCGAAGGCGCGGACGTGGACCTCGTAGATGACCGCATCTTTGTACCAGAGCGGTGGTCGAAGTACCCGGGGATCAACAGCCATGCGGTTCGCAGACTAGGTGTGTTCACCGGCGAGGCCGTACCAGCACTTGGGTTGGGTTCGACGCCTTCCCCTCCGATCGGCTCTCAGACCCCGACTGTCGGCTCAGGTGACCGAACCGGGCATCGTCCCTTGTTCTCTCTCACACGCCGGATCGCTCAACTTCGCACCGGGGAACGGCGGTTTGGACTAGGGGAGTTCCCGGATTCCTTTCGGGCCCGTTGCGGCAGACAATGAGGGTGCAATGCAGCGCCGGCTTTCCGCCGGGCGGCCACGGGGTTCGATGATGAAGTCGAGAGACAAGGGACGTGCCGTGAGGCGATATGTGGTTCCCTTTGCCGCCGCAGCGTTCTTCCTCGCGTCGTGTTCCGACGTGACCCCCGCATCGACATCGACCACTGGGGCGGATGGCGCGTCAGAAGCAGACGTCACCGTGACAACATTGACGACAGAGACGTCCACCGTCGCTCCCGAACCATCGATCACTTCGAGCGCCGTCGAGCCCTCCGACTCGGCGTCCACCACGGCGCCGCTGCCTGCGCCGACCCGGTTTGTGCCTCCCGACCCGTTTGTCTCACCCGTGCCGACCGCTGCCGGCGGTGGATCAGGATGCACCCCCGGTCCGGGGGAGCTACCTGACGGCGTCTGGTTTGGGTTTGTAGACGGTGTGACCGAAGCAACGCTCGACTTCGACCTCGCGTGCTTCGAGTCGTGCGATGCCGGCAGAGGAGTCCGCATCGGCAATCAGAACCCCGGCTCCCGCACCGTACCGGTACTCAGGGACGCGCAGGTGATCTCTGAAGCCCTAGCCGGCCCCGACTGGCAGGACTCTTTCGAGAGTTGGCGACGTTTCGAGGACGTTGGCCTGCACACCATGGTGTGGATCTACGTCAACGACGGCGACGTGACACACATCGTGCAACCCGCAGTCGCAGAGGGCTGCCGATTCTCCGCCGTCACGGTTGATTGGGTCAACCAGCTGGCACCTGCCGGCCGTATCGCGTTCAACGAGCTTGGTCTCATCGCGACCGCACCGCATGGGGCTGATCAGAACCTGTTCTACTGGCGCGCGTCTGGCTGGCGGGATGCCGCATCCCTCGACGGGACGGGGGATTCCGGGTGGGAAGGTTCGACCGTCGCCGCATCCGGATCAAGCGTTGGGATCGGAGGGCACGTCTATCGTTGGACCGGCGGTTCCTGGTCCACTGAGACGTTCGATGCGCTCGGCGGCGAGGTGTACGCCTTGAGCGCCTCCGGGGATCGCGTCTTGATGTCCGGGATGGCCGATGACGACGCAGTTGTCTACGTGGCGACGTGGGTGGGCAACGGCTGGAGCGTCGAGATGATCACGATCGGTCATCGAAGCGACTGGGAGACGTGGGCCGGGGCTCTGTCCGGCGACACGTTTGCGGTCTCCGACACGGGTCTCCACACGGCCCAGGGCGCTGGAACAGTGCGGCTCTACGACTGGGATGGAACGTCGTGGACCCTCACATTTACGCTGCAGGACCAATGGGATACCGGCATGTGGGGCAGCTCACTCGATCTCGATGGCAATCGGCTCCTCGTGGGAGCCGACGGTTCGACGCCGGGACCGGGAAGCCGCGGAGGCGCATACCTGTACACCCGCACACACGACGGATGGACGCCGCAGATCGTCGGGCAAGGAAGCGAGGGTTTCGGGTTTGGATCCCGGATCGATGGTGACACCATTGTCACGGCCGCCGCTCACGGTGACGCGGCCGCCACGTTTTGGGTCTTCACGCCGTCCGCCGAGGGCTGGAACGGCACGCCGATCTTGCTCGACACCCGCGACGCCGGTGAGGTGGACGACTGGGTCTACGGCCTCGACGTATATGGCGACGACGTCGCTGTGTCGATCCGAGAGGGTGTCTGGATCGGAACGCTTCGGTTGACCAACGATTGAGCCCGCCCTCCACTCTCTGCAGCCACGACCGCTGCTGCTGCCGGAACGGTCGCTTGGCGCGTGCTTGTCATGGCCCCCTTTGGCGATCGGCGTGGGGCGCTCGTCGCCGGTGTCATCGCTCGCGGTCGATGTGCTTCTCGTAGGTCACCGATGACTGGAGCCGATCTTTGGGTATGTCGTAGTAGCGGCGGAGGACAGCTTCCGAATCCGAGGACAGTTGATACCCGGCCTTTTCGAAGGCAGCTCGGGCCTTGTAGTTGGCGGCGTAGGTGCCGACGATGATCGTGTCGACGCCGGCGACATCTCGTTCGAGGTGGTTGAGGAGCATCGCTGCGACACCCTTCCGCTGACGGTCCGGCAGCACGTACGCATGCCTGAGGAGAGCTGCGCCGCCGGCATATTCGAGGCCCATCACGCCCACCAGATCAACGCCGTCGAATGCTCCGTACCACGTCATCCGGCGAGCCTCCTCTGCCCAACCCTGGAGGGTCATCTCCGGCTCGTGAACCTCTGAAGGGGGCAGGAACTCTGCGTACCACTCGGCTGCGGTGTTGATCACCACCATCGCGGCGCGCCGGTCACGCGGCCCGAGGGCCCGCACCATCATCTGCGCTTCGTTCACTGCCACCTCCGACAGAGGCCAAGACCCGACGTCGCCGCAGACTGCACCACCATCGCTGCACAAGCAATACGCGCCGATCCGGCACCGGGCGGAGTCTACGGTGACGAATCGGTCACGACGGTTCCGACCGGCCGACGATTCGTCGCGCGACCTACACGGCAGCTTCGACCTGAATCTCGTACGGGTGGTCGTCGGCAGGCGACGTTTCGGGGATCGGTATCCGTACCGTGAGAGTGCCGTTCTCGTAGTGCGCGGTCACCGCGGCCGCACGGACGCCGTCTGGCAGCATCACGCTGCGGCTGAAACGGCCACACCTCCGCTCTCGAAGATATCGGTTGGTGTCTTCGATCGCGCTCGACCCGCACTTCTCCCCCTCGATTCGCAGCACGTTGTCGACGACGTGGAGGTGGACATCGCCGGAGGGATCGATGCCCGGCAGGTCCACCTCGACGACCAGGGTCGCGTCGTCCCGGTAGATGTCGGTATCGGGCCGCCATCCGAAGCCCTCGAGCCACGGTCGCCCGCCGAAATGGTCGAGCAGCGTCTGCATCTCCTGTTCGAGCTCCGTGAACGCACCGAACGGCGCCCATTTCGTAATGGCCACGATCTCTCCCTCGTTTCCCTCGAACAGTCACCGGTGTACCAGCGCAGGATCACTCGGCGATACGAGCCGCCTCAACAGAGGTTCAACGAGCCGATGGGGGGTGGTGGATCAGGGCACGAAACGGTATCCGGCGCCGCGTAGGGTTTCGATGCGGTGCGGGCTCGCCGCGTCGGGTTCGATCTTGCGCCGCAGACGGTGGATGTGCTCGCTCACCGTGGCCGCCGTCTGCCACTCGCTGGATGAACCCCACACCCGATCCAGCAGTGCTTCGCGAGAGAACACCTGTCGTGGCGAACTCGCGAGGAACGCCAGGAGGTTGAACTCGAGGGACGTCAGCTCGATCACTTCGCCGTTGATGGTGACATCCCGGCACGACAGATCCATCCTGAATCCGTCGTACTCCAGCGTGTCGCACGGGCATTCGTGCTCGGTGCGGCGCAGGACCGCGTGCGCTCGTGCGAGCAACTCTCGAAGCGAGAACGGCTTGGCGAGGTAGTCGTCGGCCCCCATCTCGAGGCCGACGATGCGGTCCGTCTCCGAGCCCTTGCTGCTCACCACGATGGCCGGGATTCGTCCGTACTCCTGAAGCCGGCGTAGGACGTCGAGACCCTGAACACCGGGAAGCACCAGCTCGAGGACGACGAGATCGGGATGATGGCCCGGGAGCATCGCCAACAACGACTCGCTGTCGCTCATCGGCGTGACTCGAAAGCCGTCGGCTTCGAGGACATCCCGGATCGACTGCTGCACGTCACGGTCGTGGTCGACGACCACCACGTGGCGCGTCCGCATCACTGTCTCCGCCATTTTCACCACAACCGTTAGTTGAAACTCAATTGATGATAGGTCGACCGCTCGGTGACTTCGATGAGGCACGCTCGCACAGCACAGGGCTAAGGACTGCCGTTGGCACGACGTGCCAGCGGATAGACGATCGACGAGGCACCGGAAAGGAAGTTGGCATGTCGAAGATGCTGGTTTTTTGCGGATCGGATGAACCAGAGAAGGCGTTCCCTCCGTTCATGTTGGGATCGGGCGCGCTGGCGTTGGAAATGGAACTCGTGCTCTTCTTCACGATGAGCGGGCTCAACATCGTCCGCAAGGGTGGCGCGGACGCGATCAAGCTGGACGGAGCAGCAAAGACGCTGCCCGAGTTCATCGAGACGGTGAAGGAGGGCGGTGCCACACTCCTTGCCTGTTCCGCGGCCTTCCCGATCGTCGACTGTCAGGAAGAGGATCTCATCGACGGCGTCGAGTGCAGCGGCGTGGCGACGTTCGTCGCAGAAGCCGAAGAGGCAGACGTCGTACTCACATTCTGAGCGAAACGACCTACGACAGGAAGAAGAGACACGATGACGACGGAAGAACTGGCCAACTTGACGCCCGACAAGGAGATCGACGCTCGCGGCGTAGCGTGCCCGGGTCCGCTGTTGGAGGCGAAGCGCGGCATCACCACAGTGCCGGTCGGCGGCGTGATGGAGGTCTTGTCGTCCGATGCGAGTACGAACAACGATCTTCCGCGCTGGGCGGCGAAGATCGGTCACGAGTACTTGGGGACGATCGAGGATGCGGGCTTCTGGAGGATCTTCGTCAAGCGAGCCAAATGACCATGTTGGCGATCGACGACACGGTCGACGTTGGCCTTCAGCCGAAGATCCTGGTGTTCTCGACGGCCACGATTTCGGATATCGGTATCGATTTGGCGGGGAGCACCCACCTCCACTATCCACCATCGGTCGTCACCATCTCTGTCGCGTGTTCGAGCGGCATCCGGCCGGAATGGATCTTGCACGCGTTCGAGAGCGGCTTCGATGGGGTGTTCGTTGCGGCCGACGGATCCGACTGCCCGCTCCTGGCGGATTGCACGGATCGCACCGGGCGAATCGTGGCCAAGACGCAGGATCTGATGCGGGACCGGGGCATCCTTCCCGAACGATTGAAGATGGCGGCCATCTGTTCCGTGTGCTCGGAGCCGTTCGTCCGGCACATGCAGCAGTTCTCCGATGCGTTGGCGGCGCTCGGACCACCGAGTGAAACGGATTGACATGGACTATGACGCCCTAGTGGTGGGAGGCGGGACGGCGGGCATGGAATCCGCCTTGACGCTCGGCGATATGGGCTACTCGGTGCTCCTGGTCGAGAAGGAAGCATCCATCGGCGGGAAGATGATCCTCCTCAGCAAGGTGTTCCCCACCCTCGATTGTGCCAGCTGCATCGCCACCCCCAAGATGGCCGCCACGTTCCACCATCCGCAGGTGACGACGTTGACGTCCGCCGAGGTGACCGGGATAGAACAAGAGACGGACGGGACCTTCCGGGTGACCATCGATCGGAAGACTACCTATGTGGATCCGGACCGGTGCACCGGATGTGGGGATTGCGAAGTGGCCTGCACGGTGGCGATTCCCGACCAGTTCAATTTCGATCTGCTGGCGCGCCGGGCCGCCTACATCCCCTATTCGCAGGCGGTCCCCAAGAAGGCCGTCATCGAACGAGCCGGCACATCGCCCTGCACCTTCGACTGTCCGGCGGGAATCAAGGCGCACGGATACGTCGCCCTCGTGAGGAGCGGCCGCTACGAGGAGGCGATGGATCTGATCCTCGAAGACGTCGCCATCCCCGGATCCCTGGGACGAGCCTGTTATGCACCGTGTGAAGACGAGTGCACGCGGAGTGAGCTCGAGGGTGCGGTTCCGATCCGCTTGCTGAAGCGATTCGTGGCGGACGATTACTACGAGCGATACCCGGAGCCGAAGCAGGGCCCTCCCGACCGGCGTCTCGACAAGAAGGTTGCGGTGCTGGGATCTGGGCCGGCCGGACTGTCCGCTGCCTACGATCTCGCCAAGAGAGGCTACCCGGTGACCATCTTCGAAGCGGATGAGCAACCGGGGGGAATGCTGCGCTACGCGATTCCCTCATATCGCTTGCCCAACGAGGTTGTGGACCGGGACATCAAGAACGTCACTGCACTCGGGGTCGAGATCCGTTGCGGCGAACCGATCCAGGATCCTGCAGGTCTCGAGGACATGGGGTTCGATGCGGTGTTCGTCGCTTTCGGCGCAGCTCGGGATCGGGCCATGGGCATCGGCGGCGAGGACTTCGATGGTGTGGTCAGATCCCTCGATTTCCTGCGAAGCGTGAACAAGGGAGACCACATCGACCTCGCCGGCCGACGCGTGCTGGTGGTGGGAGGCGGCAACGTGGCCATCGACTCCGCCCGGGTGGCTCGCCGCCTGGGCGCTGCTCGCGTCACGATCCAGTACCGGCGGAGTCGGGCGGAGATGCCGGCTTTCAACTGGGAGATCGCCGCTGCGATAGAGGAGGGGGTCGAGTTCGAGTATCTTCAGGTCCCGGTCCGCTTTCACGGCGAAGCCGGCAAGCTGACCCGAGTCGAGTCGATCGGGATGCAGCTTGGCGAACCAGACGAGTCGGGCCGGCGGCGCCCAATCCCCGTCGAGGGGTCCGAAACGGTTCACGACGTGGATCTCGCGATCATTGCGGTTGGCCTGGTGCCCCTGACGGCCGGTCTGGAGGATGGGCCGGGTGTCGGGCACAATGGTCAGGTCAGGGCGGATCCCGGAACCCTGCAGACCGCGATTCCGCACGTGTTTGCCGGGGGAGACGTGGTGACCGGTCCTAGTTCGATCACCGACGCGCTCGGCCAGGGCAGGAGAGCCGCGCACTTCATCGACCGCTTCCTCAGTGGTGCGGATCTCGATGTCCTAGCGTACGACGCGCACCTTCCGGTCGTCGACAAAGACCAGGTGCTTGCCCGGCAGAGCGCCTACCGGTATCTCGACGGGGAGCGGGAGGCGGAGCGCCCCGCCGCGGACCGAATCGCCGACTTCGGCGAGGTGGAGTTGCCGTTGAGCGAGGATGAGGCTCGTGCCGGTGCCGGCCGATGCCTGGACTGCGGTGGTTGCTCGGAGTGCCATCAGTGCCTCGCCGTCTGCTCCGCTCATGCCATCGATTTCGATCGACGTGATCAGGCCCTCTCGGTCAACACGGGCTCGGTGGTGGTGTCGACCGGATTCACCCTCTTCCAACCCCTCCAGAAGCCGCAGTACGGCTACGGGCGGTTCCCCAACGTCGTCACGGCCATGCAGATGGACCGCGTGCTGTCGCCGACGCGGCCTTACAACGCCGTCCTGCGGCCCTCGGACGGGAAGATCCCTGAGAACATCGCCTACATCCTCTGTGCCGGATCGCGCGACTGCCACGTGGGAACCGAGCTCTGCTCGCGAGTGTGCTGCATGTACACCGTGAAGCAAGCCCAGCTCATCATGGGGGCCGTGCCGCTTGCAGATGTGACGATCTACTACATCGATGTGCGGGCTTTCGGGAAGGGCTTCGAGGAGTTCTACCAGCAGACCAAGGCCATGGGCACCAACTTCGTGAAGGGGAAAGTGGCCAACGTGAGCGCCGGAGACGACGGCAATCTCATCGTCCGATACGAGAACATCGCCGGCGACGGCCGGGTGGTCGAGGCCGAGCACGACCTCGTTGTCCTATCGGTCGGCATGCTGCCCAACCAGGACGCCCTGGGCCTGTTCCCCGACGGTCAACTGGAGCCCGACGCGTACCACTACGTCCGGGAGATCGATGAGGATCACAGCCCTGCACGGACGACCATCGATGGTGTGTTCGCAGCCGGGTCGACAACGGCGGTCATGGACATCCCGGACACGATCCTCCACTCGGCGGCCGCCGCGGCGCTGGCCGGCGCGTACGTCGAAAGGGTTCGGACATGAGCGAGCGTCGGATCGGCGTCTACGTCTGCCACTGCGGCGGCAACATCTCCGACTACGTCGACTGCGAGCAGGTCAGGGACCAAGTGGCAGGCGAAGACGGAGTGGAGATCGCCAAGACAACGATGTTCGCGTGCTCGGACGCGGCCCAGCAGGAGATGATCGACGATATCCGCACGAGCGAACTCGATGGCATCGTGATCGCGTCCTGCTCGCCGACCCTCCACATGCAGACGTTCCGTGGCGTTGCAGAACGGGCCGGACTGAACCCCTATGAGTACGTGCAGGTGAATCTTCGGGAGCAATGCTCCTGGGCCCACACCGACCTGCCGACCCTTGCCACCAACAAGGCGGTCGCGATGACCCGCGCGGGAATCGCCAAGGCACGGTACACCGAACCACTCGAGAAGACCCGGATCGACACGGTGCCCCGGGCGCTCGTGATCGGAGCCGGAATCACCGGTCTGCGAGCGGCGTTGGCCCTGTCGGATCTGGGTATCTCCGCGTTCGTGGTCGAGCAGGCAGAACGGGTCGGAGGATGGGTCGGCGGATTCGGGAAGATGTACCCCCATGATCGGGCAGGAAACGAACTGGTCGAAGAGCTCGTTCGAGACATCGACGCACGGGACAACATCACGGTCTACACGAGCGCCGAACTCGTCGAGAAGTCGGGGAACATCGGCGACTTCATGGTCACCCTGGCCGTCGCGGGTGAACGCATCTCGCTGAACGTGGGTGCAATCATCGTGGCCACCGGCTTCGACGTATACCAGCCCGCCCCAGGGGAGTACGGGTTTGGCAGCGATCGTGTGCTGACCTTGCCCGATTTCAGGAAGCTCCTCGACGCTTCTGAGGGTCCGCTCGAACACCTCGGCCGACCTATTCGGAGTGTTGCCTACATCTATTGCGTGGGAGACCGCTGCGAACAGGGCGGGCACGGATACTGTTCTCGCTACTGCTGCAATGCCGTGATGCATGCGTCGCTGCTGGCGCATGAGCAATCGCCCGGCCTGCACCAGTACCACCTGTACCGGGACATACGGACCTACGGCAAGTACGAGTCGCTCTTCCAGCAAGCCCGCCAAAAGGGATCCGTCTTCATCAAGTTCGATGCCGCCGATCCTCCCCGGGTCGATCTCCGCAACGGCAGTTGCCGCGTGACGGTCAAAGACATCTTGACCGACGGGAAAGAGCTGGCGCTCAACAGCGATCTGGTGGTGCTGGTCACCGCCATGGAGCCGCGGGGTAATGATGCTTTGAATGATGTGCTCAAGCTGCCGGTGGGCTTGGACGGTTTCTACCTGGAGATCCATCCGAAGCTCCGACCCGTCGAGACCGTCATCGACGGCGTGTTCATCGCCGGCACCGCCCAAGCTCCCAGGAACTCGACGGAGAGCGTCGCGTCGGCGTTGGCGGCAACCGCGAAGAGCGCAGCGTTGCTGAAGAAGGGGTACGTCGAGCTTGAGCCGTTGATCGCCACCGTGGATCCCGATCTGTGCGTCTGGTGCGACCAGTGTGTGAGCGCCTGCCTGTATGGCTCCATCGAGAAGGTCAACCTCGAAGGCAAAGAGGTGGCGGCGGTGAACGAGGCCATCTGCAAGGGAAGCGGGGCCTGTGTGCCGGCCTGCCCCGAGGGAGCGATCCAGCTGCGTGGTTCCACCGACCAGCAGATTCGGGCAATGATCGAAGCCTTGGGGAGCATTTATGTCTGAAATGATGCGGGAAGTTCGCGAGATCATGCGAGACGAAATGATCGTGCGAGACGACCTGTTGGCGGCGTTGGAGGACGGCCCGAGGACCGTGCCCGAGATCGCTCGAGTGCTCGGGCGGCCGACCTACGAGGTCATGCACTGGGTGATGGCGTCCAGAAGGTACGGACTCATCAAGGAGAGTCCCCAACCCACCGCGGACG
>Ga0316193_10002363_pt1 | contig 13271 bp, 5 predicted proteins | sample MerIslsedime2_MG_FD_207735 | JGI IMG/M metagenome (GOLD analysis project Ga0316193, IMG submission 207735) | Coastal sediment microbial communities from Maine, United States - Merrow Island sediment 2 | ecosystem: Environmental > Aquatic > Marine > Coastal > Sediment | place: USA: Maine...
AGCCAGCCGGAGATTGAACGCTTGCAGAGCGATCTGCAGGACCTGTACTTCGCTGATTACATTCGCGAGTGGAAGCAATTGTTGGCGGATATCGGCATTGTGCAGTTCACCAGCCTGCGGCAGGCCTCGGAAGTACTGGACCTGCTATCCGGTCCGACTTCACCGATGCGTGGTTTGTTGCAGAACGTTGCGGTCAATACAACCCTGGAAAAACAGAGCGGGTTGCTGGGCAAGGCGATGGACCAGGCCAACGAGGCAACTGCTACCCAAAGCAGGCTGGCGCGCCTGCTTCGTTCGGCGTCGGATAACGAGGCGGTGCCTAAACTCGATCAACCGGCTGAAGTCGTGGACAAGCAGTTTGCGCGACTCAATGGACTGGTGGATGCGCCCGAAGGCGGCGTCGCACCCATCGAACAGATCATGAACATGCTGTCCCAGCTTTATGGGCAACTGGATGCGATGTCGGCCGGACTCGGATCGGATGCACTCAGCGTGGCCAAGGGATCTGCGGGCGGCGACATGGTGCGACGTCTGCAGGTCGAGGGTGCGCGCCAGTCAGAGCCGGTCAAGCGCTGGTTACAACAGATTGCTTCCAACAGTCGCACCGTCACCATGGGCGGAGCACGTGCGCAGATCAGCAATGCGTGGAAGTCGAGTGTGTTGCCGGCTTGTAACAGGGCACTGTCAGGTCGTTATCCCATCTACCGCGACAGCCAGAAGGAAATGGCGCTGGCCGACTTCGGTCGCCTGTTTGCGCCGGGTGGCCAGATCGATAGCTTCTTCAATACAAACCTCAAGAGCTTTGTGAACACCTCGGGCGGAAACTGGCGCTGGAAACCGGTGGGCAATACCACGCTGGGCATCCCGACATCGGTGCTGCGTCAATTCCAGCGAGCCGCATTGATCCGCGATACATTCTTTCAGGGGGGCGGCGCCACACCTTCGGTGAGTTTCGGCCTCAAACCGATTTATCTGGACGCCAACGTCCAGACCTTCAAGCTGGACCTGGAAGGCCAGAAATTCCAGTACCGGCACGGACCAGCGCGCGTGCAACGTGCCCAATGGCCGGGGTCGGACAGCACCGGCCAGGTGCGATTTGTGTTTGAGGATGGTAGCGGTGCGCGGCTGGCATCATCGAAGGAAGGGCCATGGGCCTGGTTCCGTATCCTCGACAATGCTGATCTCAAGGCAACTTCTTCAGATCGTCTGATTGCCACATTCAAGTCGGCAGGACGAAAGGCCAGCTGGGAGATTCGCGCAGACAGTGTGGTGAATCCGTTTATGATGAAAGAGCTTGAACAGTTTCGTTGTCCGGGGAGTCTGTAACCGTGGCTGATACCAATCTGCCAGGTTTCTACGGGAAGTTTCCCGAGTTGGGTGATTTTGTAAACCGGCGTATACCGCGGAGCTTTCTGGATCACTGGGACGAATGGTTACAGAGTGCCATCGCTACCAGTCGCCAACAGCTGGACGAAGAATGGCTGAACCTGTATCTCGGTAGCCCGATCTGGCGTTTTGTCTTGTCCGGTGGTCTGTGTGGTGATCAGCCCTGGTGCGGTTTGCTCATGCCGAGCGTGGATCGAGTGGGACGTTATTTTCCACTGACCATTGCGACCCCCTTGCCGCTGGACACCAATCTGATGCAAGTCGCAGTGGAAGGCGGCGGCTGGTTCGACGCGGCAGAAGAAGTGATTCTGGGCGCGCTGGACGATCAGGATTTTAATCTTGACGACTTCGATCATCGGGTTGCATCGCTGGGTGAACTTACGCAGCTGGCGCACGCTGGTGCCGGCTCGACACAGGCGGGTTTTGGTTCTGCCTGGCAGATTCCACTGGACCAGGAAGCGCGTCTCACTACGGCGATGCCAGGCATAACGCATCAACTCATATTGCAGCGGTTGGGTGTCTATAGTCTTTGGTGGGGACGTGGTTCGGAGCACGTCCCGCCCAGCCTTCTGGTGTCCGCGGGTATGCCACTGGCACCCGATTTTTCCGCCATGTTAAGTGGCAACTGGCCGCAGAGTGCTTGGGAACAGTGGCCGTTGCCGGTTCCCGGTGCCGAGTTGCCAGCTGATGATCTGGTTCAGGGAGAACCTGGTCTGTGACTGCCGATGGAACTTTCCAGTGGACTTCCGCCGGCATTAGCGATGTCGGAAAAATCCGCAAGATCAATGAAGATGCCTTCACCGACCGGCCCGAAACCGGTCTGTGGGTGGTGGCCGATGGCATGGGTGGACACGACGCTGGCGATTTCGCGAGCCAGGCTATTGTCGAAAGCCTGAGCCAGGTCGAGCCAAACCCGCAGCTGAGCCTCCTTATCGACGAGGTCGAGGATCGGCTGCTACAGGTTAACCAGTCACTGATCGAGGAGGCGGCGAAGCGCGAAGAGCCCACCACCATCGGTAGCACCGTGGTAGCGTTACTTGCTGTGAAAAATCATTGCGCTTGCCTGTGGGCGGGTGACAGTCGTGCCTACCGCTTGCGCGATGGACAGATGACCCCTGTGTCGCAGGACCACAGCCAGGTCGAAGAATTGATCGAGCAGGGTTTGTTGCTACGTGAGGATGCTGAAGCACATCCGGCGGCCAATGTTATCACCCGCGCGGTCGGTGCAGCGGAGGAGCTGTTTATCGACGTGGAACTGGTGGAACTGCAGGATGGTGACCGCTTCCTGCTATGCAGTGACGGTCTGTTCAAGGAAGTCAGCGAGCCGGAGATCGCGCAGTACATGCAACGTGGAAGTTGCCAGGACGTATGTCACGATTTGGTTGAGCTTGCGCTGGAGCGCGGTTCGCGGGACAACGTCACGGTAGTGACGATCGATTTTAACAAGGCAAAATAACCGTATGCTGTGGGTGTTGTGGCGCCTGGTGTCGGGATTTGTGTAGACAGGAATTTTTGTGAGCGACTTCAAGTCAGCACTGGGTAATTTTCTGGTTGGACAACTGGACTTCGCCGGCCTCGATGCGGCGTTGGTTGCTGCATTGCAGGCTGATCCGGCTGCGGCGCCGGAGATCTCGGCGCTTATTGAAAACACCTACCGTGCCGGCCGCTTGCCACCGCAGCTACATAACATGCTGAAGGCAAGGATCAGTCAGTCTGGTGTGGGTGGGGTAGTTCCGCCTGTGCCGCCATCTCCGCCACCTGCCGATGACCCTGACAGAACGCAGATCAGGACGCCGCCGCCCGCGCAGACAGACGACGCCGACAAGACACAGATTCGTATGCCTCCCGGTGTGCCGACGCCTGGCGATACAGGCCCGGTAAAACCCGTGCCACCGGCAGAGGATGTCACGAGTCCGACCGGCGCGTACACCACGTCGCCGACCAGTGCCCCGATACCGACCGAGCCGGGTCTGACGACTGGCAGTGCGCGCACTTCACCTACGAGCGCTACCACCGGCGCCGATTCCAGCTGGACAGAGTTGGCGCGCACCGCGGGCCAGACCGGAGAGACCTTGCAGGTTGGCTCGGTGCTCAAGGGCCGTTTCGTTTTTGAAGAGCTCATTGGTCATGGTGGCATGGGTGAGGTCTACAAGGCTCGTGATCTGCGCAAGGAGGAGGCGCAGGATCGCAACCCCTATGTTGCGGTCAAGATACTGAACGATTCCTTCAAGTCGCATCCCGAGTCCCTCAAGGCCCTGCAACGTGAATCGCGCAAGGCGCAAAATCTGGCGCATCCCAACATCGTTAACGTATTCGATTTTGACCGCGACGGCGGCAACGTCTACATGACGATGGAGTTCATGGACGGTGAGCCTCTGGACATGCTGGTCAAGAGCATCCGCGGGCGTGGTCTGGATGAAGCGAAAGCGCTTCCCCTGGTCAATGACATGGGTCATGCGCTGGCCTATGCGCACAAGAACGGTGTGGTGCATTCCGATTTCAAGCCGGGTAATGCATTTCTTACCCGGGACAATGTGGTCAAGGTGTTTGATTTCGGTATCGCGCGCGCCACCAAGGTCAGTGGCCAGTCCGGTGGAGAGAAGACCTTGTTTGATGCCGGCGAACTGGGTGCGCTGACCCCAGCGTATGCCAGTCATGAAATGCTGGAAGGTGAGACACCTGATGCGCGCGATGACATCTACGCGCTGGCCTGTGTGGCCTATGAGTTGCTGACCGGCCAGCACCCGTTCAACAAGCTGCCTGCGAACCAGGCGAAACAAAAGGGGCTGGTGCCGGCGCCCATCAAGGGTTTGAGTCGTCGCCAGTGGAAAGGTCTGTTGCGTGGACTGGCATTCGACCGCAAGGATCGATCGCCGGATGTAGAAACCTTTCTGTCCGATATCGCACGCAATAAAGTCAGCAAGAGTGTGATGGCCGGTGTGGCCGCGGGCGTACTGTTGCTCGTTGTGCTGCTCGGGTTGCTGTTGCCAGACTACCTTCACAAGCGCCGCATCGCGGCCATTATCGAAGCACTGAAGAACGGTCATACCCCGACCATAAACGATGCCCTGGCTACAGTTGCGACGCTGGAAAGCGATGACCAGGACCAGATCATGCAGGAAGCCAAGAGTGAGCTCATTGCCTGGTACCAGGGGCAGATCGACACGGCCATCGACGAGAGCAAGGGGCGCTACGATTACCCGACAGCGGAACGTGTTGCGAAGACCGCGCTGGAATTGTACCCGGACTCGGCGAGTATTCAGAGCCTTAAGGAGCGTGTCGATTCGCGCAAGAACCAATTGCTGAATGAACTCAACACGCGCTACAACCAGCACCTCGCTGACGGCCGGTTGTTATCGTTGCCCGGGGATGACATCGACGATGTGCTCAAGGTGTTGGCACAGGTGCAGCCCGATCATCCGTTGCTCAGCGATCCACGTCTGCCTGCAGCCTACGCGGAGCAGGGCGCACAACTGTTCGAGGCGGTGGAGCTGGAGTCGTCATTGGCAATGGTCGATGCCGGACTGCTGCGTTATCCGGATGACGTCAACCTGGTTAATCTGCGAGATCGCGTAAGTGCTGAACAACTGCGTATCCAGCGCGAAACACGCATTGCAGAACTGGAACAACAGCTGGGTTCCGCGCCGGCGTCGCTGACGACCCTGCACGCCGTCGATGCGATACGGGAACCGGTGCAGGAGTTGCGTGATCTGAAGGCGGATGCGCCAGTGCTGGCCGGTATCAGCCGTGCGGTCAGCAAGCAGCTTGATGAACAGCTAAAGCAGCTTATTGCTGCACGGGACTGGGATGCGGGTCGCGCATTGCTGGATGAGTATGCGGACATGCTTGACAGTGCCTGGATGCAACAGGGCGAGCAGCGCATCGCCGGTGCCGAACAAGTCTGGCGCAAACAGATCGACGGGCTCTATGCGGCGCTACTGGATGCGGTTGCCAAACGTCGGCTTGATCCCGCTGCGGCAAACAGTGCACAGAAAAAACTTGCCGGCCTGGAAGTGGCTGGTGCCGATACTTCAATGCTGGACCAGGGGCGTGCGGCGATTGGTCAGGCCTACCTGGAACTGGCGCGCGAGGCGCGCGCCGGCAAACAGTGGGAAGCCGCGCGGCGCTATGCCCAGCTGGGTCTGGATTCTCAGCCTGGTGAGACCATGCAGGCATCACTGCAAGGCGAGACGACGGAAATAGCGCGCGCTGAACAGGCCGCACAGCAGCAGATGGTGCAGGCGGAGCGCGATGCGCAGGAAAGGGAACGCCAGGCGAAGATTCAAAAGTTCCACGATGCGTTTGAGCAAAGCCTGGCAGCAGCCAACTACGATGCCGCTGCCGCCAGCGCGTCGATCCGGACACTGGAACAACTCGCAGCCGTGAACCCGACAGACCCCCTGATCAGTACAGGTCGCACGCAGGTTGCTGAACACCTCGTGCAACAGGTGACGACGCTGAGTGCCAGGGGTGAGTGGGAGCAGGCGCTTGCATTGGCGGACGATGCGGTAAAGGCGATTCCCGGATCGGAACTGTTGTCGAAAACCCTGCTGGATATCGAGCGTGGCAAGGCACAACAACTGGCTATGGATAGCGAGCGCAAGATCGAGTTGCATAAACAATCGTTGGCTACCTTGCTGGGTGTGGCGGCGATCGACGAAAAATGGGAGACGCAGTTGCGTGTCGATCTCAAGGGCTTGACGGAATTGCTGCCCGCCGACGATGCCTGGCTGGCGACACAGCGCGACCTGATCGCGACGCTCTACCTGGACAAGGCACGCTCCATGCTTGGCAGCCAGCGTTTCAGTGAAGCGGCCGGCCTGCTGGAAAGGGGCGAAAAGTTTGCGCCGCAGAACCCGGCCTTTGCCGAAGAAGGCAAAGTACTGGCGCAGGCCGAGGCCGTATTCAACGAAGTGAACAAGGAAAAGCTGCGCATGGCGCGCATCGAGGGTAATAAGCAAACGCTATTGACCCAGGCCAAGGCTAACGACCTGCGCAATGCAAAGAACACCTTGCAGGCCTTGCGCAAGGAATTACCGGCGGATGATCCGTTCCTGGTAACAACCGCACAGCAGGCGCTGGGTGGTGCTTACCTGCGGCTGGCTGACAGTGCAGCGAGCAAGAAGAATTTCGATTCCGCCATGAAGTTGATCGGCGCGGGTATCCAGGTTGCTCCTGACATGCCTGAGCTGGCGCGCGCGCAGGTGCGCTATGAGCGTGAGCTCGGTGTTTACAAGAAGGGTAAACAGTTCGCTTCGGTAACGACCCTGAACGTTACGAAAGAGAAGCAGGCTCTGGCCACGCTGGAGGCTGACGACAAAGGCGCTTATGCGGGTGTCAAAAAAGAACTCGCTGCAGTGCTATACAAGCGTGTGCGAGCGCTGGCTGCACAGGATTTCAAGGCGGCGGAAAATCTGCTGGCATCGGCGCGCCAGTTGTTCCCGGAGGATGCCGGTCTGGCGGGTTTGAAGATTGCGCCATCGGTCGCGAAGGCGCGGCCACCAGCGGTGAAGCCAGCCCCTGTTCCTGCGGCGCCGTCAGCAACAGCGACGCCTGCGCCAACGGCATCGCAGACTGCGAAGTCCAAAACTGGCAGTTGCCGTCCTACACTGGCGGGTTATGGGCGGCGTTCACGCGGTACCTGTTATGACGTGCTGCCGAATGATGCGAAGGGACCCCTGCTGGTCGTGATTCCAGCTGGTGATGGTATTGACCACCCCTACGCCATCAGTAAATACGAGATTTCGGTGAGCGATTACAATCAGTATTGTCGTATCAGTGGGGAGTGCAGTGGGGCGAAAGGCGGTTCAGCTAATTTGCCGGTAACCGGTATCTCCTTCAAGCAGGCCCGGGCCTATGCATCCTGGATGGCCAAACAGTCTGGCTATGCGTATCGACTACCGACCGAAAAGGAATGGACCTACGCAGCCAATGCGCAGGGAAAGCAGCCGGCAAAGGATTTCAACTGCCGGGTGTTGCTGGGAAATCAGGTCATCAAGGGCCAGGCACTGGGCAACGTGAAGATGGGTAAGCCGAACGGTTGGGGGCTAACGAACTACGTCGGCAATGCGCAGGAATGGGTGGTCACGCAGGGCGGTGTAGTGGCGAAGGGTGGCGCTTTCTCCGACAGTCTTTCCAACTGCTCGATCTCGATGAGCAAGACGCACAACGGCGAAGCCGATCCAATCACCGGTTTTCGTTTGGTCAGGGAACTCAAGCTGGGTAGCTAATGCAGACACTGGTAAACAGAACAGCACGTGAACTGGCGCGGGAGTATTTCAACGGCCGGCTGAGCTTCAACGACTATCGTGACAATCGCCGGCGGTTGGTTGACCAGGTGACCGGGCTCGACGCGGACCTTGAAGATGCTGCGGAGCCGGAGGCGACATTACCACCAGTAGTTGAAGAAACTATACCGACGAGTCGCGTATCTGACTCGGCTGTAGCGCAGGAGACCGTACCGGAAACAAAAGGCGTTCCGCTGCCAGTGATTCTGTTGCTTGTGATTGGTGGGTTGGGTGCGGCAGGCTGGCTGTTGTTTTCCGGCGAGGATGACGCTCCGCAAGAGTCTCTTGCCGGTAGCACACAGGCGCCGGTGCCCGCGGTACAGGAATCCCTGGAAGCTGACCAGGCAGTGCAGCTGGTCAGCGACTTTGTCCAGGCCGATAACTGGAGCAACGACGCACTGGCGGGTTTTGTCCTTGCATGGAGTACGCTGGAAGCCGGGGATCAGGAGCGCGCGCGCGAGGCATCCGGATTTCGACTACTGGTGGATGGGCTGCGCGAACAGATCCTGGAGCAACGCGCGTTGGGTGATATGGCCAGGGCTGACGGGCGTGAGACAGTACTGATGTCATTCGCGGAACATTTAGGTGCCTTACCATTGTTGACTGACAGTGAGCCTGTAACGAAACCGGACGAGACGATTGCCGAAGTGCAGGAAGTTGTACCGCCTGTTGTGGATGAACCGGCGCCGGAGATTGTGCAACAGGCCGAACCCCCGGTCGCACCACAACCTGTGCCGAAAGTGGAAGCTCAGCCGGAGTCACGGGATGAGAAAGCACCGTCGCCTGAAGCAGTAACTCCGGAAGAGGTAACTCCAAAGATAGCCAAGCGTGTTGTGAAACCTGTAGTTGTACCAGCGCCTGTGGCTATGCAAGCCAAGTCCTCACCAACTGTCAGCGCGCCTGCGCAAGTTGCCTTGTCTTCGCCAGACAAGGACCCCTGTCCCGCTTCACTGGTCGGGACGCGGCGTCCAGTATGTCGCGATACCTTGACGGACGGTGAACCCGGTCCGGTTCTGGTGGTGTTGCCAGCGGGTGGTTTCCAGATGGGCAGCTCGCGTGAAGACAACGAACAGCCGGTACACCGGGTAGACATAAACCGCCCCTTTGCAATTTCCGCCTATGAAGTTTCCCACGCTGACTACCAGCGTTTTTGCCGTGCCGGTAAAACGAACTGTCCGGCAGGACACTGGAGTGGAGAATACGATCCGATGACGAACGTCAGCTGGAATGATGCCAATGCTTATACGCAATGGTTGTCGCAGGCTAGTGGTGCTGTGTATCGCTTGCCGAGCGAGGCGGAATGGGAATATGCGGCGCGTGCCGGTACCACAACGGAATATCCATTCAGTGATGGCGACAAGATACTGCCGTCTGATGCGCGCTTCGATGCTGATGCGCCACTTCCGGTAAACGACAAATCCGTGAATGCCAACCGTTTCCGGCTACGTCATATTGTCGGTAATGTGCGTGAATGGGTGGCTGATGTCTGGTCGGAGAATTACCGGAATGCGCCCGCAGATGGTGGTGTGCGCACGCAACCGGATACCGGTAAACGTGCAGTGCGCGGTGGTTCATACGCTGACGATGCCGGCAAGCTACGCTCGGCTGCGCGCAGCGGATTGTCAGTCGATACACGTGACAGGAGAACCGGGTTCAGAGTAGTGCGTGAAATCCGTAAATGAGAATGTTTAACGACAACACTTGCTAATTGACTGAATTGATATAAAATCATTAGTCCGTGCAATATCTTCTGTATCGCTTTAATACCAGCAGTATTAGCGAATACTGAAACAATAATATAACACTTGCTATGGTTGGGGCCGGAAGTTCCGGTACCAGGAAAGTGCCCCGCATACATGGGCACAGAGGATGGTAGATATGTCGGAGGGTTCTTTGCTGAAGATGCGTCGTGCATCTTCACGTAGTCTTGTACGTCGTTCGTCTGTTGCGGTTTTTGCCGGACTTTTATTGAGTGCGGCGGGTAGTGCGCTAAGCGCGCCACCCCTGATCCCGCCATCGGTCACACCAGGTGGTGTGCAGCCGGATCTTCAAAAGCGAACGCTTCCGGCAGCGCCGGATACCAGCGGTTTCCCCATTCCACCGGTTATTGATCGTCCGCTGGATGTCGATGAGGGTGAGCGCATTCCGGTCAGATCCTTCGTGCTTGAAGGTGTCACCGATCATCCCGAGGCAGGCATTCGCAAGAGTGAAATCGAGGCGCTGGTAGAAAAAATGCGCCTTGCCCAGGATGAGCGGCTAACCATCGGACGTCTTCAGGAGGTCGCGAACGAGGTAACGCGTTACTACCGTAACGCCGGTTTTATCCTCGCGCAGGCCTTTATCCCCGAACAGACAGTACAGGGTAACAACGTTGTTATCCGGGTTATGGAAGGGACGCTCGAGGCGGTCAAGGTCGAAGGTAATTCACTGTATTCAGCCAACGTGCTTCAGCCGCCGTTTGATGGTATTGCCGGTACAGCGGTGCAGAAAGACAAGCTGGAATCGGCACTGCTCTATCTTACTGACTATCCGGGGCTTACAGTTTTCGGTGTTTTCAAGCCTGGTGACGAGGTGGGAAGTACGAACCTCGTGCTGAACGTTCAGAAGGAAGAGCGTTTTGAGTGGGCACTGTCGGGCGACAATTACGGTGTCGATACCACCGGTGAGTGGCGCGCCATTGCCGAAGGACACTGGAACAATGTGAGCGGTGTTGGTGACAGATTGTCAGCATCAGTGTTGCAAACCTTTGATCCCACCGATTCCACGTTCGGGGCCCTGGATTACCGGCGACCCTTCATGGGACCTGCCAACAGTTTCGGCGTCGGCGTAAGCCGTAATGACTACACGATCGGGCAGGACTTTTCCGAGCTGGACGTTGAAGGTACCACGGACAAGGTATACGTCAACGTAAAGCGTTCCTTTATTCGTTCGCGTAACCTGAATGCCTACGGGCTGTTCGAGTTCAATCGCCAGATTGCCGATGTCGATCAGAACAACAGCAAGGTGGCGGAAGACAACCTCAGTGTCGCCGTCCTGGAGCTTGGCTTCGATTCAATCGATACGCGTTTCTCCGGTATCAACCAGGGCAACGTCTGGTTTAGTCATGGTTTCGATGACTTCCTCGGTTCCATGGATGATGAAGGTGATGGCAAGTCCCTGCGCATCAATGGTAACGGCAACCATGTCAGCGGTGAGTTCGACAAGGTTCGGGGCCGGGTTGCCCGCTTGCAGGCTATCACCCGGAACAATTCCCTGTTATTCCGTGTTGAAGGCCAGTACTCGGCCGATTCATTGACCTCGCTGGAACAGATGAGTGTCGGTGGTCCGAGCAGCGTGCGCGCCTATCCGGTTAACGAATACCTGTTCGACAAGGCCGTATTTGCCAGTGCCGAGTGGATTATCAATGCGCCGGGTTTTGCAAACCGCCCGGCGTTTGCGAACCGCACCTGGGGTGAAATTCTGCAGTTCTCGGCGTTTTTCGACTACGGCTACGGCAAGCTAAACAATCCTACCCAGATAGAAGATGCAGTCCTGAATGATCTCAGTGTGCATGGCGCCGGCGGCGCGGTGCAATTGAATCTGTCCGGACAGTTCTACACGCGGCTGGATGTTGCCAGCCGTACCTCCGGGGAATCGACCGTGGGCAATGGCCGTAACCCGCAGTACTGGCTGACAGCGAGATACGACTTCTGAATTGATGGAACTAACAGAATACCGATGAGGCATGTGGGCATGAAAAAAAACAAACGAACAGTGCGGATGGGTCGGATTACAAAACCAGCGATGCTGTCACAAGCAATCAGACAGATCTGCCTGTATTCGGCGGGTGCTCTGGTCGGGCAGGCAGCGCTCATTGGCAATGCAGGGGCGGCTCCACAAGGCGGTCAGATTGTAGGTGGTAATGGTGGTATCCAGCAGAATGGAAATAACACCGTCATTCAGCAGAACAGTCAATCACTGGCTATAGACTGGCAATCCTTCAATATTTCCAACAAGGAAAGCGTCCAGTTCAGGCAGCCAAATTCTTCATCGGTCGCCCTGAACCGCATATTTGATCAGAACGCCAGCCAGATTCACGGTTCAATCAGCGCCAATGGCAAAGTGTTCCTGCTTAATCCCAATGGCATCATTTTCGGTAAGAATGCCAGCGTAAACGTCGGTAGTCTGATGGCCGGTACACTGGATATGTCGGTGCGGGATTTCATGGATGGTCGTTATGACCTGACCGCGCTTGAGGGTAAGGACGGTGTGGTGATCAACCGTGGCTTGATCCAGGCAGCAGCCGGTGGCTCTGTTACGCTGGTCGGTGGAGCCGTTATCAACGAAGGCATCATCGTGGCAGATTATGGTCACGTTAACCTCGCCGCCGGCCGCAAGGCTACGCTTGATTTCGATGGTGATGGCCTGATTCGTTTTGAAGTCAGTGAAGAAGTGCTTGAGAACGGTGCAGGTTTAAACGATGCCGTCCTGAACAGCGGCACTATCCAGGCGCAGGGTGGCCAGGTGTTCTTGACCGCTTCCGCAGCGCGTGACGTGTTTACCAATGTCGTGAATAACACCGGCGTTATCCGTGCCGGGCGCATAGACAATAGCGGTGGTGTGGTGCGCCTGGTCGGCACGGGCGGCAACACAATTCACAGTGGCAGTATTGATGCGTCCGGTCAGGATGCATCGTCGACCGGCGGCACCGTTCATGTGCTGGGCGACAATGTTGGCTTGTTTGACGATGCCAGTATTGACGCATCTGGCGCCAAGGGTGGCGGTACCGTGCTGGTTGGTGGCGATTATCAGGGCAAGAACCCCGATGTCAAGAATGCCTCGAGTACCTATGTAAATTCAGATGCCAGTATTAATGCGGATGCCACTGACGATGGCGATGGCGGTAAGGTTGTTGTGTGGGCGGATGGTAGCACTGAGTTCTATGGCGACATCAGTGTTAGAGGTGGTCGTAACGGTGGCGATGGTGGATTTGTCGAAGTCTCGGGTAAAGAGCATCTCACGATTCCACTTTCGCAGGTCGAAATTGACCGACGCGCACCCAAGGGCGAAGCTGGCACCCTGTTGCTTGATCCGGGCACGGTTAATATCTGTGACACTGGAATTTGTGGTGCGAATCCGGGCCTGGATACCTTCGATGATGACGGTATTGCTACTACCCTTGCGGGTGGTGACCTGGTTATTACGACTGCCGCAGCCTCGGTAGCTAATGGAGCTGCTCTGGATATCAATGTAGTTGATCCCACGGTCAGTGTTGTATGGACAAGTGCTTCTGACCTTACTCTGACTGCAGGAAACAGCATTAGCCTGGATGGTACATTTTCAGGCAGTGACGCTGCTGCCAATCTGTTCCTGAACTTTGCTACAAACCTTGATATGGGTGGCGCGAATGTTTCCGGCACCACGACAGTCACGGCAACAGGTGATGGCACGTCGACAATCATTGGTCAGGATCTGGCAAACACCTGGGCGGTGACTGGCGGCAACGTGGGCACACTGAGCAATGCCAGTGGGACAGTGGGTTTTTCAGGCGTTAGCGACCTGACCGGTGGCACCAACACCGATGCGTTCGTGTTTTCCGACACGGCGACCATCAGTGGC
>Ga0316193_10002364_pt1 | contig 13269 bp, 10 predicted proteins | sample MerIslsedime2_MG_FD_207735 | JGI IMG/M metagenome (GOLD analysis project Ga0316193, IMG submission 207735) | Coastal sediment microbial communities from Maine, United States - Merrow Island sediment 2 | ecosystem: Environmental > Aquatic > Marine > Coastal > Sediment | place: USA: Maine...
GGTTCAGGGTTCAGGGTTCAGGGTTCAGGGTTCAGGGTTCAGGGTTCAGGGTTCAGGGTTCAGGGTTCACCAAAAGTTAAGTTCCCTCTCTCCTTTGTCAAGGGCGGGTGGGTGGGACCTGTGCCTTGTACCCTGCGCCCTGCACCCTGTGGTCAGTCCGCCGCGCAGCGGAAGCCGACAGTGCGGTGATCCTCTGTGGGTTTGCGCGACGAGCGCCGCGAAACCCTCTGCTTCGCAGGCGGGTCGAAATATGATCCTCCCCGAACCACCCTACGGCGCTCAGTAGAGGGGCCGGTCTCCTGCTCCCATGCGGTTCCGTCACGAGGGCCCCCACCGTAGCTGGTGTGGTAGACATCCTGCACCCATTCCGCGGCATTGCCGATCAAATCATGGATGCCCCAGGCGTTCGGTGGAAACGAGCCCACCGGACTCTCGGTGGCCCAGCGATCGCTCCCGCCGGTGTCGAAGAAGTTGCCGCGATCAGGCTCCCATGAGTCTCCCCACGGAAACCGAGCGCCGGTCCCGGCCCGCACCGCCCGTTCCCATTCGACCTCGGAAGGCAAGCGTTTACCCGCCCATCGCGCGAATTCATTCGCCTGGTACCAGCTCACCCATAGCACGGGATGTGAACCACGACCGGGATTGTCGAACGCCTCGGTTTTGCTGGGCAGTGTGCAAGCGCCGGCGTCGACGCACCGGCGATAATCAGCGTTGGTGACCTCGTTGCGATCGAGCCAGAACCCCACAACATCCCTGGCGCCGGCCGGAAGCTCGTCGACCGCTATCTGGCGATCGCGCAGGCTGGCGCCGAAACGGAAGGTTCCGGACGGCACCCATACCATCACCCGACCGTCCTGCGACCAGATCCGCGTTTCGCCCGCGGCGGGCTCAAGTGAATCCCGGCCCCTCTGGAGGCGGGAATCGGAGGGGCCAATTGCGAGACCCGCGGCGAAGCACTCTTCGGCTCGCCCACGCTTCCCGTCACGCGCAAAGTTCTCCCCGCACGAAGCTAACGCATCAACCAACCGCTCGTCCGTTGTTCGCATGCGACGCTCGAACCTCGGGCTCCTGGACACGGTTCTCAGGTAGCGTGAACGGAGCTCCACCAGCGAATCAACATCCCCAGCCAGCGCCTCCTCGACCATTTCGCCTTCCACCCATTCCAACAGATCGAGCGCGACCGGGTCACGCGGGTCCCTTCGGAGAATGGTGGCAGCCTGCAGCACGGCTTCGCCGGCTCTCCTTTCGAGCATCAGCCAGGTCAGCGCCCGGCGCTCCAGATATCGACGATCTTCGGTGCTCAACTCGACTCCGACGAGCTCAGTTCCGGGCGCCGACTGCAGAGCAAATACGCGATCGGCGATAGACCGTACCTTCGAGTCGCTGATTTCCGACGCACGATCCAACGCACACCTGAAACCGAGGTCATCCGCGCGGTAGTCCTCTTCGAACCACGAACGGGCAGACACCCTCGCCAGATCGATGCCCCGTCTCCACGAACCGCCCCGCACGACCCTTCCGACCCCGTTTCGCATCGGTGACCCATCAGCCGGCAGCTCTTTGAACCCGGTCTGATAGCGATCTTGACACCACTCCCAAACATTCCCCGACATGTCGAAAACGCCCAGGCCGGTGGCCGCAAATGTCGATACCGGCAACGGCCCCCTGCCGGCTGCCATCGTTTGGTCCCAGACGTTTGCGAGCTCGGTGCGACGGCCGTTTCCCCACGGAAACCTCCAACGCATTTGTTGACCACGCGCAGCACGCTCCCACTCAGACTCGGACGGAAGCCGCCTACCGACCCATCTCGAAAAGTCGCGTGCCTGGCTCCACGTAAGACCGACGACCGGGTATTGGCCACGCCCGGGGTCGGTGAAAGCGGAGCCGTTCGACGGCGGACTGCACCGGCCGGCATCGACACAGATCCGGTACCGATGGTTGGTCACCTCTGTCGAGTCGATCCACAGGCCCGGAACATCGACCCATCGGAAATAGACCTCGTTTTCCCTGCATCGACGGTCGTTCTCGGAACAACCAACTCGAACCCGGAGCGGCGATTGGTAGACGAGCTCTGCTCCGTCGACCGGCGAACTCCAGGTCTGGCCGTCCTCAGGATCAGCTGGCGGCACCAGAATCCGTCTGAGTCTTTCGATGGCCGGGCCCGTTGGGTCATATCTGGCGGCAAGGGCCCAGGCGGTGGCCGCTTCAGTCAGAGCCGACTCTTGACGGGCGTCGCCCCAGGTAACCAGAGCGGTGGCGGTCCTTTTCTCCTGGCCCTGCAGGCGCGGTTCTCCGTCGTCGAGCTGGACGACCAGGCTGGCATAGGTTTCCATGAGCACGGCCACCGCCGCCAGACGTCCATTGGTCGCCTCACGCAGAATCGATGCTTCGGCCTGCTCAACCACTACCTGCGCCGACTGTTCCCGCGGGTTCGCCTGAAGGCGAGCGATCGCGTCGGGAAGTGCGCCCCACGGTCCTGCAACCGCAACGGAAGCCGTCACAACCACGAACACACCGATGAGCAACCGGAATACAGCTCGCATAGTATCTGTCGCATTGTACCCGCACAAAGCCCTGGGGGCGTTGAATTGCCCATCGATCCGTTTTGCGACCGAACAGTTTCCAAAGCCACATCGACGAAAGTTAAGGGTTAAGAGTTAAGGGTTAAGGATGAAGAATCCAAGTGATATTGAAGGGGTGGGCGGGCTTTTCTCTTAACTCTTTACTCTTAACTTGTTCCGCCCTGTACTCCCCACCTGCGTACTGGTCCGCTACACTCGGCGCATGTCCGACGGAAACGACCTAGAGCTTGCCTACTACCGCGCCGTGGAAGATCTTTTTGCGACTCTTCGCGGAGTGCCTCACGTTATTTCGCCGAAGGATTTCCAATTGCTCCGCGAGTGGTGGCGGGATGAGGTCCCGCTTGCAGCCGCACGGGCAGGCATCACTGAAGTCTTTGCCCGCCGCAGGGAGCGGGGCGAGCTTGATCCGGTCGTCAGCCTCTCCTACTGCCGGCACGCCGTACGAAAGCACGCCCAACGGTTGGCTGAAATGCAGGTCGGCGCAACCGACGGCACCTCCCCTCCCCCCGATTCAGGACCGTCCCTCGAGGTCCTCGCGGCTGATCTCAACGCCGTCGCAGCCCGGTCCCGTTCGGAGAATCCACGCATCGCAGACATCATCGAAAGCATCGCGACCGCAGTGGAATCGGCTTCAGAGCTTCCGGTCTCTGCCCTCGAAGAACATCTCTTCGCCCTCGAGTCGGTCCTCCTCGCCAACTGTATCGAAGCCCTCGATGGGACCAGCCGAGAGTCCCTCGAAAGACGTGCGCGCCACGAGGCCGAGTCGACCGCCGCAACACCGGAAGCCCGCGAGAGGACTTTCCGCGCGCTCCGCGACCGGCTGTTGCGAGCCGATCTCGGGCTGCCGCGGCTGGAACTCGACGGATGAGCCCTGCGGACCCGGCGACCGATGAAGCCGTCACGGTTGTCGCCGAGAAGCTGATCGGCGGTGGCCGTGCCCTCGCCCATCACGGGGGCGCCACCTGGATGGTGGCCGGCGCTCTGCCGGGCGAAGGGGTCCGCGCCGAGGCCACAAAGCGCCGCGCCGGCATCGTCGAGGCGCGAGCGCTGGAGATCTTGTCGGACCCCCACCCCGCGCGGTTGCAGGAACCCTGTCCTCAGTCCGGCGTCTGCGGTGGATGCGATTGGCCACACGTGGATCCCTCCGACGGCGCCGACCTGAAGGCTGCCGCAGCGGCGGAGGCGGCTCGGGCCTATCCAGATCTGGCTGCCCGTATCGCCTCGGCACCGATCCACCGGTCAGAGGGCAGCTACCGTCTGCGCGCCCGGTTGCACTGGGACGCCGGACAGAAACGTCTCGGCTTCTACGGGCACCGCAGCCGCACGGTGGCATCCCTCGACTCGTGCCGGATCCTCTCACCCCGCCTGATGCAGGCCCTACCGCGACTCACAGACTCGCTCTCGAACCGCTGCACGGGGCACGTCGACCTCGAGTGGCTCGAGGGCACAGAGGCCAACGACACGGTCGCGGCACTGCGCCAGGCCAAGGGCGGCGCGAAGACCTTCGACCCCACATGGATTCCCGGGCCGGACGAAATGGATTCTGTCCTGTCTGGCTTCCACGCCCTCTCCAAAGCGGGTCGTCCGCACTCTGGTTGGGGCGCGACCGAGGTCAGAATCGACCTGCCGATCCCGCTCAACGTGCCCATCGGCTCCTTTTTTCAGGGTAATCGCCACCTCATCGTTCCCCTGTTCAAGCGCGTGGCGGAGTTGATCGGCAGCGATCCGGCGCCGGTCTTCGATCTCCACGCGGGGGTTGGGTATCTGGCCGCGGCCGCCCGTTTCGCCGGCGAGCGCGACCTGACCCTTGTCGAACCCTACCGAGACGCCGCGCTGGCAGCCGGTCGGAACCTCCCCGGAGCTCGGGTCATCGTCGGCGCCACTGCCGAGGCGTTCGTCGGCGACGCAAAGGACCTGCCGCCGGAAGCACTGGTGATCACGGACCCGCCACGCACCGGTCTCAGCAAAGACCTCAGGAGCCACCTCGCGCGGTGGCATCCGCACCGGATCCTGATGCTCGGGTGCGACCCCTCCACCTGGGCGCGCGACGCCGGCTATCTTTGTAGACACGGTTTCGAGCCTCGAGTGATCGAGATCTTCGACCTCTTCCCTTCGACCCACCACCTGGAAATTCTCGCGCTGATGGAGCGTGTGTGACCGATGATGCGGGTCCAGCGCGCGCCCTACGCCCGCTGTGGCTGCTGACCACCGGAGCGGCCGTCGGCGCCCTGTGTTCGACGATCACGACGGTTGAACCGCCATCGTGGCTGCCACCGTTGCTGCTGGTTCTGGGTCTGACGGCAACAGCCCTCGCTCTCCGATGGCGACGCCGAGCGCGTTACGAGCTGTGGCTCCTCGCCGGACTGGCCCTGGTCTGCGGTCGAGGGCTCGGCCAGACCGACGAGGTCCTGCATCTACAGCGTCTGATCGCCAACGGTGAGATCACGGCGCGCACCCAGCTCGTGATTATCGAAGGATGGAGCGATGCCCGGTGGGGACACCGCACGCGAGCCCGTGTTGTGACGGCACGCCTGGGCGACGAGGATCTCCGGCTCCCCCGCCACTGCCGCCTCGAGATCCGGGGATCGGCGAACCCGAATGCTCTACCTCGACCGGGCTCGGTGGTCGAGGTCTTGGCGCGGATTCGCGGCAACCACCGCAGCCCGCTCCTGGTGGTCTCCTCCAATCGTCTCGTCCAGATCTCGGGCGATCGGCGTTTGCTTCCCACCATCCGCGACCGACTCTCCCGCGAACTTCTCCGAGCGGCCGGCACCGATGCGAATCGCATCCGTACAGCCGAGATGTCGGCCGCGTTGGCCCTCGGTCGGCGCGATCTCGTGCCACGCGAAGTCCGCGACCGGTGGCGTCGCTCCGGGCTCGCCCACCTGCTCGCAGTCAGCGGGCTCCACGTCGGGCTGGTCGGCGGCGCGGTGTGGATTCTGCTCGCGTTGACCGGCGTCAGTCCGCGCACAACCCGCATCGCGGTCCTGGCTGCTGTGCCCGCCTACGCCGTCCTCGCCGGCGCCGCGCCCTCGGCCATGCGAGCTGCCCTGATGGCGGCGATCTACCTCGGCGCCCGCCTCCTCGGCAGGGCCATCCTTCCCATGGCGGCGGTGCTCCTCGCGGCCACCATCCTGCTCGTTGCCCAGCCATCATTGATCGCGAATATCGGTTTCCAGCTCACCGTCGTCATCACCGCCGCCCTCGTCCGCTGGGTGCCGGTCCTGAGCACAACTCTCTTCGGTCCGCGCTGGGTCACCGGGGCGGTGGCCGTGCCCGTCGTCGCCCAGACCGCCGCGGCGCCGCTCGTCGCCTGGCACTTCCGCACCCTGATTCCGGGCGCCATCATCGCCAACCTGCTCGCCCTGCCCCTGCTGGCTCCGATCATTCTCGGATCGGTGGCCGCGACTGTGGTCGCGCCGTTGTGGAGCGCCCTGGCAGCCCTCGGCCTCGACTTCGTCGGCCTTCTTCTCTCTCTTCTCCGTTTCGTCAGCGCCCCGGCACGCGCCGCCGAGCTCGTGACGCCACCGTTTCCGATTGCTGCCGTTTTTCTGCTCGTTGTTGCCGGTTGGGTCGCGCTGCAGGCGGGTCGGTGGGCGCGGTCTGGCGTCGTGGCATGGGTTTGCGTACTCGCCATTTTCGGCCTTACCTGGTTGGTCCCACGGTCACCCGAGCAACCCACGGTCGAGCTGTTGCCGGTCAGCGACGGCGCGTCGGTCCTCCTGAGTCAAGGGGCCGATGCCGTGCTGGCCGACTCCGGCCGGTACCAGCGGGAGGCGGCGCAGATGCTCGCGGAGAGCGGCCACCGGAGGCTGCGCGCTGTGATCGCCTCGCATACGGACGAGGACCATGTGGGCGGGATGGTCCACATCCTGCGTTCGTTCGAGGTGGATCTACTGGTCATGCCGGCGTGGATGCTGACCGAAGAGCCGGTGGTGCCCCTGCTGCGAGCCGCCCGCCGAAAAGGTGTGCGGATTCACCCGGTCGCCTCGGGCTCGTCCGTCACTCTCGGGTCAATTCGACTCGAGACCGTGTGGCCACCGGTTACGAGGCCGCCACGGCAGGAGAACGAACGCTCGCTGGTCGCCAGAGCTCTCTTGAAACACGGCTCGGCCTTGATCACCGCCGACATCGGTCGCTCGACCGAGCGCATGCTCGCCCGCACCGGCCGACTGCAGAGCGCGGTGCTGGTGGTGCCGCACCACGGCGGCCGGGGCTCGACCTCGCCCGCCCTGCTCGAGGCCACCACCCCCTCGGTTGCGTTGATTCCCGCAGCGCCCGGCAACATCCATGGGCATCCGCACGCCGAAGTCTTGAAACGCCTCGCGGATCGACACATTCCGTTCAGGTATCCAGCTCGAGATGGCCGATGCGGCGCAAGATGGGATGGTGAGGAGTGGGTAGCCTTTCCATGAATTCGGAATTTCCACCCCTCCCCCCATGGTCGGATCGTACTGGGTTGGCGGGCGGCATTCCGAATTCCGAAATGGCTTGCGCGTGGGATGGCTCTCGAATTAGGCTTCGGCCGATGGAGAACGCCTTAACTCCCCTCCTCGTGATACTCGGTCCGACCGGATCGGGGAAAAGCCGTCTCGGTCTCGAGGTCGCTGAACAGATCGACGGAGAGATCGTGTCAGCCGATGCATTCGCGGTTTATCGCGGGCTCGACATCGGCACCGACAAACCGTCTGTCGAGGATCGGCAGCGGGTCCCTCACCACCTGGTGGACGTTGCCGATCCGACCGTTCGCTTCTCCGCAGGTGAATTCGCGGAGGTGGCATCGGCTGCGATCGATGACATTGTGGGCCGCAGCCGCACCGCCGTAGTGGTCGGCGGCACCCATTTCTACATTCGCGCCCTCCTCGAAGGGTTGTTTCCCTCGATACCGAGAGATCCGGCCCACGGCGAGCAGCTCGCCAACGATTGGAATCGAGACCCGGAATCAGTCTTTCAGCAGCTCCAGGAGATAGATCCCGAAGCTGCAGCACGGATCAGCCCCAAAGACCGGCAGCGTGTTCTGCGAGCGTTAGAGATTTACCAACTCACCGGTGAGACCCTCACCAGTCACCAGCAGCGGCATCAACACCCCCAGGAATACCGTGCTCTGATGGTCGCGCCGCAGCGTTTACGGCCGGATCTCTATGCTAGAATCGACGCGCGCGCGGATAGATTATTTGCGTCCGGATTAGTTGAGGAGGTGCGGCGGATTTTGGCCTCCGGTGTTCCCGTCGACGCCCATGCTCTCAAGGCGATCGGCTACCGCCAGGTAGTCGAGATGCTCGAGGGCCGCTGCGACCTCCAGACAGCCATCGACAACACCAAACGGTCGAGCCGTCATTTTGCGAAACGTCAGCTCACGTGGATGCGGGGCCTTCGCGAAGGGAGCCTGCAATGGGTGCCGCCGGCAGAACAAGGTGGGGCGCCGGCGATCATCAATCTATGGGACCAGCACACCGGGGGAAGACGAACGTCATGAACAAGCCTTCGAGCGGTACTATCAACATCCAAGATCCTTTTTTCTATCAGCTCAGGAAGGAATCCAAGACGGTCCACGTATATCTCGTCAGCGGCAAGCGGCTCACCGGCATCATCCGCAGATTCGACCGCTACTCCGTGATCCTGGAAAACCATGGGCAGGAGCAGCTGGTCTACAAGCACGCGATCGCCAGCATCGCCCCGGTCAGTCCGTTCCCGGCCAAACCACAGACTGAAGAACCGCAACCCTGAGCTCGCCATGATTTCCATGCCCGATTCCGTCAAATACGCTGTAGGTGCCGCCGGTCTCGCGGCAATCGCCGTCGGCCTCGTCATCTCGGCGGGTTGCGCATCGGCCCCGACGACACCACCCCCGGTGCGTCTCGACTTTCCGGCCCCCGATTCGGGTCCGGGCCGACCCGATCTTTCGCGCGCCGATCAGGATCAGATCGACAAGGGTTGGAAGGCCCTGCAGATCGGCGACGCCACGTCAGCGCGGGCCATTGCCTCCCAGGCCGGCGCCAACCCGGCCGCCGAGCTTCTGGCATTGCAGGCTGCGGTGGTTGCCGGCAGCGGCGACCCGGTATCAGACCTCGGGCGGTTGACGACGGCAGAATCGGAGTACGCGGCAGCCTGGCTCACGCTGTCGGTTGCGGCGGAGAACGCCGACGATGAGAAGGTCGCCATCGAAGCCGCTTCGCGCGGCGCGGCATTGTGGTCCGACAAGCGCTGGCGCGAACGAGAACAGAGGCTTCGCCAGAGGTATGTGGGTGATCGGATCGAATCGGCGCGTGAGCTGTATGAGACGGAGTACCCGGAAGCGGCCCTGGAAGCCCTTCAGCCGGCCCTGGAGCTCGAACCCGACAACCGCGATGCGGTGCTGGTGAAGGCCCGCGCTCTAATTGCTCTCGATCAACCCGACCGGGCCGAGGTAGCCCTCTCCGGTCTACCGAGAGACCCGGAGGTCATTCGCCTGTCCGGCAATATCGCCGAGGCGCGAGGCGACCTCAGCGCCGCCATGAGGATCTACTCTTCCCTGCCCGATGACCCCGATGCAACGCTCCTGGCGGTCGCCATCGCCGAACGCCAGGACGATTGGCTGACGGCAATGAACCTCTATACCTCGTTGCCCGACGAGCGGCCGGAAAAGGGGTCGGGGCTGCGCCGCGCCAAGCTCCGTTGGCGCCTTTCGGTGATGCCGAAGTACGTTCAGGAGGCCGTCGACTCACCGGAACTCGAACGCGCTCAACTCGCGGTCGTGGTGGTGTCGCTTGCGCCGAAAGTGGAAACTTTGGCGGGTGGACAGGTACCATTGTTATCAGACGTCATGACTTTGCCATCTCAGAACGAGATCCTCACGGCTACCCGGCTCGGGCTGATCGAAAACGATCAGTTCCTGAACCGCTTCCACCCGGAGCTGCCGGTGACCGCTGTCGAGGTCCGAACTGCGGTAGACAATCTGGCCCGACTGCTCGAACTCGAAAGACCGCGCTGGTGTACGGACGAAACCGACGATCAGCCGTGTGCCGCAATCGCCGAGCCAATTTCCGGTGAAGCTGTGGCCGCAATAGTCATCGAGATGGTCACGCAGGAGGGCGAAACTGAATGAACGATCATGCCCCCAAGCTGCTCAAGGAAATCGAGCTTTTCAGTGAGCTCAACGACAAGGATCTCCAAGAGGTCGCGACCCTCGCCCAGATCAAGAAGATCCCGACTGACACCACAATTTTTCACGAGGGCGACGACGCCGATGCGGTCTTCGTGGTGGTCGAGGGTCGAGTCAAGATCGTCACCACTTCAACCGACGGCAAAGAGTTCATCCTCAGCGTATTGGGTGCGGGACAGGTGTTCGGCGAAATGGGACTGCTCGAAACCGCGCCGCGATCCGCTTCAGTCATCACCATCACCGAAGTCGAACTGCTGGTCATCAAGCGTGCCGATTTCGATCACCTGCTGACATCGAGCCCCGGAATCTCCCGCAAGCTGATGGCCATTTTGTCCAGGCGCCTGCGGCGAGCCAACTCCAAGATGGAGTCCCTCGCCTATATGGATGTCGCGGGACGCCTGGCGCGATACCTCCTCGACATGGCCCTCGACCACGGCAACCGTCTGGGCAACGGCTGGGTCGTGGTGCGCCGGCCCACCCATTCCGATATCGCCCACTCCATCGGCACCAGCCGAGAGACCGTCTCCCGCCTGATCAATGAGTTCGAAGAGGGATTCGGGCTGGTCAACAAGGGCAAATTCACCTACATCCGCGAGAATCTTCTCGAGTAGAAGATTCTCGAATTCGGAATTTTGAATTCGGAAGTCGGAATTCCCACCCACCCCCCCGCTCTGTAAACGCCTCGACCGGAGACATTCCGAATTCCGAATTCCGAACTCCGAATTCAGCCGCGTAGCGGTGGGGTGTACAATTTCCGCTCGGAGGTCGCGTGGACATTCCCCTTCGTTTTTACAACACGATGAGTCGGCGTCTCGAGGAATTCGAGCCAATCGAGTCGGGTCACGTGCGGATGTACACCTGCGGACCAACGGTCTATGACTTCTCCCACATCGGTAACCTCCGCACGTTTCTTTTCGAGGACGTCCTTCGGCGCACGTTGAAGTACTTCGGTTACGACGTCACCCAGGTCATGAACCTGACGGACATCGACGATAAGACCATTCGCGAGGCCACAGCGGCGGGTCTCGGGATCCGGGAGTACACGGACCGCTTCATCGAGGCGTTTTTCTCGGACCTCGACACCCTGCACGTGGAACGGGCCGAGCACTACCCGAGAGCCACCGACTACATCCCACAGATGGTGAAGCTCGTGCAACGCCTGGAAGACTCGGGCCACGCCTACCGCAGCGACGGATCGATCTACTACAGCATCTCGACCTTCCCCGAATACGGCAAGCTGTCGGGAGTGCGGCCCGAGGCGAACCTGGCCGGTGCGCGGGTCGACAACGAAGAGTACGAGAAAGAGGACGCCCGCGATTTCGTGCTGTGGAAGGGGACGCGCGAGGGAGAGCCCTCCTGGGAGGGCGAAATCGGACCGGGACGGCCCGGCTGGCACCTCGAGTGCTCAGCGATGTCAATCGAGTTGCTCGGCGAGGAATTCGACATCCACACCGGTGGCATCGACAACATCTTCCCTCACCATGAGAACGAGATCGCTCAGTCGGAGGGCGCCACCGGCCGACCCTTTGCCCACTATTGGCTGCACGCCGAACATCTCATCGTCGAGGGTGAGAAGATGGCCAAATCGAAGGGGAACTTCTTCACCCTTCGCGATCTCCTCGCCAAAGGGCACGACGCGGTCGTGATCCGCTACCTCCTGATCTCGGTCCCCTACCGGCAGAAGCTCAACTTCACGATGGATGGGCTGCACGCGGCCGAACAGGCAATTGAACGCATCGGCAACACGCTCAGGAGGCTCGAGCACACCCCGGCCGCCGATGGGACCGGCGACCTCCCGCCCGGCGCCATCGAGGAGTTTCGCCGGGAGTTCCGCGACTCCCTCGGCGACGACCTCAACACGGCGCGAGCGCTTGGCGCGCTCCACACCGTGCTTCGCAACGTCAATACGGCCCTCGACGGCGGCGGCATCTCGGAGGAGGTTCGCGGGTTGCTCCACCAGGCCCTTCAAGAGGCCAACTCGGTGCTCGAAATCTTTCCGACCGAGGAGCCCGACGCCGGCGATGACCTAAAGATCCAGCGCCTGGTGGACGAACGCACTACCGCGCGCTCCGACCGCGACTTTGCTCGAGCGGACGAGCTTCGCGACCAGCTCACCGAGATGGGGATTGTCGTCGAAGACACCCCTCACGGCGCCGTCTGGCACCGCAAGAATTAGGAATTCGGAATTCGAGGTCCGTTTATCGCACCAAATCGCTTGGATTGACCAGGTCTGCACCGCGTGAGGAGAGGGCTGGCAGCTCCTGTGAGAGGACTTCGACGGTGACCCTGTCGAGGTGGCCGATAGCGATGATCTCGCCCTCCATTCGGGAGCGATAGACGGCCTCGTCGAGCTGGACGCGGATGGCCGCCGCAGATCGTTCGTTGTCGAGGAAAACGTGGCGTCGGTTGGTCGGCACGCCCTGGGCCCGGGCCGCCTCTTCGGCCACGGTGTGGACCGTGGTCCGCGAGTCGATAAACGCCATCCCTCGCGTTTTGATTTCCTGCATGATCCAGGTCATCGTCTTGAGATCGGCGGTCGCCTTCGAGCCCATGTGATTGTTGACCCCGACTACGTGCGGGATGTTGTTGATGGCCGAATGGATCGTCGTGCGGAGATCGTCTGAATTCATCGCCATCAGGACTGCGCCCGGTCCCGGATCATTGGCCGGGTAGTTTTCGGGTTCCATCGGGAGGTGAAGCCAGATCTCGTGTCCCGCTTCGTGAAGGGCGACGGCAGTCTCGGCGGACTTCGGTAGGAACGGCAGGATCGCAAACCCGACCTCGGTCGGCAGGGCGGCAGCCGTCGCGACAAGATCGAGCTTCTGCCCCCCGTCATCGAGGAGGATCGCGAGCCGGCCGCGGGCCTCAGGCGCCGGCATCGGTTTCGGCGTCGGGCTCGGAACGGGCGTCGGATCAGCTGGTCGCGCCGCAACAGGTCGAGGCTCTGTCACCGAGAGGTGGAGGTCGAAGGCTTCGACATCGAAGCCGACCCGGAGACGAACGGTCTTCGCTCCGAGCTCCTCCGGATACGCCACCTCTGCGCCACGGGCAGCGCCCTCGATCTGGAGATCTCCGAGAAACCCGTCGCGCGCCGGCCGATTGGGGAAATCGAGGCGCCACGTTCTGACAAAGACGTCGCTATCCTTGCGAATGGGGTCATCGGCCGAGATGGCGTCCCCGACCACTCCCCGCTCCGCGGCCAGCTCCAGCAGACGCGCATCAAAAGGCTCTGTGACACCGACCTTGCCACGCACCAACATCCAAATCGCTGCCGACAGAATCAGCACGGCGACGACGATCAACGCCGTCACCTGCCACTGCCCGAGCTTCAGTTTGCTTTTCTTCCGCCGGCTTCGTGACGGCATCGATCACGCAGCCTTCTCGAGATCTTGATTGAGAATCTCGAGGGCGCGCTCGAGGACCGGGTCGCCGTCGGCATCTGGGTCGGTCTCCTCAACGACTTCATCGGGGTCGATTCCCTTGCCATTGATGATTTCGTCGTCTGCCCGCAACCACTGACCGACCGGCATCCAGACCGCGACGTCA
>Ga0316193_10002365_pt1 | contig 13268 bp, 13 predicted proteins | sample MerIslsedime2_MG_FD_207735 | JGI IMG/M metagenome (GOLD analysis project Ga0316193, IMG submission 207735) | Coastal sediment microbial communities from Maine, United States - Merrow Island sediment 2 | ecosystem: Environmental > Aquatic > Marine > Coastal > Sediment | place: USA: Maine...
ACGATAAGATTCGGCAATGGTATATGATTTATACTTTTTACCCTTGTACGTTGAAAAGCTGTAACTTAAATGCATAGTGCAGCCCCGTAATTTATGAGACTACATTATCATTAAAGTCGGAACTTTGCCAACACCTCAATTTTGGTACTTTTTTGAATAATTCAGAATTATTTTTATCATAGTTCTGAGACTACAGAACAGGAACAATTTCCATAACCTATTGAATTATTATGATTTCACAAAAATTCTCCCGGAATAGGGATTATAACTTTCACTTAATAGATAGTTTTAACGACCAAGTTCATTTTCCACAAGGGGAGCGATAGCGACTAAGCGGTTCCGGTGCAAGACCTTGTTAAGCGGCCTATGTTCGTCTCTGTAATCACTCCGACCGACTCTTTGTTCTCCCGCGTATTTCCCTTCCGGCTAAAATAATCATTGTAATCACTGTTAGCGGAATTATGAAATACAGCATGACCGCACTAAACCTTGGTAAGGCATCATGATGACCTGCGGCTAAGGCCAGGTACAGCGTGTAGGCCACGTAGTACCCCAGCAATAATACACCCTCCTTACGACTAATCACTCCACCCGTGAAGAATATGGGTAGGCAAGCAAACGCCACCGCGATCATGACCGGAATATCAAATCTGGTAACCGCAGCTGAAACTTTAATACCAGCGGGCGCAACTATACTGGCAAATCCAAGTACCCCCATAATATTGAAGATGTTACTACCGACAACATTTCCAACAGCGATGTCGCGTTCACCACGAATAGCCGCGATGACCGAGGTAACCACTTCAGGTAGGGACGTACCGGCTGCAACAATTGTCAATCCAATAATCAATTCGCTTACACCCAGATATTGTGCAAAGGACACCGAACTATCTACTAACCAGCGTGAGCCAAACACAAGTAGTGCGAGGCCAAAAATTACTAAGGCTATGTTTTTAAACCATCTATTGTTGTCACGACCTTCAATTCCGGGTCCCCTTGCGTATTCGTCTTTTACCTCTGCGCTTTCTGGTCTGCGGCTTTGGTATAACAAAAACCAAATGTAAATAGCGAGACCTGCGACCAGCATTAGACCTTCAGTGCGACTGAAGTTGTTGTCCAACGCGAAGACTAAGACAATAACGGAAAGCGCGATCATCAAAGGCACGTCGAGCCGCACTAATTGATGTGATACAACAAGTGGCACAATGAGTGCAGATAGTCCAAGAATAAAGAGGACATTGAAGATATTGCTTCCAATAACGTTCCCCACGGCAATACTAGCCTGGTCAGATAGCGCTGCTTTGATGCTAACCGCAAGTTCAGGTGAACTGGTGCCGAACGCCACGACAGTCAGCCCGATGACCAATGGCGATATACCAAAAACAGCTGCCAGGCGAGATGAGCCCCGAACTAACGCTTCCGCACCGACAATTAAGAAAATTAGTCCAGCGACGAACAAGAGAATTACCATAGCGACCTCAAGGTCATGTAATGACCACACAACAGTTTTACGACAGAATCCATTATATCCAGTACAATAGATTCCACAATATGCTATCAGAATACCCCTTATCGAAAGGACTTCTTAGAATTTAATACAGCTCGCCAATAGCCGGTGATATAATGAATCAGAGCACCCCCCATATTTTGTGATCTCCCAGCAAAACGGATAAATGCTGATAACGTACCAGTATTAAGGGTCATGCCAAGCCAACATCTACTTGCCATCACCGCTAACATCAAATCATATTTTCGCAGTTCAGGACAAAATTTCCGGCACTACCTAATTTGGTTCAAAAGATGGACCAAATATTTTTCAGGTCTTAAAGAAGGCATACGAATTCAAAATCACCCTTGTTTAAACAATGGAGGGCCAGTTATTTCCATTCCATGCGCGTGAAATAGTCGCTTTAATTCTGTTTTTTCAGGCTCCCCATTAATTTTTGCCAATTCTTGGAAAAAGGATTCCATTAGACCAGCTGGCTGGAATGCGATTAAAAGTCTTCCGTGGTCCTTTCCCTTAAATGCCCAGGCATGGGGAACCTTTCTCGGAGCAAGGATGGAATCGCCTGGACCTAAATCGAATCGTTCTTCACCAATCTCCAAAAGGTACTCACCTTCGATGGCGTAAAACCACTCTTCCTGCTCATAATGGAGGTGACGCGGTGGTCCGCCTTTTTTTTCATTGAGATTCTCTATGATGAAAAGACCACCGTCGGTATCTTGCGTTGCAACCTTTGAATCAATCGGGAAACCACCGAACACAGTCTTTCTGCGCATAAAACGGTCTTGATCAGCCTTGACAAGAATTCCCGTTCCCATCCGTTTTGAGTCGGATGTCTGCCCGTGGGTAAACGTAGGCGTAACTGCAATTGCAGCGGCCATTATGAATGTTCTGCGATTAATAGGTATCATTAAAGTAATCCTCAATGGGTTCTGTATCCAACAAAATATAGACGGTCGATCGGTTTATGCGAAGCCCGAGCTATTCACTAGGACGATAATGGTAGCCTCGGCACCATCTATAGCCTCAAGAGTATGCATGATTGCAATGTCAGCAACACGCAGGGAAATAAATTTACGTCCACACAGTTGTAAAGTCACTTGCACACGAAAGGTCGGATAGTCTTTAAAACCCTGGTGAAAAATGGGTAAAGGCGGGTTTCATTTGATATGAAATGGAGCCGAAACTGTCGAAATGGCGACCCAACATATTGTGGTTGAGGGTTGTAGCGATAGAGTTTTGATTACATACCAGTTCCTGAATTTATCTTCTAATATTTGTGGATTGTGATTTATTGAGAGTATCCACACCCCCACCCAATTACAGATACCATCATTCGTCTATGCCAGGTCGATTAAAATTCAGCATTTCCAATTTTATCTGTCCACCCGGTCCTTGAGCTCCTTGCCCGCCTTGAAAAACGGCAGCTTCTTTGGTGCAACCTTCACCAACTCACCGGTTTTGGGGTTTCGGCCGGTATACCCACCGTATTTTTTCACGAAAAAGGAACAAAGTCCCCGGATTTCAACCCGATCTACCTTTGCCAGAGCCTCGGCCATTTGATCGAAAAAGAGGGTCACGATCTTTTCAGCTTCTGATCTGGCCAGGTGGTTTGAATCTTTCATTGCCTGGATGAGGTCAGGTTTGTTCACTCGTTCACCGTTCCTGTAGTGGATTTGTACGGTTTTTAAATGAAACGGTGGGATTTGTAAGCAGGATAAACTTTTTAGGAAAATTATGTCAAGAAATTAATTGGTTATGCCTGCAGAAGGGCTGATAGCATCGTAAAATCTTTCTGTGGAATCAAAGGTGACTGTGCCAGTTTTGACCAGGAGATGATAATTTTGGAAGGTGTTAAGGTGTTAAGCGAAAAAACAGGGTCAAATGAAAATTTTTAAAATTGAAAAGATGGGTCCGGAATTGAATCCAATGAATCCGGACAATTTTTTTCGCTAAAACTGCACTTCCTTTTTCAACCCATTTATCCGTTTTGGATTTGGAATTTAAACGCAGACGACGGGTTGCCCAAATCTCGTGTCTGAAAAAGAAAACGGGATATGGACATGAGGTGCAGGCGAGTGTGAACGAGCGGCAGAGAAGGTATAGGAAGGTTTGGGATATGGTTTTGAACGATTATGAGGGCGTTGAATTCAAGGGAAATATGTGAATTGATGGGATTGTTATACGCTTTGGCAATCAAAGGCGAGTTTTAAAAAGTTGAAGTTGCTTTAGATAGCAGATATTCTATGGTCGGCTAATATAGACAGCCCCCTTGGTTAGTCGTTTGCCATATTTGATTTGGGGAGTCTCCTTTAACAATGGTCTATCGGCTTTAATCGATATTCCCTCTACGTTAGGATTACATGAAAGCATGTATTCAAAAGCTGTAAGCACGGATGGTTTCGACTCACAACATCCGCCTAATAAAAAACCATCAAATATGCACTTCACAAAAGGCCATATCTCATGATTCCAAATTTTTACCCTTCTGTTCGTAGAAAAAGCTATCCCGACTTCCTCCGTCTCGCTTATTACAACCGTGTTGGTTAATTTTGTTGTAATTTCTGCAAACTGACCCGAATAACATTGGCTTAATATCACGATGATCTGCAGGGCTTTAAGCCTTCCCAAAAGCTCCTGAAAATCGATGTAACTCAGCGGGCCATCTGGAAAGCTCATCACTGCTACAGTCCCAATAATGTTTGTGTTTTCATTCATTGGCAACTTATTGACATTAGATAAAATGCCATAATTCTCATCAACAAGTTCGATCGATCCATGACCGGCACGAAATATTAACAACGTATCGTTTTGATCAATTATCCTTTCATAATTCCCGAGTTCGACAATAACGTTGCATCGGGTAGCATCTCCTTCGATAAGGGGATATTCAGGTGAACGACCTCCATAGAATAAAATTTTTACGTTATTATCATCATACCCCAATTGAGTTAAAGAATTTGCTGCATATTCGATGTTATCATAAAATGTGTTGTAATTATCTATCTCGCATAAACCGCCACCGATGAGCAAAGCGTATTTAATAGATTCATTATGTTTATTTTTTGAAATATAAAAAACCAGGAGACCTAATGATACCAGAACAAAGCCAAGTAAAAATATGGATAATTTCCTATTATTATAACGGTTCATCATTTTTAAAATAATGAAATATATTGATCTATTTTCAATAAAAAGTAACAAAGGCCAAGTACCTGATATTGTAGTCGGCCTATTTATAAAGTATTAAGCGAAGGGAACAATTCTTGTCGATACTATCCGAGTTTTTATTCGGCTTTTTTGGCTATTACTCAGCACCGACCACCCTGAGCATAGCGCTTATCTCCTCGCGTATATCTACTCTTTCGGCTATATAAAGAGCAGTATGTCCATCGATATTTTTAAGATTAAGGTCTGCGCCATTATTGATTAATATTTGCGCTATTTCAACGTTTCCTTTATGCGCGGCTTTCATTAAAGCCGTCCAACCAATGATATCTTGGATATTAGGATCTGCGCCTTTTTCAATCAGCATTCTAACAACCTGAGTGTGGCCATTATGTGCCGCCCACATTAATGGGGAACATTTGCGAAAACACTGACAGTTGATTTCCGCTCCATTTGCCAGAAGGATTTTGACACAATCGGCATGACCAAAGTTGGCAGCGAAAATAAGCGGCGTTCGATCAAATTCATCCTTTGTATTAACGTTTGCTCCTTTTGCTAATGAGGCTTTCATTAAGGGGAGGTTATTCTCTTTTGCAGCCAGTAATAACTCAGAGTCGATATCGGAAGAATAGCCGAAAATTGGAATGAATAGGAAAAAAAAGGATGAAATAAAGACAAAAACAAACCAGGACAATCTATACTTTGAATTATCAATAATTTTTGTCATTTCAGCCTCCTTTCCGGTTTTAATAGTTGCGAGAATAAAAATTTATAAATAGAGGAGGTACCAGGAAGATTCCGGAGCAAAGCAGGAAGAGGCTGAGCCGTCGAAGGAGACTTTCGCTCAGATGAAATATATCAGGATGCGGTCAGTACTATCTATAAAAAGAATTGGGTCAATCAAATTTAGAAACAGAAAGCGATAATATAAAACAATCATCTATTTTTTCTTTAATACCATTTTAGTTCAATTTAAATAGGGATATTTATTTATTTTGATGGGGATAATTCCTTGTTGGTGGGTGTATCACCTCATTCGACACTTTTACGTTACTGAAATCTATAAAAATTTTTGCAACCTCAAAAATATTGAAATTAGCCGCTTGATGACACAAAAAGGTTAGTCGGAAAATTGCAGCCTTCTTGCCACAAGTCAATCTATTTGAAATTACATCATTTATACAAATAAAATTTGGTAATCCCAATAATTCGGCGAATTTATAGGTTTGAGGTCATAGCTGTCAGGCAGTTTACGCATATCGGTTGATATGAATTGGATATGCACTGGCGGCCCTCAGCGGATTGTCAGAATTCTTATTGTCAAGGCAATCCGCTGTAGGGTCTGGCTCATGCCTCTCCGCCTAAATTCTCCAAGGCCAGTTGACAACGTTCGACGAATTCCTGTCTTCAGCGTCTATATCGGGATGATGACACTTATTTCTGTTCTTCTGGAACAGGCATTATGCCTGCTTGTTGAACCCAATTCATCACATCGTATGTGTACCAATTTTCGACGATTCTGACGCCAACGAAATGGCCCACCCAAGTTCCTTTCGCTATCACTTTTTTACCAGTGCCAGCAACAGGCGCAGTCTTTCCTGGTCCAGTGAAGGTGGCCTTACATGTCCATCGGTCAGCTACCGTATTTCCTTCGGCTATAATTTCGTCAATGGTTACATGGAAGTCAGGGTAGTCCGTCCGGTAGTCCGACAATATATTTTTGTAAGCTTTCAACCCCTTTTCCTCTGGTATTGTAGGTGTATGGAGGACAACATCTTGGGTGAAAATTTCATCCATTACGCTCAGATTTCCCTTATTCCATGCCTCCTCGGTAAATTTGATCACTTTTGCCTTTAATTCATCTCCTGACATGTTTGTTCCTCCTTTCTTTGATGACTCGGTACATATGTTGAGCCGCTTGGTTTATTCCTCCAGTTCACGGGGATGCCGGTCTACTTGAATTATTGTCCATTATTAAGCACGAATGACAGCAAAATGGAACGATCAGCAACTTGTGACAGCTTGCCAGTACTTACCTCTTGCAATTTATTGTATTTATAACAAACACGGTTATAGTATCACAACGAGTCAGGGTAACTCTGGATCTGTTTTAAATAGCAGAAGGCGGGAGTCGGTTAGACTTTGTGTTTTGTCGGAGATGGCATTTTAACAGACAATTCAGCGGCGAGAGGTGCGGTTTCAATCGCAACCCGAGCTTATTGTCCGAGGTAATCGAGATTTAGACAACAATCCGACCCAGCACCAGGGATTGATTATTTGAACAAACTCTTGCCAAGCTCCCTAAGAAGAGACGCACCATCTCCTTTCCATGCACTGCCATGCATACATGCCAACGTATTAGGTTCCTCATCGGCAAGCTTCTCGAGTAATTCCGTTGCTTTCGTGGAATGTGAGAAATAGTCCATCGATTTTCGGAATGCCTCACTCGGCTCAAGGATGTCAGAATCCGTCACCGCGGGAAGATCGACTCCCCCTTGGGTGAAAAGATCTCCGCACAATAGCGTACCTGTAATTTCCTCTATCAGGAAGCCATTATCCCAACCGTGAGGTAGGTGCGGCGCATCAAGCCATCTGACCGTATGCTTTCCAAGACTAAGCTTATCCCCTTCGGCCATGGCAATCGCTGCGCGGTCGGCAACGTCGTTAATCGATACCATCGCAGCCACTTGGCTACAAACTGGCGACGCTTTGGGAGCCTTGCCAAGCCATTCATTTAGGGACCCACATTCGTCGGCTTCGAAATGCGCAAAAGCTATATAACGCAGATCCTTGACAGGTATAATACTCTCAACTGCTTCATAAACCAGGGGAAACATTTTTCTCAAGCCAGCATGAAAGAGAAGTGGCTCGTCATCCTTAATGAGGTATTGGTTGAATGAGAACCCTCCCGCAATATCAACCGGAGTGTTGATCCGGAAAATGCCATCTGACACTTCATGAACGTTCGTACCGGATTGTCTGTTTGTTGTCGTCATGACTGAACTCCTCTCCTCCGAAGTTTGTTAGTTGAATTCTGTTTGGCTGGTCTAACAATTGATTATAAAGATCTTTATATTTAAATATTTGTAATGTTATACAGAAAAATCGGGGACCATTTTGCATTACAAACATATTAAGGGTAACTCAATAAAACCTGCCTTATTAAGACTCGCACTTGCTTGCTACTGTTGGACATAAATTCGACTACCTGTAGTGAAGGGATGATGAAGGAGCACCTGATAAAAAGGTGCCCCTTCATCTTAACCTAGTTGATGGTGATCACCGAATATCCCTTTGCCTGATACCCTGCGATGGAGATGAAACCGTTACCTACATGGTCCACTTCCGGCAGTACAGTGGTTGGATCTACGCCCAACACTTTTAGCGCATAATCGCATACTTCAAACCTTACGCCCTCCTTTTTCATTTGCCTGATCAGGGTGGCAAACTCATCCAACGCCTCATTATCTGAGGCTTTAAAACCCTTACGGTCAGTTGAAATCATTTTGACTGCTGGACCGTGAAACACAACAGCAACTTGCGGTGGTTCTGGAAGCGCGCGGACGCTTTGATCATCGTTAACGTTTTTGACAGCCCAAAAAACAATGTTTGCTGTTTGGGGAGATCCTTGGCTGAAATCAAAAACAGTTTTGAGGCTCTTAACACCTTCTAGCGCAGCATATTCACCCGACATAGCTGGTGATGCCAAAAATGCGACGACGAATATAAAAACCACGGCAGTAACCAAAGTATGAACAAGTATATAATTTTTTCGTGTCATGGTATCTCTCCTTGTCTTAGGCTTCTCGGCCTTTGTCTCATTCCAACGGCAGGGCGCGATAACGGTTAATTGTTCCTGCCACAGTGTCATTTCAAAATGTCACCGAATGGCATGGGATGGTGAAAAAACAGTCAGTTAATATAGATTTCCGGACTTACCGATCTTACCTTACGAGTCAGCTCCATTTCCTGCCCAGTGCGTCAAGCCCTGATTTCGCAAGGTCCTCGGGAGACATTGCAATTCTGAACTCACAATCCGCGTTGAAGTTCAAGAAAAACGGTTCTGAAAATGATGGAATTTGCGACGGATCATTGATATTTACGATGGCCACAGCTCCTCGAGTACCGCCTTGTTCAGTGAAATATATCATTTCCGGCTTCAATTCTTTGATAATTTTCTTTATAATTTCTCCCACTTTGCCCTCTCTTACGAGCGTATTGAATGGCTCGTGTGGGATTCTTACATTCATTAGTATTCTCATTTTGATTCCTCCTTCATATTTATCATTATAAATCCTTCCGATTGCCTCTATAAGAAACAACCGGAAGGATGTGAGTGTATTTGTTAATCCGCCAGCTTTACTGAAACCGGTACGGCTCTGGTGATGGTGCTGAAAACTGGCGAAAGTGATGGGGCATATTCGATCAGCTCTTTAAGTTGATCGGGTGAGGCATCGGAATCAATTTTAAAATTCATACGAATCTCTTTGTATCCCGGAGAGACGTCCTTAGACATACCCAAGAACCCTCGTAAATCGATATCACCTTCCAATTTGGACTCGACTGAATTCAATTTAATTCCCTTTGCGGCCGCATGATAGACAATTGAGGTCGTTACACAAGCAGCCAATGCGGTCAAGGCGTATTCCACCGGATTAGGACCTTGATCTTCCCCCAGGAGCAGAGGCGGCTCATCCGCATCCAACTCGAAGGGTTCTTTATGGGTAAGCTCTTTTTGAGTGCCATAGAAATTATTTATTGTAGTGCGATTAAGCCCACCATTAACCCATTTGTTAGCGGCTCGGAATTTAAATTTTGCAATGCCAGGCATTTCTTTGATTGCGTTTATAGTACCAAAGAGTTCATCAACCTTTACACCGTTAATTATTTTATTTTCGCTCATTTTAACACCTCCTTCAATTATAGGACGGTTGACTACAAAGCAAGATTAAGTATTTTTCTTGCAGAACATGCCATCAGGAATTTCCTGTTATTGTGGAAATATCCATCACACTGTCTGAGCCCAAGAGTTTTTTGTTCGGCCTAAGATTTAAAAAAACCGAGCGAGAATAGAATCAGTACTTTGGAACTGGAAACTCGCTTCACATGAATATTCTCCGCGAAGACAGCTTGTAGATGAAATAGGGGGAAATGAGCGTATGATGTTTTCAGAGCGAGTTTCGATAATACAGGTATATTAAGTTTATACCACAAAGTGGGATGTCAAGAGGGGCGATGAAAAAAAATTACCTGTGAATTGAATAATGATATTAGAAACATATGTTCTTGAAAGCACAAATTCCAAGCATCGGCAAAAAAGGAGTCGTTAAGTCAGTCTGCTAATTGAAATGCTGGGAGGTTGCTCAGAGTTAAAATATAGCAAGAATAATTGTCGCTTTACATAGCATTTTTAAAAATGCGTTTTTTGGCCATTATTGGTATGTTAAAGAAATCTTCAGTGTTTTTAGAATCAACTCATAAAGTATTTTTTCTTACCCTCCTATTTTTGGACCGCATCCAATTCGATAAATCCGATTCATTATAAAATTTGTAAAAATGTTTTCCCATATTTTGGGAATTTCTCCAGCCGATAACCACATAGAAAATTTATGTGCGTTCTAACGTCCTAAATTTACATGATTATAAAAATGGCATAGATTTTGGTTGCTGTGGGTGTTCGTCGGCTCGGCAAAAGATGAAATTAAGTGGCCAAATACCGAATTGGAGAGGTCTCGGGTGAGTGTTTACACTGGGTTAGAACGTCGCTCCGGACAAGATCGTCGCAAGCAAAACCTCCCCATGTTCAAAAGGTTACTTTATAATGGGATCCGAGAATCAGTGCGCCGGATCGAGGACCGAAATTGCATCGTCGTTTTTGATCGATACAAACCATCCCTGTTTATAGCAATAATTATTGTCTTGGGCCTGAGCCTGTTAGATGCCCTGCTCACAATTATCTTGCTATCCCAGGGGGCCAAGGAACTTAATCAGGTGATGAGGTATTTCCTCAGCCATGGACCACGGGTGTTCATCTTCGTCAAGTACGGACTCACCGTTTTTTCGGTGCTCATCATCGTGTTTGTTAAGGAGTCCTTCGCCGCCCGCTACCAGATTGGCACCGGTATCTTCCTTCATATTTTCGCGGCACTTTTCGGTAGTGTGGTGGTCTGGGAGTTCTATCTTTTGTTCACTTAGCAGGCTAATTCATTCAAATAACATTCTATCATCAGGTAGGTTTATTTCCTAAAGAATAAACTATTTTCTATAGTTTTATCCAAAAATATTTCACATTCCATTTCTTTCCGCAATCAGCAAAATCCTTATATCCTCCTGTAATCTTATAAGAAATTTCATCATCTTCTCTATGGCATGATAATTGTAAAAAAACTGATATTTCAACCACTATATATCCTGCTTCAATATCTTCTGCAGGTGAGCAATATTTTATTACTCGAAATTACATGAATCGTTATGAATTATATCAGAAATTATGTAAAAATTATTTTTGAAGAAAAAAAAGGGAAGGCGGTAAGGGTTTGTCTGCTTTTATCTATATTGATTCTTTATGCATTTGAATCCACAGAGATTAAACAAAATATATTTGGCCATATCCATTCAAGCCCGCTTCAATTAAACGATTTCATGCTGGCATATCAAAACGATAAATACCCGATGGTTGATGAGAAATCAGATGGTGAAATCATATCCGGCGATGCAATTGACCGGGTATTTTCACTTTGTCAGATCGCTCACGGATATTGGCGGAGCAATGAACCTGATAAAGCCATCGATATGCTCGACCAGGCATATTCCACTATCCTGAAAATTGAAACTTTCGATGACGAAGACTTGATTCGACAGAAAGAAGATATGCGTTTTCTAATATCAAAGCGCATAAATGAAATTTATGCATCCAGAAAAATGATTATAAGAGGAAGCCGAACTGAGATACCGGTGACTATTAATCAGCAGGTCCAGCATGAAATTGACCTTTATACGAAAGGAAATTTAAGGGCTCATTTCATTGCCTCGTACAAAAGGTCCGGGAAATACCGAAAAATGATAGTCGATATGTTACAAAAAGAGGGACTTCCCCAGGAACTTTCATGGCTGCCGTTAGTTGAAAGTGGGTTTATCGTTAACGCGCTCTCGGATCAAAGAGCGCTCGGATTATGGCAATTTATACCATCAACCGGCCATAAGTTCGGATTAAGCCGCGACGAATACATTGACGAGCGCCTGGACCCAGAGAAATCAACGCAAGCTGCAATCGACTATTTTAAAGAGCTTCACAGCCACTTCGGAGATTGGTCTACGGCGCTTGCAGCATATAATTGCGGAGAGGCCAGGGTGTTGAGGATCATTAGAAACCAAAAGATCAAATACCTTGATAATTTCTGGGATCTTTACGATCACCTTCCTCGGGAGACAGCGCGTTATGTGCCTAAATATTTAGCCACATTGCATATTGTAAATAACTTGGGAAAATATGGACTGGAAGAAATTTCAATCGACCAGCCGCTGAAGTTCGAATCATTCAATGTTACAAAAAAGAGTCATTTGAATTATATCGCTGAAATTACTGGAATCGAGGAGAAAAAATTAGAAGAGCTAAACCCTGAGCTTCGGCAAGGCATTGTTCCCGGAAAAAATTACACGCTTAAAGTTCCGCAGGGGAGCCGGCAGATACTGTTTGCGAACATCGATAATCTCCTTCGCCTTAATCCCGAAAGTGTGAACTTCCAGAAACACCATGTTAAATCCGGAGAAACCTTATCTCTCATCGCCAGTCGCTACAGCACAAGCGTTGATAACATCATTTTGGCTAATAATTTACAAAGTGCTAATCACATAATCTGTGGAAAAACAATTAAAATACCGCATGAAATAAAGGCTTCTGACCAACGTGATATTGCAACATTTATATCAGGTAAGATTTAAGAACGATAAAAAAAGTGTGCCGAAAAGACCTATCAGTTGGTGAATGGAGTTTCTGTTCCAATGTTAAACTTTGGAAACTCTGACGATCGTGGCAAGACATTAATTTTTGGTGTTAAAAAGTCGCATCTCTTTCATTACACGATGAGGTTTAATCTTAAAGCTTTTCAAGGCTTTGTTGATGAATAATTTCCTGGCAATGATCCTGTGGTTGAAATTCAGTTGCCTATTTGAAGAGATAGTGCGTTACCAAGGAAAAAAACTAAATGCGAGTGCCAAGTCATATATGGCAGTAAGCCATGGGGGATCGGTGTTCGCTCATAGGACAATTCGGCGTTGATCTTGACGGCGGAGAGGTTGGGCTGATGGATTTGACCGGACCTGCACTTCTGTTTTCAACCCATTATCCATTTCCGATTTAGAATATTGACCTGCGATCCGGACTGGACAAATTTTCCTCGTTTAAAAGAAAAAACGCAGGATCCTGCATTATTGAGCGTTGGGATCAAAAACGACTATGAATATTCCGATGTTCAATCGGGGCATTTCCTGGTGATTAGTTGGAGCCATCGCAGGTCTACTGGGAAGATGGATCATTTTCCTTATAGGATTTAAATCGTGGAATCCAGCGAGGTACATCCTTTCGATACTGTTCATA
>Ga0316193_10002367_pt1 | contig 13266 bp, 9 predicted proteins | sample MerIslsedime2_MG_FD_207735 | JGI IMG/M metagenome (GOLD analysis project Ga0316193, IMG submission 207735) | Coastal sediment microbial communities from Maine, United States - Merrow Island sediment 2 | ecosystem: Environmental > Aquatic > Marine > Coastal > Sediment | place: USA: Maine...
CCCGGGCGTACGACCCTGACGGGAATGTTGACGCTGATCTCACGGTGGATCTGAACCACTACGTCTATCGCCCCGAGCTCTTTGATCGGGTGCTCGAGGAGAATCCGCTTCCGGTCAAGATCGAAACCACGCTCCTGGAGCTCGCGGTGAATATCCGCGACACTCACTGACCCGAAGAGCACGTCCTTTTCACCCGCCCTACGTTCGAAGGCGAGCTTGGTCCCATCGAGTGCGGCCGCGAGCTTCTCTCCCGCTGAGCGGCGCTCGACATCCATCTCCTCCCAGTTGGTCTGTTCCTGATCGAACCGGCGCCGATTACCCGGGGTATCGGGATAGGCCAGCCCCTTGGGCAACAGATAATTGTTGGCGTAACCACGCTTCACCACCACCGAGTCGCCGCGTTCACCGAGGTGCTCGATGTAGTCGTTAAGAATCACCTTCATTTCGTTCCTCCGTCGTCATCAACCTGGGGCCGGAGCGGATGGAAGCTGTCCGCGACACCGAGCGCCGCAACTAGCAGCGGCATCGGTCCTTGCAGGCACAGCAGGGCAACACCCCAGCGCACGAGCCACCCTCGCCCGAACCAGCGCGCGAGGTGGGCCCGAATCATAGCTAAACCCTGGACAAAATACAAGATGAGCACCGCCACCAAGAGGTTGATCGCCACCCACCGCAACGTGCCACCGAAGATCAACGTACCGGCCCCGGCAAGCACGAAAAGAGCAGCCAACCATTCATCATTACGGTACTCCTCGAACGGCGCAACCGACACCGGCAGGCCGAGCAAGGGCAACCGTGGGCGCATCCAGAAGAGAACGATCACCAGATAGGCCACTGGGACGCTCGGCAGAACCCACGCCGCGGCGCGTTCGGCCGCGTCGAGGGCCAGCTCCACGCTTCCTTGGGACAACCCCCACGCAGCATAGAGCTCGGCGGCATCCTCCGACGCTGCCCGCATCCACCCGGCGACCGCCTCCATGGGCGTCTGGGGTAAAGCGATTGCGACAACCGCTGCGAGACAGCCAAGGAGCCCACAGACGGTTGCGACCGCCACCCACCGGCCCTCGCTCAATTGCCACCGGATCCAGACCTCAACGGTCACCGACGGCAGAATTACGAGCAGAGAATAGGCCGAGAGGAGCGGGAGGGCGAAACCGGCAAAACCACCGAGAGCCGCCAGGACCAGGAGCGCCGCCACAGGCCCCCACGCCCGGTATCCCGGCGCGCCGCCGGATTGGTAGTGGAGCACGGGAAGCGCCCCAAGTGGGGCAATCAGCAGGCCCAACAACGGAATGACGAACAAACCACCGACAAGACCCAAGGCCACGAGGCCCGATGCCGCCGCACCAAGACGGGGGATCTGCGGCCGCGGGGCCTGTGCCTCCGGCGTGTCGGTCGGTTCGATCGTCATCTCACTTCCCACCGTTCGATACTCAGTTTTGAGCGAGCGAAGGGATGCGGTGGATTTTGGCCGAGTCGACCTTCGTCAATGCAAAGACCAACCCGAACGACGTTGGAACCGCAAAGGCGCGAAGAGGGCGAAGTCCCACGCAAAGAAAACCCAAAATGTCCTCTTGGCGCCTTCTTTGCGTCTTTGCGTCTTTGCGTTTTCAAAGCATCCTCAAGCCGGATCGGACTTTCACTCAACGGAAGAGCAGTTGACCACCGGTCACTGTGGACCGGCATGATCCGGAATTAGGCGCCGGTGAACGGCAGGAGCGCCATGAACCGTGCCCGCTTGATCGCCCGGGTCAGCTTGTGCTGGAAGGCGGGGCGGGTACCGGTCACCCTGCGCGGCAGGATTTTGCCGTTGGTCGGCGTGTACTCACGGAGAAGGTCGACATCCTTGTAGTCGATGTAGTTGATCTTCTCGACGGTGAATCGGCAGACCTTGACGCGACGACGAAAACGTTTCCTATTTGGCCTCATTGCAGTCTCCTCAATCCTCGTCCGCCGCGCTCTCGGCCTTGGCCGCGGCCTTCGCCGCTTTCTTCGCAGCGCGCGCCTCGTACTTGGCGTCCATCTTGCGCTTGCGGCGCAGCTCGCGGTCCATGTTGAGAATCAATGACCGCATGACCGCATCGTTGGTCCGCATCTCGAAGTTGAGTTTTTCGAGCGCATCACCGCCGACGTTCACCTTCCAGAAGTGGTAGACACCGTAGTTCTTCTTGTCGATCGGGTAGGCGAGCTGACGCCTTCCCCAGGTGTCTTTCTCAGCGACCTCGCCGCCGGCGTCGGTGATGATGCCCTCGAGACGCTCCAGAGTCGCGGTCTCTTCCTCGGGCGGGATCTCGGGGTCGATGATGACCCCAAAGTCATAGAGGGGCATGTCGTTCTCCTCGTGGCCTTTGGCTCCGAAACGCTGTCCGGAGCAAGGAGTTGTATTTCCCAGTCAGACCGGGAGTCCGTAGTTTACGGATTTTTCCTCGAAAATCAAGAGCGCAAGGCTTGTGGCTTGGGGCTTGGGGCCTGGTCAACGCGCTGATCGAACCTCAAGCCACAGGTCTCAAGCCCCGTTGGGATCGGGACCGGGATCGGATGAATCAGCGCAGACCCGACGGAAAGCCCTCCGGCGGATGATCATACTCGACGCCCGACTCGCCTTTGACGATGTTGCCCATCGGAAACCCTGAACAGTCCGAATCGCGGAGTCTGCGCAGAACCTTCTCGAGCTGTTTGGGTGACACGACCAGCACCATCCCGACACCGAGGTTGAAGGTCCGCCACATGTCGTCCTCCGGCACCTCGCCCTTCTCGGCCAACATGCGAAAGACAGGTGGGATCTCCCACGCACCCACTTTGATCACGGCCCGTAACCCGTCGGGCAAGACCCGCGGCAGATTGTCGGTCAGTCCGCCACCGGTGATGTGGGCCATGGCGTGCACCCAGCCCTGCTCGACCAGCGGCCAAACGGGAGCGAGATAACAGCGGTGGACCGCCAGCAACTCATCGGCAACCGTACGACCGAGCTCTTTGACGGTGTCCTCCGGCCCAAGCCCCAGCTGGTCGAAAAAGACCTTTCGGGCGAGCGAGTAGCCGTTTGTGTGAAGACCTGTCGCCGGCAGACCGACCAGCACATCACCCGCCTTCGCCGCAGAACCGTCAATGATTCGACGCCGGTCGACCAGCCCAACGATGAAACCGGCGAGATCGTATTCGCCGTCGCCGTAGAAACCCGGCATTTCGGCGGTCTCGCCGCCGAGCAGGGCGAGACCGTGCTCACCACAGGCGTTAGCAACACCACCGATGACATCGGCGACCACATCGGGTTCGAGCCGGCCGGTGGCCAGATAATCGAGAAAGAACAGCGGTTTCGCTCCTTGGACCAGGATGTCGTTGATGCAGTGGTGGACGAGATCGCGCCCTACCGTCGTGTGCCGGTCGGCAACGAACGCGACTTTGAGCTTGGTGCCGACACCATCCGCCGATGCCACCAACACCGGCTCCTTGAGCCCTTTGATGGGCGGTCGGAACAGTCCCCCAAACGCCCCCTGATCGGAGAGCACGTCCGAAGTGTAGGTGTTGCGAACCATCTTTTTGACCTGGGCGAGAGCCCGATCCTGGGCGTCGATATCGACTCCGGCGTCTCGGTAGGTGGTCATCTTCCCGTCTCCGTGCCCGTCTCCGTGCCCGTGCCCGACGGCGCGCGGAGACGTTTGCATCTTGTCGTGTGACCTTACCCGGCTGCGCTGGTGGTGGCAAGGGTCACGCGACCCACTTCGGACGCGGACGCGGGCGCGGACGCTGACGCGGGAACCGAAACTGGCGCAACCAGCCCATACCTGCTACAACCTCCCCATGACGCTGCTCCGCCGATATCGAAGCTACAACCTCCCTGCCGCAACCCACAACAGCCTGCTCGATGCCGCCCGGCGAACCCTCGGCCCCGAGATCGATGAGATCGAGGCGGAGTACTGCTTCTACATCGAAACATCTTGCGATCTGCGGAACGAGGAGTTGCGAGTACTCGATTGGCTGCTCACCGAGACCTACGAGCCCTACCGATACGGTCTCGCCAGCTTCCTCGACGACCGGCTCGGGAAAGTTCTCGAGGTCGGCCCGCGCATGACCTTCACCACGGCGTGGTCGACCAATGCGGTCTCGATCTGCCACGCATGCGGCCTCGGCGCCACTCGCCGCATCGAACGATCACGACGTTATCTGCTGAAAACCCAAAAACCGATCGCCGAAGACAGCGCGACAGCCCTCCTGGCGGCGATGCACGACCGCATGACCGAGTGCGCCTACCCTGAACCGCTGACCAGTTTTGACTCCGGCGCCACCCCTTCGCCGGTCGGAACGGTGCCCGTCATGGCCGAGGGCCGCGCGGCCCTCGAGCACATCAACGACGAGCTCGGCCTCGCCTTTGACGACTGGGACCTCGATTTCTACACCGCCCTCTTCCGCGACCGCATCGGTCGAGACCCAACAGACGTGGAGTGCTTCGACATCGCCCAGTCCAACAGCGAACACTCGAGACACTGGTTCTTCAAGGGCCGCCTTGTGATCGACGGCGAGGAGATGCCGAATCACCTTTTCGATGTGGTGCGTCGACCCTACGAGGCCAACGCCAACAACAGCGTCATCGCCTTCCACGACAACTCGAGCGCGATCCGCGGTTTTCCGGCGGTCGCCCTTGTCAGCACCGACCCGGGCGGTCCCGCACCGCTTGTCGGCCGCAAGACCGACCTCGATATCATCCTCACCGCCGAAACCCACAACTTCCCCTCAGGGGTGGCGCCCTTCCCGGGCGCCGAGACCGGGACCGGAGGTCGCATTCGCGACGTCCAGGCGACCGGCCGCGGAGCTCTCGTGGTCGCCGGCACCGCCGCCTACTGCGTCGGCAACCTCAGGCTGCCGGATTACGAGCTTCCCTGGGAGGACCCCGATTTCCGTTATCCCCCCAATCTCGCGTCGCCGCGAGCGATCGAGATCGAGGCCTCGAACGGCGCCTCCGACTACGGCAACAAATTCGGCGAACCGGTGATCATTGGCTTCACCCGTTCGGCTGGCTTGCGCCTGCCCGATGGCGAGCGCCGCGAGTGGATCAAACCAATCATGTTTTCGGGTGGGATCGGCCAGATCGACTCCGGCCATACCGACAAAGGGGCGCCAGAACCACAGATGTGGGTGGTCAAAATCGGCGGGCCCGCCTACCGCATCGGCATGGGGGGCGGCGCCGCCTCGAGCATGGTCCACGGCGACAACCCGGAGCACCTCGACTTCAACGCGGTGCAGCGCGGCGACGCGGAGATGGAACAGAAGGTCAACCGCGTCATTCGCGCCTGCTCCGAGCTCGGCCCCGACAACCCGATCGTCAGCATTCACGACCAGGGCGCGGGCGGGAACTGCAACGTGCTCAAGGAGATCGTCGAGCCGGCCGGGGCTCGACTCGAAATCCGGGAGATCCCGGTAGGCGACGACAGTCTGTCGGTGCTCGAAATCTGGGGCGCCGAATATCAGGAGAACAACGCCCTGCTCCTCCGGCCGAGCGACGAAGCCGTCTTTCGGGCGCTGTGTGAACGCGAAAGGGTGCCGGTGTCGTTTGTCGGCCGGATCACGGGTGACGGCAGGGCAGTCCTCCACGACGAGCAAGATGATTCGACTCCGGTCGATCTGGTGCTCGACGATGTACTCGGCGAGGTGCCACAGAAGACCTTTGAAATGGAGCGCAGACGATCGAGCCTGGAACCGCTGCAGCTTCCACCCGGCACCGATGTCGATCAAGCCCTCGACCGAGTGCTGCGCTTGCTCTCAGTCGGCTCGAAGAGATTCCTCACGACCAAGGTCGACCGCAGCGTCAGCGGTCTGGTGGCCCAGCAGCAATGCGCCGGTCCGCTCCAACTCACCGTCGCCGATGTGGCGGTGATCGCGCAGAGCCACTTCGGCACTACCGGCGCAGCGACCGCGATCGGTGAGCAGCCGCTCAAGGGGCTCCTCGATCCAGCCGCAATGGCGCGTATGGCGGTCGGCGAAGCCCTCACAAATCTGGTTTGGGCACGGGTGACAGCGCTCGAGGACGTGCGCAGCTCGGCCAACTGGATGTGGGCGGCCAAGCTCCCCGGCGAAGGCGCCGATTTGCATGACGCCGCGGTTTCCATGGCCGACTTGATGGTCGAGCTCGGGATCGCTGTCGATGGCGGTAAGGACAGTCTTTCGATGGCGGCGAGAGCGCCGATCGCGGATGGTGGCGAGGAGGTCGTAAAGGCGCCTGGTGAGCTCGTGATATCAGCCTACGTCAGCTGTCCAGACATCACACAAACAGTGACCCCCAGTCTCGAGCTTCCGGGTGCGGGCCGCCTGCTCCTCGTTGATCTCGGTGGAGGCCAAAATCGACTCGGGGGATCCGCCCTCGCCCAGGTCTACTCTCAGATCGGCGATATCCCCCCGGATGTCGAAGACGCGGCCCTTCTGGCGCGGGCGTTCAAGGCGGTCCAGGAGTTGATTGCCGTGCGTTTGGTGACTGCCGGCCACGACCGTTCCGACGGCGGGCTCATCACCGCCTTGCTCGAAATGGCCTTCGCCGGCAACTGCGGCATTGAAGTGGCGCTGCCGGCCGAACCCGATACCGATCCCATCTCCCGTCTCTTTTCCGAAGAACTCGGGCTGGTCATGGAGGTGGATGAGGCCGACGTGGAGACGGCAGTCGAGGTCTTCCGGTTGGCAGAGGTCCCGTGCGAGGTCATCGGACGGACCGTGATCGAGCCCGAGGTCCGCATCGCGGTCAACGGCAGCGAAGTTCTGTCCGCGGATATGCGGGACCTCCGCGACCTCTGGGAAGCGACCTCTTTTCGACTCGAACTCGAGCAGGCGAACCCCGACTGCGTGACGGCCGAACGAGACGGGCTGCGAGCCCGCACCGCACCGCCCTACGCCCTGTCATTCATCCCCCAGCCCACCCCCCAGGCGGTGATGTCACGGGACGCCAAGGTCCCGGTCGCCATCCTTCGGGAGGAGGGCTCGAACGGCGATCGCGAAATGGCGGCGACATTTCTCGCGGCAGGCTTCGAACCCTGGGATGTGGCCATGTCCGATCTGCTGGCGGGAACCATCACCCTCGATCGCTTCCGCGGGCTGGTAGCGGTCGGTGGCTTCGCCCACGCAGACGTGCTCGACGCCGCCAAAGGTTGGGCGGCATCGATCAGATTCAACAGCGGTCTCTGGTCACAGTTCCAGACCTTTCTCGACCGCCCTGACACGTTCAGCCTTGGCGTCTGCAACGGTTGCCAGCTGCTCGCTCTCCTCGGTCTGGTGCCCTGGCGCGGTATCAACGACACCGCCCAACCACGTTTCGTGCGAAATGTTTCGGGTCGATTCGAATCGCGCTTCGCCACCGTGACCATTCGACCGAGCCCGGCCATCATGTTGCGCGGGATGCAGGGTTCGACCCTCGGCATCTGGTCGGCCCACGGAGAAGGCCGCGCTCTGTTTCCGGACCAGGCGATTTTGCATCGCATCAAGGCGGAGGGTCTCGCGCCGATCCGCTTCACAGACGACAGTGGCGAGATCACCGAGGCTTACCCCCACAACCCCAACGGCTCCCCACACGGCATCGCCGGGCTCTGCTCGTCGGACGGGCGCCACCTCGCGATGATGCCGCACCCCGAGCGGACTGCGACCATATGGCAGTGGGGCTGGATGCCGACGGATTGGCGCCAGGGTCTCGAGGTCTCGCCATGGCTCAAAATGTTCCAGAATGCCAGGGAGTGGTGCGAGACGAGTTAAGGGTAAAGGGTTAAGAGTCAAGCGCGTCTCGCTCTCGTGACACACATCTCCCCGAGAGGGCAGCCGAACACCTGATCGGGGCCGTGTTTCTTCCTTGCCACAGGGCACGAATCTTGCGAAGATCGCTGCCAGCGAAATCAAAACATTGAAACCATCAATCGGCCCGTGCCACGAAGGAGGAGGTCATGGAGCATTGTCGGAAGAGGCGATCGTCGATGACGATCTGTGCGTTTTTTTCGACCGTCGCCGTGATGGCGACTGGTTCGGTCGGATGCAACCAAGAGACCGTCGGGAACCTTCAAACGACCGACGACATCACGGCCGAAGACCTGGCTACCTACACCCGTGAGCTGTCCGACGATTCCTTGAAGGGCCGCGGAACGGGCGGTGAGGGTCAGGGGGCGACGCTGGAGTACCTTCGAGCGGCCTACGAGCGCATCGGACTGGCGCCGGTGGGCGACTCCGCCCCTGGTGAGACGTCGGCCCGGGAGGGTCAGTTCTTCCAGGAGGTCGAGCTGGTGGGGATCGCCACCGATCCCGACACAGCAGCTTTGTCGTTCGCTGGCTCCAAGGCGGCCGAGGCGCTCGAGCTTCGGTATGGACCCGACTTCGTGACGTGGACGCCGGAGCCGGAAGAGGAATTCGAAATCGGGGGTGACCTCGTTTTCGTCGGTTACGGTGTCGACGCCCCCGAAGAACGCTGGAACGACTTCGACGGCCTCGATGTGAAAGGCAAGATTCTGCTCGTGCTCGTCAACGACCCGCCGCTCGAGGATCAGAGCAGGTTCGGCGGCGAAGCGATGACCTACTACGGCCGCTGGACCTACAAGATCGAAGAGGCCGCCCGCCAGGGTGCCGCCGGCGTCCTGCTGATCCACGAAACCGAGGCTGCAGGCTACGGGTGGAACGTCGCTTACAGCAGCTTCATAGGCGAGCTGATGTGGGCGCCGGAGCTCTCGGTTCTGCCGCCGCTGACGCCGTTGCAGGGGTGGATATCCCGGGACGCCACCGACCAAATTCTTCGCTCCGCTGGTCTCGATATCAATGAGCTCGCGTCAGCCGCCGCCCGCGACGGCTTCAAGCCTGTCGATCTCGGCCTCACAGTCTCGGCGCACCTCGACAACTCGACCCGTACCGTGGCCTCCTACAACGTGGTCGGCGCCATCGAGGGAGCGGACCCGGCCGTCGCCGATGAATACATCATCTACATGGCCCACTGGGATCATTTCGGCGTCGGCGAGCCGGTCGACGGGGATGCCATCTACAACGGCGCGCTCGACAACGCCACCGGCACCGCGGGCATGTTGGAGGTCGCCGAGGCGTGGGCAGCCACCGAGCCGCCCCCCCGCCGTTCGGCGTTATTCGTCGCCACGACAGCCGAAGAGTGGGGCTTTTTCGGCACAGTCACATACATCGAGAACCCCATCACTCCTCTCGAAAAGACCCTCGCGGTCATCAATATCGACGGACTCAACGTGTGGGGCCCGACCGAGGATATGATGATCATCGGAATGGGCAAGTCGACACTCGACGACGATCTGACAGAGGTGTTGATGGAGCAGGGCCGTACGCCGATCCCGGATCCAGAGCCGGAGAAGGGGTACTACTTCCGAGCTGATCACTTTCCCTTTGCGCTAGCAGGCATTCCAGCCCTGTACGCCCCGTGCGGCATGAGCTACGTCAACGAACCCGAGGGTTTTTACGAGCAGGTCTGGGGTGAGTACGAAGCGAACCACTACCACCAGCCGTCGGACGAGTTCGACCCGAGTTGGGACTTTAGCGGCGCTGCCCAGGACATGGAGGCCCTCCTCCAGGTCGGCCTCCGTGTCTCAGCGGCCGACACCTGGCCGGAGTGGCGCCCCGACAGTGAGTTCAAAGCCGCTCGCGACGCGATGATGCAGATTCAGTAACGCTGAGACCGTCACCCGAACCGAGAAGCGGACTCTTCGCGACAGTGGCAATTCAACGTTTGAACATTATTCCGGAAGCTCGCGGCGTTCGAAGCAGGCGCCTGGACTTTCGAGAACGACTCTGAACATCTCGGCGCGGGTGACTGCAGTCACCTGTGTGCCGTTCGCGACCGTCTGCCGCAGGTTCTCGCAGACCAGGTTCGGGCAGTTGTTTTCGGCCGAGAGGTGCATGCCGACCACGGCCTTGAGGACTCTGGAGCCGACCCGGTCGACCGCCTCGCAGCTCTGGTGGTTGGAAAGGTGTCCGGTGCGCGAATCGATGCGCTGCTTGAGCGGCCATGGGTAGGGGCCGTGGCGCAGCATGTCCTTGTCGTGGTTGGTCTCGAGCAGCAGCAGCTCGCAGCCCTGCAGGCGCTGCTCCAGGAGTGATGTCACGATGCCGGTGTCCGTGCAGAGGGCGGCGCTGTGGTCACCGTCGTCGAAAACGTAGGCCAGAGGTTCGGCGGCATCGTGGGAGGTGGCAACAGGTGTCACCCGAAGGCTCCCAAAACGCCGCGTCCTGCCCGATTTGAGCTCGCCACCTCCGTCGCTGCGAACATCGATCCTCGACCAGGTGCCGTGGGTCGTCCACACCGGCGCCGCCCTGTGCCGGCGGAGAAAGACATCGAGCCCGCGCACGTGGTCGGAGTGCTCGTGGGTTATCAAGATCGCGTCGATTTCGTCCGGGGACCGACCGAAGGCCTCGAGACGCTTTCGAATTTGGAGCGCCGATACCCCCGCGTCCACAAGCAGCGATGTCTCGCCCGATGTCACCAGCACGGCGTTTCCGGAGGAGCCCGAGGCGAGGACGAATACTTCCACCGTCACACCCCGGTCGAACCGAAGCCGCCACCGCCCCGCTCGGAGACGCTGAGAGCTTCGGACTCGACAAAGGACGCGCGAGTGACCGGCGCGATCAAGAGTTGCGCGATCCGCTCACCCCGGTTGATGGAAACGGCGTCCGAACCCAGATTGATCATCAGGACCTTGAGTTCGCCGCGGTAATCGCTGTCGATGGTGCCCGGAGCGTTGACGATCGTCAGGCCGGCCTTGATCGCGAGGCCCGAACGCGGCCGCACCTGGCCCTCGTAACCTGCAGGGATCTCCAACACCAGACCCGTCGGCACCGCGGCGCGGTCACCAGGCTCGATGATCATCTTTGCATCCACCGCCGCACAGAGATCCGCCCCGGCGGCACCATCGGTGGCATAGGCCGGCAGAGTGATCCCCTCGGCATGGGCAAGACGACGGACTCGCACGTTCACAGTCACGCAGGGATCATACGACATCACGAATTAGGAATGAGGAAATAGGAATTAGGAATTCCCACCCGACCTCCCGGAGAAATTTCGGTTTTCGGATTTCGGTTTTCGGATTTTCCGCCCAACCCTCCCCCGCTTTGAGATCGGCGGAACAAGGGCGCGCCACCGTACGTGCCACTGGTGACGATTTTGGCTCGAGCTCTTTCGACGCGTCCTGCGCGACGGAGCCAAACATCGTCAGCGGTGGCACTCTCCGGAACCGCGATTGGAGAAAAGCGCTTCGAAGTCGCAAACGCCGCCCCTGAGCACGGGCACGTGCCGCGGCCGAACGCCCGCGGCTGCAGAAGTGGACGTTACGCAACTCGCGTCGCAGCGCCCTCGGGGCCGCAGACCGCGGAGGCACAGCTGTCGGGCTGCAGGATCTCGACCGCAAGACAGAGTACATCGTCACGGGTGACGGCCTCGAGCTCGCGGCACACCACTGCGGGGTCGAATCTCCGGTTGTGTTCCAGCGTCTCGCCGACATCGAGCGAGCATCGCGCTCCGGGAGACTCCATATCCATACGCAGGCCCCGCAGAATGCCCTCCTTCGCCACCTCGACCTCTTCCTCTGCGAGATCGTTGGAGATGCGAACGAGCTCGTCGAGGACCAGCCGCCAAGAGTCGGCGAACGCCTGCGGAGCGCAGGCCCACCCGACCTCGAGGAAACCACCCAATCGCCACATCACGGGGCCGGACCAGATGTCGTAAGTCAGACCCTCTTCCTCACGAAGACGCTGGAAGAGCCGGCTCGAGGCGCCGTCACCCAGGGTCCGGTTGAGAATGACCAGAGCGGGGATCCGCGGATCGGAAACCGCGAGGGCTTCGAATGCGAGACGAGCGTGCACCTGATCGGTGCCCTCTCGGCTGAGATCGAGATGGGCGCCGCGCCAGCTCAACGGCGCCAACTGGGGCACGGACGGGATCTGGCCGAGTGGCAGGCGAGAGAGTTTCTTCGCGACCTCAGAGAGCGAAACATCCCCAACCACAGCCGCAACCATGCCTCCCGGCTGTACGAGCGCCGCGTGATGGTCCCGGAGAATTTCCGCAGTCAGTGCATCGAGGGTCTCAAAGGTGCCGATCACCGGCCTTGCCAACGGGTGCTCACCCCAGGCGGCTTTGAGCAAGGCCTCGCCGACTTTTTCCGCCGGGTCGTCGGCAACCAGCTCGAGCTCGGCGCGCGTCACCCTCCGTTCGAGCTCAACATCGTCGGGCTCGAAGGTCGGACTGAGGACGGCATCGACCAACAGATCGAGGGCGTCACCGGTCGCATCGGCCGTCGTGTTGATGCTGATTCCCATCAGCTCCGAGCTGGTCCACGCGTCCACCTCGCCACCAAGACGGTCGACGAGGCGAGCGAGCGCTCGCCGATCGTGTTCGCCGCACGCGCGGAGAGTCAGGTGTTCGACGAGATGGGTAGCGCCGGCGATCGTCTGCGGATCGTGGGCCGCACCGCGGGTGATCCATACCCCAGCGGCAACCGTCTCACGGCCGGGTGTGGTTTGCATCAGCAACGCGGGAGGCACGGAAGCTTCTCGTTTCGGCACGGCGCGGAAGTTTACCACCCGCCCCACCAGATACAAGGAGCAAGATACCGAATACAGGGTGCAGGGTGCAGGGTGCAGGGTGCAGGGTGCAGCTAGAGCATTAGCAGTCCCTGGTTGGGTGGGTGGCCCGTATTGCCGTATGGCCGTATAACCGTTGAGCCGGTTGGGCGGGTGGAATCAGTAATTCGGCGTGCCGGTGCGTTCCGGCCCGCGAGTCGGGATTTGTGGGGTCTGGTTTTCAGGATTCGGAGGCAAACCCGGCGGGCCCTTCTCGTCCAACACGAACTTCCACATGTCGTATTGGGTCCTGCCCTCGTAGACTTTGATGCTGGTATCGGTCGACAAGGAATGCACACCGATGATTGGTCCGACTTTTTCGCCTTCACCTTCCCGTTGCCGCTCGAAAACGGGGGTCCGGGTGGCAGTAGGTCGAGGGCCCCTCTCACCAGGCGCGGTGAGCTCCCGGCCCTCCTGTCCCTGAAAGACAATTCCCCACTTGTCAGATCCGGTAATGGGATCGGTCCACTTCTGGCGGAGCACCTTCGGATCCGCTTCCCACAACTCCTTCATCCGCATCGGGTAACGACCGTACTTCATCCGGTAGAGTCGAATACCTTCCACGTACTGTTGGCCGCGGAAAATGAGCTCGGCTTCCTTCTCGCGTTGAGCCTGAAAGCTGACGATTTCCACCGCCGCCGCCATCATGATCGCCATGATGGCAATCACCATCACGAAGATCGCGAG
>Ga0316193_10002371_pt1 | contig 13255 bp, 19 predicted proteins | sample MerIslsedime2_MG_FD_207735 | JGI IMG/M metagenome (GOLD analysis project Ga0316193, IMG submission 207735) | Coastal sediment microbial communities from Maine, United States - Merrow Island sediment 2 | ecosystem: Environmental > Aquatic > Marine > Coastal > Sediment | place: USA: Maine...
TCGCTCCACGCAAGCTGACGCTGTCCTGCGGGTCGGTGTGTGTTTCCTTGCCGGTAAGAATGCGCAGGATGCGCGTTACAACATGATCCACGTCGTCCTTGCGGGTGCGCAGGTAGGGATCGTCCATTTCGTCGAACACTTTTGCCAGTGCGTCGCGCTGGATTTTCAGCGCCCACTCGGCATTGCACTGGCGCTGGCGAATCAGTTCGACCGGCGCTGCAGTGAGCATGCTGTCTTCCAGCATGAGCAGGTGGGTGTCGATAAAATCGGTAATGTCGGCGGGCGTGGTTTCCGGGATGCTGTTACGGATGGCCTTCAGCTGCTGGCGTGCAGTACGCACGGAACACCGGAAACGCGAGATTTCATCTTCAACAAGATTTGTGGGTATCGCTGCTTCGTATACCTCGATGTCGCCCTGTTCCAGCCGGTAGACAGCGCCGATGGCGATACCGCGCGAAATGCCAATACCCGAAATGGAGATACTCATTCGTCCTCACCGAAGCGTTGTGCAATGAGTTCAGCCAGCTTGCTGATTGCCTCGGTTTCATCGTTGCCATTGGCGCTTATAGTGATTTCACAGCCCCTGGAGGCAGCCAGCATCATGACGCCCATAATACTCTTGCCATTGACCTGCTGGTCGTTGCGCGCAAGTTTTACGTCGCTTGCGAATGAGGAGGCGAGGGTAACGAACTTTGCAGCTGCACGGGCGTGCAGTCCGAGCTTATTGACGATGGTGACGTTTTTATTCTGCATTAGGAACACCTTCGGTGTTACAGATCAGTACACCGTCACGGCCTCCGGTAACGGCTTTGTGCATGAGATCATCCAGATCCAGGTCAGGGTAGTTCAGAACCCGGATCAGCATTGGCAGGTTGAGACCTGATACTACACGCACATCGTGGAGTTCACGCAGGCGGCAGGCTATGTTGCTCGGGGTGGCACCATACATATCGGTCAATACCAGTACGCCGTCGCCACAGTCCATTTCCTCTGCGGCCTGTCTGGCGTAAGTAAGTACGCGCTCGGGATCGCAGCCCGGTGCGGCTGAAATGGTGCTGGTGGACAAGGGGCAGACGCCCAGCACATCGGTCGCTGACTGCAGCAGTACGGCGCCGATGTTACCGTGAGTGATGAGCAGAATGCCGACGTTCACGATAACTCCCGGTGACGGATTGTGACACTCGGGTAGCGGTCCTCGAAATAATGTGCCAGCCGCTCGGCCAGATACACGGAACGATGCCGGCCACCCGTGCAGCCGATGGCAATGGTCAGGTAACTGCGGTTGTCTTCCTCAAACGCCGGAATCCAGCGGTCCAGGAAATTGCACAGTTCCTGGAACATCTTTTTTACCAGAATTTCGCCTTCCAGATAGTTGATTACACCCGGGTCGCGCCCGGTCAACGGGCGCAAGTCGGGTAGCCAGTGGGGGTTGGGCAGACAGCGCACATCAAATACGAAGTCCGCGTGGTGCGGGACGCCGTGTTTGTAGCCAAACGACTGGAAGGATAACGACAGGCGGTTTTCCTGGCGACGATCTACGCGTTGCAGTAGCCAGCCACGCAACTGGTGAATGGTTGTTTTACTGGTATCGATAAACAGATCGGCCCGTCTGGCAATAGGCTCCAGCAGGGTTTTCTCCAGCTCAATAGCTTCAGCGAGCGATACCTGGTCGTTGCTCAGAGGATGACGGCGGCGGGTTTCGCTGAAACGCTTTATCAGGGTGTCAGTGTCACAGGTGAGAAACACGATCTCGGGTTCGACGCCCTGTATTTTAATCTGTTCCAGAATATCGTTGAACTGTTGCAGGGCTTGTGGAAGATTGCGGGCATCAATACCTACGGCAGCTGTTTCAACAGGATTGGGCGCCAGCTTCAGTTCCAGTGCCAACGCGCTGAGCAACCCGGCTGGCAGGTTGTCTATGCAGTAGTAACCCAGGTCCTCCAGTGTGTGCAGGGCCACACTTTTCCCCGAGCCGGAATGTCCGCTGACGATAACCAGTTTCACCTAGACGTCCGCTAGTCTGAAATCGAAGGGGTAATTATTCTGTTTATGTCAGCTATTGTCCATGAAACGCGCCTGGCGTTCCATAAACAGCCTGGAGGAGTCGAGGCCTTTCAATAGCAGGGTATGGTTGCGGGCGGCCGCCTCCGCCAGCACTGCCAGGTTGCGGCCCGGGGCGACAGGCAGGGTGATTTCCGGAATATCGACGCCGAGTATGGTTTGGGTCGCGCGTGAGCCGTGTAGACGGTCTATTTTGTGCATCTGCTCTTCCGTCATTGGCGCCAGCTTCAGAATCAGGCGCAGATTGCGATTCTGTTTGATCGCGCTGTCACCGAACATGGCACGGATATTCAGGATACCCAGGCCGCGGACTTCGAGAAAGTCACGCAGTACGTCCGGGCAGCGGCCACTCAGGGTGTCGGGAGATGTCCGGGCAAAGACCGGCGCATCGTCGGCGACCAGACGGTGGCCACGGGCCACCAGTTCCAGGGCCAGCTCGCTTTTACCCACGCTGGGGTCGCCTGTGATCAATAGTCCCAGGCTGAAAACTTCCATGAATACACCGTGCAAGGTGATCTTTTCCGCGAACAGGTTGGTCAGGTAATATTGCAGGTAGTTAACCAGCTGTATGGTGGACTGGTCCGAGGTGAATAGCGGTGTTGAACTGGCTTCACTGCGCTGCTTGATGTCACCTGGTACTTCCTGTTGATCGCCAACCACGATGAGGTCTGTTGTGCCGTCAAACAGCTGGTCGATCAGGTCGTGGCGGGAGTTTTTACTCAGGCGCTCCAGGTAGCGGATTTCGGTCTTGCCGAGTACCTGTACCTGATTGGGATGGATCAGGTTAAGGTGTCCGACCAGAGCGGTATCGGCATTTTCAGTCTGTGTGTTCTGGATGGCACGGCTTTCGCCCAGCTTGCTGCCCAGCCATTGCAGTCCCAGTTTGTTTTGCAGGGTTTCAAACAGCGTGCCGACGGACGCATCGATAGTCATGCGGACAGTTGTTGGCCACTACTCTGGTTGTTGATCAACTGGAAACACTGGTTGCTGTCGTCACAGCTGCGCAGCTTGCTGCAGAAATCCGGATTGCTGAACATACCGGCAAGCTGAGCCAGAATTTTCAGGTGCTCGTTGGTAGAATCCTCGGGCACCAGCAGGGCGTAGAGCAGGTCGACCGGTTGCCGGTCAATGGCATCGAAATCTACCCCTTGCCTGAGAGTGATCAGCGCTGCAATCGGTTGTTTCAGACAGCGTAAACGCGCGTGCGGAAGTGCGACGCCGTTGCCTAGCCCGGTGCTGCCCAGGCGTTCGCGTGTAACCAGGCCGTCGAAAATTTCAGCTTCAGTGTAATCCGGTACGGCACCGGCCAGCAGGGCGCTAAGCATTTCCAGGCTGCGTTTCTTGCTGGAGCTGTCTTGCTGGCAGGCAATACGCGTGGGGTGCAGGAGTTCAGTAGTTGGCATTGTATCTGTTCGTTATGACGGGCAGCCCTGCTATAAGACTGCCCGTACACTGTCATGGTTGAGGAGCTTGCTTTTTCATCGCCCCTTCGCTGCGGTGATGATCAGTCAGTTTTTCCTTATGTTTCTTGATTTGCCGGTCGAGCTTGTCCGTCAGGCTGTCGATCGCTGCATACATGTCTTCGTTGGTGCTGTCAGCAAACAGCTTGCCGCCACTGATGTGTATTGTGGCTTCCGCTGTATGACGCAGTTTCTCGACGCTAAGGATGACGTGAACATCTGTCACCTGGTCAAAGTGACGTTCCAGTCGTTCGAATTTTTCGTTGACATAGTTTCTTAGAGGATCCGTCAGTTCAACGTGGTGTCCGGTAACATCTATTTGCATGGATATACTCCTCGTCCATGGCCTCAAACGAGGCGTTTACGTTCATTAGAAGGGGGAATGGCCATTGATTCACGGTATTTGGCAATGGTCCGTCTGGCCACATTAATGCCCTGCTCTGACAGCAGGGCCGCAATTTTGCTGTCACTCAACGGCTTGGTTGGTGTTTCGCTGGAGATCAGTTTCTTGACGATGGCACGGATGGCGGTTGCCGAACATTCACCACCGTCTTCGGTGCCGACGTGGCTGGAGAAAAAATACTTGAACTCGTAGATGCCGCGCGGTGTGTGCATGTATTTGTGGGTGGTAACACGGGAAATGGTGGATTCGTGCATTTCCACCGTTTCGGCGATATCGCGCAGCACCAGCGGTTTCATGGCTTCATCGCCGTATTCGAAGAAATTGCGCTGGCGATCAACAATACAGCGCGCCACCTTGAGCAGGGTTTCGTGGCGGCTTTGCAGGCTCTTGAGGAACCAGCGCGCCTCCTGCAGGTGATTGCGCAAATAGGTGTTATCTTCGCTGTTATCGGCACGCTTCACCATACTGGCGTACTGGCTGTTGATGCGTAACCGGGGTGCGGCTTCTATATTCAGGTCCACCTGCCATTTGCTCTTGTTTTTAAAGACAAATACGTCTGGTACCACATACTGCGGCGTGGCGCTTGTTATCTGCGATCCGGGTCGCGGGTTGAGCGACTGAACCAGTTTCAGCACGTTCTGAAGCTCGGTTTCGGACAGCTTCATGCGCCGCATAATCTGATTATAGTCCCGATTACCGAGTAGTGTGACGTGTTCTTGCACCAATTGCAGCGCCTGTTTGTGGTACGGGGTGTCGGGATCCATCGCCCGCAGCTGAATGATCAGGCACTCGGCCGGGTCGCGGGCACCGACGCCGACGGGGTCAAAGTGCTGGATGCGGTGTAATACGGCCTCGATTTCCTCAATACCTACTTCCATTTCAGGATCCAGTCCCAGGCCTTCGTGCAACTCTTCCAGTGTGGCCTTGAGGTAGCCATCATCATTGATGGAATCCACGATAGTCTGGGCAATCATGCGATCGATGTCGCTAAAGCGGGTCAGATCGAGTTGCCAGGTAAGGTGTTCTTGCAGCGATTCACTGCCGCTGTTGTGGGTCTCAAAAAAGTCTCTGCCATCGCTGTCGGCCGGGGCGCTGAAACTGGTGGCACCCATATCGAAGGTGTCTTCCCAACTGGTATCACCCGGCAGGTCTTCCGGAATGGTCTCTGTGGCGCTGGAAATTTCGGTTTCGGCAGCGTCTACAGGTGTTTCGCTGCTGGCTTCGGCCTCGTTCTGGTTGCGTTGCTCCTGCCCGGCATCCGCGTTGCTGTCGGCACTGGAGGGTGATTCGGCTTCGTCAGGTTCCAGCATCAGGTTGGAGTCGAGTACACCCTGAACCTCGAGTTGCAGTTCCACTGTGGAAAGCTGCAGCAGGCGGATCGCCTGTTGCAACTGGGGCGTCATGGTCAGGTGCTGGCCAAGCCTGAGTTGGATGGACTGCTTCATAAAGAACTTGTGGGTTCCTGTTGCCTGGCGCCGGAGAGCGCTGTTGCCGGTTACAGGCAAAGAGTTTACTGCATTTATTATGCCAGTGGATAGTTTATTGATGTCTTTTTTTATTACATCGTGAAATGATCGCCAAGGTAGACGTCGCGTACCTTCTGGTTCTGCAAAATATCATCCGGTGGTCCTTCAGCCAGTGTCTGACCACTGCCAATAATGTAGGCGCGATTACAGATACCCAGCGTCTCCCGGACATTATGGTCTGTAATCAGTACGCCGATATTTCGATCAGTCAAATGTTCCACAATGCGCTGTATATCAATGACCGAAATCGGATCAACGCCCGCAAAAGGTTCATCCAGGAGAATGAAGCGTGGTTCCATTGCCAGCGCACGCGCAATTTCCACGCGGCGGCGTTCGCCACCCGAGAGACTCAGGCCTTTCTGGTCGCGAAGGTGGCTGATATGCAGTTCCTGCAGCAGTTCTTCCAGCTTATCGTCGCGATGCCGGGGCGTTAAACCCTTGCGCATTTCCAGTACGGCGAGGATGTTGTCCGACACGCTGAGCTTGCGGAATACCGAGGCTTCCTGCGGCAGATACCCTACGCCGCTGCGGGCACGGACGTGCATCGGAAAGCGTGTCAGTTCCTTGTCGTCCAGCCATACCGAACCGCCGTTGCTGGGGACCAGTCCGACAATCATGTAGAAACAGGTGGTTTTGCCTGCGCCGTTGGGGCCCAGCAGGCCGACCACCTCTCCACTGTTCACGTACAGGGATACGCCATCTACGACCGCGCGGCCTGAATAGCTTTTGCTCAGTTCTCGGGCTTCCAGACGGCTCATGGTGTGGCGGGTGTCTTTTTCTCTTTGCCGGGTCTGGGTTGAATGGTAATGCGGACGCGCTCATTCGGCTCGTCTGTGCCCGCATTGACCTTGTCGGTGGGTACATCATATTCGATACGCTCACTGCGCAGCACATCGCCTTCCTGCTCAACCTCGGCCTGTTTTATCAGAATAATTTTTTCCGGGCTGGTGTAGTACTCCATGTGCAGTGCCCTGGCGCGTACATCCTTCTCCTTGTTGTCGGGCCGCTGCTGGTACGTTGCAGGCTGGCCTTCCATAATAACCTTTTCAACATCGTTGCCCTTGTTGTAGACGGTCATGATATCACCCGTGAGCAGCAACGTACCCTGGGTAACCTTGACGTTGCCGCGATAGGTGCTGATGCCCTTGCTGTCATCGAGTTCGGCACGGTCAGCTTCGATCAACATGGGCTGTTCGCGGTCACTGGAAAGCGCCCCGCTGTCTAGCGGGAGGAGGATCAGCGCCGGTAACAGGCACCGGTTCCACAGTTTATTCATGCCTGCCTCGTACCTTGTTGAGAAGCTCCAGATGCTGCCGGCCCAGACTGGTGCGCAGCCCCATGGCGGTAAAATGCCAGCTCCCAGAGGCCAGCACAACCGCATCGTCTGTCTCGATGGTGTCCGCGTCTTGTGCGATGTGCAGTTTACCGGTTTTTATGACCAGCCCGTTGTTATCCGGTTCCCGCTTCAGTACAACGTCCTGCTCCAGCAGAATGGACTGGTCATCCGGGTTCATGCGGCCGGTTCGGGCTGTTGCCCGCCACTGGCGCTGTTTCCGGTCACTGATATCGAGCCTCGGTTCTGTCAGCCGGGCACCGTTTTCATCCGGCCATTTTTCCAGTCTGTCGGCGTGCAGCTGCTTGCGTACCTGCCCCTTTCGGTTGAACAATGTCAAGCGTGGCTGGTTGACATAAAGGTCAGGTTGCGGCGATGTGCCGTAGCGGCGGCTGTCCAGCTGACCCGTGTATAGATAAAGCGACAGGGCGGCTACAGTGGCCGAAGCCAGGGCAGTGATCATTATCCAGTGCATGTTATGAATCACAGGTAGCTTTCCAGCTCCCGCTGCAACACACCCTGCGCTTCCAGCAGCATTTCACAGACGTCGCGCGCAGCGCCCCGACCACCCGGGCGGGGTGTTTGCCAGTGGGCATGTTTGAGGACCCAGGGATGGGCATCCTGAACCGCAATGGCCAGCCCGACCTTGCGCATCACCGGCAGGTCGACGACATCGTCACCTACGTAGGCCACCTGTTCCGGATCCAGGTCCACGCGATCCAGCAGCTCGGCGAATCCTTCCAGCTTGTTGTGCTGCCCCTGGTAGATAAGGTCTATGCCCAGGTTGCGCATACGGTGCTCCACCAGCTTCGAGGTGCGGCCGGTAATTATGGCACAACGCACGCCGTGCTTTTGCAGCATTTTGATACCGTGTCCGTCCTGCGAATGGAAGGCTTTGTATTCCTGCCCGTTATCGTCGATGAACAGGCTTCCGTCAGTCAGTACGCCGTCGACGTCAAAAATCAGTAACCTGATATTTGCAGCTTTTTCAAGAATGTCTCTCATGATTTTATACTACACCTGCACGTAACAGGTCGTGCATGTTAAGGGCGCCTATCAGGTGTTTTTTGTCGTCGACAACCAGCAGCGCGTTGAATTTCCCTTCTTCCATTATTTGCAGCGCCTCAGCAGCCAGCAGGCCCGGAGAAATCAGCGTGCAGTCGCGGGTCATCAGTTCATCAATCGGGGTGACGCTGAGGTTAACGGCGTGGTCCAGCGTACGACGCAAATCACCATCGGTAAAAATGCCCTGAACGATGTTGTTGTCGTCGACAATTGCCGTAGCACCCAGGCCTTTGCGTGTGATTTCCAGCAGGGCATCACAAATCAGGGTGCCGGAGGCGACACTGGGTACCCGCTCGCCGGTATGCATCAGGTCATCGATTAACAGCAACAGGCGGCGGCCAAGTTTTCCTCCCGGGTGAGAACGTGCAAAATCGTCCGAAGTGAAGCCGCGTACTTCCAGTAATGAGATCGCCAGCGCATCACCCATGGCCAGTGCCGCCGTAGTACTTGCCGTGGGTGCCAGACCCAGCGGGCAGGCTTCTTCCTCGACAGAGACGTCAATATTAACGTTGGCAGCCTCGGCCAGTGCAGATTGCGGGTTGCCGGTCAGCGCAATCAAGGGTACGTGCAGGCGCTTGATGATCGGCAGGATGGTCAGGATTTCCTCGGTGGCTCCCGAGTTGGACAGTGCCAGAACAACGTCCTTGGCGGTAATCATGCCCAGGTCGCCATGGCTGGCTTCGCCGGGGTGGACGAAAAATGCCGGTGTGCCGGTACTGGCCAGCGTCGCCGCAATCTTGCTGCCGATATGGCCGGATTTGCCCATGCCGATGACGACCACGCGTCCTTCGCAGTCCAGCATGTAGTGACAGGCCCGCACGAAATCTTCATCAATACGTGATTTCAGTGCATTTACCGCCGCGGCTTCTGTTTCCAGAACCGCCAGACCCAGCTTTTTCAAGGTCGAATCGTTCATGGGAGTACTATTTCATCTAACGGCCGTGAAGTATAACAGGGTCTGGTAGCCGGCATAGGCAGCGAGCAACAGGCTGGCCTGAATGCGGTTTATGTGGCCCTTGCCGTGAAATCCGTAAGCCATGATCATCAGCGCCACTGTGAGCGCCACCATGATAGGCATATCCCTGCTGAGCACTGCGGGATCGACCACGGAAGGGCTGATGATACCCGGAACCCCGAGTACCGCCAGCAGGTTGAACATGTTAGAGCCAATGACATTGCCGATGGCGATATCCGGCTCGTTTTTCAGTGCGCTGGCAACCGCTGCAGCCAGTTCCGGCAGACTGGTGCCCAGGGCAACAATGGTCAGCCCGATCACAAGGTCGCTGACGCCAAAGTGCTGGGCGATACCCACGGCACCCCATACCAGCATGCGTGAGCCGACCAGGAGGACAATACCGCCAGCCAGTAACCATAACAGCGCCTGGGTCAGCGACAGATCGGTGGGAATCTCGGCAGCGTATTCCGTCGCCATAGGATCCTTTTTGTCGCGCGAGGAAAGGCCCACGTAGATGACCCAGCCCATCATGACCAGCAGGCCTAACAGCAGGGTCAGCCCATCTACGAAATCAAGTGTGCCGTCGATCAGCAGCAGGTAGGCGAATACCGTTGTACCGATAAGTATCGGCATTTCACGGCGCATGGTCCCGGAGTTGACCACCAGGGGCACAACCAGCGCCGTGGTTCCGAGAATAAGCGCGATATTGGTTATATTCGAGCCAATAGCATTGCCGATCGCCAGGCCTGGATTGCCCTGCAGGGAGGCGACTACCGAGACCATAATTTCAGGTGCCGAGGTGCCGAAGCCGACAATGGTCAGACCGATCAACAACGGGGATATACCCAGCAGGCGGGCAGTCGCGGCCGCGCCCATGACAAAACGGTCTGCTCCCCAGACCAGTAAAGCAAAACCAGCTATAACGGCAACAAGCTGCATCCACATAGGTGGCGTATAGTAGCGGGTTAAAACACATGGGGACAAATAGGCAATTTGTTCCGGAGTCGTCGCATGAGCAATGTTGTGCCTTTCAAAAAGCCAGGGGCTGCGAAAAAACACAAGGGCAGCACCCTGTGCCGGCGTGGTTTTCACAAATGGGTTGTCGAAAACAAGCCATTTGACACCAGGCAGGGGCGTCTGGTGACCTGTTACCGCTGCCAGCGCTGCGGGGTGGAGAAAACCGAAGGTCGCTGAAGAAATCCGCTCAGGCTACTGAAGTAACGGATTGTTTCCGTATAATGCGGCAACTCTTTTCATGGACGGTAAAACAACAAGATGCAGAGCAGTACCGAAAAAACCGCCATCAACGGCTCTGAAACGCTGGTCAAAATCCGCGGCCTGCACTATGCGCGTGGCGATCGCGTGATTTTTGACGGCGTGGATCTGGATATTCCGCGCGGCAAGCTGACCGCCATTATGGGACCCAGCGGTAGCGGCAAGACAACCTTGCTACGCCTGATCGGCGGCCAGCTTGCGCCCGACCAGGGTAGTATCGAGGTGGATGGCCTGCGGGTACACGAACTCGGTCGGACAGACCTGTATGGTCTGCGGCGGCGTATCGGGATGCTGTTCCAGTCGGGCGCTTTGCTGACGGATTTGACGGTGTTCGACAACGTGGCTTTCCCGTTGCGCGAGCACACCGATCTTCCTGAAGCGATGATCCGCGACCTGGTTTTGATGAAACTGCAGGCGGTAGGTCTGAGGGGCGCGCGCGATCTGCAACCCAGCGAGCTGTCCGGTGGCATGGCCCGGCGGGTGGCGCTGGCGCGGGCCATTGCGCTGGATCCGATGATGATTATGTACGATGAGCCCTTCACCGGACAGGATCCGATTTCCATGGGTGTGCTGGTGCAACTGATTCGATTGCTGAACGATGCGCTCGGACTCACCAGTATTATCGTGTCCCACGATGTTAAGGAAACTGCCGCAATCTCGGACTACGTTTATGTGATTTCCGAGGGCAAGGTGATCGGCCAGGGTACACCCGAGGCGCTGGGGAAAACGGACTCTGACCTGGTTAATCAGTTCATGCAGGGCCTGCCGGATGGCCCCGTCCCGTTTCATTATCCAGCACCGGATTATATGGAAGACCTGCTGAATGCTTGAATGGATACGCGGACTCGGCCGAAGTGGCTTCAGTTTTTTCCAGACGCTCGGGCGTTCCAACCTGTTTCTGCTGAAAATGCTTGCCGGTATCCCCTCTGTGCTGGTCCGGCCGCGCCTGCTGATTGCACAACTGTTTTCGGTTGGAGTGCTGTCGCTGCCGATCATAGTTGTGTCGGGTGCGTTTGTCGGTATGGTGCTGGCATTGCAGGGCTACAATACCCTGGTGGATTTCGGCGCCGAGGAATCCCTGGGGGTGGTTGTCGCCCTGTCCATCGTGCGCGAGCTGGGGCCGGTGGTTACCGGTCTGCTGTTTGCCGGGCGGGCCGGGTCGGCGTTGACCGCTGAAATAGGCCTGATGAAAGCCACCGAACAGCTGGCGGGCATGGAAATGATGGCCGTGGATCCGATTCACCGCGTGATCGCGCCACGTTTTATCGCCGGCTTTATCTCCATGCCGCTGTTGGCCGCTATATTCAGTGCTGTGGGTATTTACGGGGGATACTTCGTCGGGGTCGGCCTGCTGGGTGTGGACGAGGGAGCTTACTGGGCTCAGATGCAGTCCAAGGTGGACCTGTATGATGATGTGTATAACGGTGTCATCAAGAGTGTAGTGTTCGGATTCGTTGCTACCTGGATTGCGGTATTCGAAGGCTATGATACGGTTCCGACGTCCGAGGGTGTCAGCCGCTCGACAACGCGCACCGTCGTCTATTCTGCTTTTGCCGTGCTCGGCCTGGATTTTGTTTTGACCGCATTGATGTTCGGAGACTAGCAAGACTATGAAACAGACCAAAACTACGGAGCTGCTGGTCGGAATGCTCATCGCTGCCGGTGTTGCTGCGCTCTTTGTGCTGGCAATGAAAGTGAGTAACCTGAGCACTTTTTCGGCTGCCAACAGTTACACACTTACCGCGCGTTTCGACAATATAGGCGGTTTGAAAGTACGTTCAGCGGTGGTGGCAGGTGGCGTCCTGGTAGGACGAATATCCAGCATCGATTACGATAACCGGCGTTATGAGGCCGTTGTTGTCATGGAGGTGGACCAGGCCTACGACCAGTTCCCGGATGATACGGTAGCGAGTATTTATACCGCCGGTTTGCTGGGAGAGCAGTACGTGGCGCTGGATCCGGGAGGGTCTGAAGAATTGCTCGCAGACGGTTCCGAGATCGAGTTCACGACATCGGCGCTGGTACTGGAAAAACTGGTAGGCAAATTTCTACTCAACAGCGCCGAGGGCGCCGAGGCCACCGAGGGCGATGGTCCGTAAGGCCAGCGTATCCGGTTTGCAGGCAGATATTCAGCAGGGGAATAACGGTCGACTGGTGATCAGTGGCGATCTGAATTTTGATTCGGTGGCGGATCTGTGGCGCAACTGCCATGACCGGCTTGCGGATCCCGAGGTGCTGGATATCGACCTGGGCGGAGTGCAGCGTTCAGACAGCGCCGGTGTGGCGCTGCTGGTGGCCTGTCTGCGACAGGCCCGTCATTCCGGAAAGACGGTCCGGTTTTTCAATATGCCCACCCAGATGCTGGCGCTCGCGCGGGTCAGTTCGCTGGACCAGGTGCTGCCCTTGCAACGTGACTGAATGAGGCTGCCATATATAGTATGATTCGCGCTCTGGAAAACTATTGCGGACAGAAACATGCAGGCAGACGAACTCAGAAAGCTCATCGAACAAGGCATTCCCTCGGCCCAGGTCACCGTGCAGGGTGATGGGGATCATTTCGAAGCAACCGTTGTAAGCGCTGCTTTTGCTGGCAAGTCCAGCGTGCAGCAGCACCAGATGGTTTATGCCGCGCTGGGCGATGCCATGCAGGGCGCGGTACACGCTTTGTCGTTCCGTACCCTGACTCCCGAACAGTCAGCAAAGCAGATCCAGTAATCACGCTGCGTCTACGCACGCACGATCTTTTCAGGCACAGAGCATGTCCGAACAGTTGACTATTGCGCTCTCCAAGGGACGCATTTTCAAGGAGACCCTGCCGTTGCTGGCGCACGCCGGTATCGAAGCGGTCGACGATCCTGAAACCAGCCGCAAGCTGATTCTGGATACCAATCACGACAACGTGAAGCTGGTCATAATCCGCGCTTCCGATGTGCCGACCTATGTCCAGTACGGCGCTGCGGATCTGGGTGTGGCGGGTAAGGACGTCCTGATGGAGCACGGTGGTGCAGGCCTGTACGAGCCGCTGGACCTGGGTATTGCGCGTTGCCGGTTGATGGTGGCCGGACGCGAGCCCTGGTCAGAGCAGACACAGCGCCTGCGCATTGCGACCAAGTACGTGAACAGCGCACGCGAGTATTTTGCGGAACAGGGCATGCAGGTTGAAATCATCAAGCTGTA
>Ga0316193_10002372_pt1 | contig 13255 bp, 12 predicted proteins | sample MerIslsedime2_MG_FD_207735 | JGI IMG/M metagenome (GOLD analysis project Ga0316193, IMG submission 207735) | Coastal sediment microbial communities from Maine, United States - Merrow Island sediment 2 | ecosystem: Environmental > Aquatic > Marine > Coastal > Sediment | place: USA: Maine...
TTCAACCGGTTCTCCATTTACCTGCACGCTGGACCAGATATGGCGGCGGACCCTGGTTTTTGCCCAGAACCGGTAAAACGACAATGTGATCAGGTTCAGCAGGAAGTTTGTAATGGCGATCACACCCAGTCCCTGTTGGGTGACGTACTCGATTCGCACCGGCTCAGCGCCTGATGGTGAAAATCCAGCCGATTGGTTTCCAAACAGTGTCGGGGGCATTTGGGATGAGTCCTTTTCGGTCTGAAAGCCGCTCAAATCGTGAAGAATCAGCGCCAGCCTAGCCTAATTCGAGTTATCGGCAACCGCCAAATCGCATGCAAAACAGGTGTTGTAAATATGTCACACTTTTCAGAAATCTGCACCGGCGGCAACTTCCTGCCTTAATCGCGCTCAAATGAGGATTATAAGAAGTTGGTACCCGCTAAGGTAGCAATAACCGAAAACGATCTAGTGAATAGATGCTGCGCACTAACGGGTAAATTGGAAGCTAACAGGTACGCTAGGGGCTAAACAAACAAGATGGACGTAACATCAGCAAGTAAGGACAAGTTGCCGAACAGGCACTTAACGGAAGGCCCGCAATGCGCGCCACACCGGTCTTACTGTGGTTCCAGGGGTGGGATGGTTCAGCAGACCAATAATGGCTTCGGCCTGACAAAAAGTCGTATTGCCGCCGGCTTGATGCTGGTCGCAGGCGTGGCTGTATTGTCGACCGGACAGACATGGGCGCAAGCGCAATTGCCGCCCGGATTTTATTCTTTCGCACCCAGCAAGCAAGAGACGCCTGTCGGTCAGTTGTCCTCTCGGGCACAGGCAGATCTCGATGCTGCTCTGGTGGCTTACAGGGCCAAGGATTTTTCCGCTTCGCTGCCATATCTGGACCTGCCGTCCAGCGAGGGCAGCATCCAGGCCAACTGGCTGCTGGCCCACATGTTCCGAAAGGGCCTCGGCGTATCCGCCGATCAGGTAACGGCCTTCAAGCATTACAACCGCGTTGCAGAAGACTATGTCGACCACAGATCGGAAGTGTCGGGCAATGAGCGCTATTTTGTGCTCGATAGCCTGACCCGCATGGCCAACTATCTGCGTACCGGTAACAAGAAAGCCGGTGTCAGAAAGAATGTGAACAAGGCTTTGCATTACTATCAGACTGCGGCCTCGGCCGGTCATGCAGGAGCCCAGTACGGTTTTGGCCTCATGTATCTAAATGGCGAGGGTGTTGCCCGGGACCGTTCATACGGAATGCGGTGGCTCGGAACGGCTGCGCAGAAGCGCTTTGCACCGGCCGCTTCGCGGTTGGGTGACATATACAATGACAGCGGCGATAAGGTGCGCGCGCTGGTCTGGTATAAAATTGCGGCTGATACTGCAGGTGGGTCTCTGAACCGGAAGATCGTGACGAAAACCAACGCCCTGGTTTCTCAGCTCAGTCAGAAAAACCTGAATGAAGCGAACAATATTTACGCAAAGTGGTCCAGACGGTTTCCCGTGCGCACGCAACAGGCGCAAAACTAAATCGCTATACGAAAAGTGTGAACCGGTTTTCAGAGCACAAGCGCGCCGGAACAACGACCAAGGCGGTACAGATGGGTCACGCCGGACGCCAACCGTTTTGGGTCTGCCTCTTCCGCCAGGGTAGGCGATAGTTAATCCCGTTTCTAAATATCCAGTTCAACGATGACCGGAACATGATCAGATGGCTTTTCCCAGCCGCGTACATGTTTGTCTATGCGGCAGCCGATTGCCCGGTCGGTTGCCTGTGCGGACATCAGCATGTGATCAATGCGAATACCGTTGTTTTTCTGCCACGCACCGGCCTGATAGTCCCAAAAAGTATAGACACCATCTGACTGTTCAAAACTGCGTACTGCATCGGTAAACCCGAGCGCTGTGAGTTCGCGATATTTCTCAAGAGTTTGCAGCCTGAACAGAGCGTCTTCTGTCCACTCTGCCGGTCGCGCAGCGTCGCGGGGCTCCGGAATCACATTATAGTCGCCTGCCAGCACAAACGGCTCTTCCAGAGGCAGTTTCGTTTTTGCATGAGCAATCAGCCTGTCCATCCACGCCAGTTTGTAAGGATACTTGGGTGTGTCGACCGGGTTTCCGTTGGGCAGATACAGGCATCCCACCCGGCAGACTGTGTTGTCGCCGCTGACCACCGCCTCGATGTAGCGGGCCTGTTCATCCGTGTCATCGCCGGGAAGCCGCCTTACAATGTCCTCAACCGGTTTCAGAGACAGGATGGCGACACCGTTGAAACCTTTCTGTCCGTGCGTAACAACATTGTAGCCAATGTCTTCAAACGCAGTACGCGGAAACCCTTCATCGACGGACTTGATCTCCTGCAGGCAGGCAACATCAGGACGCGCTTCGTTCAGCCAGGCAATGGCGGTTTCCAGGCGCGCCTTGACGCCATTGATATTCCAGGTCGCGATCTGCATGGTCACCCCAACATTATCCGGCGGTTATCAATTGCCAGTTGATGCAGGGGGGGCTGGTCGCGTCAAGGCCGCAAGCCTTGTCGTCACCAGTTCCCTGCCATCAAATTGATAGCTGCAGTCTAAAATCCGTTAATCACCGGCACCGGTCAAGCAGCCGCTCACGCTGCCTGTATTCCCGGCGCACCCTGCGATCGGGAACCGAAACGCACCATCTCAGGTGTCTTTCGAAATCCCGGCTCCAGCGTCTTCCGCTGTAACCGCAATCAAGCTGTTGTGCTTCCCGGGCCTGCTGAACGGCGGAACGGGCATAGTCACGACACTGCGAACGCCCAGCTCCATCATCGCGTCCGGCAACTCTGCAAATCCGGATCTGGCGGGTTCTTGCGTCCAGCAACTCGGCTGCAGCGCGTGGGCCGATACGACGGCACAACTGGGCCTGGCGAACCCGGCTGCGTGACCAGCGTTCACCACCGAAGCCGCACCTGTATTGCCGAGCCTGGCGGACCTGGCGTACGCTTTGACCCGCAAAATTGCGGCAGAACCGGGCTGACCGGGAATTGCTGACGATGAAGTCGTCCGGCTCTGTGTCGTCCAGGTCAGGCAAAACCGGTTCATCGCGGTTTTCATCACGGCTTGCGATCTGCCGTTTGCAGGTATCAAGGTCTCTGTCACGCGCCGCCCGGGCGCCGTTGTAGGCCGATGACGGGTTGCGCATGCAGAAGTTGAAGTAGGCACTCTGACCAAAGCCCCAGCGGCTGCCGGACAAACCGCAGTTCAACCGATTGTTTTCGCCGTTTTGCGCCATTGCCCGCGACGCATAAGCGTTACAGGCGGCAATCTTGGCAGGATCCGGCGCAACCTGCTGCCGGGCAGCGGAGTCTTCCTGTGGGTCTGTTTCATCTTCCTGCAACGGCCGCAAACTTGGCTTCGGTGCTGGCCTGACAATGACAGTTTCCTGCTCTTCTGCCGGTGGCAAGGGCGCCGGAACCGGGCGTACAATCACCCAGTCGGCAGGTTTTTCAGGCAGCGGCGTTACCGTTTCAACTGGTTTTCTGGGGGGCGGTTGTGGGGAAGGGGCAGGTACCGGTTTGACGGTAACAACAGGTTCTTGAGCTTCAGGTTTTTCCACTATGGCAGGTTTTTTCGGCGTCGGGACAGGTGCCGGCTGGGGTTTTGCTGTCACAACAGGTTTTTTAGGGGCAGGGGCAGGAGCCGGATCGTCTGTCCGTGTCACCGGACTGGATGTTGAAAGAACACCGGAGATGCAACACGTATCTGATCGTTTCGGCGGCACACCGGTCTTCAGGGCACACATGGCCTTCGGGCCTTTTGCACCAGGCCATGAATATGTCCACGCACGGCACTGGCCATCCTTCTTGCATGCATTCTCACACAAGTCAGGATTGGGAGCCGACAATTCTATGGTTTTGTAATCGAGCCCCGGACGGTCGGTTGATCCGTCACGAGCAGCTTGTGCAGGTGCCGACAGAAGAATCACGCCAAAAACGGCGGTTACGAAAGGCCGAAGCCAGAAGTGTGAGTTCAGCATGAATAATATTGCGTCCCTGAAAAGCCCTTCAACTCCGATCTTGCGCACGATCATGGCGCAATTGTGGGCTTGCATGGGGGCGATTTTGACCGGCAACAGTCAAAAACCGCAAATCTGATGTATTTTGAGGCGGTAAAGCAACAAATAAGGCGGCAAAACTAATCAGATTGAAAAACTTGTACCGCAGCCACACGATGCCGTTGCATTTGGATTATTGACCTGAAACTGCGCAGCCATGAGGTCGTCCACGAAATCAACCTCCGATCCAAGTACATAAACCAGGGAAACCGAATCGATCAAAAGGGTGGCGCCGTCGCGCTCTATGACGGCGTCGCCGTCGCCAGCTTTTTGGTCAAGTTCAAACTCATAGGAAAAACCGGAACAGCCGCCGCCATTGACAGCCAGCCGCAACGCGGTCTTGTCGGTCTCTCCGGCGACGATTTCCCGAATCCGTCGCGCAGCGTTTTCAGTTAGTGTAATTCCGGCAGACATGGCAAAAGCAGTCCTGATTAAACTATTGTTGGTTCCCTATGAATGTTGGTTGAGACGACTGCTTTGTCAATGCGCACCTTGAAATTGTCTCGAATGGAAGAAACTTCATGGCAGATCTAGCGCCTTACGCCAGTAACCCGCTGGCTTCAAGAGGCAGGTTCGTTACCGAACACGATGCGGCAAACCGGTCGCCGTTTCAACGTGACCGGGACCGGATTATTCATTCTGCGGCGTTCAGGCGTCTGAAGCACAAGACGCAGGTCTTTGTCTACCATGAGGGGGATCATTATCGCACCCGCTTGACCCATTCACTTGAAGTGGCACAGGTCGCACGCTCGCTGGCGCGTGCACTGCGGCTGGACGAGGACCTGACGGAAGCATTGTCGCTGGCACACGATCTCGGCCACACGCCGTTTGGCCATGCAGGAGAACGCGAACTGGACAAATGCATGTCCGGTTACGGCGGATTTGACCACAATGCCCAGGCGCTTCGCATAGTAACCAGGCTTGAACGGCGATATGCCGGTTTCGACGGCTTGAACCTGACATGGGAAACGCTGGAAGGCCTGGTTAAACATAATGGTCCTGTCCTGGATGCGCACGGTACTCCGGCAGGACGGTATGCGAAACTCGGATTGCCGCATGCAATTGTAGAATTTGCCCAAAATCACGACTTGCACCTGGACAGTTACGCCTCTGCCGAAGCACAGATTGCCGCTATTTCCGACGATATTGCCTACAATGCTCATGATATCGATGACGGGTTGCGGGCAGGGTTGTTCGATGTAAAAGCCCTCCTCGACGTACCAATTGCCGGCAAGGCGATCCGCGAAGTCGAAGAGATGTGGCCCGGTATCGACCGGCATCGCCTTATTCACGAGACCGTCCGGCGCGTGATTTCCTGGATGATTTTTGATGTGATAGAGCAAACACGGATAAATGCGGAAGCCAACAATGTCGCCAGTGCAGATGCTGTACGCAAATCCAGGTTGGCAATCGTTGGCTTCACGGCCCAAATGCAACAGGACAATGAACAACTTCAGGCATTCCTGGCAAAACACATGTACCAGCACGAAAAGGTTATCGCGATCATGCGCCGCGCCCGTCGTGTGGTCGCGGACTTGTTCGAGGCCTACAGCAGCGATCCCGCGCAGTTGCCGGCGGACTGGCAGGAACAGGGATACTCACGCGGAGACAGCCGTCAGGCCCGTCAGATATGCGACTTTATAGCCGGCATGACTGACCGTTATGCTCTTGATGAACACAAGCGGTTGTTTGACCTTGATCCGCTTTTCCGTTAAGCCCCGCGCGGCACATCCGGATAAGAGGATGCGAGGCGAAACACCCTGAATACAATTTAACCCGGATAACATGAACCCTTTCAGTCATATCAAGACTATTGTCGATGACGCACTGACACAGCTCGCAAGCGACGGCTTGCTGCCTGCCGGCATGGATACATCCAGAGTTGTCGTTGAGCCGCCTCGTGATCCTGCTCATGGCGATGTAACCACCAATGCAGCAATGGTACTGGCCAAGCCTGCCGGCAAGTCACCGCGCGAAATTGCGGCAAGCCTGTGCACTGTGCTTGCAGAACACGCCGATGTGGCGTCAGCGGAAATTGCCGGTCCCGGCTTCGTCAACCTGCGCATTGCAAAAACCTATTGGCCGGGGTTCATGCGCGCTGTCCTGGTGGCGGGCGAAAGATTTGCAGATTCATCCATGGGCCAGGGACGCAAGGTCAATGTGGAGTATGTTTCAGCCAACCCCACCGGACCTCTGCACGTCGGCCATTGCAGAGGCGCGGTATTCGGCGATGCCCTCGCCAACCTTCTCGAAATGACAGGTCATCAGGTCACGCGGGAATACTACATAAACGATGCCGGCAGCCAGATTGACACGCTCGGCGACAGTGTGTTCCTGCGCTATCTTGAAGCGCTCGGTGAACACATTGGCGATATTCCTGCCGGTCTGTACCCGGGTGACTATCTTGTGCCAATCGGCAAACAACTGGCGCAGGAATTTGGCGACCGGCTCAAGACGATGGATCAGGCCCAGCGCCAGGTTCTGGTCAAGGATCGGTCAATCGCGGCGATGATGGATTTGATCCGCGAAGATCTGGCAACATTGAATATTCATCAGGAGGTCTTCTTTTCCGAGAGAATTCTGCATGAAACCGGTAAGATAGCCGAGACAGTTCAGACGATGCGAGACGCCGGTCTGGTTTACGAAGGCCGCCTGCCGCCACCGAAGGGTCAGTTGCCTGAAGGGTGGGAAGACCGAGAGCAAACCTTGTTCCGTGCCACCGAATTCGGTGACGACATAGACCGCCCCCTGATGAAATCAGACGGGGCGTTCACCTATTTTGCCGCAGACGTCGCCTATGCCCGCGACAAGATAAATCGCGGCTTCACTGAGCTGGTGTTCATTCTGGGCGCTGATCACGGCGGATATGTCAAACGATTGCAGGCAGTTACCAAGGCACTTTCACAAGGAAACGCCAGCGCGGACGCGTTGTTGTGCCAACTCGTGCGGCTTTACCGGGGCGGCGAGCCGGTAAAGATGTCCAAGCGCGCCGGTGAATTCGTCACGCTGCGCGAAGTGGTTGATGAAGTCGGTTCCGACGTGCTGCGGTTCATGATGCTGACACGCAAGAATGATGCGCCACTGGACTTCGATTTTCAAAAAGTCACAGAACAGTCACGCGATAACCCTGTTTGGTATGTTCAGTATGCTCACGCGCGTATTGGATCAGCTTTTGCGAAGGCGAAAATCGAAGTTGGGGACGCAGCAGCCGACGTGTCGAATGTGCCTGAAGAATCACTTCTTCTGCTTGATGATGAGACAGAACAAAGAATCATCAGCCTGATTGCGGGATGGCCTCGTGCCGTCGAATTGGCTGCGATAAACCGGGAGCCGCACAGGTTGGCCTTCTATCTATATGAAATTGCAGCGGAATTTCATTCGTATTACAACAAGGGCAAAGATCAGCCGCAATTAAGGTTTATTTTGCCGAAACAGGTGCATCTTACACAAGCACGTCTCGCCTTGTTGCAAATGATCCGCTATACTTTAGCTAGCGGACTTAGCATCTTGGGCGTAAAACCTGTCGATGAGATGTAAGGGTTTGATGGGAACCGGATGGATCAGGAATCAAATAGTAAACCGAGCAATCGCGGCAGTTGGCGTGATCGGCTCGGTATAACAGACGACAGCTCTTCCAAGACGGAAGCGCCATCGGCACCGGCGCAAGCGTCGGCAAAGCCGGCTGCTCGCAATGACGCGAAAGTGGTTGCGAACCCGGCTCCGATGGCTCCTCGCCCGGGGTCTGCCGCCAAGGCACCTGTTCGGCCAAAACCCGCGACAGCCGAAGCCGCGGCAAGTGCCGAAAAACCCAAACCGGCCTCCGAACGGCCTCAGGCGACCGGTGGCGCAAAAGACGATGCATTTGCAGAGCGTTTGCGCCAGCATCGTGCTGCAGCTGAAGAGGCTGTTAAGAAGCGCAGTGCATCTTCCGGCCTGGACAAGTTCTCGTTCGCCAAAAAGGAAGTTGAAAGCGCCCGCGCCGAATCTGCTCCCGTGCACAAGCCGGCCGGCCAACCATCCAGACCGGCCGCTGCGCCTGCCAAGCCGGCATTGTCATCACCAGCGCCATCGCCGGTGCCTGCTGCCTCAATCCCTCAACGCCCGGTTGCTCCTGCACCGCGCCCGAACCAGTTGCAACCGGTTCGGGCACCGGGAGTAGGTGGACCACCACCGCCGAGGCCCGGACAATTTGCGCCACCGCAGTCGCCGTACAGCCAGCCTGCTTACGGGCAGCCACCGCAACAACATCAGCAGGCACCGCAGCCTCCATCGGCTTACAGGCCGGCGGGCCCCGGCTATTCGCAGCCACCCGCCCCGCGTCCGCAACCACCTCACGGATACCCGCCGCAGGGCGCTGATCCCTATGGGCGTGGCGGATACCCGCCGCCGCGACCTCCGGTTCCACAAACTGCTCCTGGGCAGGGGCAGCGCTTTGCGCCGCCTTCCAGTGAGTATGATCTGTTTGAAGACAATGGCTACCGCCCGGCGGCGCCACTTGGCCGCGCGGCACCGGGACGTAATGAGCCGCTGCGCCCCGATTTCGACGATCCGTTTGATGACCAGCGTGAGTACGGTGGCCGCACGGCCAACGACTATTCCCAGGCCTATCGCGAATATGACGACGAAGATTATGAAGAGGGCGAACCTCGCCGTTGGGGCGGGTTGGTCATGGTGGTGCTTGCATTGCTTACGATCGGCGCAATCGCGGCTGGCCTGATTTACTGGTATACCCAGCAAAAAGCCCCAAGCAGTGGTGCGACGACGGAAGTTCCGGTCATTAATGCACCGGAAACGCCGGTCAAGGCACAGCCTGATGCTAATGCAAACCCGCCCGCGACGGCACCGGCCCAGGGCAAAAAACTGATCTATGACCGTATCCTTGGAACAGGTAGCGGCAATGAGCCGGAGAGAATCGTGCCGCGGCAGGAAACCCCGCAGGCACCGGCCGATAATGCTGGCGAGGGAAATCTGCTTCCATTGCCGCTGCCGCCGCCGCCGCAAACCCAGGGCTCACTGATACCGAGAGAGGCCGGGCCGGATCCCGCGCAGCAAACAGCCAGCACGGCAAGGGGAAATCAGGAAGATCAGGGGGCCGCCGGGGGGAACGAACCGGCGGCTTCTGCCGTTTTGACACCGGCACCGGCTCCGATCCAGCCGGCTTTGACACCGCCAGTGCAGCAGGGTTCAATTGTTCAGCCGCCAGTTCCGCGCAGCAAACCGCGTAATCTCGTTGCTTCTGTTCAGCAGGCACCCGCCACTCAGTTCAGGCCTGTATTGCAGCCAGCGCCGGTACCGGCTCCTTCTCAACAGTTGAATGCGCCTGTAGACCTGCAACAACAAGCTGCTATCGTGACCCCGCAGGTACAATCACCGGTAAACACCCAAATTCCGGCTCCCGCTCCAGCACCGGCGGCACCGCAAACCCGCAATGCAGCGCGGGACGATGACCCGCTGTCCGGTTTTCGTACCCCCTTGAATTCACCCAATCAGCCGGTGCAGCAGGTTCCACAGACGTTCCAGCAACAGGCCGTCATTGCCCCGCAGCCGCTTCCAACTCCGGCGCCGGCACCGCAACAACCGATTACGCAACAATCATTACAGTCGTTCTCACCGCCGCCGGTTAACCAGAACCAGGCAGCCAACGCTCCTGCGGGATCGGGTTATGTGGTACAGCTTGCTGCATACAGGTCTGAGCAGGAAGCACTGGGTCAATTTCAGCAATTGCGCTCGAGACACGGCAATATCATTGGCAACCTGCCACCGGCTGTCCAGCAAACCAATCTTGGCGCCAGCGGCACCTTCTATCGCCTTGGAATGGGACCCATGTCCTCAAAACGCGCCGCAACTGAATTGTGCAACAAGCTCATCGCCGCCGGCGAACGCGATTGCCTGGTTCGCCGCCGCTAGATCAGTATGATTTTTGATTGAATCAATCAAAACGGCAAAATTTATCGCTTTCAACGTGCCAGTGCAGCTCTCCGGGTTCAATTGAACCCATTTGGCTCTAGAACAATTGTGCATGGTGCACAACCGAGCGATAGGAAGTCGCGGCCTTGCCTCAGGGGATGCACCGCCGTTTCGGGAAGTTGATGCATTTAAATGGCGGAGGGGGAGACCGCCAAACTATAACACAGACTGAGAGCGCTGGTTTTGAAGAATTGTGGGAGTTGGTTGAGCAGTTGAACTTCTCTCTAGCAGTCGAGGTGTAGGCAACATTCAGAACGCTATTCTGTCGGAAATTGCCGCGATACCAGCCTTGGCACATGCTTCATCTTCTAATCCTGAAGGCGCCCCAGAGACACCAATTGCACCAACCATATCTCCATCGCCAGCTACAATCCGCACGCCGCCGCCAAGAGGCAAAGCACCAGTTACATTACGGATGGCCCAAGCCTCGCCAGACTCCGTCAGCTTCGACAGCCCGGATGTGTCACTTCTGAAACTGATGGCGGTCCATGCCTTTCGATAGGATGTATCTGGCGTGTGAGGCCCTGCCAACTGGTCTCGAAGCGTCACCTGAAGGATACCGAACCTATCAGCCACGCTGACCGCAATCTGGTAACCCTTCTGGCGGCAGTCGCTCATCGCAGCCTGAGCAGCTTCTATGGCGAGTTCCGGTTTTAGCACCCTAAAAGAAGCAAAGTTTTTTTCTTCCGCAGAGGTGACTGTTGGACACAAGAGAACGCCAAGCCAAACAGCCAATGCGTGAACTCCAAGACGTTTCATGACCACCTCCCGCAAATCACACCAATCCCATTATCACGATCTATCAAATCCACTTTATCGAAGAAACAGTGGGCAGACATTGCGATGGATCAAAACACTAGATTGAAGGGTTCTCCCGCTACTCTCAGATCAAAGGAAAGTACGGGTACAAGCCCACACACCTGTTGAATAGGGGCGTCTTCTGATCAGCACCATACAACTCCACCAGCGCCCGAAACGGCTTGCTGAGTCCACGTACCGAAAACGGCAGAACGCGCGTCAGTGACTCGCTCTGGGGCTTCCGGACTCATTCTGCTGGTAGAGGCAGTTATCGTTGGGATCAAGGTCTGCTTTGAGGGAAACAGCAGCCATCCGCAATGTGATGAATTGCACATTCGGGGGTTTCGAGTTGCGCAATAGTTAATACAACAAGACGGCACATACTCCTAACCCCAAAGGAATACAGCCATGAACACGCAGCACAAAACCAGCTTCACCAAAGCCATTCTGGGGTCAACGCAGCGTCTGTTCCGTTCCAACAAGAACAACCTGCTGGCAAGCCATCACATCGATGCCCACACAATGAAAGATATTGGTATCAATCAGCTTGGATGGAACTGATCCGCGATAGTCAAACCCACCGAGGCAATAGACCTCCTAATTCTCCCTGAAATACCTTTCCCCGAGCCATCAGCCCGGGGTTTTCTTTTGGCAAGCAACAAATAGCGAAGGCCGCCAGGGAGGGGTAACCCGGCGGCCTTCTTCTCAAGGTCGTGTGCAGGGGAAATTCACGGGGAGACCTTGATAATTTGATAAATAAATCAAGATTTCCGCGGCTTTGCATTGATTTGCCTCACCCGCTCGCTTGAGAGGATATGGTATAATTACAGGTTTGATAGCCGTTGGCGGCGCAGCCTCAAACCCTCAAGTCTACACGCATGGTTTCGGTCGGAACACACTTCTCAGGTGAAACAGGTTACCTGAGCCTACCAGTCAGCGGTGTTGTTGACCGACGGGTTGTCAACATACATTGGTTCGTGAAAACCTGATCACTTCAGGGAGTTGGTGCGATGGACAGCGAAGCCGAAGAAGGGTGTTTAGGTTGCGGGTGCATTCTCTTCGGGGTGCCGATTGCAATTGTAGTTCTACTCGTCATCTACGGATTACTCGTAATCGTGTTCCGGCAGGGTTTTGGTGTCGAGTTTCCGGCGGAGTGGGTGCAAGAATGGTACAGGTGGGTGCAGGATTTGATCCGGGAGAATCCGCCTTTGCAGGAGTAGTGTGCACACTGTGTCGAGACAGTGTCGACATACAAGACAGAGACTAGACCCAGATGGAGACCAGACCAGACCGTGACAAAGACAAAACTAAAACACAGACTGAGAGCGTGGGTTTTGAATGATTGCGTTTGCCCATGCGGAAATGCACCACATGCCTTGGATGAGTTTGCCAATTAGTCGTGGTTAGTTTTCATTGAGCTTGTAGCGAGGCAACATACCTCACCAATGCATCAACAAGCATGTCAGATGCTGCCTCACCTGAAGCGTCTGCCTGCTTTCCCGTCAGACCGCCGGCATTATTGTTGAGGCTGAAGCGCAATCCCCAGACAGGCATATCCGGCGTACCGTGTGGTGCTAAGTCAAGGCGACCATCAATTGTTTGGCGAACATAGTCTTCAGGGAACTCTTCCGAGTAACGCTTTGTTAGGTCATCTAGCCGGGGAACACCCCCTTTTATGACGGAGGCCACCGGTCCATCTCCTGCGCCAGTTTGACCATGACATGGTGCGCAGGCTGACCGAAACAGCAAGTCTGAGCGGAAGTCTTGCTTTTCGTCGGCGACAGCGCCACTGCCTGACTGCAATAGCACTGCAATGACCACCGCGCCGATCAGTCTGAATCTGCTGCCTGTCACAAGAGCCACCACACACTTTCTTAATATTGCAACTAAAGTGCCGCATCGCAGCTGACGCGCTTTGATATATATCAAAATCAACCCGTCAAAAGTCGGGACTCAATTCCGAACGGTTATCAGCCTGCCATCTTCTATAGATGGGCATCGCCAGTCTCAAAACCTCACGTCTACACGCATGGTTTCGGACGCAAACGGCGTGTCAGGTGGTCGGGTATCAGACAGGTAGGTTCTATTGCGAACGGCGTTGCGGGAGGCGTCTGGCGGCATTCAACTTGACGGCGGTCAAAGACCTCAACTTCAATATCGCTAGCTTTGGTCCCACGTGTCAGATTTGAACTGGAGGGTGGGCTTGAGCCAAACGTTCACAAGCAATTCATTAAAGGCTGGATTGGCAACTGCGGCGCTGATCCATGGCCTACTATGTGTCGCGTCAGCTTCAGAGGCGGCTGGGTTAGGCAATATAGATGCGGGCGTTAAATATGCGAAGGAAAGATGCGCAGAGTGCCACAACATCACGTCACGAAACCCGGTGAATACCCCGTCCGGTGCTCCAACTTTTTATGCTATC
>Ga0316193_10002373_pt1 | contig 13250 bp, 14 predicted proteins | sample MerIslsedime2_MG_FD_207735 | JGI IMG/M metagenome (GOLD analysis project Ga0316193, IMG submission 207735) | Coastal sediment microbial communities from Maine, United States - Merrow Island sediment 2 | ecosystem: Environmental > Aquatic > Marine > Coastal > Sediment | place: USA: Maine...
TTAATTTTTTAACCATGTTTTATTACAGTGTTGTCACATTTACCACTCTTGGCTTTGGGGATATAATTCCGAAAACGACAACAGCCGCCATGTGTGTTGCGGTTGAAGTCATCCTTGGCTACGTGATGCTCGGAGGGTTGATCACTATCTTTGCCAGCAAGCTGTCACGCCGGGGGGGATAGTTATTTCCAATGGAAAAACATTTGCTTTCTGAAAATATAAAGAGTCTTGCTGACTCCATCAACTGACACGAATTGTCTCAGAATACAGCTATCCAACGTATATGTCAAAAAACTGAGGTGTAAATATTGCATATACTGTAGGTATACCCTCAGGCAATAAATCGCATGTTCTGCGATAAAAACAAATCAGAAAGCGCCAAAGAGCCCTGAGAGGGAGCGTTCCAAGAAAGTAGGATAAAAATTGTCTAAAATATCATAAATAAAATAATATCAGATAGTTAAAGGTTAGACTGGGCAAAAAGCATAATATCGTCTATCGTTACTCTGGACAATAACCCTCAAAAAAGGAGTGTAATGATGGATGATCACAATTCACAACAGAGCAAACAGATTGATAAAATTGAAGATCAGATTAAAGAGGCGCTCAGAGAAATTGAACTGATAACAAAGCAGCAGGCAAAAATAAAAGATGCAGATGACCTTGAAGCTGTTGAGAACAAAATTATTAAAGCCACCGATAAATTAGCAGGTTTGATTACCGCACAAAAGATCCAACAAGCACTTGATTCAGACGAAATCAAGCAGCAAACAAAACAGTTGATAAACAATCTGCCAAAACCGATGAAAAATCAGGGTCAAAGAGAAGTGGAGATTACCCCTTCGCGAGGTGAACCTGTTAAAGTCAAAAATTAGTATTGAACGTATAAAGAGACAACGCTGGCTGGCATAGGAAAAGGAGGACATCATAACAGAAGGCATATATCAAAAACTGGCAAAGCATTTGGATGACCTGCCGGGTGGATTTCCGCCGACTGACAGTGGTGTAGAGATGCGCATCCTAAAGAGGCTTTTTGCTCCCGAAGAAGCAGAACTTGCACTTCACCTAACCCTGATTGCCGAAGAACCAAAAGTGGTCGCACGTCGTGTAAAAATTTCAAGGCAAGAAGCCGAGCAGCGTTTAGCAACCATGGCAAAAAAAGGGCTTATTTACAGAATTTACTCTGTGAAGGATCAGCCAACGTATATGGCTGCTCAATATCTCATGGGGATTTGGGAATTCCATGTTAATGATTTGGACCCGGATTTTGTCAAATACATGGATGAATATTTTCCGGTCCTTTTAAAGGAAGCATGGAAAATTCCGCAACTGCGTACTATACCCGTTAATGCGAGCCTGAATAGTGAACTATCAGTGATGACCTATGAGAATGCCGAAAATCTGGTATGCAATGTGAAAAAGGCTGCGGTCGCTCCCTGCATTTGCCGCCGTGAACGCAGGTTGTTGGGAGAAGGATGTGATAAGCCTGGGGAAGTTTGCCTTTTATTTGGAGAAGTTGCAAATTATTATATAGAAAACGGGCTTGGGCGTAAAATCGGTCATCCGGAAGTCTTAGAGATCTTGAAAAAAGCTGATGAAGCCGGACTGGTGTTGCAGCCCACCAATTTTCAGAAAATTATAAACATTTGCTGTTGTTGCGGCTGCTGCTGCGGAGTGCTCCGCAACATTAAAAGTTATCCAAAACCGGCAAGTTTGATTTCACCCTCTTTCTTTGCAGTCAGCAACCCCGATACCTGCAACGGCTGCGGAGTTTGTGAAGATCGCTGTCAGATGGAAGCCGTTCAAGTAGCAAATGAAAAAGCAGCCATAGATACCGATCGCTGTATTGGCTGCGGGCTATGCGTGTCCACCTGTCCAATGGATTCACTATCACTGGTTCGCAAACCGGATACAGACCAGCCCAAAGTTCCCGAGCATATGATGCAAACAGCGTTAGAATTGTGGCGGGCAAGAGGAAAACCGGGCATGAAAAATTTAATTAAAATGCAGGTGAAGTCCAAGGTAGATAGGCTTTTAGCAGCTCGATAGCGAATAACAGGCCAAGTTTCTCGAAATATTTACTCGAGCTAATTGTTTAAGTTCTTCTTTGCAATCAAACCTTACTTAATTCAAATGGTCATAGAGCGATGAGATGGATCATCTCGAAAACTTATCTGCTTAGAGGATGCGAAAATCTTGCCACCCAATATGGATTTGATTGAAGGAAAGGACACGATCCAGACATTTTGGCAGGGTGCCTTGGATATGGGCATCAAGTCATATGCGGCTGAAATGATTGAAGTGGAATCTTCTGGTAATTTGGGCGTTTTTGTCGGGAAATATACAGTTTTCGGTAGTGAAAATCAGGTAATTAACAAAGGGAAGTCTTTAACTGTTTTAAAAAATATAGACGGGAAATGGAAAATTTGGCGGGACATCTTTAATAGCAGTATGCCTTTAGAAGAAAAGTAGGATAAAATGATAAAGCAAGCAGAAAACCTGTGATAGCATCCATCACAGTTCCCGAAAGCTTTCAATTTTTTAATATACGTTTAACATAATTAAAACTTTGTTGTACAACCCAACAAATAAACAGCAAGGAGCAACGAGATGGCTTCAAAGAAGAAACCCAAAAAACTGAGAGATGTTTATCAAATAAAGATCTCTTTGGAGGGCATTCGACCCCCAATCTGGAGAAGGTTGGAAGTTTTCAGCGACACAACCCTTGAAAAACTTCACCTGATTTTCCAATTGGCGATGGGATGGGCTAACTATCATCTTCACCAGTTTACCATAGAAGGAAAGGAATACGGCCAACCTGATCCAGACTATGACTTTGAAATGGAAAATGAGAGAAAAGTGAAACTATCTCAAGTGGTGCCCATGGAAAAATACAAATTTAGCTATGAGTATGATTTTGGAGATAATTGGCAGCACACGGTTCTGGTTGAAAAGATATTGCCGGAAGAAAAGGGAAAGCATTATCCAAATTGCTCCAAAGGCAAAAGGGCCTGTCCTCCAGAAGATGTTGGCGGAGCCTGGGGTTATGCTGATTTTCTTGAAGCTCTCCAGGATGCCAAACATCCAGATCATGAAGATATGCTAGAGTGGGTAGGAGGTGAGTTTGACCCTGAAGAATTTGATATAAAATACGTTAATGAGCGTCTAAGGCAGATATCATAAATGATAATCGTAATAGGTATTCTGAGTCCACAGTTTACATGGAAAAGGAGATGCGAAAATGAATTTTGGATTCCTATTATTTGATGATTTGGAAGAGCTTGATCTTGTTGGGCCCTGGGAAATGGTTTCCATATGGCGTAAACACTTTTACGGTTAGGAGGAATTTTATGAAAGAAAATTCTGTTAAATGGTTTGGCTATCTGTTTTCTTTTGCTTTTTTGATTATTGCTTGCACCGGCGGGACCGAACTCACCCAAAAGCAGGTTGATGATGCCTACAAGGGAAAGCCCGTATCTGATATACTTGTCATTGCTATAACAGGCAATGAACATAATCGGCGGTCTTTTGAGAAAAAGTTCGTTGCACGGCTAAAATCAGTTGGCGTTGACGCGATCTCAAGCGAAGAGGCCATACCGATGCCGGCAGATCTAGAATTGAAAAAAGAGACGATATTAACGGCTGTCAATCAATATGAAAATGATGCCGTGATTATCACGCACTTAGTCGGCAAAGAAGAAAAAGACGTATACACTCGCGGCGGTTCAGGGCATCGAGGCTTTTACGGCTTTTATAGCAGTCGACACAGTATTGCTCGAGATCCGGGTTATGCAAGCACCAGTACAACCGTCCTATTGGAAACGAATTTATACGATGTAAAAACGGAAAAACTCATCTGGTCCGGGAAATCAGATTCCTGGAGCAGAGACTCCAAAGATCAAATCATCAATGATGTCATCAAGGCTGTGATAAATGATTTGCAAAATAGCAAATTGATCGCGCCAAAATGAATGATGACGTATTAATACCCGGCTTTGGAAAATTCTGCTTAAAAAAGGAAATCAAAACGCCGGGGCAGAAACCCAGCCGCCGATAATGTCATGATGCTGGCACCGAGGGGAGTTGGAACGTTTAAGTGCTCAGGAAATTGAGGGAAAAGATTAATGACCATAAGTTTCTGCAAAAGTTAGGCTTTGAAGATGCAAAAAATATTCAAACGAAGTATTTATCAAGACCCATATGGCGATGTAATTGAAGAAACTTTTCTTTCCCCATTCTTAAAAAAATAGAAAGGTATGTGAAGCCCTCAAAGGGAAGGGCGTAACGTTCTAATCCAGGTTCGGTACATTCCCGGCATTCAGGGTAATGTCCGATCCTTCGCCGAAATCGAGATGCCTTTTCTGATAAATAAAGCTCAGTTACCGGTATCTCATTAATGTTTCCAATACGGTGATTAATAAGAGGACATAAAAAAAGGTCGCCGTTGCTGCGAGCAAAAAAATAGTTAAACCCGCATGAACAAGGTTTTTTCATCATGCCTGTTTTAAGATAATGAACCATAGTGTCAGTATGATAACTCCATCGAAACATTTCACTCTGATAAAATTGGATCATTTTTTCAATATCCTCTTTGCTGAATACCAAGCGGTCTACTCTGTCGGAATTTAAATAGCGCGCCTTTGTGATGATGCAAGGTGAGATAATTGTAAAAAGTCCCTTTGAATCGGCATAGCTGGCAATGTTCTCAAGCTCACCGATATTTATCGGCAGTATAGTTGTCTTCAACCCGATGATAAGATTGGTGTATTTTTCTTTGAGTTTTATAAGTCCTTCTATCGTTTCGTTTACTTTCGACCAGGCGTTTTTGTAGTTTCTTATTTTATCATGGATATTGCCGACGGCGTCCATAGCACAGACCATCACCAACTCCAGGTTTTTCTTTTGCAATTTCGGCAGTATTTTTTCTGTATGCGTTAATACTTGCTCGGTCAGCAGGCCGTTGGTGGTAACGGCAATGGATTTGAGCGCCTTTAAACTCGTCTTTTTTAACTCGCAGATACCCGCAAAAAGATCCGGCAAATCTTTTTTAATAAACGGTTCCCCTCCGGTTATGTCCAGCTCCCTGAGGTCAGCAAACAAATCAGAAGAAAGCAGTTTGACCCATTGATCGGCAGGAAGATTCGGTACGTCGCGGGGAATTTGCCAGATGTTGCACATGATGCAGCGGGCAATGCACTCATGGGTAATTTCCAGGCTTAAGGCCTGCGGTCTTCCGGGTTTGCCGGTGTTCTTCAGGTACTGAAAACGGATCCCGTTTCTTAGAAGCCGGATTGCCAGTCGGGTTGCGTCATTTGCCATGGAGTTAATCCTTCAAGGGGGCCTGCCGCTCTGCGCAAACCGAGTTATCTGGACGGCGGCATCCATGAGTATACGGCTTTTCTCAAGGCACACCGGTCTTCCACCGACATGAAATCGTCGGTGGCGTCATAAGCTCGCCCCATGCATCCGCCGGCACAATGAAGGCGGCCTGGACATGTTTTACACTGCCCAAGTTCACGTGATCGGCGGCGATTCAATCCGGGCAATCCGGCCCACAGGGGTAAGGCTTGCCTGAGTACCTCTGCCAGCGATCGCTGGTAGACCCCTTCGACGGCAAATTCAACCGCCGGCAGCATCAGGCATGGATAGATCCGGCCCTCCGCATTAATGTAAGGGGTTTCCATGCACATACAGCCTTGGGGCGAGGAGTTCGATCTGCCCGCCAGCCATTCAAGGGCCGCAATATTGCCGAGTCTTTTATACCGCGACCTGAACTGTGGGTCCGAATGGTAGTAATCTAACAGCTCCCTATATTGCGAAGGTGTGGGTGGCGCTATGTGACCGGACTGCGCCGCCCGCCCTTGCTGAACCAGAGTTCCGCTGACCAGGCTGCCGATTCCCAACGTATCGACCATCTTCAGCAGCCGGGGCAGATCTGCAAAATTGTGCTGCATCTCCGTGAATGCCACCCGGGTCTGTTTTCCCATTCCAGCCTCTGCCAGGCGTTGCAACCCCTTAAGCGTGCGCTCAAAACTTCCGGGGCATCGCACCCGGTCATGGGTCTGCGCGTCGGCACCTTCGAAGCTTACCTGGATCAAAAGGCCTTGAAAACGGATCGAGCGCAATGCTTTTATTGCCGTTTCATCCAGCAGGGTGCCGTTTGTCTGTAGGCTAACTCTTTTTAGACCGGGCCGGCTGCAAGCATACCTTAAAATTTCCAACCAGTCCGGGTGGGTCAGGGGTTCTCCCCCGGTAAGGCAGACTTCTTCAACTTGCAAATGAGCCAATTCACGAATCAATCTTTTAAGTGTATCGCCGGGAACCGGCCGGCTGATATAGTGGGAACTGCTTTCCGGCCAGCAGTGACGGCACTGCAGATTGCAGCCGTTGGTGATCATCACGGTTACCACCCTGGGGGGCCTCAACCCGGTTTGTTTTATTTCCTCCAGTAAGTTAATTTTTGTACTGTGCATGCGACCCACAATATTTAAGATTCCTCAACAGGAACCTTTGTTGTTACGCGGGGATTCACGGGATTAAACGCCAGCTTTCTAAAACAGCCCCACCAGACACCAAGCTGGTAGGACATTTGTTCCATGGAAAAATAAAATAGAAACGAAATTGGATTCAAACGGGGTTTTTTGACAAAATATTGCACCAGTCCGGCTATAAGATGCATGCCCGCTATTATCGCAGCTGCCAAGGGGAGTAACGGAAAGACAGCAATAGTTCCGATCAGATAGTAGCGTGAAACGAAGTCGCAGCAGTGATAAAAAAGGGCCAAATAACTTCGGATCACAGATATAAGCAGAGAAACAAATTTGATGGGAATGCCCCTGGATTTAATAGCGGCAAATTTGTTCAGCGCCTCTGCAAACCAGATGATAGCCCCTGATGCAAGCAATGGGGCAGATTTGACAATCAGGGCAAAAATCACGATACTCCAGAACACGGAAGCTCCCGGGGCAAAGACCAACTGCTTTCTTTTTTCAGGGTGCAGCCGCTGCAGCATGGGCTCGGAGGTTCCGTAATCAAAACGTCTGGCGCAAAAAGACCGCAGCCGGTTGCGGTGCTTGTGGTATACTTTGCCGACCGGTCTGTATTCAATATCAAATTCCCGGTCACAAATCCGCCAGCAAAGGTCGACATCTTCTCCCACCACCAGCTTTTCGTTAAAGCCTTTCAGACTCAAAAAAAGCGTGCGTCTCACCAGTAGGTTGCATGAGGGTAGGTAAAAAAACGGATTTGTTTTCGTTGATCGCCGGGGCCATGAGCCCATATTCAATGAAGATTGAACCTTTTCATACCGGTCCAGCCCTCTGGTATCATAATAACTGCCCACTGCTCCGCCGACAGCGCCGATGACAGGCTCTTTAAAAGCGGGAACAAGTTCCCGTATCCACAGAGGGACGGCCAGGCAGTCCGAATCGATAAACGCCAGGATATCTCCCCGTGCTTTTCGGGCAGCCAGGTTCCGGCAGTATGGAGCCTGTTTGTTTTGCCTTAATGTCAACAGGCGGACAGGGAAATTGGCGGCGATTTGCGGGGTTTCGTCGGTGGATGCGTCATCAACTACAATGATTTCAAGTTTATCCGGCGGGTAATCCAGATCAACCAGCGATTTCAGGCATGCTTTCAGATCTTGCGGTCGGTTGCGGACCGGAATGATGATGGAAACAAACGGATACGTTGAAAGGTGGCCCACCCCCCGTCGCTCAAGAAAGCCTTTGCGAACCAGCTCATCGAGGAAAAATTCGACTTTATCAGGAACCGAATGAACAGCCCGGGATAAAATTTCATCAAGGCAGATAAATTCACCGGTTGCCAGTCGTTTGAAAATATCGCTCCAGGAAGGGTGCAGTTTAAGTGATTTCAACGGGTAGGAAAGGATCAGATATGGTGCGGGCACCTTTGTTGCATAGGACACCGTTTGCCGCAGCCTGTAGGCCGGCTTTTCCAACTGGAGGCCATATTTTTTAACCACTTTCATCAGGAATAACATTCGTGCTGACTGTTTAAATCAATGAAGAGAACTTTGGGGCCGACTTCCGCCGCTTCTCTCACCTGGGTGCCGGGGGCCGGTATATATCTTGTTGCAGTCATTGATTCCATGCTTTACTATCCGGAGGCCACTCGAAAGAATGAAATATAGAACGGTGTAGTTCTTTTCCGCATTCCGAAATCCGAATTCTTAATAGACCCCGCAAATACCATCGATGGCCAGTTCCTCGATTCGGATTTCCTCGGTAATAAAAATGTTGTCTTGCGGGTGTTCATCCACTTTATGTTCAACCCACAGGATGGCCACATTTCTTTCCTCGCGAGCCCGGTTGATCACTTGCAGCATTTTCACAATCTCCGAGGGATTGAGCCCTGCCATCGTTTCGACCAACAACGTCACCAAAGGCAGTGAGTTGCCGGCGCTCGGGCAACTTCCAAAAACCGCCAAAACGCTTGCGAATATTCTCCAAATGAAGAATTGAGTTGTTGCTGCCCATTATCACCCTCTGGATGACTGAGTGAATCCATACCTGATAGTAGATTTATCAAGTATCTCCGGCCTGTTTGTAATTTGATGTAGCTCGACGGTCACTTACTATAGGCAATCGGTAAAGTCAATCAAGGGATTTTTACCACAGTTTTATGACCATGGATTTAGATATTGTGTATTCTATAATAATAAAAGCAGTGGCTTACAATTGCTGAAAAATGAGCCGGATTCCATTGGGGGGAGGGGAAAGCAAAGGGCATTAGAAATACGTTGGAGTATCCGGAGTTTTTGAGGGCCTAATTTTTTTAGGCGACGTTAGAACCGCTAGGTCAAAAAGCTGGTGAACACCCCACCTTTGAATGTCGGCATATAGAGCATTTCTAGGACGGTTTTTTTGTATCCGAGTCCGGCCGTAGGCAGCCCGGCCAAGGTGACGCCAGCGATGTTGGGAAAACGATCGCCGTAGCCGTGTAAAAGACCGGCATATAGATTTCCCTGAATATAAAAATCTGTGTAGTGGGGATGGTGCAGTTCTTTAGTTTGAAACCGTTTCCCGCAGAAAACAGATGCCTCGTCGTAGCTGTTGGTAAAACGTGCCATGGTCCAGTTTGAATACGACAAACCCAGCATGCGGCTGGATTCATTGGTGTCGTCGGACGGGTCAATGTGGCGGGTAACCAGCCCCAGGATTATGGTCCATTTTTGCGTCTGGCTATCTTTTTTCTTTGTTTCCTCCGCCAATGCCGTTAACGGCAGCAGAAGAAGAACAAACAGTGCCAAGTAACGAAATGCTATCATCAACGTTCAAGTCTCCGTAAGTTCAGATAGTAAACCGATATCACCAAGTTTTTCTTATTTTTTATCTGGTTTGGAGCCCATGTTCAACAATTTTATTTCATCAAATGATCAATAATAATGACGGAACCAATCTGCCCCTCAATTATCGTGAATTCCATTTCGCACCGCTACTCCTCGTATTTACCCTTAAACCCAAAAAATTTATAAACTTCTAATTTCTGGGCCAAGCGACCGTTGCGAAGAATTCTGATTTCTATCGGTTGCGGGTCCATCTTGTTGAACAAGGGTCGATAGCGCTCGGCGCGTTGTTGATGGCGTTTATGATCAACAACAAGCAGGGCGTCCCAGCCGACGTGTTCTTCAGCAGCAAACCAGAGCCGATACTGGTTATACCTGTGGTACAGGGTCGTAGTAATGGTGGTGGGTTCCAGATAAACGGCCAGCTGGCTGGTCGAATGGAAACGATGACCAAAAACAAAGGTGGTTGCCGGATGCGGCATTTGCGCCCGAAGAGTTTCCATCTGTTGGGCGATGTCCTGCCAGCCGAAAAGCTCATTGCTGATGTCAAAGCCTGTTTCAAAGGGCTTGAGGGGTTTTACGGCTGGAAATTGCCGGTTCAGGCTCAGGGAAACATCTCGTGCCCAGTTGTAAACCGGGCCGACAACAGGCAGAAAAAGCACCATATAAAGCAAAGCGGTCATCGCAAATCCCGTCACCACGGCTGTTGCGGACCAGCGGCGCCAGCGTTTGGCGGAAGGGTTTTGTCGGGGAATTTTTTGCAAAAACACCATCGTAACTGCTATGGAACCTGTCCACCAACCCACGGAGGTCCAGTGCGGTAGAATCTTGCTGGTTAACCCGGCCAGGCAGAAAAAAATAAAAATCGGGATGCTCATCCAGACCGCAAAACGATCCGCTTCGCTGATTTTTTGTTGACGGATAATGACGATAAAGACGACCATCAGAAGTCCAAAAATTACCGGTGACCAGGCGCCGAGCTGCCCGCCGATGGCAATCAGAAACTTGCCGGCATCAAGGCCGTCACCGGTACCATGGCCGAGTTGATACGAGTAGGAAATCCAATCATGCCGGGCGTTCCAGATAATGTTTGGCACAAATACGATCAGGCCGATCAGTACTGCAATATAAGGCTGAACCTTTTTTAACCAAAAACGCTGATTGGTTGAGGTGATAAAATAGCCCAGCAGGCATAAAGCCAGCAATACCGCGTGGTATTTACTCAGAAGCGCACCCCCGAATAACATTCCTGTTAGAATCCAGGTTGACCATTTACCGGAATTCATGGCGCGCCACACCGCCAGCAATGTGCCGCACCAGAAAATATTTAAGGTGGCATCCGGCAGCAACCCCACCATCAACAAGTGCTGATAGGGCATCAGCTGTAGTAAAACCGCCGACCCCAAGGCAACGCGTTCATCCTGATAAAGTTCCAGCGCCAGGTATCGCAGAATAATCAGACTGATGGTCGAGCATATGATCGGCCCCAGCCGGACCCAAAAAACGCTGTCGTCAAACAGGGTCGTCAGGGCGGCCAGAAAGGCTACCATGGGTGGATGGTCGAAGTAGCCCCAGGCCAGGTGGCGGGAGTACAGCAAATAATGGGATTCATCCACTCCGAGACCGAACTTGTCGGCGAAAAACAGGCGAAAGAGGGTTAATAAGGTTAATAGGGACCAGAACAGAGTTCGGCAGGTTTGCTGGGATATTTTATGATTGACCGTCTCCATGGGGTTTGTAATTGAAGGTTCAGCGTTCACCGTTCAGGGTTGTCTTTCGTTGTCACCATTTAAATATTCCCAGATTGCCAGTTCCCCGGGAACGGAGGTAAGGTTCATATGCCTCTTTTTCTCAACGGGTTGGATTTTCACCTTTTTTGAATTCAGAGTTCCTAAATTAAGAGTTCGGAACCGACGCGAGTCCCCAACCGTGTGAAACTACATTTCAAAAGTTGGAGTTGGTTCTATCCTGGGCCACTTTGCATTTTGTAGATTGGGTTGAGCCTATTCCAAAATTTCCAGCGCTTTCGTGAGCACTTCATCCGGATTTATTTTTTTCAAACACAAATTGTCCTCATCGCAGGGTGATTTGCGGTGGTTGTAAGCGGTTACACATGGCGAGCATGAAAAATCCAGATAAAAATTGATGGCGTTTTCATTCATGGTGCCATACAGCGCGGGTGTTTCCGGACCATAAAAGATAATGGAGGGAATGGGTGTCATGGCGGCGAAGTGGCCGGGGCCTCCGTCGTTCGTGATAAGAAGCGATGAAAAATGAAATATTATCATCAGCTCCCGGATGGTTTTGGTGTAACCGGTTAGATCCACGCAACTTGGGTGGCGGGTATGGGATAAGATCATTCCGGCCACCTCTTTATCCTCGGCCAGACCGATGATACATACGGCAAATCCTTTGTGAAGCATTTCTTCCGTCAGGCGACAATAATAGTCCAATGGCCAGGCTCGGATGGGCAGTAGACCGCCTCCGGGATAAATAAGCACGATCTTTTTACCCTCGACTCCCGGGGCAGTATCATACAATTTCTTTTTGGCGATTTCGATTTCTTTTTGCCCGACTTTTACTGTGGGGATCGTCAACGTTTCATTCGAGACCCGGCGTTTGGCCTTTGGATGGGTGTCGGAATCTATGGCTTCGACTAGCGTTAGAAACTGCCGGGAGATGTGATGATAGGGGTTGTAAAGCACGGGCCGATTCATAAAATTCCCGCGGTATAAGCCTTCCTGGGTATGGGGGTGAAATCCGATCCGCAAAGCACTGCCGCTGAGAAATGCCAGAATACTGCTGATCCTTGAAAACAGCTCACAGTCGATGACCGCGTCAAATTTGATCTTCCGCATACTGAACAAGGCCCCTGCCGCATCCTTTATAAAGGCCGACATGGATGTATCGTTAATCGTTAAAATATTTTCTGGTGGAACGGCCCCCAGTAATTCCGCCACCTCACGATTTTTCTCAAACACCATCACATGCAGCACGGCACCCGGGAATTTTTCCTCCAGACGCTGAAACATGGGGTAAGCCAAAACCAGGGCTCCCATTTCGGACAATAGGATGATGAGTATCTTTTTTATTTCGACCGGCTTGGATTCTTTTTTAATAAATCGATAATACAGCGAAAATATGCGGCAAATGATCGTTCCGATGTAGCGGTCGATGAGGCGCTGGGTGTTCACTTTCATGTTTATATCTAAATTGATCGGTTCAGAGTTCCGGGTTGAAAAAATGGGGGATAGTTCTATCTTCGGCCATTTTGTTGGGTTTCGCTGACAGCAAAAAAATGGCTGGCAAGTAAGTTGGGTTGAGGAACGAAACCCAACAAAAGATATCGGGATGCTCAACCCAACCTACGAATAAGCCGCGGCCGATGTTAGAACCAAGCCCAAAAAGTGCAAATTTTCCTTTGAAATTTAATTTCTGGAGACCTATAACAAAATAGTGTGCTAAAGGGAAGGATTAGAGAATTAAAATACGACGATTTATTGACAAAGCCAACGCTTTCCCATTATAAGTTTTCATCCAAATTAAATTCCGCACCGAATTTCGGCGAATTCGGTTGTCAGGTGACACATATAGTGGATAACTTTGATTGATCAATAATGAGTTGATGTAACGGAACACCGAAGTAAGGCAATAAAAATCGAATCCTAACGGTAAAGTTTGATGCGACTTTCTGAATGTGTTATAGGGAATTCGCAAGAAAACATTTCTACCATTACAGCGATTACATGTGGTGACCTAAAAAGGCAATGGCCCTCAACTCGACCTATAACATCCTGATGTATTCCCATGACACCTATGGTCTCGGACACATCCGCAGAACGATGGCCATCGCATCCCATTTACTGGGACCCCGCATCAATATCCTGATCCTGACCGGTTCCCCCATCGCCGGTCGTTTCTCGTTTCCGGACCGAATCGATTT
>Ga0316193_10002375_pt1 | contig 13247 bp, 8 predicted proteins | sample MerIslsedime2_MG_FD_207735 | JGI IMG/M metagenome (GOLD analysis project Ga0316193, IMG submission 207735) | Coastal sediment microbial communities from Maine, United States - Merrow Island sediment 2 | ecosystem: Environmental > Aquatic > Marine > Coastal > Sediment | place: USA: Maine...
GAACAGGAGCGCTGAGCTGCGGCAACAGTAGAAGAGCTACCAAGCTCGCGAGAATCTGCCAATTTCGGTTCATTCGTCAAAGACCCCTGGGCGCAGTCTAGCCCAACAACCTCAGCCCCACGGCCCACCACCGGTGCTGATACCGAAGTTGGCCCTGAAGCCGTTGGTGGTCCGGTCGAAGACCGGAACACTGGAGTCGTAGTCCGTGGTCCAGGCGCCCACTGAGAGTCTGGCCTTCCCGAAGGTGAAGCCGATGTCCGCTCCGTAGGTGTTGAGGTCATCCCTTCGATCGACCCCAGTAGGCTCGAAGGGCGTGTAGGCGTTGACACCCGTCTCCCCGAAGACTCGCAGCCAGGCCGACCGGGTCATGGCGATTCTCAACCCTAGACCTACGGTAGGGCTGTCAAAGTATGCCCAGACGTCGGTGAACGAATAGACGAGGTTGTTGCGAGCGTAAATCTGCGGCTCCAGCCGATTCCAGGCTCGCCAGGAAAGCTCGGCACTCCCGGCCAAGCCGCTGTAGTCGACGAAGCGCGAGTCCGCGCCATCCGGTGCCAGGTCGAGATACAAAAGATTGGCCCTGAAGAAGAAGCTGGGGGTCTCGTAGTCGGCAGTAAGCACCGGCGAGGTCCCCGAGTTCGAGCGATCGCTCGAGCCCGGGTCGAAATCGGCTTGCGAGGCCTCTGCGCCGACTCCCAGCTTGAATCCCCTGGGAAGAGGAATGTCGACGAGAAGGCGATAGAACTGCTCGTCCCGGTCCACGACGCTGAGATCTGCGAACCCTTCTGGACTATCCTGATAGCGGATCGCCCGAAGGGTGCCTCCCAGAACGAGAGAAAACCCGCCACCCACCTCGATGTCGAAGACGGCTTCCGCCTCGTCGAGTCGGGTATTGACCTTCTCCTCGAGCTCCTGGCTGAAGAAGACGGCATCGTCTTGCCGTGTGGCGCTCAGCTCCATGCCAGTGCGGCCGAGATCCCCGAAGAGCCCCAGACCATAGCGCCCGTTCCAGCGGTTGCGCTCCGATTCATCCTGCCACCACACGTACTCGGGCAGCACATGCAGGGCCAGAGTCATCTCGGAGCCCAGCGGCGTATACCCGCGAACACCCGCACCGACAGTGACGGTGAGCTGAGATTCCCCTCTTTCTGTCGTGTCGGTGTAAGACAGGTTGCGTATCGCCGCCCACGGGTCGAAGTAGACTCGACCCAGTTTCCACCTGGCGTCCTGCATCGCCCGCTCGACGGTCTCGGACCGCGAGATCGTGCGGCCGATGAAGGTGCCGGGTGGTGTGAACTGAGTGAACTGGGCCTCGGCTGCGTGGGTCCAGGCAATCGAGCATGCTGCCGCCAGAACTGCAGTCTTGAGTCCCAAGAGCTCTTTGAGTTTCATCCGAGTCTCGGTCGCCGGCGGTCCATGTTTCGAGGCGCATTGTTGCACATCCGAGATTGTCCCGGGTGTTGAGCAACTCTCACCACACTAGGCTGAGAATGGGCCGATCGCGGAGGATTCTGGCCGGGTTCTGCCACATCCAGGCGGCAACAGCGGTCTCTGGATACCTGGCTGCGAGAGTCTCATAGGCAGCAGCCAGAGTGGGAAGGCGTGAGTGAACGTTGTGGCCATCGGAAGCCACGATGTCCACCCACCGACTCTCGAACAAGGGCATCAGAGCTTTGGCCACTCCTCTGCCCCTGAGGTCCACGATGGACTCGGCGTTGACCTGGACGACACAGCCCTTCTTCTTCAGGCTTGCAAGACGGCCAGACCTCCGGTATACGAAGCCATAGCGCTCCACGTGGGCCAGCACCGGGATCAGCCCGCTCTCGAGCATCCTCTCGACCGCTGAAACGGCCGTGCCGAAGGGCAGGTGAGGGGGAAACTCCACCAGCAGATAACGGCTGCCGTTGAGGGTCAGGACATCGCCCTTCTCCAAGGCTGCCAAGAACTCTGGGGAGATGAAGTTCTCGGCGCCGAGATAGAGGTTCATCTCCCGAAGGAACTCGCCCTCGTTACCCTTGGCGACCTGTTGGAGACTCTCCACCATCGAGGAGTAGGCGTCTTGGACGAGTCGGGGTTCAGAATTGCCGAACCAGGCAAACATGTGAGGCGTGGCCACCATGGCACGGGTACCCCGGTCGTAGGCATGGCGCAGCATCTCGAGAGTTTCGTCGAGCGAAGCAGGACCATCGTCGAGCCCTGGGATCAGATGGGTATGGATATCGACGAACTGCATGGCGTCACCGGGGGCTTCCACTCGAACCTCCGATGGGGCGTTCAGCGGTCTTCCTCGACCGAAGGATGATCGCCCACCCGCAGCTCGACAACCTTCGCTCGTGACCGACCAGGGCTTCTGTCTTCGAGGTCTTCGAGCTCCGTCTCCCGCTGACGCAGGTCTTCATGGAATCCGGGCTTGGCACGCCGTCCCGTTGATTCCTGCAGCATCACGACACCGGGGCCCTCGGGCTCGATGGGTCGGCGGCGCCCCAACCACAGGGCGCCAGCGGCAATGGCCACCAGAAACACTGCGATGGCGACCGAAAACAGAGGCGTGGATCGTTGGGCAAAGGGATCGGGCAGGGTCTCATCGACGGCCGGCGCGGTGTTCGCCCCCCCAATAGCAATCGAAGCCATCCAAAGGATCGCCGACAAAACCAACCAAAGTCTGCGTCCGCTCATTGTCCTGCCCTGAGATCTTCAGATCGGTGCACCGGCTCTATCTTCACAGAATCCAACCACACCTTGCCACGAATCCGGTTGTCGATCTGCTGGCTCTGGCGGCGGCGCAACCGAATCATCACTCGCCCACTGCCCTCGGGAACCGTGAACTCGACCTCGGCGGCAGCCCAATCTCGGGTACCCAAGACCGGCTCGGTCCTGGCCAGAAGACCACTCGGGTCTCGGGCCAGCACCTCTACGAACACGCCTTGATCGGTACTGAGATCTTCACTACGCAGCTTCTGAGTCAGACGGAAAGTCTCTCCCGGCTGGAGAATCAGCTCCTGTGAGACCTCGGCGAAGTCGAGGTTCTCGGCGCCGAGGAACTCGATCTCGAGAGCCGCGGTGCCGCTGATCCCCCCATCGGGTGGCCGGCTGACTGCAAAGGCGTCGTTCCGGCCGATTCGCCAACCGAATGGACTCCCCATCAGCTCAAGCTCAAAGGCACCGTTCCAGACCCGGTTCTTGCCCTGCTCGAAGTTCACATCCGCGAGCCCATTGACGCCGGCCAGCTCGGTCCAGGCCTGAAGGCTCTTCTGGTACTCGCCTGAGCTGAAGAGAAATTCGATGTAGGGTCGGCCTTCATCGACGGTAATGGGTTCTGGTTCGGTGCTGAGTCGGCCCCAGACATGCGCCATCAGGTCAGCGCCCTCGGCCGATGCCATGACAGGAACAGAAGCCCGCTGCTTCGATAGGGCAATCATCGTCCTCAGGAGTCTGAGCAGCGCAGATCGGTCCGCAGGGAGCATTTCCTGGATCACGCCCTCTGCCACCCCGGACTTCAGAAGGAGGGCGAAGGCGGGTTCGGCCAGCTGCGGCTCCAGGCGGACGGCCTCGGCGACCTCGGCGACAGCTTCATCGACCGATCCCTGCCGAAGCAGCAGATTGGCAAGACGCCAACGATAAACGCCACTGCTGGGATTGAGTCTGACGGCGATGCGCAGCGATCCTTCGGCCCCGTTGGCGTCGTCCATCAGCTCCTGCACGCGAGACAGCTCCAGCCAATAGCGCCAGGCGTAGGGGTTGCGTCGAACAGCTGAGCGCAACTGTGTCCATGCTGAAATCGGATCGCCGCTACCGGGAAGGTCGCGATAGGCCATCCCCAGAAGGAAGTGGTGCTCGGGAGCCTCGGGATCGATCTCAACCGCCCGTTCGAGACCAGCTACACCCCGCTCCGGTTGGGCCGCTTGAATCGCCCGGGAACGTTGCAGAACCGCCCAGCCGGCGAAGAGGAGGGCGGCAATTAGGAGAACGCGCAGGGCGACTGAGGCGGTGGGTCCGAAAGCGGCCCGGCGCGACGAGGCGGCTTCGAGCGACCAGGAAAGGGCCACGACACAGGCGAAGACCATGAGGATCGCGGGGATCTGCAAGCTGAAATCGACCAGGCTGTGGATGAGGATCGAAAACAGCGCACCGGCGGCTCCCAGTGCCAGGCCCTGTTGGCGCGGGTCGTGGGCTGAGAGGGATAGGACCGAGGAGCGGAAGAACCGCCACAAGACGAAGCTCCAAGCCAGTGCCGCCAGAGGCATGCCCCACTCGGCCGCAGTCTCCAAGTAGTCGTTGTGGGCATGATCGTAGAGACGATCGGCCTGTGTTCTCTGATAGGAACGGAAGGCCCAGCGGTACATCCCGGGACCGACACCGGTCAGCGGTGAGTCGCCGATCATTTTCAGAGTGTCGTCGTACACCTCGACTCGTGAGAGGTTCTCATCCAATTGGCCGAAGCGCTCGAGCAACGCCTCGAGGCCAAAGGCAGCTCCCATGCCCACCACCAAGAAAAGCAGCACCACCGCAGCCACACCAGACAGCCCGCGGCGCGAGACCTTGCGCCGACTCATCGACAGCAGCAAAGCCATGAACAGCAGGGTCATCAGCAGCGACAGAGTGCCGCCCCGAGATTGGGAGAGCAAGACAGCGACGCCCATGACAGAGCAACCGAGCAACACGATCCAGGTCTTGGCCAGGGATTCCGAGCGCGTGGCAGGTCGCTCCCGTTTCCTGGCGCGAGCGGCAAAGAGCAGACCCAACGCCAAGGGCAGCAGAAGGTTGAGCAGCGCCGCGAAGTGATTGCGGTTGATCAGGGTGCCGGTGGCGATTCGGCCTCGGTTGCGGAAATAGTCACCGATGTAGTCAATGCCACCGACCGACTGGATCAGACCGTAGAACGCCTCGAGAGCACCCAGAAGCACCAGCACGACGATCAGGAACTGCCGCTGGTTGGAACTCCTGAGGCTCAACCACAGGCCCAACCACAGGGCGATCCAGCCAACGGCCAGGTGAAGCGCGCCCAGCGATTCGAGAGTTGGTTGTACGGCCACCAGCCCCAGGAGAACCACACCCAGAAGGCCGACTGCCATCAGTCGTAGGTCCATCGTAGCCCGCCAAGGAGGTATCAGCAGAGCCAGGAGGGTCGGAATCAGCAGCAAGAGGAACAGACGATAGAGAGTCGCCGTTTCGGCCGCGCCGAAGCGCATCAGGCCCCAGGACAGAGTCAGGCCGAAGACCAAGGCGACTGCCGCCCCCAACCAAACGCGGTGACTGGCAGTGCGTCGCACCCAGAAGTCTCTTTTAGGCGGATCGCTTCTTCGAATCGCTATCTCGGTGATACCGGTCGAAGTAGCCTCGGGTGTAGCCGTAACCGTGATAGTAGCCGTAGCCGCTCTTGTCGACGTCCACGTCGTTCACCAGCACGCCGAGCAGCTTTGCACCGACCTGGGCCAGGCTGTCGGCGGCCCTTTGGACGCTCTTGCGCGGCGTCTTGCCACCGCGAGCAACGAGAATGACGCCGTCGGCGTGCGGTGAGGCGGCCAGGGCGTCGCTGAGCTCCAGCACCGGCGGCGTGTCGATAACTACGTAGGTGAAGTGCTCGCGCATCAGCTGAATGGCGGGGAGCATCCGTACCGAGCCGATGAGCTCCGCCGGGTTGGGAGCCCTGGGTCCAGCGGGCAAGAGAAACAGGTTCGGCACTCCTGTCTCGTAGATCTGCGACGAAAGATCCGAGATTCCCGACAAGAATGTGCTCATCCCTTGCTCTGCCTTGATGCCAAAAGACTCCGCCAGTTTCGGTTGGCGCATATCGAGGTCCACGATGAGAGTCTGAGCCCCGGTCTGTGCCAGTGCCATGGCAGTGTTGGCGACCGTCGTGCTCTTGCCCTCACCGGGGAGCGCCGAGGTCACCAACATGATCTGCGGTGGGTTGCCCGAATGCGACAGGAGCAACGCAGTGCGAATCGAGCGATAGGCCTCGAGAGCTCTCGCCTGTTCGAGACTCTCGGTGCTTCTTACCAGGTGGGGTCGACTTTTCGCCTGCGGCTGACCGATGGGCCACCGGATCCGGTGCTGGTTGTCTCTGGGACCCAGCATGGGCACCACCCCCAAGGCCGGTAACCCCAGGCTCTGGGTGACATCGTCACTGGTTTTCAGGGTGTTGTCCAGCGCCTCCATCAGGAAAACCATGCCCGTGGCGACAAACAGCCCCAGAATCAAGGCCAGGGTCAGCGCGCGGGCACGGCGGGGCGATGAGGCTCCCCCCGGAGGCTCCGCGGTGTCGGCGACGCGGATATTCGACGATCGAAGGCCGGCAGCGACCCCCGCTTCCTTCAATCTCTGCAGAAGTCCCTCATAGAGATCCTTGTTCGAGTCCACTTCACGCTTCAGGATGTTGTACTGGATCGATCGCTCGTTGAGATCTTCGACCAGGAGTCTCTGGGCTGAGGCCGCTGCCTTTAGCCTGTCATGCCGGTCACGGGCAAATTCGTACTCTTGCCGAGCCCCGCTGAGAGCACGTTGCCGCTCCTGCGCAAGCTGATTTTCCAGATCCTCGATCTCCAGCCGTGTCTCTTTGACCGTCGGCCATTCAGGACCATAGCGGCTCGAGTAGCTGGCCAGCTCACTCTTGGCATCGGAGAGCCGATCTTCGAGCCGACGAACCGCCTCGGTCTTGAGAGCCTCGGGGAGCTCACCGCCGGAAGCCGACCCGGCGGCCTCGAATCGTGCCCGGCGGGTGATCAACTCGCTCTCAGCCACGGTGAGCTCGTCGGACAAGTCCGTCAATCGCTTGCGGGCGATCGTCTCACGCTCGGAGAGATTGACGATGTTGTTGCGTTGCGCATAGTCGAGGAGGCTCTGCTCGGTCTGCTCGACTTGGATCTGCAGGTCCTCGAGCTGGGTGCGCAGAAAGTCGCTGGCCCGGGTGGTGGCGTCGAACTTGCCCTCGAGATGCTGCTCGATAAACTCCTCGTCGAGGGTATTGACAATCTTCGCAGCCAAAGCCGGATCCGGGCCCGTGTAGCTGACCTCGATCAGTCGGGTGTTCTTGACAGGCTGGGCACTGACGCCATCCTGAAGTTTGCGAGCCAGCTTGCCCTCGACCTTCTTGGGCTCCGGCTCTCCTGGCTTCGTATCCGGTTTCCTGCCCAGGCGAGCTGGCAGCGTCACGAGCTTCAGGGCCGAGCTCTTGAGCTTGATCAAGAATCCCGGACTGATTCGCTGATTGAAGGCCTCGCTCTCTTCCAGGTCCAATTTGCGAACTACCCGCAAGGCGATGTTCTGAGACTTGAGATTCTCCGTCTGGGTCCAAAGGTAGTTCTCCATGAACCAGCCCCCGGCCATCTCGGAACCGGCCACCTCCTGGAACGGCACGATGCGGGAGCTCTCGGGATCGATCTGCAGGCGGGCTCTAGCGGTATACATGGGAGTCGCCGTAAAGGCCTGCAGTGCCGCCAGCACCACGAAGGTGATGGTAATGGCGGCAAGCATCCACTTGCGGCGCATCAAGACTTGCAGGTAGTGCTCGAGTGAGAGCGACTCGTCGTCCTCGGGGTAATAGACCGGCCCCTGCTGTTGGAGAACGACTGGTAGATTCGCCTCCCCCTGGAAAGGCAAGGGAAGACTATGGCCGGGTTCGAGCTCGGGGCGATCAGTCATGGTAATGCGCGGAGAATTGACACCAGGAAGACACTCGAGATGGTCGCTAAGTCTAGCAGAGAACCACATTTAGCAGCAGTGACACGTGGCACAATTCAGCCCGCTCTGGCGGCAGGACCAGCCTCCACTCCAGAGGATCGGTGCCCTTTCTCAGCCCGCCTCGGACAGCACCTCCAAGAATTGGCTTGAACCCCTTCCTCGGCTCGCAGACCAAGCGTCCTACCAGTTCCATTGCCAACAAGAAGAACCTCGGTTACCATCGGCTCGAGCTGTGGGAGACTGAGTCGATGTCGACCAGCAAGGGATCTTTGCAGAATTTGCTCGGCCTAGTCGCCGTCGTCATGGCGATTGTCATGCCGGTGCAGCCGGCTCTGGCGGCCGTTACCGTGGGCCAGACCGCCAGCGCCGACGCCAGGGTCGACGGCATTCGCGTACCGTCCGGCACGACTTTGATCAGCCCGGCTGTCGTCGAAACGGGCGACGAGGCTGCGATCCTCCACCTGAGCAACGGTGAGGTCGTAGCGGTCGCGCCACACTCGACCGCGGTGCTCGCCAGCGTAGACCGCGGCATCCAGTTGGCTGTCGAGAGGGGCAACGTGGCCTACACCAACAACGACGGTGCCTCGGAGACCCTCAGCACGACCGAGGCCATCCTGGTGGCGCAGCAAGGACAGATCCAGGCTGGTGGGCGCATCGCACCCGAAGAAGACGACCTGGAAGAAGCAGAGGAGCGGCTCTGCGAGCTGCAGGACTGGACCGCGGACCAGTGGCGGGACTGCCGATTCGACGATCCCGACAAGAAAGACCAGGATGGCGATGACCGGGATGACGACGCATGCGACTGGGAACTACTCGAGGTTCCCATGAGTCAGGTGCCACAGTACCTGGAAAAGACGGCAGTGCTGGCCTGCAAAGACCGCAATGACCTCGACTTCGATTGCAACTGCAAGAAAGCGGCTCTCATCGTTTGGTGGATTCCGGTCGCCGCAGTGGCCGGTGGCGCGGCAATCTACGGACTCGTAGAGGGCGATGACGAGAAGGCCGCGAGCCCGACCACACCCTAGGAAATCCTCCGAACGCTTTGACGGAACTCGAAGGCGAGTGCCTCGGGCGGGAACAAGCCCCGCCCCTACCCTGCTAACTGACCCTCGAGCTGGATCCCGAACCTCATCCGGTTGATGGCAGATCCTGATCGGCCAGGATTCGGGCCGGGTTCTCCGACATCCATCTGCTGAGGCTCTGTTCGGAGAACTCTCTCGAAAGGTAGTCGAAGGCCCCCTGAACATCTGGCCTGCGGCGAGCGAGATCGTGACCGTCGGAAGCGATGACGTCCAGAAGCCCCCTCCTGGCCAGGGAGAATGCGAGTTTCGACTCCTCATCCCCTCCCTCCGCCTCGAGCGATTTGGCATTGACCTGAATCACGCACCCTCTCTGTTTGAGCTCGTCCAATCGCTCCGGTTGCCGACGAAAGAAGTCGTAGCGCTCCACATGTGCCAGGACAGGTATCAACTCACTTTCGAGGATCTGCTCGGCGGCTTTTTCAACCAACGGGTAGGGCATGAAAGTCGGGAACTCCACTAGCAGATAGCGACTCCCGCTCAGGGTCAGGATCTTCCGCTCCTTCAACGCCTCGAAGAACTCGGGAGTGATCAGATTCTCTGAGCCGAGGTAGACATCCATCTCCTTGAGGAAAGAGTACTTCGCGTACTGGGACAGGTCGCTCAGCTCGTCCGTCGTGCGAGAAAAGGCCCCGCACATCGCGATCGAGGTGCCCGTAGCGAACACCGGCTGAAAGGCGTGAGGCGTGGCCACGATGCCTCGCGTTCCCCGCTGATGCGCGATCCGCATCATCTCGACGGTTTCGACGATGGAGGTCGATCCATCGTCCAGACCTGGCAGCAGATGGCAGTGAAGATCGATGAACCGCATTGCGACAACAAGCCTACCTCTGCGGGCCTAGACTCCGAAATACCGCGCTTGCGGGTGGTGGAAGACCAGCGCCGAGACGCTGGCCTCGGGCTCCATCATGTCGCCTTCGGTGAGGCGCACGCCGATCTCCTCTGGCCTGAGCGTCGAGAAGAGCTCTCGCTGCATCTCCAGGTCGGGACACGCCGGGTACCCGAAGCTGTAGCGCTTGCCTCGATAGCGACCGGCGAAGAGGTCTTGCAGTGTCATCTCCTGGGCATCGGCAAAGCCCCAGGCTTGCCGCATCTTCCGGTGCACGAGCTCGGCCGCCGCTTCCGCCGTCTCCAGGGCCAGAGCGGCCAGAGCGTGGCTCATCAAGAACTCCCCCTCTTGCTTCCACTGCTCCACCTGCTCCATCACCCCATCACCCGCCGTGGTGACGAAGAGAGCCACATGGTCGCCCTGCGGCAAGACGTAGTCGGGTAGGCCGAGGCCGTCAGTCCCTCGCTGTCGGGGGAAGCTCCATTCCACCACTGCCTTGCCGGTCCCGGGGTCCAGCAGAAGCAGTCGGTTGCCATCGCTTGCAGCTGGAAAGAACTGCCAGACCGCTCGCGCCTTCATGGCGCCGGATCGCGCCACCTCCTGAATCTCCCGAATAACCCCTTTCAGGTGGGCGAGCTTCGGGTCGTGCTTGGCCTCCAGTTGCTTGACCGAGGCCTTGAGCCCCAGGTGCTTGCCGTAGAGCATCTGGGGGTTCAACAGGGGCCAGACTTCATCCAGATTCAGCTCCTCCACGATCCTGTCCAGATGCGGTGGCGCCGGGGGATCGAGATCGATTTCAACTGTAGTGCTTCGCGTGCTCCCCATCGCCTCGAATGGCGCCGGCGCGGCCTCCGACTTCCGATCAAGAGCGATCAACTCCCTGACTTCCGCCTCCAAATCGGGCCGTTTGGCCGCATCGGTGATGCGCTGCACCAGGGCGAGGCCGTGCATGGCGTCCCTGGCGTAGGTGCAGAAGCCTCCGTGGGCGGCGGCGATCTTCTTGTGGGTGAAGCGTCGAGTGAGAGCCGCACCTCCGACTACCAAGGGAAGATGGATGTTTGCGACCGACAAATCTTCAGCCGTGGTCACCATTTGCTGGGCACTCTTCACCAGCAGGCCAGAGAGACCCAGGACATCCGGGTGGTGCTCCTGCACGGCCTGAATGATCCGCTCGCTGGGGACCTTGATCCCGAGGTTGACTACGTCGAAGCCGTTGTTGGAAAGGATGATTTCGACCAGGTTCTTGCCGATGTCGTGGACGTCTCCCTTGACGGTGGCTAGCAGGATCTTGCCTCGGCTCGTCCCCTCTTGCCGCTCCATGTGGGGCTCCAGAAAGCCCACAGCGGCCTTCATGACTTCGGCGCTCTGCAGAACCTCGGCGACGATCAACTGGTTCTCGTTGAAGAGACGCCCCACCTCGGCCATACCCACCATGAGGGGCCCGTTTATGATGTCCAGGGGCTGGGGCCAGCTCGGATCCTCGAGTGCCAGGCCTAAGTCTTCGACCAGGCCTTCCTTGGATCCTTCGACCACCGAGCGTGCCAGGCGCTCGTCCAGCGGCAGCTCGGCCCGGGGCGTTGAAACTACCCTCGAATCCTGGTCCCGGAAGTACTCCGCAAACTCGGCTACTGCTTTCTCGCTGGCCGCCACATCTCCCAGATCGAGGAAGATGAGGGACTCGGCCAGGCGCCGTTCTGCTTCGGGAATGTCGGCGAAGCGGGCCAGCCGTTGCGTATTGACCAGGGCGGCATCGAGACCGGCCTGGGTGTTGTGGTACAGAAAAACCGCGTTCAAAACCTCACGGCCGGCCACCGGAAGGCCGAAGCTCACGTTGGAGATCCCCAGCACGGTGCGAGCCAGGGGAAACTCCGACTTGATCTGCCGCACCCCTTCGATGGTGGTCGCCGCAGAGCCGATGTAGTTCTCGTCTCCAGTGCCACACGGGAAGACCAGAGCATCGAACCAGATGTCTTCGGGAGCAAAGTCCATTTCCTCGGTCAAGATCTGGTAGCTGCGCCTGGCGACCTCGAGCTTACGGTCCACAGTCACGGCCATGCCCGCTTCGTCGATCATCCCGACGATGACTGCGGCCCCGTACTGCCTGGCCAGAGGGATCACTCGCTCGAAACGGGTCCGCCCCTCTTCCAGATTGATGGAATTGAGAACCGCCTTCCCCTGGCACCAGGTCAGCGCCTGCTCCATGACCTCGGCGTCGGTCGTGTCGATCATCAAAGGCACCTTCACCAGGCGCGTGAGCTGATCCAGGAACCGTTCCATGTCGGTGACCTCGTCTCGGTCGGGGTCCTGCATGCAAATGTCGATCGCCTGCGCCCCGGCGCGGGCCTGGCCCCGGCCGATCTCTGCCGCCGCTTCGATCTCGCCTTCGGCGATGAGGCGTTTGAACTTTCGGCTGCCGAGCACGTTGGTGCGCTCGCCGACGAAGAGCGGCCGATTGTCGATCGTCAATTCGACCGCCTCGATCCCTGAGATGAAGCTGCGCTGATGGTGAGGCAGAGCTCGCGGCTTGGCCCCTTTCACCAGCTCGGCCAGCGCAGTCACATGCTCGTTCGTGGTCCCACAACAACCGCCCACCATGTTGAGCCAGCTGTGGTCGAGGAATCGCCCGAAGATGCGCCGGAAGTCCTCCGGCGACTCCTGGTAGATGCCATCCTCATCCGGCAGACCCGCGTTCGGAACACAGCCGATACGGGTGCGAGCCAGCTCGGACAGGGTCCTCAACGAGTCGGTCATGAGCTCCGGTCCTGTCGCACAGTTGAGGCCCAGGTACAACAAGTCGGCGTGCATTAGGGAGACAGCAAGAGCCTCGGCGTCCTGCCCTGCCAACATGGTGCCGGTGGTCTCGATCGTCACCGACACCGCCACGGGCACTCGCCAGCCCGCCTGGCTGAACGCCTTGTCGAGGGCCAGCAGACCCGCCTTGATGTTTCGGGTGTCCTGGCAGGTCTCGAGCAAAAGGTAGTCGGCCCCACCCGCCATGAGACCCAGGGCCTGGACGCGATAGTGCTCGATGAGCTCTTGGAAGGTCACTCCGCCCGTCACCGAAATGGCCTTGGTGGTCGGCCCCATGGAGCCGCACACGAAGCGCGGCCTGGCGGGTACCGAGAAGGGCCAGGCGGCTTCGCGGGCCAACTCCGCCGCCAACCTGTTGAGATCGTAGGCTTGTGCCTGCAGGTCGTACTCAGCCAGTACCAATGGTGTGCCACCGAAGCTGTTGGTCTGCACGATGTCAGCCCCGGCCTCCAGGTAGCGCTGATGCAGCCGCAGCACCACGTCGGGCCGCGTGAGGCACAAGTTCTCGTTGCAGCCTTCGAGGTCGGGTCCACCGAAATCCTCAGCTGTCAGGTGCTCGGCCTGCAATCCAGTTCCCGTAGCGCCATCCATGACCAGAATCCGTTCTTCCAGGGACTCCAGAAGAGCCTGGGTGCGCGCTTCCTGATCGTCTGGGCACTCAGGGATTGGTACGTCGAAGTGAAGGTCATTCATCGGCCATGCGCTCCCTTGTCAGCCATACAAAAAACAGCCCGCTTCGCGAGCACCACGAAAGCGGGATCCTTTGCCGGACACTTGGTTGCCTCCTGCTTGAACCTGACAGGGCGGCCGCATCCTCGCTCACCGACGTCGCCGCAGGGGAGCGAGAT
>Ga0316193_10002376_pt1 | contig 13246 bp, 12 predicted proteins | sample MerIslsedime2_MG_FD_207735 | JGI IMG/M metagenome (GOLD analysis project Ga0316193, IMG submission 207735) | Coastal sediment microbial communities from Maine, United States - Merrow Island sediment 2 | ecosystem: Environmental > Aquatic > Marine > Coastal > Sediment | place: USA: Maine...
CGGCCCGAACGGCAGCGTGCTCGAACTCGGCGTGGGGACCGGGCGCCTCGCCGTGCCGATGGCGACGGCCGGGGCGAGGGTCGTCGGCATCGACTCCAGCGAAGCGATGCTGGCGAAGCTCGCCGAACGCGACCCTGCCGGAACGGTCGAAACGGTGCACGGCCACATGGTCGATGACCTGCCCGACGGGCCGTTCGATGCTGTGCTGGTGGCCTACAACACGATCTTCAACCTGCTCGACGCCGATACTCAGCGACGTTGCTTCGAGGCGGTCGCCGGGCGGCTCGCACCCGGCGGCGCCTTCGTCGTCGAAGCCTTCGTGCCCGACATCCACGGCTCCGGCGCTGGGTCGGACATCTCGGTTCGTTCACTCGCCGTCGATCATGTGGTGCTGTCGGTCTCGGTGAACGACCCCATGACCCAGCGGGCGGAGGGACAGTTCGTGCAGTTCAGCGAAGCCGGCGGAGTCCGGCTGCGGCCGTGGTCGATCCGTTGGGCGACTCCGGCCGAACTCGACGCGATGGCAGCCGCTGCCGGCCTCGGCCTCTCCGAACGCTTCACCGACATGGTCGGTGCCCCCTTCGACGACGACAGCGTCACGCACGTATCGGTGTACACCAAGGAGCCACCCAGTGACCGCTGAGAGCCCGAGATTCGGTCTCGGTGTTCCGAACGGTGGTGACTTCGCCGACCCGCGCAGGCTCGCCGAATTGGCCCGCGAGGCGGAGGCCGCGGGGTGGGACGGCTTCTTCCTGTGGGATCACGTGATCCGGCGCCAGCCGTGGCAGCCGATGGTGGACCCATGGGTATCACTCTCCGCCGTGGCGATGACGACCGACCGGATCATTCTCGGGCCGATGGTGACGCCGCTCGCCCGACGCCGTGTCTCCGTTGTGGCGCGACAGTCCGTCGCGCTCGACCAGCTCTCGGGCGGACGCCTTCGACTGGGTGTCGGTCTCGGTGCGCCCGACGACGAGTTCACCCGCTTCGGCGAGGACGCCGACCCACGGCGACGCGCCCAGATCCTCGACGAGTCACTGGCCGCGTTGGGACTGCTGTGGTCGGGCGACACCGTCTCGTATCGCGGCGAGCACGTCGTGCTCGACGACGTCGAGTTCCGCCCGACACCAGTGCACGGGCGCGTTCCGATCTGGGTCGCCGGTGGGTGGCCCGGCGGCGCACCATTCCGCCGGGCAGCTCGATTCGACGGCGTGTGGCCGGTCGCCAAGGCGGGCGGTTACCTGTCGCCCGACGAGTTCGCCGAGTGTGTCGCTGCGGTGCGCGGGCTCCGAGGTGACCACAACTTCGATGCCTGCTTCATCGACCGCAGCCCAGCTGGCGGAAATGCCGCGACAACCGACAAACTCGGACGCCTCACCGGTGCAGGGATGACGTGGTGGATCGATTCCCTGGACGACCCGATGGTGCCCTACGACGTCCACCGCGCCCGCGTCCAGGCAGGCCCGCCGCGTTGATCCCCGGCGATCGCTCCCCATCCCCCCACAAATGCCTCGATGTGAGCGCTCAGCTCGCGGAACCCGGCATGCTTCGGGAGATGCGGGGCACGAGGAGGGGTTGTGACACGGGCCCGTCGGGACGGATCAGAAGGAGTGGTAGCCGCCGTCGATGGTGATGACGTCACCGGTGTGATAGCTGGAAGCGGGGCTGGCGAGGTACACGGCGAGGCCCCCGAAGTCGGCCGGCACACCCCAACGCCGCATCGGCACCCGCGGAAGCACCTTGTCGACGAAGCGATCCCATTCGAACGCTCCGGCAGTCATGTCGCTCTCGATCCAACCGGGGAGCACCGAATTGCACCGGATGCCATGACGAGCGTGCTGCACGGCGATCGCCTTCATCATCGAGTTCACCCCGGCCTTCGACGCGCCGTAGTGCTGGCCGGACTGCTGGCCGAAGAACGCCGACCCGGACGTGGTGAACACGATCGACCCACCGGTCTCGTCGCCGCTGTCGGCCCGCTCGAACATGTGCTTGGCGGCCTCACGAGCGGTGAAGAACGCTCCGTCGAGGTTGACGCGCATCACGCGGCGCCACTCGTCCGAGGACATGCCGATGAAGCTCGGGGCCTGCCCGCCGACGCCGGCGTTGACGAAGCACGAATCGACTCGGCCGAGCTCACCGATCGTGTCGGCCATCGCCTGCCGGACGGCGGCTTCGTCGCCGACGTCACACACGATCGAGAGCAGTTCGACATCGTGGCGGCCCAACTGTTCGATCGCGGCGTCGTTCTTGTTCGGGTTCGTCCCCCAGATGGCGACGTCGGCGCCATGCGCCGCGAGCGCGTCGGCCATCCCGAGCCCGATCCCGCCGTTTCCTCCCGTCACCAGGGCCACATGACCGGAGAGATCGAACGGGGAACCTTCGGGAAGTGCCATGCACCGATCGTACGAGCCGGTCACGCAGCACGTCATCAGTGGAGGTAGCGTCGTCGCTGCATGTATTTGGAGCGCGTCCGCCAACCCGCTGACCTCCGTGAACTGTCGTACGACGAGTTGAACGACCTGGCCGGCGAGATCCGAGACTTCGTCGTGTCCGCGGTGTCCGACACCGGCGGCCACCTCGGCTCCAACCTCGGCGCGGTCGAGCTCACGCTCGCGCTCCACCGGGTGTTCGAGTCACCGACCGACGCGATCCTGTGGGACACCGGCCACCAGGCGTACATCCACAAGATCGTCACGGGGCGCCAACACCAATTCGAGCACCTCCGCCAGCAGGGCGGTCTGTCCGGCTACCCGAGCCGGGAAGAGTCAGAGCACGACTACGTGGAGAACAGTCACGCGTCGACGATTCTCTCCTATGCCTACGGCATGGCGGTGGCTCGCGACCTCGGTGTGGACGAGCACCGCCACATCGTGGCCGTGCTCGGCGACGGTTCGATGACCGGCGGGATGGCCTACGAAGCGATCAACAACATCGGCCACGGCGACAAGCGAGTCATCGTCGTACTGAACGACAACGGCCGGTCGTACGCGCCGACGGTGTCGATGCTCTCGGCGAGCGTCCAGAGTCACGACGAGCGCGCCAATCATCCGAGCGTGACCGACGTGCTGACCGACAAGTTGTCCCATGCGCTGACCGACATCCGCCTCAACCCGGTCTATGTGCGCCGCCAGCGTCGCCTCGAGGACTTCCTCCAGCACCTCCCGGTCGTCGGCCATCAGGCGGGTTCGGCCATGGATGCCTTCAAGGCCGGGGTACGCGAGTTCCTGCAGCCACCGTCGTTCTTCGAGGCGCTCGGCGTTCGGTACGTCGGCCCCTTCGACGGCCACAACATCGAAGAGATGGAGCACGCCTTCCAGAACGCAATCGAGCTGTCGGCCGATGGCCCGATCCTCGTGCACGTGCTCACTCAGAAGGGTCGCGGCTACTCTCCTGCCGAGGACGACGACGAGAAGCATCTGCACGACGCTCCGGTGTTCGACCCGCTCGTCGGGCCACCGAAGGCCGTGGCAACCGGGTACACCCAGACGTTCGCCGAGGCGATCGTCAAAGAAGCCGAGGCCGACCCTCGCATCGTCGCGATCACCGCTGCCATGCCGGGGCCGACCGGCTTGCTCCCGTTCCAAGACCGTTTCCCCGACCGGATCTTCGACGTCGGTATCGCCGAGCAGCACGCCGTCACCGGCGCCGCTGGCATGGCGATGGGCGGGCTCCGACCGGTCGTCGCGATCTACTCGACGTTCCTCAACCGAGCGTGGGACCAGGTCGTCTACGACGTCGCGTTGCACCGACTCCCGGTCGTCTTCTGCCTGGACCGAGCCGGCGTGACCGGCCCCGACGGCGCAAGCCACCACGGCGTCTACGACATGGCGCTGCTGTCGAAGGTGCCGGGGATGCGGGTGCTGGTGCCGTCCAGCGCCCAGGAACTCGAGCAGATGCTGCATGATGCGATGAAGATCGTCGAATCGGGGCCGGTGGCGATCCGCTACCCGCGTGGTGCGGCCCGCCAGGTGAGCGAGGCCGAGGTCGGATCCGGGCTGTCGGCCCGCAAGGTGCGATCGGGCACGGGTATCTGCATCGTCTCGGTCGGCAAGATGCTCGAGACCGCCGAGAAGGCCGCTGCGCAACTGGCGGCCGACGGCATCGAGGTCACGGTCTGGGACGCCCGTTGTGTGGCTCCGCTGGACACCGACATGATCACCGATGCCGCAACCCATGACCGGTTGATCACGATCGAGGACGGGATCCGCGATGGCGGGATCGGAATGGCGATCGCCGACGCGGTGTGCGCGCTCCGAACCAGGACCGAGGCGCACGTCCTCGGGTTGCCGACGAAGTTCATCCCGCACGACCCGAAGTCCAGCGCGATCCTGGCCCGTTTCGGCCTTGACGTCGAGTCGCTCGTCGCACTCGCCCGCACTGATTGACGCGCACGCTGAGGTTCGCCGACCTTCGAACCAACCGGCTCCTGCTCCGGCGGGTTCGTCCGACGCTGCGCATCTCGCCGACCGACGCGATCATCCCGAAGTCGCGGAGCATCAAGACTGGACCGCGCCGTACCCGCTCGACCATGGTTTCGCCCCCACGGGCAACACGGTGGACAGCGAGATCGAGGGCTGCCTCGTGATCGGATGAGACGCAGGGTCCGACCCTGCGTCTCATTAGGGTGCTGTCGTGAGCGAGCTCGCCGATCCGTATCTGGCCTACACCCACCTCCGGTTCGAACGGCCGAGCGACGGTGTGTTGCTGATCACACTCGATGATCCGCAACGTCTCAACGCGACCGGGCCCGACATGCACCTGCAGCTCTCGCGGGTGTTCCGCACGATCGACGACGATCGGACGGTGCGAGCAGTCGTGGTGACGGGTGCCGGAACGGCATTCTCGGCAGGCGGCGACCTCGACTGGATCGCCGAACAGGTCGGCAACCACGCACAGACGATGCGCGTGATGAAGGAAGCCGGCGACATCGTGCGCACGATGATCGACTGCGACACGCCGGTCATCTCCGCGATCAACGGCGTGGCGGTGGGTGCCGGACTGGCCGTTGCGTTGATGGCCGACATCAGCGTGATGAACGAGGACGCCCGGCTGACCGATGGTCACATCCGCCTCGGTGTGGGCGCGGGCGATCATGCGGTGGCGATCTGGCCGCTGCTGTGCGGTATGGCGAAGGCCAAGTACTACCTCCTCACCGCGGACTTCCTCGACGGTCGCGAAGCCGAACGGATCGGTCTCGTGTCGAAGGCGGTGCCGGCTGACGAGGTGATGCCGACAGCACTCGGCATCGCGGAGAAGCTCGCCGCCGGCCCGGTCGACGCAACCCGACTCACCAAGCGGGCACTCAACCATTGGTTGCGTCAGGCCCTGCCGAACTTCGAGGCCTCGCTGGCGTACGAGATGATCGACTTCCTCGGACCCGATGCTGCGGAGGGCCTCGCTGCCCTCCAGGAGAAGCGGGCCCCCGAGTTCCCGTCGGCACGCTCGTGACCATGGACCTCGAGCACGACCTGGCGCTGGCGCTCGATGTGGCCGATGCCGCCGATGCATTCACGCTGCCGCACTTCCACGAGGCCGACTTCGACATCGACTGGAAGAGCAACCGCACCGAGGTCACCGAGATCGATCGACGCGCGGAGACGATGATCGTCGAGCAACTCGTCCGCGCCCGACCTGGTCACGGAGCATTCGGCGAGGAGCACGGGGCGGCGGGGGACCGCGAATCGCCCTGGCAGTGGGTGATCGACCCGATCGACGGAACGTCCGGCTTCGTGCGCGGCATCCCGATCTGGGCGACGCTGATCGCGCTGGTGCATCACGATCACGGCGCGGTGATGGGCGTGGTGTCCGCGCCCGCTCTCGGGCGACGCTGGTGGGGCGGGCTCGGCCTGGGCGCCACGGTGTCGGTGTTCGGCGACGAGCGACCGATCGTTGTGTCGACCATCGATGACCTCGCTGAGGCCCAGATCAGCATCACCCACAGCGCTGGCTGGGATGCGCTCGGGTTGACCGATGCGCTCGTGCGTCTCCGACAACGAGCCCGTCGCTCGCGCGGGTTCGGCGACTTCTGGCAGCACATGCTCGTCGCGGAGGGCGCGGTCGATGTTGCCGTCGACGCCGTCGGCGTGGCGCCGTACGACATCGCCGCCGTGAAGCCGATCGTGGAAGCAGCCGGTGGGAGCCTGACCGACCGTCACGGCGTGGCCACTCACGAGCACGACACGGCGATCAGCTCGAACCGCCTCCTCCACGACGACGTTCTCGCCGCACTCCATCTCTGACCACCGCCCCAAGCTCACCCGCCCCGACCCCGTTTGCGTGGCACTTCCGGTGGGGTGGGCCACCCGAACCGTCACACAAACACGCCCGTTCCGCCCCACCCCGTTTGCGTGGCACTTCCGGTGGGGTGGGCCACCCGAACCGTCACACAAACGAGGGGGCGGGCAACGTCCGGCGCTGCCGGCGGTGCAAGCGGATACCGTGTCCGGCGATGTCGAACGACGATCGCTCAGCCGCTGACACCGCTTCGAGCGACCTCGCCCCCGAGACGCTGGCCATCACCGCCGGCCGGTGTTCGAGCGGCTCGTCGCTCGCCCCGGCGCTGTGGGCGTCGAGCACCTGGGAGTCCGAAAGTCTCGACGACGCTCACCGCCGAGCAACGTCGGTTCGCCACGGCGACTTCTACAGCCGGTACTCGAATCCGACCGTGCGCTCGTTCGAAAGAGCGATGGCCGAGCTGGAGGGCGCCGAGGACGCGCTCGCGTTCGCGTCGGGCATGGGAGCACTCGCCTCGACCGTCTTTGCGTTGTGTTCGACCGGGAGCCACATCGTTGCCCAGCGCCAGCTCTACGCCGGGTCGCTCGCCTTCCTTCAAGGACCGTGTCGCCGGATGGGGATCGACGTCACGTTCGTCGACGTCGCAACACCTGGAGCTTTCACTGCCGCAGTCCAGCCCGGACGCACGATGCTCCTGATCGCCGAGTCGCCCTCGAACCCTTTATTGGAGCTCGCCGATCTCGACGAACTCGGGTCGATCCGCGGTCCGTTCACGGTCGTCGATTCGACCTTCTCCACCCCGCTCGGCCAACAACCGCTCGCGCACGGCGTCGACCTCGCACTGCACTCGGCGACGAAGGGCATCGCTGGCCACAACGACGCCACACTCGGCGTGATCTCGGGTGACGCCGACCTCCTCGCCGAGATCTGGGCGTACTCGGTGCTCCACGGTGCGACCCCGTCTCCGTTCGATGCCCTGAACGCGCTGCGCGGCGTCCGCACGCTCGGCGTCCGCACCCGCCAGCAGAACGAAACCGCTCGATCGCTCGCCGTGACCCTGGCCGACCACCCCGAGGTTCGTGCCGTCCACTACCCCGGGTTGAGCGAGCACCCCCAACACGGGCTGGCGACCAAGCAGCTCCGCCAGTACGGCACGGTCCTCTCGTTCGAGGTTGCGGATCGCGACACTGCAGCGGCGTTCCTCTCCCGGCTCGGCACCGCTCGGATCGCCACCTCACTCGGTGGGCCCGAAACGCTGGTTTGCCACCCGGCGACGTCGACCCACGCCAGCCTGACACGGGAAGAACAGGCCGCGACCGGAGTGACGGAGGGTCTGCTCCGGGTCTCGGTCGGACTCGAAGACTCCGCTGACCTCCTCGGCGACTTCGAACACGCACTCGAGACCCCCGCATGACGACGCACCGGGCGTGACCGGCCTCGCTCCGCTCCTGGCGTGAGCTACTCGAAGATGGGCAGCGGAGACGGGCCGAACCTGAACCACGTGGCGATGACTGTGTCGATGGCGCTGTCGGTTCCGGTCCAGGCATACGCACGGACCTGTTCGCGACTCCGACGACCCAGGCGAGACCGAAACAGTTCGAAGGTGCTCCTCCCACGGAGATGCACCTCGGTCGACGCCGTCGGATCGCCACTGAGCACGACCCGGCCGTCGTCGAGTTCGACCGTCATGCGAACAGCGACACCGTCCACCGTCGCCAATCCGAATCCGCCGGTCTCGATGATCTCGTTCGACCGATTCCCGGGCCGATCGAGCGCTTGGCGGATGTCGTGTTCGTGGCTGTGGCAGTCGAACGGCGGCCGGTTCTCGCCCATCGCTTCGAGTGCTTCGGCGAAGCCCTCCGCCTGCGATGCCCACCGGTCGAGGAGCTCATCGACGCGGATGTCGCTGTTGCGTTCGACCTGTGAGGCGGCGGTCCATGCCTCGCCGGGAGCGCCATCCATGCGACCGGCAAGCGCGTCGTCGGGAACGCCCGCGACATGCGACAGCACGTCACGCACAGTCCAGGCCGGCGTGCACGGCGTGCGAGTGCCCCACTTCTGTTCGGTCAGGGTTCGGCGAACTCGACGAACGATTGCTGAGCCATGACGTAGCGCGATGCTGTGGTGGGCGGGGTCGTCACGTGGTCATCGTTGCAGATGGTCGCCGCGGGCGTGAACGGCGTTGTCGCACGGGTGACACTCGAGTTGGAGCGTGGTGTGCGAGATCGCTCGGGATCGCAACGAATCCTCCACGCTGCGCATCAGGGTCTGTGCGTCGTGCACGGTGACCGCGCCGTCCACCACCAGGTGAGCGGTCGCGCTGCGTTGCCCACCGCCGAGTTGACGAAGGTGGACGTGATGGACCGCCTCCACCCCTTGATGAGCATCGATGAGTGCCGCGATGTCGTCACAGCTCTCGGGCGCGCGATCGAGCAACACCTGAACTGCTCCGTGGAGCAGGCGGTAGGTGACGACGAGCACGACCGCCGAGAGCAGCAGCGACGAGACCGGATCGATCCACGCCGGTCCGCCTGCAACGAGGAGCAGCCCGGCGACCACGACGAAGAAGGAGCCCGCCAGATCGGTCAGGAGGTGCAGACGCGCGGCGCGCAACGAGACCGCGTCGCGGTCGTGCGAGTGCCCAACGAGCAGAACCCCCACCCCGTTGACGGCGATGGCGACGACGCCGATGGCGATGACGCCCCAACCGGACACGTCCTGCGGATCGATCAGTCGTTCCACCGACTCGACCATGATCCAGAGGACCGAGCCCAGCAGGAGCAGGGCGGAGACGAATCCGCCGAGTGCATCGGCCTTGCCGAACCCGAACGACCACGCCGTGGTCGCCGGCCGCCGAGCGACGCGGATGGCGACATACGCGGTGATCAGCCCCAGCGCATCGACCGCCTGATGCGCCGCATCGGCCAGCACGACGACCGATCCGATAGCGACACCGACCACCACTTGGACAACGCCGAAGGCCGTGTTGAGCACCGCTGCTGCCCCGAGTCGGCTCTGTTTGTCGTGCATCCGCTCATCCATTCTCATTCGATGAGAATAGGGTACACCAGTCGTGGGAGAAGGGTGCCATGCCACACTGACCGCATGGAGAGTTCGGAGCAGTCAGCGTCATGGAACGTCATCGACGTACCGGGGTCGCGCCGGTACGAACTGCGACGCAGCGACGAACTCATCGGGTATGCGACGTATGCCTCGAATGGCGAGGTGATCACGATTCCCCATGTCGAAACCCTGGTCGAACACCGCGGGAATCGCTACTCGGAGATCCTGATGGCGGGAATCGTCGACGATGCTCGCAACCGTTCCCTGCGCATCGATCCGATCTGTCCGTACCTCGCCACGTACCTGCGGCGCCGAGACGACGCCGCCGATGTCGTGGCCGGCTGAAGGATCCGATCCCATGTGCAGGAACATCACCATGCTGCGAGGCCTCGACCCGGCCGCGACCGCCGAAGAAATCGAAGCCGGCGCCCGTCAGTACGTCCGGAAGGTCAGCGGCGTCCAGAAGACGTCCACCACGACCGAGGAGGCGTTCGAGCGCGCCGTCGCGGAGATCACCGAGATCACCACCCGGCTGCTCACCGAACTCCCACCCCGCCGACAGCCACCGCCCACCGAGCCGCCACTCCGCCGCCTCGCCCGACGCTGAAACTCAACGCGACATCAGCTCGTCACCCGCGCCGAGGGAAGCGCCGGCGACGAGGCGAACGCAGTCCGCCGACCCGCTACGAGTAGAAGGGGTTCTCGCCGGTGGTGTGATCGGTGAGGTCCTTGACCCGCTCGACGCCGTCGATGGCATCGACGAGCATGGTCTGCACACCATCGAGCATCGTCATCTTGCTCATCGAGCAGCCGTGGCAGCCGCCGCCCATGGTGAGGTAAGCGGTTCCCTCGCCGTCGTGGCCGACGTAGGTGACGAAGCCACCGTGGGCCGCGAGCGCCGGGTTGACTTCGGTCGCAACGAGCGCATCGATCTCGGCGGAGAGCGCGTCATCAGCGGTGAGCCCGGCGACCGATGGAGCCGCCGGGCGATTCGGGTTGCGGATCACGAGCCCTTGGGCCGACGTGTAGTCGAGCGTGGCCCCGTTGAGCAGTTCGACGTCGTCGCCGGGGATGATGACCTTCATCCCGTCATGAGTGCGCACCTCGTCGGTGAACGCGGCGGTGAGGAACTCCTCGAACGACAGGTCGTAGCGGAACTCCTCCCCCGGGTCCGACGCGATCGCGAGCCGGAGACCGAGCTTGTCGCCGTCGACTTCGTCGTCGCGCAGCTCACGGAGATGTTCGAGCGCTTCGGGCGTGACCGTGATGATCGGTTCGCTCGACGCGGCTCCGGACGTCTCCGCGGCCATGGCTTCAAGGGGACTCATCTGGAAAAGGTTACCGTCGGGTGCCTCGAAGGGGGGCCTTGCGTCACGTCGAAGGCGACCTTGTCGACAGTTCGATGATGTAGTTCGACTCGGTGGGGGCAACGGAGTGCGTGGGGGACCCGGTGTTGTCCACCCATGCCCACCGCGTGCTGATCGCCGTCCACCTCGAACTCGGCGACAGCAATGCTCGAACGACCGCTCACTCAGCGCTGTGCGTCACGTCTCGCCGTAGGATCGCTGCGTGACCGACGGTAGCCGCAAGGCCATCTTTGCAGCGTTTTTCGCCAACCTCGGGATCGCGATCGCCAAGTTCATCGGGTTCTTGATCACCGGATCGGCGAGCCTCATGGCCGAGACGGTGCACTCCCTCGCCGACACGGGAAATCAGCTGCTGTTGTTCCTCGGAGGGAAGCGAGCCAAGAAGACCGCAACGTCGACCCATCCCTTCGGCTATGGCCGCGAGCGCTACTTCTGGGCATTCGCCGTTGCCCTCGTGCTGTTCTCCGCCGGCGGGATGTTCGCGCTGTGGGAGGGCATCTCGAAGCTTCGCGACCCCCACGAGATCGAGAGCCTCACGGTGGCGGTCACGATCCTCGTGGCGGCGATCGTGTTGGAATCGTTCTCGCTCCGCACGGCAGTGCGCGAGTCGAGGCACGTGAAGGATCCATCGACCGGGTGGATCCAGTTCATCCGGCGCACCAAGCAGCCCGAGCTCCCTGTGGTGTTGTTGGAGGACATCGGCGCGCTGATCGGTCTCCTGTTCGCGCTGACCGGTGTACTGCTCGCCGAGGCGACCGGCAATCCGCGTTGGGACGCGATGGGATCGGTGATGATCGGCATCTTGCTGATCGGGATCGCCGTCGTGCTGATCATCGAGATGAAGAGCCTGCTGATCGGTGAGTCCGCGAGCCCCGCGACGCTCGACGGGATCTCCGCTGCGATCGCGTCGGCACCTGGCGTCGATCAGTTGATCCACATGCGCACCGAACATCTCGGGCCTGACGAGATCCTCGTTGCGGCGAAGGTCGAGTACTCCTCCAGGCTGTCGGCCGACGAGCTGGTCGAGGCGATCAACACCACCGAGGATGCAGTGAGAGCGGCTGTCCCGGCCGCGACCGTGATCTATCTCGAGCCCGATCTCGTCAGGAGCGATCACCCCGACCTCGTCGCCGACGGCGACCCGGCGTGACGCGGGCGCCCCGATGACCGAGCGGTTCAGCGGCCGCACACTCGGACTGTTCGCGATCGTGATTGCGGTCGTCGCCTTCTCGTCGAGTTCGACGCTGATCAAGTGGTCGGAGTCGACCGGATCGGTGGTGGCGTTCTGGCGCATGATCGGGGCGGTGGTCGGATGGTGGACGGTCCTGGTGGTGCTCCACGTCCACAGCGATCGGCCGTTTCCGACGAAGGCAGCCTGGCGGGCATCGTTGCTTCCGGGCCTGTTCTTCGGAGCGAACATCGCGCTGTTCTTCACCGCGATCACCAAGACGAGCATCGCCCACGCCGAGTTCATCGCCACGTTGAATCCGTTGATTCTTCTGCCGCTCGGCGCGCTGTTCTTCGCGGAACGGCCCAACTGGCGTGCGTTGCGCTGGGGGGGTCTCTCGATCATCGGCGTGGCACTCGTGCTGTTCTTCGGACCGGAGCAGAGTGCGTCGTCGATCGATGGCGACCTGTTGATGATCGGCGTCATCGCGCTGTGGACGAGCTACCTGCTGTCGACCAAGCGGGCACGCGCATCGGGGGTCGGAACGCTCGACTTCATGTCGTGCATGATGCCGATCGGCGTGCTGATGGCAGGACCGATCGCCGCGCTGATCGCGGGCGCCGACGTGTTCGGGCTCAGCGGCCGGGGCTGGATCGTGGTCGCGATCTTGACACTGCTGACCGGGATGCTGTCGCACGCCTGCATCGTCTTCGCGCAACAGCACATCCCCGTTGCCACGATCGGGATCATGCAGACCGCGCAACCGGCGCTCGCGGTGTTCTTCGGCTTCCTGATCCTCGGCGAAGCGGTCCGCCTCCCCCAGGTCGCCGGAATGGTGCTCGTGGTGAGCGGCCTCGCGCTCTTCACATGGTCCAGCCAACGCTCCGCCACGTCCGCCGCGACCGTCGCCGCGGCCACCCCCGTCGAAGCCGTCTGACCCGCCGTCCAACCCCGAGTCTGGCTTCGGGAGTGGAACAGTTAGCGGCCGAGGAGGGCGGCGAAGCGGCGTCGCCACTCGACCGAGAGACGGTCGGAGCGCACGCTGACGGTGGGGGCAGTGTCGAGCGGGAGCACACCCGGAATGCGTTCGAGCATCGCTCGGTCTTCTGCACCGATCGCTCGGTCGAAGGCAAGGATCTCATCGGCCGGTACGTCGTGGTCGTGGTTGCGCCACACGACGAACGTGAAGAGCGAGGTCACGTCATCAACCGGGGTCGCGCAGAGCAGCAGTACCCGGTCGTGACCGGTGCGGGGACCGGACTCGTAGAACGTGTTCGACCGAACCACGAAGGGCAGGCTGAACGCGGTCGACATCCGCTGCCGAACGACATCGCCGTGCTCGTCATGGACGTCCACGGTGTACTGGTATCCGACGAAGTCCGCATCGAGCTGTTCGACCTCGATCGGAGCA
>Ga0316193_10002377_pt1 | contig 13245 bp, 10 predicted proteins | sample MerIslsedime2_MG_FD_207735 | JGI IMG/M metagenome (GOLD analysis project Ga0316193, IMG submission 207735) | Coastal sediment microbial communities from Maine, United States - Merrow Island sediment 2 | ecosystem: Environmental > Aquatic > Marine > Coastal > Sediment | place: USA: Maine...
GCGTTTGTCCAACTGATCGTTGAAGAGTTCGACATCTTCCTCTTCCTGTACGCGGACGTGTGGGCTGACCTGCTTCCGCAGTATGAAGCCCTGATCTTCTTGGAATCGGACAGGAAACAGGAATACGGCTACGACGGAGAGTTCACCAACGCGATCAATCGCACGAACATGGACCTGAGGCGTTTCTCAGACATCCCGTCGGACGAGCTCCAAGTCGTGCCAATGAAGGGCTCGATGCTGTATGACACGGAGCGTGTCGCACGGGCGTATCAGTCGCCGCTCGTACCGCCATTCGGCGGTCTGTCCGAGGCCGACGCCTACTTCGTGGCCGGGCTGATCCAGGATGCGCTGGACGCATCCGAGCTGCTGGACGGGGGAAATCACCCGCTGTTCAGCTTCAACGCATTCGCGTTCAGCGGGAGCGCCGGTCTCGGCATCCCACCAAAGATAATCATGGGTGACGCGATCCTGGACGGGTACGCCGACCTCGGTTTTGGCGATGTGGCGCCCCAGGCGATCCTCTCACACGAATGGGCGCATCACATTCAGTACGCTTACGGCTGGTTCAACGACGACGTCCCAAGCCTCGATCCGCCGGCCGACGCCGCCGAGGAGACCCGCTACTCGGAGCTGATGGCCGATGCGTGGGCCGCCTAACTACCTCACGCACTCGCGGGGCGGGACGATGAACCAGAAGCGCGTCGTGCAATTCCTCGAGGTGTTCTATCAGATCGGAGACTGCGCCTTCTCTGACCCCAGCCACCACGGCACTCCGAATCAGCGTATGAAAGCGGCGGAGTTCGGGTTCGACCTGGCGGACCAGGCGCAGAAGCAGGGTCACATCATGTCGTCGGCAGAATTCCACGAAGTATTCGTGGCGAACTACTTGAGCTTCATCCAGCCGGACGCCTGAACTGGAGCAAACGGGAGATCGGCGAATCGGCTGCTGACTCCCGCAGTGGATGGGGTTGAAAGCGGCGCGACCCGGGACGCAGCCGGGTCGCGCCGAGTACTTGTCATACCCGCCGAATCCACCGAAGGGAGAGGAAGATGAAGGTACTCGTAATCGGCGGCACTCTGTTCATCGGCAAGCGACTCGTGCGACGTCTGCTCGAGGAGGGACACGAGGTAAGCGTCCTGCACCGCCGCGAAGGCCATACCTACGGGGCCGAGGTCGGGAATCTCGTTGCCGACCGGAACGATGCGGAATCCGTGCAACGCGCGATCGGCGGGCAGCGGTTCGACTGGGTGTTCGACAACGTGTACGACTGGGAGCAGGGTACGACGTCCGTGCAGGTCGAGGCCACGGCGCGGGCGTGCGGCCCCGGGATCCAGCGGTACGTGTTCATGTCGAGTTGTGCGGTCTACGGACCGGGCCTCGACCTGACCGAAGACGCGCCCCTCGTTCCGGACGACAGCCCCGAGCTCTATGCGGCGCACAAGGCGGCTAGCGAGCGGGCGCTGCTTCGCATGCACGCCGAAGACGGTTTCCCGGCCGTCACGCTGCGGCCGCCGTTCGTATACGGGCCGGAGAACCCTTTCTATCGGGAGCAGTTCTTCTGGGACCGGATGCGGGAAGGGCGATCGATCATCGTTCCGGGGGACGGCAGTCGCCTGATGCACCTGGTGTACGTGAACGATCTCGCCGAAGTCTGCCTGCGGGCTGCAGGGCGGGATGAAGCCGTGGGAGAAGCGTTCAACGTCGGCCACCACCGGCCGATCACTCAGCTCTCCCTCGTGCAAGCACTGGGCGCGGCAGCCGGAATGGAGCCGGACACGGTCCTTGTTCCGCGCGCGGAGATCCAGGCGGCGGGCGGAGAGGTGATCGGCGAGAACCTCTACTTCGGGGTCTACTACGACATGCCGTCGATTACGCAGGACATGGGCAAAACCGGGCGCCTTCTCGGGCTGACGCCGACGGAATTCGAAGCCGGCCTTAACGATTCGTACGAGTGGTACCTGGCGAACCACGCGCGTCCGGACCTGGACTACACGTTCGAGGACCGTCTGCTGGCCGGACGGGTGGACGGGGGCTGAGCGCAGCGACGTATCTGCCGCTCGAGACCGTGCCCCGTTCGCAGGGTCTGGTCCGTCTCAGCGAGCGGGCGCCCCCAGGTGCTCCTTGAAATAACCGGTCATGCGCTCCCAGAAATAGCGCTCGTGCGTCCGCCAGCCGATCCCGTGGTTGCCCTCCGGGTAGACGGCCAGGTCGTACTCTTTCCCGGCCTCCGTAAGCGCGGTGAGCAGCCGAATCGTCTCGGCGAACGGCACGTCGTCATCGCTGGTTCCATGCATGATCAGCAGCCTGCCGGCCAGCCGATTCACAAGGGCGGTGCTCGATGCGCGCTCGAAGGTGTCTGGACACTCCGCCGGGAAGCAGCCCAGGTAGGGCTCGATCGACACCCGAAAGTTCTCGAGGTCCACGGCGGGCGCGCCCGCGACCCCGACGCGGTACAGGTCGGGGTCCAGAAGCATTGCCCGCAGGACTCCGTAGCCTCCCCAGGAGAATCCATTCACCCCGACGCGCTCCAGGTCCATGTACGGACGCTCGCTCCCGAGCTGACGCAGCACCGCCGCGTGGTCCGCGATTTCGTGCTGGCCGTACTCGCCGTAGAACGCGTCGCCGAAATCCCGGCCCCGGCCTCGCGTGTTCCGGGCATCGACCATCATGACGACGAACCCGAGGTCGGCCAACGCCTGCAGCTTCCCGTTCGGCCACCTCGACACGCTGGAGGTGAAGGGTCCGAGGTAGATCTGTTCGATCACCGCATAGCTGAACGAAGGATCGAATCCGGCCGGCCTGAACAGCAATCCATGCAGATCCGTGCCGCCGTCGGCAGCCTTTGCCGTGAACTGCTCGGGCGCGCGCCATCCCGCCTTGCGTGCGACCTCCGCCGTGGACCAAAGTTCACGGACCAAGGTTCCGTCGCTGCGATACAGCTCCAGGACCGGCGGCATGTCGGCGTCCATGCGCACCGTCCAGAAGTGTGCGAACGTCGCGTCGAACTCGAGTTCTCCGAAGAACGGACCGGCGATAAGCGCCTGCGGCTCGCCGCCGGCCAACGGCACGCGCATGAGCGAGTTGTCATACGGACGATCGGGATCGATCCGCGCTTGGTAGTAGACCCACTCCCCCCGGGTGTCGATGCCGTCCACGAATTCGACTTCCGAACCTTCCGGCGTTAGTGGTCGGAGCAGTTCTCCATCGGGCCCGTACAGATACACCCGGGTCCAGCCGTCCCGCTCGGAAATCCACAGGAAGCGGCCGTCCTCCAGCAAGCGGACCGGTCTGGCCCCATCGTCCAGTTGCGCGTCGTTTGAGTGCAGCAGCGGGAGCCCGACGATGTACGTGTCCGACTCCTCCACCAGGATCAGCCTGGATTCTCCGGTTGCGGCGTCGGCGACCCGGAGCTCGACCCGGTCGGTGAACCGGCTCGAGCGCAGGAAGAACAGGGAATCGGACGAAGCGCTCCAGCCGATGATGTATAGGTAGGGCGCCTCCATTCCTCCAAGCTCCACGCGCACGGGCTCGCCCCCGTTTCGACCTACGATGTACAGCGCGGCGACAGGAATCGCCTCCCCGACTCGGCTGTACTGAATCCTTTCGACCGGCTCTCCCGGCTCTCCGTAGCGGATCAGCGGGATGGTGGGGACCCCTCGTGCGTCGAGCTGTTTGATCGCGAGCCGGCTTCCGTCGGGCGACCATTTCGCCCCCTCGATGTCGAAGCCGTTGCCAGTTCCATCGCCCGCCGCCAGTAGCTGCTGCTCGTCGGATCCGGCGGCCCGGAGCCACACGTCGCCGTCGGAGGCGCCCGCGAAGGTCTGGAAGTCCGGTGACGGCACCTCCATGACCGGCCTCCGGTGCGCGAACAGGCCCGGACGAACGGCGCGCGCCTCATCCCGGGAGGGCTTCGGCTGCGGGTCCCAATCCACCTCGGCGCCCGTCTCCGGATTCAGGGCCCTCACACCCGATCCGTCCGCATTTGACACGATCAGGGCTCCCGACTCGTCCCAATGCACGGCCAGAAGCGATTCGAAGATCGCATCTTCCGCGAGGATGGCCTCTGGTGGCCATGTCGGCCGGGCGGCATCCTCGTTTGCGGGAGCGGGCGATTCCTGCGCGCTACACCCCGTGCAGTAAGCGGCGATCGCGATCGTGCAGCCGAGGACGGTAGCGAAGAGTCTCATGGAATTCCCATGTCCGTGGGGATCAAGTCCTGTCGATCAGAGTTCTCCGGCAGGGTGCGAAGTCAGGTAGTCGATCATCACGGCGGCCATCGCACGCGCCCCGAACTCGATCGATCGCTCGTCCGCTACGTAGCCCGGCGAATGCGGCAGACCGACCCAGCCTTTCTCGGAGTTCGACACGCCGAGGTAGTACATCACGCCCGGCACTTCCATCTGAAAGGAGCCGAAGTCCTCGCTGAACTGGGTCGGGACGTTCTCGATCGCCACGACACCGTCTTCACCCAGTATCGAGCGCAGGGGAGCCAGAGATTCTCGCTCCAGCGCAGGATCGTTCGCCGCTCCGGCAATCCACCGCTCTTCGTACTCGAGCGACCAGCTCACGCCATACCGATCGAGGTCGGTGAGTCCGTCGCGGATCGATTGCTCGACACGGGCGCTGGCGTCCAGGCTCGAGGTGGTAGCCGATCCCCGGATCACCCACGTGTTGTCTGCCGTCCCGGCCTGTGACCCGAACACATTCGTGAGGGCGAAGTCACCGGGAGCGGACGGAGTGGACGGATCAATCGTGCTCGTTTCACGGATCAGCCTGACCGCTTCGTCCGCGGGATCCCTTAGATCGGAGCGACCGGAAAGCGTGACCTTAATGCGATCGCGCCCCGCCAGCAGGACGCCGCCCTTCGTACCCACCTGACCGACTTCGAGCGGCGCCGTGTGATAGGCGAAGATCGCATCGGGCACGAGGTCATCGAACACACCGGCTTCCAGCATTGCCCGGGCGCCGCTGGCGTTTTCCTCCGCCGGCTGGAAGATGAACATTACCGACCCGGCGAGTTCGTCCCGGATCGCTGCCAACCCCTCGGCCAGCGCCAGGCCCACTGTCGTGTGAATGTCGTGTCCGCAGATATGGCGCACCCCTTCCACCACCGAGGCGAAGTCGACGGGATCGGGATCCATGGAGGCGACGGCATCCATGTCTGCCCGGAAGGCGACGATCGGGCCCGGACTGGCTCCGCGCAGCAGGGCGACGACACCGTGCCCGCCCACGCCGGTCCGGACTTCCAGTCCCAACGCTCGAAGGCGGCCGGCCACTACGCCCGCGGTTCTCTCCTCGCGTCCCGAGACTTCGGGGTGGCGATGTATGTCCCGTCTTATCTCGATGAGTTCGTCCCGGCTCTCGAACAGCCGGTTGTCCACTGCCGCCTGCAGCGAAGCCGCGTCCTGTGCTTGCGCCGCCGCCAGGTCCGGTAACGCCGACAGTAAAACTGCGAAGATCACCGCCCGAATCACGAATACACCCTTCATCGTCCCACTCCCATTTCCGTTTGCGACGCGCACCTCAATCCTCGGCCGGCTTCTCCGCCGTCATCATCACCGCCTTGACGCCGTAAGCCTCGGCTGAGTTCTGGGTAGACTGCTGCCTGAATCGGAATCCCGGCACCACCGCCGACTTCACTCGCTGGAACCCGGCATCCTCCAGCAGACCGAACATCTCTCCTTCCAGGAGAGCTCCTCCGATTCAGGCGGCCCAAAGCTTGGGGTCGTTGACGATCGACTGGGAGAGTTGCTTGGCGCTGACGATGTCCGTGATCGAGATCCGCCCACCCGGCTTGAGGACCCGGAACATCTCCTCGACGACCTTACGCTTACGAAACGAGAGGTTGATCACGCCGTTCGAGATCACGACGTCCGCAGTCGAGTCGGGCAGTGGGATCTCCTCCATGCGCCCCTCGTGGCACTCCATCGTGGTGCCGGTGGCAGCGGCGTGAGCCTGCGCCTTGATGCACATCGAAGGGTTCAGATCGACGCCGATTACCCGTCCCATCGGACCGACGAACCGGGCTGCGACGATCGCATCCAGGCCGGCGCCGCTTCCGAGGTCGAGCACTGTTTCACCGGTCTGCAGATTCGACCGCTCATGCGGATTTCCGACTCCGGCGAACGAGGCAACCGCGCCCGCGGGCGCTTCGTCGAGCCACTCGGCGTCGTATCCGAATCGTTCCGCTGCATCCCTGCCATGGAAGAAGTGGAACTCACCTTCCGGATGCTCGGCGACTTCCTCGTACATGCGGATGATCTCATCCTTCAGCACCGCCTCCAGTGCGGCCTGGTTATCCGCTGAATCCAATCATTCCTCCTCAGATTCCGATGACCTTCGCGGCCGGACCGGCGTCAGCGAACCCGGACACTTCACATTCCACGGAAGACCCGATCGCGAAGAATGTCAACCCGGACAGTCTGCTTGGATCAGCTCCAGGTTGCTGTGAAAGTCGATCCCAAGCGAGATTGCGCCAACCGAGGACCGACCCGAGCCAACAGGACAGCATGCGTCACTGGTACCAGGAAGTGCACCGCCGTGGTCTATGGCAGGCTACCGCCGGCTTTCTCGCCGCGGCCTGGGTCGTCATCGAAGTCGTCGATCTGCTCACCTCACGTGGCATCCTGCCGGACTGGGCGTTCAACGGCGCCTTGATCGTTCTTGCGATCGGCTTTCCGATCATCCTGGCGACAGCGTATGTCCAGACGCCCGCCGTGGACGGTGGCGAACGGGTCTCCACGGAGCTTGATGCGACCGGCAGTGCTACGGGAGCGGCGGAATCCAATACCGAAGCCGACTCCGAAGCCCCGGCCGTCGCCAGCGTCCTCACCTGGCGGAACGCGCTCATCGGGGGCGTGGCGGCTTTCGCGCTGCTCGGCCTGGCGACGGCCGGATCTGCGCTCTTTCAGATGAGCGGCCTGGGTTCCGGTCCCGAGCCTGACGCACTCGTCGCAGATCGCATCGCCGTGCTTCCGTTCAGTGTCCGGGGTTCTCCCGACCTCGATTACCTCGGCGAAGGCATCGTGGACCTGGTCAGCGCCAAGCTGGATGGGGCCGGATCTCTGACGACCGTGGACCCGCGCGCAGTCATCGGACTGTCCCGGAAGGAGAGGGTCGATGTCGCCGACCCGGAAGACGTCGGGCGACTGGCCACCGAGTTGAGGGCGGGCCAGTACGTGACCGGGGAGTTGCTCGAGGTGGCGGGCCGGGTGCAGCTCACGGCTTACCTGCACGAGACGGGCGATCCGGCCGGCCCGTTCCAGCAGGCGAGCGCCGAAGGAACCACCGATGAGATTTTCGACTTGCTGGACGACCTGGTGGCCGATCTTCTCGCGGGCTCGATGGCGACGGACACGGATCGCCTCCAGGCTCTCGCGACCCTCACCAGCGGCTCGCTCGATGCCGCGAAAGAGTACCTGACGGGGGAGCAGTTGATGCGGACCGGACGATACCGGGAATCCGCGGCAGCGTTCGACCGTGCGATCGAGCTCGACAGCACCTTTGCCCTCGCCTATTACCGGAAGAGCATCGCGGCGGACTGGATCGACGCGTATGACATCCGCTCCTCGGCCGATCGAGCCTTCGAGTATTCGGACCGGCTCTCGGAGCGGGACCGGGGTCTGCTGAACGCGCTTCGCCTCCGCCGGAATGGCCGGGTCGTCGAGGCGGAGCAGGCGTTTCGGACCCAGATCCACGTGTATCCTGACGACGTGGAGGCGCTGGTACAGTTCGGCGAGACGTTGTTCCACGATCATCAGCGCCGGGGCAGGTCGATCCAGGAATCGATGGTGCCGTTCCAGCGCGTGCTCCAACTCGAGCCGGGCAACCTGATCGCCCTGATTCACCTGGCGCGTCTGTACGCGATCTCCGATTCCACACAGAAGCTGGCCGAGACCGCCGAGCTGCTGGCGGAGATCGCTCCGGACAGCGAGCGCGCCCGCGAGGTAGAGGCCCTGTACGTGCATGTCCTCGCCGACACGGCGGGCATCAGGACCTTGAACGAGAAACTGCTCGGGAAGCCCTGGTACTATCGGATATATGCGGTCCTCGGAGTGGACAGATTCGCGAGAAACGCTCGGGCCGCGGAGGACATCCTGGCGGACCGGGAATCGGACATTCCTCTGCTGGCGGTCAACGTTCCGATTGTGCGCCTCGAACGGGGACGCCTCGACGGCGCCCGGGCATTCCTCGCCCAGCAGAAGTTCCGGGACATTCCCTCCTGGAACGTGTTCGAGGCATTGGTGCTGACGTCAGGACTGGTGCCTCCTGACCCCGCACGGATGGGAAGCCTCGCAGCCCGCCTCGAGACGATGGATCCGGAAGCGCTTCTGTCGTCGTTCTGGTTGCCACCTTACGAGGACATGACTCCGGAGTTTTCCGTGTTCGTTCGGGACTACTACCGGGCGCTGCTTCTCGTTCACCTGGACCGGATTCCCGAGGCTCGCGCGATCCTCGATGACATGGCCCGGCGTGACTACCTGGTCGGACTCGGCACCATGCAACGCGATGCCGAGTTGATTCTCGAGAGCGAGATCCTCCTGCGGGAAGGCGCTCGAATGGAAGCGCTCGAGGTGTTGCGGTCGGTCGAATACCAGGTGCCGCACGCAGTCACCGTGGTGCCGATCGGCGACCAGGCCCGTTCGAGGCTGGTGCGCGCCGAGCTCGAACAGGACCTGGGAGACACCAGGGCCGCGGAGGCATTTCTCGAGGGTCTGGATGAGTCCTGGAGTCCGTGGGACGGCATGTACCGGTCGTCCGTGTATCGACTGAAAGGCGCGATCGCGGAGGACGACGGACGCATCGAGGAAGCGATTCTCAACTACACTCGCCTGTTGGAGCTATGGCAGGACTGCGATCCTGAGCTGTTACCGATCCGTGACGAGATCGAAGCCCGACGGAACGCTCTGGTCCGGATGTCCGGCTGAAATGCCAGCGGGGCGGCGACGGTCGAGCCATCGCCCCGCCTCAAGTGAAACCGCCGGAAGAAGAAAGTCAGCTTCAGGCCGGTTTGACGATCCCAAGCATCTTCAGGATGAGGATCAGCAGTGCTGCTCCGCACACGGCCACCACCCACCCCATGATCGGGCCTGAGGCCGATAGCCCCAGAACGCCGGCGAGCCAGAATCCCAGACTCGAACCGATGATTCCAACGATGACGTTGGCGATCAACCCCATCTGCATGTCCGTCTTCATGACGAGACTGCCGAGCCAGCCTACAAGTCCGCCAACCACGATCGTGACTAACCAGTTCATGCGCTGCTCCCTTGTGTCCGTTGGAGATGCGACGACAGTTCCGTTCCAGGAATTCGGTCGCCCAGCGACTCAAGACTAACCCGACCGTGCGCGACCCGGCATTGGACTCAAGTCGTACGCGCCAGATTTCCGCTGAGTCCGAGTTGCTGCACTCCTCTCAGGCGGGTTCCAGCAACCCTATGGAGTCGGGGAGGGCTACCCCGATTTCTTGGTATTCCTGATCACTCAGCCGGAATTCCAGCGCCCCCGCGAAACCATCGATCTGACCCGAATTGCGACCACCGACGATGGCGCCGGTCACCGCCGGATGATGTAACGTCCACGCAATCGCCAGCTCGGCGGGGGAACGTCCGTGCCGATTCCCGATCTCCCGCAGTAGCTCGACAACCTCGAGACAGCGTGACAGGTGAGGGTCCTTGAACGCGGGATTGAGTTGCACCCGCCAGTCGGACTCGGGGAGCGAAGCAATGCGCTCCCGGGTCATACGCCCGGTGAGAAGCCCGTTGTGCATCGGTGAGTAGACGATCACCCCGATTCCGTACTCATGGCAGTACGGGAGGATTCCGTATTCGCTCTGCCGCATCAGCATCGAATATGGGGGCTGCAGGGAAGTGACCGGCGCGATCGCCTGAACTCGAGCCAATTGTGCGGCATCGAAATTCGATACCCCGATCTCCCTGATCTTTCCCTCTCCCCGGAGCTCGGCAAGCGTCGTCCAGGCTTCCTCGACATCCACGTCGGGGCCACCCGGTGGAAACGCTGGCCAGTGGATCTGACACAGGTCGAGGACGTCCATGTCGAGACGGCGGCGGCATTCATCGACCTCCGCCCTGATCGAATCCGCCTTCAGCACGTGGGAGACGGTTCCCTCCTCGTCCCACCGGAAGGAGACCTTGGTGAACACGAGCGGTCGATCGGCCTCCGAGAAGCCATCCAGGGCGCGTGCCACGATCCTCTCGGAGTAACCCAGGCCGTACACAGGAGCTGTGTCGAGCCAGTTGATTCCGCGTTCGACGGCCCGCCGGATCGCAGCTATCGAATCGGCGTCATCCTGCGGACCCCAACCGAATGGCCCCGGGCCGCCGATAGCCCACGTACCGAGGCCGACCGGTGTGATCTCCAGACTCGAGGACCCAAGCTGGCGGAGTGTCATTTCAGTCTCCTGTAGTGTCGTGGTCGGCTGCTGGTGCCGCGGGAGGTAGGTGAAGGTCCCACCACGCCCTCGACCGTTCGGAACCCCACTCCCGTTCCAGCGGCACGTTTTCCAGGAGCCGGGCAAGGGCATCTGCCGTCTGCGGCCGGTCGTCCGGAGACTTGGCCAGGCAAGAGAGGATGATCGAGTCGAGCGACGGGGGCACAGAAATCTCAGAATGCCCGGAGGGCGGCGACGGAACTGATTTCACATGGTGCACGATCGTCTCGATCGGAGTGTGGCCAGAGAACACGGGCTCTCCGGTTAGCAGCCAGTAGGCGACACAGCCCAGGGAATACAGGTCGGAGCGTCCGTCCACGGTACCACTGACCGCCTGCTCAGGAGACATGAACGCTGGAGTTCCGCCGGCCACGTTGTCTCCGGTGAGCATCGCATCGCCCTTGCCATCCGGCAGTTTGACCATTCCGAAATCGAGTACCTTGATCCAGTCCGTGGAGCGGGCGAAACGGCACACGAAGATGTTGGCCGGTTTGATATCACGGTGAATCAGGCCTGTCTCGTGGGCTTCAGCCAGTGAGTCGCAGACCTGTCGCAGAAGGTGCACGACACGCTCGGCGGGCAGCGGCCCGAACCTCCTGACCAGCGTGTCCAGGTCGAATCCATCGAGCAGCTCGATCACCGCGTAGAATGCCCCGTCGTCTGACACACCGAAGTCGTACAAGTCCACGGTGTGCGGCGAATTCAGCGCGGCCGTGGCCTGGGCTTCCCGTTCGAACCGTTGCAGGGTGACCCGACGATGCTCACCGTCCGCCGCTCCCAGCACTTCGGGTCTGATGAGCTTGACGGCTGCCGGTCGTGCCAGAAGTCGGTGCTCTCCACGCCAGACCTCTCCCATTCCTCCCTCGCCCAGCCGCTCGACCAGGCGGTAGCTGCCAAGCTCCCGGGCACGCCTGACTTCGGCTCCGAGCCGGTACACGACTCGGGCGGAAATCCATGCCATTCCGACGATCAAAATGTATGGGAACACGAGGGCAAAGAAGAATGCCATCGGGCTCAACGGAACGGTGTTCACCCCGAGCGCCGAATAGAGGGCGAATGCCAGAGGTACCGAGCTGACGGAGAGGATGGCTGCGAGGAGGGCTTGTCCGGGCGGGCTCGGAACGACCACGGTGAACATCAACACCCAGGCCGCTACCCACGAGAGCCCGAATCGCCCGCCGTCGACGATGTTTTCCATCCCGACGTATTTGATGGGCGTGATAATGCCCTGGTACTCGGCGAGGGCGATTCCAAGGCTCCCCAGTACCTGGAATACGAGGCCCACCTTCAGCTTGGTCGTCGGCGACGGCCGATCGGATCTCATGAACCAGTACACGGCCAGGCCGGCGACAATCGACAGTACCGGTGGCGCGATAGACCGCAGGGACGTGAAGAAGAGGGTTCTGCACATCGCGGTTGGATTGAACAGTGCAATCAGCTGGCAGAACAGGTTGGGGAAGATCGCCGCCAGAAAGAAGATTGCCGAATACACAAGTGAAATCACGCGCAGCCGGCGGACAGAAGCGTCGAGCAGATCGGCCGGAAGATGATATGTGGAGAGCGAGCTGATCTCGCGCTCGGCCGTGTCGTGACGGCGCGGGACCAGCTCAGGCGGATTGGTCGGCCGTTTGTTGGACATCCCCTACACTAGCAGATTCGGGGACTCAAGGGGAGAACGCGCGGGGCCTTCACAGCCTGACTACATACCGAGTTGCTCCACCCATTGAAACATCATAATTTTATGATAATTATCGAGGCAGCACACATACCCCGTCCGCCAACAGCCGGGCTCCCGGATCGACAGATCCCGGTGCCTTCCACCTGTGTACAGGGGCAAGCATGAACAGGTCAGCATTCGTACTCCTCCCGGCCCTGGTTCTCACGGCATGCGCCGCCGAGTCCGAGGACGAAGGCTGGAAGCTAGAATCCGATCCGGCCATCGTGAACTTCAGCCTCGCTGACGCGGTGTCGGTCGACCAGGAGCTTGTCGCACCACCGTTTCTGCCGCCCCACGAACAGGTTGCGAGCGGGCCTCCCCGCGTCGTGAACATCCGGATGGAAATCGTCGAGCGGGAAGTAGAAATCGCGCCCGGAGTGTTCGTGTGGCAGATGGCGTTCGACAACAGCGTGCCCGGCCCGGTACCGGTCGTGTTTCAATGGGACTGGGTAGACCTGACGCTGGTGAACGGCACCACCGACAGCGTCCTGTTCCGCCAGTTGGGTGCGGACAACGTCTTTCTCCACAACGTCGATTTCCATGCCTCGACGGGAGCGCTGGGCGGCGGCGGACTGACCAAGATCGCGCCGGGCCAGGAAGTCGGACTGCTGTGGCGAGCCGAAAAGGCCGGGCTGTTCGTCTACCACTGCGCGCCCGGCGGCCAGATGGTGCCGTACCACGTGGTGACGGGAGGTAACGGCGCGATCCTGGTGTTGCCGCGGGAGGGACTGCGCGATGGAAACGGAAAACCGATCCGCTACGATCGCGTCTTCTACTTCGGCGAGCAGGACTACTACGTCCCGCTGAACGAAGACGGGACGTCCCCCAGGTTCGGGAGCTTCGCGGAGCAGATGGGCCCGATGCTAGAAGTGATGAAAGGCCTGGTTCCCACTCACATCGCATTCAACGGCAAGTACGGCGCGCTGACCGCTGATATCAGGCTCGAGGCCGAGGTGGGCGAGACGATCCTCATGTTGCACTCCCAGGCCAACAATCCTTCCTACCCGCACCTGATCGGCGGTCATGGTGACTGGGTGTGGCCGTACGGGAAGTTCAACAACCAGCCGGACGAGGGGCTCG
>Ga0316193_10002378_pt1 | contig 13243 bp, 14 predicted proteins | sample MerIslsedime2_MG_FD_207735 | JGI IMG/M metagenome (GOLD analysis project Ga0316193, IMG submission 207735) | Coastal sediment microbial communities from Maine, United States - Merrow Island sediment 2 | ecosystem: Environmental > Aquatic > Marine > Coastal > Sediment | place: USA: Maine...
ACCAGAAGGCGCCGACCGGTGGGGTCTTGCCCTTCTCGAACCGCATCGTGTAGTTGCCCTTGGACCCGTCGAGGGTGTTCCCGTCGAGGTCGACGAACACGGAGGGGTAGTAGGCCTCGACCGGGGTGTTCTCGAACATCGCCTGGTAACCGATCGCGCCGCGCGTCACGTAGTCGGCGCCGAAGTACTCGGTGAGGACCGGCGCCAGTTGCCATCCGTTGACCTCGGTGCCCAAACCGGCCGACGCCGCTTCCAGCATCGCTTCACCGTCCTTCTGTGCTCGGACCAGTGCCTGCTTCTCGTCGTCGCTCAACGCGGAGGCATCGAAGCCGTGGTCGAGTGACAGGCCAATCGTGCCCACGAGCCCCAACAGACCGTTGTCGGCGGCGGGGGCACCGTTGATGGCGAGCGTGTCGCCGAGCTGTTCGAAGAAGCCGAGATCGCCGCTGTAGTCCGTGGCTGCCACGACGGGCACCTTCGGTGGCGTGTACGAGGTGCCGTACTTGCTCAGCGGTGTCATCGTCACCTTCTGCTGCAGCGCGTTGACGGCCTCGACGTCGGCTTGGTCGGCGACGTACCAGCGTCCGATGATGAACCCGGTCGGGTTCGGGCAGTCGACGCGAGTCACACCGGCGGGCAGCTTGCCCGTCCAGCCCGGGGCCACAAGTGCGTAGGTCTGTTTCTGGGAGCCCATCGTACGGGTGCTGGCGTAGTGGTAGTTGTTCGTCCATGCGTCGATGAACTGATACGTGTAGTACCGCCCATCGGCATCGGGCAAGTGGAGCACGTACGGCTCATCGGACGAGTCGAACCACGTCACCGAATACAACGTGTCGGCGTTTCCCGACTGGACCGCCGAGAACTTCGGGCCGAGCATCCCCCACGCACTCGCCACCTGATTCACCGGGGCGAAGAGTTTGCCGGTCTTGTTGAACTCCTCTGCCGTCACGGGCGCGTCGCCGCCCTTGGTCATCGCGTCGCGACTGCGCTGCATCACCACCATCGGGTATCCCCAGATGTAGGCCTGCACACCCATCGTGTACGCCTGCTTCGCAGCGGTGCTCATCGTCGTGTCATCGGTACTCATGTCGTGATCCATTCATGTCGCGTTGTTGTGTCGTTCTGCCGGGTCACCTGATCGATCAGGTGACCCGCTCGATCGTCGGGAGCTTCCAACTCTGATTGAGAATCGCCGTGCCGGGGCCATAGGTCCGGTAGACGGGCCAGAACGGGCCAGAGGGCGTCGGGAGCCAGTTCGATTCCTTGTCCTTGCCGGGCGATTCGGTCTGGAAGTAGATCGTGATCGATCCGTCGTCAGCGGTCTGCAGTCCCGGTGTTGCGCTCCCGAGGCTGTACCGGTCGAGCGGGTTGTCGACGAGCCACCGCTGGGGAAGTTTGTACATGGTGAACGACCAGAAGTACTTCACCGGCGGCAGCGCATCGGCCGCGAACGTCACCGAGTAACGGTACTTGCTCCCGTCGAAGAGCACGCCTTGATCGTCGGCCGACGGCGCGAAATACACCGACTGCGCCTTCACGTTGCCAAAGATCCCTGCAAGCACCCCGAGGGCACGGTCGAACCAGTCCTTGTCGAGGTCCTGTCGGGAGCGGAAGAACAGCGACGGGTCGGTGATGTTGTTCGCTCCGTCCTTCAACTCCTTCTGGGCCTCGCCCATCCCGTCGGCGACCGCCGTCGCGATCCCATCGGGGAGTGCGCTGGCGTCCCACTGTTTTCCGGGGGCGACACCGATCTCGGCAATGCGCTCCAGTACGTCCTCGTCCTGTGGGTTCGGAGTGGTCAGCGACATGACGAAGTTCGCGTAGGTCCAGAACTCAGGGGTGGTCTCGAGCCCCTCCTTCCACGGCAACCAGTCGATGTCCGGTGCGGGAGCGGGCACCGGCTGGCCCAGATGGCTGCTCAGCGGCTCCAAGCGATACTCGTGCTGGACCTTCTGCACGTTGGCGAGATCGCCCGCGTCGTAGAGCTGCGTGCGGGTCAGCGAGCCGAGGAACCACGAGTCACCCCGCACCACCCGTGCGACCCCGTCGGGAACGTCACCGTCCCACGTGGGCGATGCCAGCAACACCGACACGCCGTCGTTGCCGTCCTCGACGGAGCCCACGTTGTCCAGTACGAATCCCCAGAGGTCGTCCCACTGGCTCGTGTAGAACCGCTTCGAGTCGATCTTCGGCACGGTCAACACCCACGGCTCTGCCCGGAGATCGACCCACGCGTACGAGTACGGGGTGTCGTTGTTCGGCGTCACGATGTCGGTGTCTTTGGGGCTCGACGTGCCGAGATGCAGCCACTTCCCGAAGCCCCCGCTGCACGACGACGAGTTGGCATCGATCGCCTGCATGTACATCGTGCGGTAGTACATCACCAGCGGGTACGTGAAGACATAGGCCTCCTTGGCAATCTTGCGGGCCTGATCGGGTGTCATCGAGACTTCTCTTCTCGCGATGGGTTGGCGATGGGTGGGAGGTCATCATCCGGGTCGATCGACCCCTGCGACTATCCGATTTCGGCAATGCTCAGCGAGCGGGCCGAATCTCTGACATCAGCTCTGGTTCGCGTCCGTCTCGGAGTCGTCCTTGAGACCGTTGATGTGCTCCGTCGAGAAGTCGCTGTCACCTGCGATCGAGATCGCGAATTGCATCGCGGCGGCAACACCCAGCAGCTCGGACATCAGAACCGTCTCCTTCGTCAGGGCGTACTCGTTGGCGAAGAGAGAAAACGATGCGATCGGAGCCCAGTCGGTCGCCTCCAGTTCGGTCCACTGAAGAATCGTCTCCCGACGGACCACCAGTACCCCGAACAGTGCCAAGGCCGTCGCCACGACCGTGGCCACCACGACGAGTTGGACCGTCACGACGACGAACACGAACAGACCGATCTCGTTCCTCCCGACCGTGTCGGCGTCGATGTCGGGCGGCTCCGTCGGGTCGTCCGTGAGCGGGAGGTACGGCGCGTTGGTCGAGCGAGCGACCTCGTCGACCACGCTCCAGCTGTCGAAGTGCGAGACGCCGTCGAGCCTGTCGCCGATCTGCGCGACGACGAAGCCCGCCGAGAACCCGATCAGCGCAGTGATGACGACCGCATACGCAAACGCCGTCATGTCGTGGCTGACTTGCCAGATCTCTGCGGTCATGAACAAGAAGAGCAGCGCAATGAGCAGGATCGGGGGGCCGACGCGTCGCCACGAGCAAACCGGCGAGCACCGTCCCCGCCACCGACAGCACGAAGACGCCGAGGAGCGACCAACCTCGAAATTGGCCACCCACCGTCATCGTGATCGCTTCCGCGAGCAACACCAACACCAGCACCGGAATCACCCGGTTGACGAGAATGCGCGGAGAAACGTCACTCGTCCCGGTGTACGGCAGGCCGCGGTTCTGGAACCATCGTTCGGTGCCGTCAACGAGCTGATCGCGGGTCGTTTCGTTCGACGGCATGATGCGTCGCAGCGATTCAGCGCACGTTCGTGCGCGCCGCCGGCACTACCTCGAGTCGGGCCGGATCGATCGGCTCGCCGGTTTCCTCGTCGATGCCGTACGTACCGGCCTCGACCCGGCCGAGCGCAGCGTCGACTTCTCCGATCTGGTGCTTCGCGTCGCTTTGGAGCCCGAGGCTTGCGTCCGCATGGGTCGAGTCGGCGCCAGAGTCGCCCGAGAGGATCGAGATCCCCCCGGAGTCGCGGTAGTCGGCCTCCAGCTCGTGCAGCACCTTCTCCAAGCGCTCGCGCTCGGCGATCAGCCGGGCACGAGCCTCGTTGGCCTGGTCACTGTTCAGATCCATCTTCGTGATTCCTCCTTGGGTTGGCCAGAGGGTTGGCCAGATCGGCGACTGACCATCGGCGCGGTCCACGACCGGTACGGCAGTCGATGGTCTCGAGAACGTCAGCCCGCGAGCCAGTTCCAGGCATCGTCGTCGGTCTCGAAGAACTTCGCCTCATTGGCATAGTACGACTGTGCGAGCTTTGTGAGCTGGTGCTCCCACTTCTTGTCGCCGACGATGGCCATCTTGTCGATCTTGTCCTTGAACTGCTTGCCGAAGTTCAGGTCGTCGCTCCAGGCGCTCACCTTCTCCCAACGGAATGCAGTGAGGTCGAACAGGACCGACACCGAGCCCTGTGCATCGATCGCTGCGGAAACCGCCGGAACAAGTGTCTGGTAGTCAGCCTTGGTCATGTCGCCCGACACCGTGTACCCGAGAATCGTGTCGGTGCTGCGTTCCATCGTGCAAATCATCCCTACTCGTCCTCTCTCAGCGGCGCGCCACCTGTTCAGCGGACCGACCTGCACGGTACGCCTCCGCACCAACGACGGATATCCGAAATCGGCGCGCCGCGGTCTCTGGTCGCACTTCCTGAGCGAGCGAGCCCAGAACCGGCGCTCAGCATGCCGAATTGGGATAGCCGGTGCAGCTCCCGAATGCGACAGTTGGCTGACAACTGCCGCACGCAAGGAGACTGTGATGTCCGACAACGAGAACAACGAGGGCTCCGACGACCTCGAAGAACTGCATGCCGACGTCCAGCCCGATGACATCGAGTACATGTTCGCGCAGACGGCGAAGGGTGTCGTGATTGCCGATGGCCGGGTCACGCTGACCGGCGTCTCGCCGACGACGCTGTTCTTCTCGGATCGACCCCACCGTCTGACCGGCCACATCACAACCGAAGAGTTCGTCGGCCAGTGGGGTGAGGGCGACGACAGTTTCGCCAGCGATCCGCCGAACGCGCTCCTCTCACTCTTCGAGACCGCGTACGTGAACGATGTCGTCCTCGTGTTGTCCGACCCGGTGGCCGACAACGGTGACCTGAGCTACGCCGTCCAGGTCACCGACGGCGAACTGGTGCCGTCGAGCGGGCCGGTCAGCTTGTTCATCGACATGGTCGGCCGGCCGATGACCCCGATGTCGGTGGCCGGCGTCCGACGACGTGGCCGACGGCGCGGGCGGCGCCGGATGCGTTGAGGACGCGCTGGCACAGCGGGCTGCGATGAGGTTCGAAGAGGTGATGGAGCACATCGCCCGCGGCTTCGAGGTCGCCGGGGTCGCAATCATCGTCATCGGCGGTGTCGTCGCGCTCATCGCCGGCCTCAAGGACTTCGACAACATGGGGAAGTTCTTCGTCGATGTCCGACGAGACTTCGGCAAGCCGCTCATCCTCGGGCTCGAGGTGCTCGTCGCAGCCGACATCGTGCAGACGATCACCGTCGACCCGAGCTTCGAGAGCGTCGTCGTGCTCGGCATCCTCGTCTTGGTCCGGATCGCGCTCAGTTTCTCGCTCGACATCGAGGTCGACGGAATCGCGCCGTGGCGCCGAGTCGAGGCGGCGGCAGAGCTGAAGTCCGCCGGAATCGACCCCGACGATCTCGGGTGAACCGATGAGGGATCGCGAGTGGCCGCGTTGGTTCCGGCGAAGAATCCGAGAAGCGATCCGGGACAACCAGTGGCTGCTGCCGACCCTCGGCGCACTCGTCGGGTTGCTCCTCGCAATGATCGTCGGAACCGGCGGCGGGCCGGAGACCCACCGCTGGACGGTCACCGTCGACCGGTCCCGCGACACCCTGATCGCCGCCCTCGGGCTGGCGTTCACGGCGCTGAGCATCGTGCTCGCCCTCGCGTCAGTGGCAGCACAGAATGTGGTCAGCCACTTCGGCTCGCGCACCTTGCGGATCTACCTGCGAGCGTCTGCCGATCGTTGGGTCATCGGCGTCTTCGTGCTCGCTGCGACGTTCATCCTCACCGAGCAGTTCCAACTCCGGCGGCTCGATCCGGACAGTCCCGCACCCGTCGCAGGGCTCACGCTCTCGGTCGTCCTCCTGGTGATCACCGGGGCGACGCTGATCTGGTACATCTCCTCGGTCATCGGTTGGTTTCGCGTCGACAAGACGATCGCACGCATCATGAAGATCGAGAGCGAGACGATCCGCAGCCTCGTTCGGGCTCGGGAGGGGAGCGTCCCGACCTCGATCCCCGAGCGCCCTGCGGGGGCGACCGACCTGCTCGCTCCCCGCTCGGGCTATCTCGCCGAGATCGATACCGACATGATGCTGGACGTCTGTGGCAGCCACGAGGTCACCGTGGTGATCACTCCCTCGATCGGTATGCCCATCGTCGAGACACAACCGATCGGATGGGTGCTCAGCGTCGAGCCCCAAGACGAGGGGCAACCGGAGATCCACGTCGCCCGCCGTATCGACGTCTCGGGCACCCGTGAGCTGGGACACCTTCTGGAGTACGGACTCACCGCGCTCGTCGACATCGCGATCATCGCACTCAGCCCTGCGGTCAATGACCCGAACACGGCCGTCGAAGTCATCGAGAAGATGAGCTTCTTGTTCCCCCGGCTCGCACGGGCGCCCCTCGGCCCGTACGCCGTTCCTGACAACGATTCTCTTCCCCGAATCATGGTGAACTCCCGGTCGTTCGGTGAACTCGTCGAGCTCGCGACGACCCAGATCGTCATGTACGGCGTCACCGACCCGAACGTCGCGCGCTCGCTGCAGCGATTCGCCGACTCACTCGATCTCCTCGACCTGGGCGACGCCGACCGGCGGTACGTCGACGCCTTCGCGGCACAGCTCGAGGCCGGTCCGGCGGTATCGAGGTCGGCCCGGTACTCGATGTCCACCGTCAGCGATGATCGACGCTTCTCGAACGACGTGTAGATGGTGATGCCGCCGTCGAGCACGTCGGAACTCGGAATGGTGATCCGACGGCCGTCACGGGTCCACAGCACCGTGGTCCGCCCGTTGATGACCTGGACTTCGCCCTCGTGACCATTCGATTCGATCTCGTCGCCGACCACGAACGACCCCCGCACAAGGTCGCCCAACTGATGCGACCGGCGGCACCGGCGGATGCAGTCGCACCGAGCGCCCCAGAAGGAGCTCCCGGTGTCGATCCGTCGTGCGAGGAGGCCGTTGAACCGTCTTGGCGTTCACTTGACATGTTAGTGCTCTCTGTCGCCGGTCAGACTCGTGTGGCGACCGCTCGTCGGCGGCCTCGGCCGACGAGACCTACTCGATGAACACGGCAGGTCGGGCGATGAAGTAGATCAACATGCCGAGCAGGGGCAGGAACAGCACGAGCATCAACCACCCGAACTTTCCCAACGGACCGACATCGGGCCGCATGAAGATGTCGACGACCGTATAGACCCACGAGATGATCAATGGGATGAAGATGAGGAAGAGGAAGAAGAAGTTCCAGAAGGTCATGATGTGAATCCTGTCGGTGTGAGTTGTGGATGTGAGTTGTGTCCGGAGGTTGTGGGCGGGGGCTGCGTGACGGGTCGATCGCTCGGCCGGTGACCGGTCAGCCGTCCGCCGGCGCGTCGGTCGCCGGTGCCGCTGGCTGTGTCGCCGGTGGCGAGTCGGTCCCGGGCGTCGGCGATTCGTCGGACGAATCACTGCCACTGCTGATGAGCACGACGACGAAGACGAGCACGACCAACACGACGATCCCGCCGACGATGGCAGCGATCGGTGATTTGCTCGACGTCTGCACGACCGTCTGATTGGTCGGTGCCGGAGCGGGAGCCGGCAGCTGCATCTGGGTCCCGGGCACTGGCGGCACCTGCGCTTGCGTCGGATCGATGGGAACGTTGACCCGCACGCCGGACTGATCGACCGACTGCGTCCAGCTGACCCCGTTCCAGTACCGGGCGTCACCCTGCCCGGTCGGGTCCTGATACCACCCGGCGGGCGTCGTTCCGTTCGTCATGATCGATCCTCCATGGGTGGTGCGACTCACCTGGAACATACGCTCGTGGCGTGAGGCGGCCTAGCCGATTTCGGCATGGATCGGCACCCGGCTCGGGCGCGGTCGGCCGGTTCGTGGCATCAGAGGCAACCGAGCACAAGAGGTCGCAGTCGTACCGATTCTGGATAGCGGTGTGCGACGGCGGTACCTACCGTTGCTGACAACCGTGGCGCCGCCACGGCACGCAACAAACTGGGAGGACAGGTCGATGACCTACGACACAAACGATCCGAGCTACAGCAACTGGGCCGTCGGATGGGCCGGCTTCGCTGGAGTGATGCTGATCATGATCGGCATCTTCGATGCCATACAGGGCCTGGTGGCCCTGTTCAACGACGAGTTCTTCGTCGTCACCCAAGAGTGGGTCTTCGAGTTCGACATCACGACATGGGGCTGGATCCAGCTGATCCTCGGCGTCGTCCTCATCGCTTCGGGCGTCGGCATCTTCTCCGGCAACGTCGCCGCCCGCACCATCGGCGTGATCGTGGCCGGACTCGCCGCCATCGTGAACTTCGCGTGGCTGCCGTACTACCCGATCTGGTCGATCATCGTCATCGCCATCTGCGTCTCGGTGATCTGGGCGCTCACCGCCCACGGCCGCGACATCGCCACCTGACCCCCGCCGGTCCGCCCGTCATGTGCGGGGCGGGCCGGAATGGGTCGACCTCGGCGGGATTCAATTTGGCGACGATCGTGCCGAATCTGGCTAGCAGCCGGTCGGCGACCGGGGGTAGCCATACTGTGGTACCGCAACAACGCGGCCGCCGCGACGCGAACGAGTGACTCGATCGTGTCGGGCAGATCAGCCAGAAGGAGACAGACACAATGAACGACTATCCCGAGAATTTGGCTCTGTACGTCGCCGCGTACGCAGACGCGTCATCGGCCAAGGCGGACTTCCAGGCCCTCAAGTCGGCCGAGGGTGACGATCTGGAGGTCGTCGGAGCGGTCGTGATGAGCCGCGATGCCGACGGCAAGGTCGACGTACTCTCGGAGGGCGACGGTGACACCGGCGCCGGCGCGGTGATCGGCGGCAGCCTCGGATTCGTTGTCGGACTGTTCGCTCCGCCGTTGCTCGCGGCGACGGCGATCGGTGCGGGCATCGGAGCGGTGCTCGGCCACCTCACCAAGAAGCACGAGGAGAAGGAACTCGGCGCGGACCTCGACGAGTACTTCCCGCCGAACTCATCCGCCGTCGTGGTCATCGTCGACGACAAGTACCTCGACCGGGTCGGGGCCGCTCTGACCAAGGCCGACAAGAACGTCAGCAAGGCCATCGACTCCGGCGACGCCGACAAGCTCCAGAAGGCCATCTCGGACTCGGCGGGCGACGTCAACGACGCCATCGATTCCTGACCTGACCGGCACTGAGGAGTGCCATCCCTGGCCTCCTCAGTGCGGCAGGCGTTGTTCCCACCCGACTCGCCCGGTGAGGTTCGAACGGCCCAAGGCGTCGAGCGCTCGTCGGAAGGAGTCCCGATCCATCGTGTCCCGGTCGAGGCCGACGACCTGTCCAGCACTCTGCTGACCGGCGGCTTCGAGGAGGTCGTTCAATGCATCGTCCATGCCGGCCCGAATCCCCTCGAGAACCTCTTCCGGGAACGCCGCCGCTTCCCACGGCCGGCCTGCCGCGACGCCGATCTCGGCGATCCGATCCAGTACCGGCCGATCCTCGGCGTTCGGAGTGACGAGTGTCAGGACGTGGTTCGCGACCGACCAGAATTCGTCCCCGGACTCGACACCGCCACTCGGGACCCCGTGGGCTGGCGGGGGTGACGGCGCAGGAGCACGTCGCCCGCGGATGGTGCTCATGGGCTGCAGCACGACACCAGGTCTCACCGGAGGGTCGCCAGGAAGCGCATACGGGTCTCGCCAGCGCGTCTCGGTGACCAGCGCAGCGAATGCCGACTCGCCGCGCACGATCGTCTCGACGTTGCTCGGAACACCACGAAGGGGCAGGGGTGCAGACACGAGTGCCGGGCCCCGCGTGCCCAAGCGAGCTCCACACTCCTTCACCCGGAATCCCCAGAGATCGAAGATTCCGCCGATGAACGACAGCTCCGGCCGCACCTCACCGACTTCACACCACCATGGTTCACGCCGAAGGTCGAGCCACACCGTCGAGTAGACGACGTCTTCGTACGGGCGGCGTGAGCTCTTCACCCGCGGTTGGCGGACCACGACGTCGCGCCACGTCCCGAAACCAGCGCTGAAGACCGGCGATGACGGATCGATCGCCTGGAGGTACATGTCGCGGTAGTACACGACCAGCGGGAACAAGAAGAGGTACGCAACGGTGCTCACCGCGCGGGCCCCACGGGCCGTCGGGAACCTCACGATCCCTCCAGATCGACCATGAATCGCACGGTACGTGTGGGCGAGGGAACCGGCTAGCCACTTTCGGCGCATCGACGTCGACGGCTCCGACCGATTCTGGCTAGCTGGTCGGCGCGGCGTCCTCTACCGTCCGACAGAGACAACGCAGGGAGGCGACGAGTTCGATGATGAGCAGCGGGATGCCGACGCGAGGAGCACCATGACATTGAGTGCACCGGCCCGAGTGACCGGGATTCGACGATACGTGCCGGGGGTGGCCAGCATCGCCGACGGCGCGCGTCACTCGGCGGTGGCGGACTCTCGCGCCGCCCTGACCGTCTGGGCGGTCGTGGTGCCGCAATCGCTCGCCTACGCCACGCTCGCCGGTGTGCCGTCGGTGCATGGCCTCTATGCCGCCGTCGGGGCCCTCGCCGCGTACGCCGTGTTCGGCACGTGCCGCGACCTGAACATGGGTGCCGAATCGACGGTTGCCCTGATGACGGCGGCGGCTGTTGCGCCGCTGGTCACCGGGCCGGACGACGTGATCGAACTGACGTCTCTGGCTGCTCTGCTGGTCGGAGGGTGGTGCGTGATCGGGTTCATCGCGCGGTTGGGGTTCATCAGCGAGTTCCTGTCACGGCCGATCCTTGCCGGGTACGTGTTCGGGTCGGGCATCATCATCGTGATCAGCCAGCTCGAGTCACTGTTCGGGCTCGACATCGACACGCGCCTCTACACGACCGACATCGGCGCGGTCGTCCGGAACCTCGACGAGGCGGATCGCCTGACCACGCTGATCGGGCTGTCGACGGTCGTGCTGGTGCTCGGATTGCGGAGGTTCGTCCCGAAGATCCCGGCCCCGCTCGTCGCAGTGGTCCTCGGCATCGTGGCCGTCGTCGTCTTCGACCTCGACGAGGAGGGTGTGGCGATCGTCGGCAACATCGACTCAGGTGTGCCCGTGCCCGGCGTCCCGAACGTCTCGTTCGACCAGTTCACCCAGCTGCTGTTGCCGGCGCTCGGCATCGCCCTGCTCGCCTACCCGGACAGCTTTCTCACGGCCCGGTCACTGGCGTCCACCGGCGGCTACACGCTCGATCCCGACCAGGAGTTCCTGGCCGTCGGCGCGGCGAACGTGGCGGCCGGCTTCCTCCAGGGCATCCCGGCCAACGGCAGCCAATCGCGCAGCTTCGTGCAGGCCGACGCCGGCGGCAAGTCGAACCTCGTCGGACTGATCTGTGCCGCGCTCGTGCTGCTCACGCTCTTCTTCCTCACTGGGCTGTTCGAAAATCTGCCGAACGCGGTGCTCGCAGGAATCGTGATCGTCGCCGGGCTCGGACTCTTCGACATCAAGGACTTCAAGGTGTTGTGGAGGGTCCGACGTTCGGAGTTCTGGCTCGGCACCGTGACCGTCGCCGCGGTACTCGTGCTCGGGATGCTCGGTGGTATTGCATTCGCCATCGGCCTGTCGCTGATCGTCGCTCTCGTTCGGGTCGTCCGGCCGCACACTGCGGAGCTCGGTCTCGTCGAGGGCACCGACACCTTCCGCGACATCGACCGAAACCCCGATGCCCACCCGATCCCCGGCCTGATGGTCTACCGCATCGACGACGAGTTGTTCTTCGCCAACGCAGCCTTTTTCGTGCGCGATGTCACAGCGCGGCTCGTCGCTGCTGACCCGCCGGCGACCGCCCTGGTACTCGACATGGAGGGAGTGTCAGACATCGACACGACCGCCGTCCAGCAGCTCGACGAACTGCTCGCGGATCTCGATGCGGCCGACGTCGAGGTGGCCTGCGCAAGGGTGCGCGGCCCGGTACGCGACATGTTCGACCGGGCCGGCATCACCGATCGGATCGGTAGCGACGCGATCTTCCTCGAGGTCGACGACGCCGTCAGCAACTTCGAATCCAGCCCCGGCGCTGCCGGCCGCACCAACGACTGAATCCTGCCCAACCCATCAGGCGCGAAGCCGAGAAGACGGCGTGGAGGAGAGGACCAAGTTCTGGTCCTCTCCTCCTCCGCCTGTTCGATCAAGCCTCCGGCTGCAGATTGGTGCTTTCGCACCGAGTCGAAGGTGAGCCGTCACTCAGTTCGGACCCGGCACGAAATCGCAACGCGGCTATCGACGACTCGCGCCACGCTCCCGGCATTGCGAACGGCCCGATCGCACGGTATCGCTCGCAGCGGCGGTGGGTATCTCAGCCGATGGTGGCTGGTGCAACGGCGAGATCAGCGGCGATGACGCCGGCGTGAAGTCGCCGGTCCCAGACCGCGACGGTGAGATCGGTTGAACCGAGTGCAAGCGCGCTGGCGAGGTGGACGGCGTCAGCCCCACGGAGGAGGTGACGTGCTGCTAGATCCCCAGCGCTCTGCTCGACGGCGGGTGACAACTCGACCGGGCGCATCGACGCCCAGAAGGTCTCCCACTCAACGGCGGCAGCCGACGCCTCCGATTCGGTCACGTCGTGGTTTCGGCCGGCCGCTGCGAGAGCGGAGCACACCTCTGGGTAGGCCAGTCGACTCGACAGCGCAGCATCGCATCCATTCCAGAGAGCTGCAGCGATGTCCGACCCGGTCTCCTCGAGCACGAGCTTGACGAGAGCACTTGAGTCAAAATAGACGAGGGCCACGTTCAGCGACGCTGCTCACTGACGATGTCAGCAACCGGCCGTTTCGGCGATGGTCGGTGCCGGTCACCGGCGACTGGCCGCGTCGACTTGGTTGGACGGCTGATCACACCCTGCTCGGTGAGGCGGTCGATCAACGGTGTGGATTCCAGGGCGACGATTCGGGCGACCGGAGTCCCTCGATCGGTGATGACAACGTCGTTGCCATCGCGTGCAGCATCGATCCATTGACCGAGATGCGCCCTGAGTTCGGTGACGGCAACATCCATCTCGAAAGTGTACAACAAGGATATGCACCATACGTACAGTTGGGTGCAAGAGTTTCCCCCCGAGTGTCGGGCCAGCGCCCACTCGGGAACCGGCGTAGCCGAGCGAGTTCGTCTGCGATTACCGGCTGCGCTGGTTGGGCCGATCCGTTGCGCGTCGCGCGACGCGGGTGTCATGAATACGGGCGGGACTATCGAGCGCGTTGTCCGGACTGACCCCGTCGCTCACAAGATACGCACAGTTACCGCGCGCTCGGAAG
>Ga0316193_10002381_pt1 | contig 13235 bp, 13 predicted proteins | sample MerIslsedime2_MG_FD_207735 | JGI IMG/M metagenome (GOLD analysis project Ga0316193, IMG submission 207735) | Coastal sediment microbial communities from Maine, United States - Merrow Island sediment 2 | ecosystem: Environmental > Aquatic > Marine > Coastal > Sediment | place: USA: Maine...
TTGTTCTTATCGCTTGGCGCGCTTTTTCTTCTGCTTCTGTGCTATTTCCTTATCATCAAGATAACGGTATGTCTTGGCCGTCATATCCATCGTCAGGGCACCGGTTTGACCGGCCTGTTTTATGGCGATGTCGTGCAATGTCACGATACGGGGTAATGCCGCGATACCACTGACAAAGGTGCCAAATTGGTGGTAACTGCCGGTCATGGATATTTTAATGGGGAGTTCGGCATAAAAGTCGACAAACTTTTCCTGCTCGGGCTTAAATAACTTGAATTCAATGCCACTGGCGAGGCCGGTTTGAGAGATATCGACAAGCAGGCCTTCAACCTCTGTTTTGCTTGGCAGTTGACGTAGCATGCTACCGAAGGAGGCTTGCATCGCCTTCATTTGCAGCTTATAGGCATCAAGGTTGATGACCTTGGTATAGGTTTTTTTGAACTCATCCTTCAATTGTTGTTCTTTATTTTCAGCGCGCTTCAAGCCATCTTGCTGGTTCTGGATATCAATAAAATAACCCAGGACCAGAATGGCAATACAGATCGCGAGTATAAAGGCCGTCTTGGCCAGTGCCGGCCAGGCACCCATATTGCTAAAGTCTATTTCGCTAAGCTCAATATCCTTCATTTTTTCCCTTTATCGGTCTGTCCACTTGATGCGACTTGTGTGGCGCGCAGGGTAAAGCTTCGTGCATTGTCGGTACTTTTATCGTCAGCCTTAATGACATCGAGTACAGGATTGGCCAGCCAGTCTGAGGCGGCAATATTCCGCATAAAGTCCGAGACACGCGCATTGGATTGCGCCATACCCTCGATCGTCAGGTTGTTGTGTGTTTGTTTAAAACTGCTCAGGTGGACACCTTCCGGGATGCGACGGGCCAGTTCGTCAAAAAGGTGTACGACTTCAGGGCGATTATGTTGCAGGCGTTGGATGATCTTCATGCGTTCCAGCAGGCCCCTTTTCGCCTTTTCCAGGTTGCGAATCTCAGTAAGTTGTTTTTTCACCTCACCGATCTTCCCTGCCAGGTAATCGTTACGTGCGAGTTGCGTGCTTATCAGACGGGAATAGTGCATGTGAATGGCCAGGACGATCAGTACCATTAAAATGGCAGACAGGCCGGTCATGGTGAGCAATTGCCGTTGTTGTTCCTTGCGACGTTCTTCGCGCCAGGGCAGGAGGTTGATATGTGCCATTAGTCAAAATTCCTCAAGGCAAGGCCGCAAGCCACCATCAATGATGGGGCATCATTCGCCAGACTTTGTGCCTTCACACGGGAGGCAATGCCCATGTGCATAAACGGGTTGGCAATCCCGGTGGGTACGCCAAGCTGACGGGTAATCATGTCATCGATGCCCTCCACCATGGTGCTACCACCGGCGAGTACAATGTAATCAACGCTGTTATATGTACTGGAAGAGAAAAAGAATTGCAATGAGCGACTGACCTCCTGGGTCATGGCTTCCTTGAATGGTTCGAGCACCTCGGCCACATAGTTGTCGGGCAGGCCGCCCTGGCGCTTTGCCATGCCCGCTTCTTCGTAGGAGAGGCCATAGCGTCGCTGAATTTCCTCGGTAAGTTGCTTGCCGCCAAAAACCTGTTCCCGGGTATAAATTGTCCTCAGATCGCGCAATATATTTAGGGTCGTCATGGTGGCGCCCACATCGACCACGGCCACGGTCTGGCCCATACCCTGGTTCGGCAACATATGTGTAATGTGAGAGAAGGCGTTTTCCATGGCATAGGCCTCGACATCGATGACGCGGGCCTTCAGTCCGGCCATTTCAATCGCGGCAATGCGTACGTCGACATTCTCACTCCGCGATGCGGCAAGTAACACATCGATGCGCTCCGGATCATTTTCGGTGGGTCCGATGACATCAAAATCGAGATTCACCTCTTCCAGGGGGTAGGGGATATGTTGATCGGCCTCGAGCTCGATCTGCTGCTCCAGTTCGTCCGCGGTGAGGTTTGCGGGCATGGCGATGACCTTGGTGATGACAGCAGAACCGGCCACGGCGGCAGCGGCATGTTTGCAACGGGTGCCGGAGCGTTTTACCGCGCGTTTAATGGACTCACCCACGGCTTCGACGTCAGAAATATTCTTTTCAATAACGGAATTGGGCGGCAGGGGTTCGACGGTATAACTTTCCACCCGCAGGCGATCACCGCCTTTACCAAGTTCGAGTAATTTAACCGCGGTAGAGCTGATATCCAGCCCTATCAGTGGGGGTGTCTTTGGCTTGAATAGATCGCTAAAAGACATAATTTTTCTTTAAATCTCTTATAGTTATATGAATATAATGTATGCCTACATTAACTACCCCGGTCAACTATAGGGCAAACAAAAGATAATTACAATTCACATGGTGTTAAGCGAAACTAGGATTTATACTTTAGCTTCGTACGCTCGATCATAATGCCTTAAATAGTTAGGTATAATTTATTTTTCAGATATTTGTGAATAGCCCTTCAAAATCCATTTTCGCCCGCTTCGTCCGATTCTCTCGCAACATGATTTTGCTGGGGGCAGGTGCATTACTCCTGGTGACCTTGATCCTGTTCCCGTTTTTACCGGATATCGAGACCCTCAAGGATACGCGTTTACAGGTTCCACTGCGGGTCTATGCACAGGGTGGGGAACTGGTTGCCGAATTTGGTGAGAAAAAGCGTTCGCCGCTGGATTATAACGAGTATCCACCCATGCTTATCAATGCCATCCTTGCCTCGGAGGATGCGCGCTTTTTCGAGCATCCGGGGGTGGATTATCAAGGCATCTTGCGCGCGGTTGTCTCACTGGCCCGAACCGGCCAGCGCGCCCAGGGGGGCAGTACCATCACCATGCAGGTGGCACGGAACTTCTTTCTCAGCCGGGAAAAGACCTTTTTACGTAAATTCAATGAAATCCTGCTTGCCTTCAAGATTGAAAACAAGCTGAGTAAAGAGGAGATCCTGGAGCTTTATCTGAACAAGATCTATCTTGGCAAGCGGTCCTATGGCTTTGCCGCGGCCGCCCAGGTCTATTACAACAAGACCCTGGACGAGTTGTCCCTTCCGAACCTTGCCATGTTGGCGGGCCTACCCAAGGCGCCCTCACGCTATAACCCGGTCATCAACCCGGAGCGTGCCACGATTCGGCGCAACTATGTGCTTGGGCGCATGTTGGAACTGGCCTATATCCAGGAGGAAGAATATCAACTCGCCCTGGAATATGTTGATGAGGCCAGCGTGTATGGTCTGGCCATTGAGGTGGAAGCCCCTTATGTCGCAGAGATGGTGCGGGCCGAGATGCTGGATCGGTTTGGTAATGACATCTATACCAGTGGCTATAAGGTGGTCACGACCATCGATGCAAAAAAACAGCTGGCCGCAAACGAGGCCTTGCGCAAGGCCCTGCTCGATTATGATCGCCGTCACGGCTACCGTGGTGTGGTGACGCATATTGACCTGCTCGATGACGGGCGCAACGCCGAACCGCTAGAGCTCGATATCTCGATCACGACAGATCAGGTCGCCCTTGAGCCAGCAGCCGTGCCAGAGGAAGAAGAATTGCAGCTTGAACAGGACCTGTGGGATGCGGTGCTGGCCGATATCCCCAACACGGGCAAGCTGCAAGCCGCGGTGGTGGTTCAGGTGGAGGAACGGGAAGTCTATGCCTATACCTCTGCGCGGAAGATGGTCTACATCCCATGGGAAAAACTGGAGTGGGCCCGGACCTATATCAATGACCATCAGGTCGGGCCGGAACTCAAGAGTGCACATCAGGTTCTCAAGGAAGGTGATGTCATTATGGTGACTGAAGGGGAAGCGGGGTGTTCCTGGTTGGCACAGGAGCCAACGGTATCTGGCGCGCTGGTCTCCATGCAACCGAACGATGGGGCGATTCTGTCATTGGTTGGCGGTTTTGATTATTTTTCCAGTAAATTCAATCGTGCAACCCAGGCAGAGCGGCAACCGGGCTCCAGCTTCAAGCCCTTCATTTACACGGCAGCTCTGGATAAAGGTTATACCGCCGCCAGCATGATCAATGATGCGCCGGTGGTGTTTGATGCCCCCGGACTTGAGGATACCTGGCGTCCGGAAAACTACAGTGGAAAGTTCTACGGTCCGACCCGTTTACGCAAGGCCCTGATCAATTCACGTAATCTGGTTTCCATTCGCCTGTTACGTTCAATCGGTATCGGCTATGCCACACGCTTTGCCAAACGCTTTGGTTTCAAACGCGCAGCCCTGCCGCGTGACCTTTCCCTGGCGCTGGGGAGTGGCACCCTGACCCCCTTGGAATTGGCCACGGGTTATACCGTGTTTGCCAACGGTGGTTTTAAGGTAAAGCCATTCTTTATCGACCATATCATTGATGCGGATGACAAAATTACCTTTATTGCAAACCCGGTGCAGGTCTGTGTCGAGTGTATCGAGGCGATAGAGCGAAGGCAGGCCGAGAAGGAGGCGCGACGCAAGGCTGAGGAAGAGGCCGAGGCCCGGTTACAGCAACAGGCCATCGCCGGTGATCTGGAACAACAGCCTGCAGGCGAGGTCATGCCCGAAGGGCAGTTAGCCACAGTAGAGCCATTGGCCGATGAGGCACCGGTGGATGATGAACCGGAAGACGAGTTAGTCGAGGCGCCACCCCTGAGCGTCACCGAGAAGAGCATCGCCGCAGTAACAGAAGAGGAGCATCCGACATTTTTGCTGTCTGATTCGGGTGATGTGATTCCCTTCGAAGGGCCGATCCCCATTAAGGCGGCGCCGCGTATCTTGTCGCCACAAATATCATTCCTGATTAATAGTATGATGCGTGATGTGATCAAATATGGAACCGGCCGCCGTGCGCTGCAACTCCGGCGCAAGGATCTGGCCGGCAAGACAGGCACCACCAATGAGCAACGGGATGCCTGGTTTTCCGGTTTTAATGCCGACGTCGTGGCCATTGCCTGGGTTGGCTTTGACAGCCCCAAACCCCTGGGCGCCAGAGAGACGGGGGCCCGTGCCGCCCTACCCATGTGGATCGACTATATGCGCACGGCCTTAGAAGGGGTGCCGAACAGGCCGCTTGAACAGCCGCCAGGTCTGGTCTCGGTGCGCATCGATGAAAAAACGGGTAAACCGGTGACGACCGGTAACCCCAATGCTATTTTCGAATACTTCTTTGCCGATCAGGTGCCTAAACCATCAACCCAGGCGGAGACCATTGACCCGACTGCACCCAGTGCACCGTCAAATATTACAGAGCAGTTATTTTAAAGAGAGTTATGGGAACACGGGGTTCGAGCAAAGAAAAACAGATGCGCGTACGCCTGGCGCAAGAGGCGGCACGCATCTTGGTGGAAAGCGGCGGGCAGGACTATTTCGTCGCAAAGCGTAAGGCGGCCATCCATCTCGGCGCGGAAGATACCAAGAACATGCCCAGCAACACCGAGGTGGAACAGGCCTTGTTCGAATATCAGCGTCTATTTCGCTCGAATACCCAGCCGCAAATATTGCATGCCTTACGTGAAGAGGCCGTGCGGGCGATGGACTTTTTTGACACCTTTCGTCCCAAGCTGGTGGGACCGGTATTACAGGGTACGGCGGATGAGAATACCCCCATCACACTACACTTGTTTGCCGCTACGGTGGAAGACATCGGCCTGTTTCTGATGCATCACCAGATCCCGTATGAGATCGTGGACAAGCGCTTGCGCCTGAGCGGCGATCAGCAACAGGTGTTTGCTTGTTATTGTTTTCTGGCGGGCAAGTTCAAGATCGTGGCGCTGGTGTTTACCGACAAGAAATCGGTGATCCCCATGAGCCCGGTGGATGGCAAACCCATGCGCCGTGCCGGTATCGCCGAGCTACAGGAGATGCTTACCCGGTCTCAATTGCCAATCTGAGGATAGTGTGCCGGGTAGGGTGCACGGGCGACCCCGGTTCCCACTGCGGCACGCGCCACGGCCGGAGGCACATAATCACGCAGGCGCGGGTCGAAGGGCATCGGAATAATATACTCCGGTCCAAAGCAAATCTTCCCCTTGCGTTTTTTGTAGGCCTTGAGCACGGAGTCAGGCACCGGTGCATGGGCAAGCTGGGCCAGGGCATGCACCGCGGCGACCTGCATATCGGTATTGATCGATGTAGCCTGAACGTCCAGTGCGCCACGGAAGATAAAGGGAAAGCCCAGCACATTATTCACTTGGTTGGGAAAATCACTTCGACCGGTGGCCATGATGACATCCTTGCGCACAGCGAGCACGGCATCGGGGTGGATCTCGGGATCAGGATTGGACAGGGCAAACACCACCGGGTGGTCCGCCATACTCTTAATCATATCTTTCTGGATAATGTTGGGGCCGGATACACCAATCACCACATCGGCGCCCACCATGGCATCCTCCAGTGTGCGCGCGCCGATATCATTGGCAAACTCTTCTTTATAGATATTCACGTCACCCCGGCCCTGATGGATCACACCCTTGCGATCGAGCATGAGGATATTTTCCTTGTTCGCGCCCAGACGTACCAATAGACGCATGGAGGCGATGGCCGCGGCCCCGGCGCCGACGCAGGTAATGCGCACCGCGGCAAGGGTTTTTCCCTGCAGTTCCAGGGCATTGAGCAGAGCGGCGGCAACGATGATGGCGGTACCATGCTGATCATCATGAAACACGGGGATATCCAGCCGTTCCGATAAGACCCGTTCGATTTCAAAACAATACGGGGCGGCGATATCCTCCAGATTGATACCACCAAAGGTGGGGGAAATGTAGGTTACCGTGTCGATGAAGGCATCGGTGGAGGGGGCATCGATCTCGATATCCGTCACATCAATCCCGGCGAAGCTTTTGAATAAGACCGCCTTGCCTTCCATGACCGGTTTACCGGCCAGGGGACCGACATTACCCAGACCGAGTACGGCGCTGCCATCGGTAATGACCGCAACGCGGTTGCCCTTGGTGGTGTAACGATATGCGGCCTGCGGGTCTTTGGCGATTTCGAGCACCGGGGCCGCCACCCCAGGCGTGTAGGCCAGACTCAATTCCTCTTGAGTTTCACACGGTTTGGTGATTTGTGTGGCGATCTTGCCCGGTGTGGGCTTGGCGTGGTAGTCAAGCGCCTCTTGGTTCTCGACACTGATGTCTTGTTCAGCTTGCTGTGACATATGATCCTATTGAGCGCCTATAGTTTAATGTTGAATAAAAAACCCAAGTATAGTACAGATTATTACATGATTTGTAGTGCGGCGGGGTGGCGAATGCGCAGTCGTAACTCATTATTTTGGTAATTTAGCCAACCTCGTGCAATGATCTGTTTACCCTTTAGCGTTTTAAAATCCACATTCTTGAAATGTATTGTGTCCTGGTGTTTTATGCGGATGGCGAATCGGCCCGGCAGGTTGAGCCAGATGGAACTCTTGCTAAAACCCACCCGTTGCACCCGGCCTTGGACAAGATGGAAGCCTCGCAGTCCCTTGTGCAGCTTGTTTGAGTCTTTTGCCTGGAACCAGGGGTGCGACCACAGCCCTCTGCCCCGGCTGCGGGCCTTGAGCTCTGCATCGCTATAGCAGCTCCATTGCCACAGGTTCGGTGGTACCACCAGGGCCATAGCCATACCCTGGCGAAGCAATTGTTGGCTGACATTTCGACCATCGGATAAAAAGAGGTGGGCCAGCAAACGGCCATGGCGATCCCTTTTTTCCTTACCCCAGCGGAGTTTGACACGTGGCTGGGGTTTAATGAGTCGTTTCAGGGCGTCCCGTGCTTGTACTGCAAAGGGTTCAGCGGGGGTGGTGTCCCGGGCCAGTTCAGGGGTATTGATGCCAATGATGCGCAATCTACGCCCGTCGCTCAGGCGGACGGTATCGCCGTCATGCACCGCGGTAATGGTCACGGTTTCATCATAGCGGCCTGTTGTACATAATTGCTCCCCGGCGTGGGCGAGTGGCCAGGCAATGCAGGAAATAATCAGGGCAAGAAAAAAGGCGCCTGTTCGAGGCGCCTTCCTTCGGTTTCTAAAAACGAGCATTTATGGCTTATTTCATACCATATTTCTGACGGAACTTGTCTACGCGTCCCGCGGTATCGACGATCTTTTGCTTACCGGTGAAAAAGGGGTGGCAGGCAGAACAGACCTCGATGTTCAAATCGTGGTTCACCGTGGAACGGGTGGTGAAACTGTTGCCGCAACTACAGCTTACATTGATTTCACTATAGTTTGGGTGAATATCTGCTTTCATGGTGTTTTAACCTCAATCTTTGCTAGGTATGCCGCCACCCGAGCTTCGTCAGGCACCGCACGCGAGCCGGTGATCTTACGGAAATTTGGCCTGCACGGCAAGCCGTTATTTTGAGCTGTCAATCCGCTGTGGCGGTCCGGAAGGGGAGTATGGTGGCTGTGTCCACCGGTGCCAGATCACATTTCGCTTCCGGATTCATGGAGGTGCTGAGTTGCAGATAGGAACGGTTCAGCTTATGGAATGAGTCCCACATCATCTCAGAAATGGCAATACAGGCCGACATGGGTGTTCTTTTTAATTCTCTCGTGCGGTCAATCCGCCACTGCAGACAGCGTAAATGCTGTTGCATATCGTCCGGGGAGCTATTAATTATTGCCTCGATCGTGTTGACTCGCTGTGCCTCGAAACGCTCGGGATCGTCTTTTGCCAGATTCACCCAGGTTTCAAAATCAAAATCGTAAGATTCTCTATTCTTCAGCATTTTTCCGTCCCTCCCAGTTACTACACCGAGTTCATTTTATAGTGGTGTGACTGTTTCAGAGGAATGCTTCTGTGCACACGACCCTGAGCAGGGACACCACGTGTGTTTAGCCTTATCCTCGTGCTTTTGTAAGGCCTTGTCAAAGGATATTTGGCGCCAGAATATAAAGAAAAATCTTAGAAATATGCTCTAACTTACTGAATATTATAAAATACTTATGTTTTTTGAGAAAGCCAATCAGTAGCTTGTTTTGCAGGCTGGTTCACAACAATCAGACGGGTTTGGCCGGGCCGATGCGTACACTGGCCCGATATGTCTAGCGTTTCATGGAATCGAAGAATTGGGCGTTGGTTTTTGTGGTACGTAGCTTATCGTTCAGGAATTCCATGGCCGCAAGCTCATCCATGTCATGCACGACCTTGCGGATGATCCACATCTTCTGCAATTCATCCGGTGCGGTGAGCAGCTCTTCACGGCGGGTGCCGGAACGGTTGATATTGATGGCAGGATAGACGCGTTTTTCCGCAATACGGCGATCCAGGTGGATTTCCATGTTGCCGGTGCCCTTGAACTCTTCATAAATCACATCGTCCATGCGTGAACCAGTGTCGATGAGGGCCGTGGCGATAATCGTGAGTGAGCCACCCTCTTCGATGTTTCGGGCGGCACCAAAGAAACGTTTCGGCCGATGCAGGGCATTGGCGTCCACACCACCGGTCAAGACCTTACCGGATGATGGGATGACGGTGTTATAGGCACGGGCCAGTCGGGTAATGGAGTCGAGCAGTATGATCACATCTTTTTTGTGTTCCACCAGGCGCTTGGCCTTTTCGATGACCATTTCCGCCACCTGGACGTGGCGGCTGGCCGGTTCATCAAAGGTACTGGAGACCACCTCACCACGTACGGAGCGGGTCATTTCCGTTACCTCTTCCGGACGTTCGTCGATCAGCAGTACGATGAGGTAACACTCGGGATGCTTGGCGGCAATGGATTGGGCAATATTCTGCAACATCATGGTCTTGCCCGCCTTGGGTGGAGACACCACCAGGCCGCGTTGGCCTTTACCTATCGGGGAGGCAAGGTCGATGACACGGGCGGTCATATCTTCGGTACTGCCGTTACCGATTTCCAGGTTCATGCGTTCATTGGGGTGTAGGGGCGTCAGGTTTTCAAACAGGACCTTATTCTTTGCATTTTCCGGCGGTTCAAAGTTGATCTGGTCGACCTTGAGCATGGCAAAGTAGCGTTCACCGTCTTTGGGCGGGCGAATCTTGCCGGAGACGGTGTCGCCGGTGCGCAGGCTGAAGCGGCGAATCTGACTCGGCGACACGTAGATATCATCCGGGCCGGCCAGGTATGAACTGTTTGCCGAACGTAAAAAACCGAAACCGTCCTGCAGGATTTCGAGCACGCCATCGCCATGAATATCTTCACCACTTTTGGCGTGGGCCTTGAGAATGGCAAAAATGATGTCTTGTTTGCGTGAGCGGGAGAGTCCTTCGACACCAACGGTATTGGCCAGATCGAGGAGTTCAGGGACGGGTTTTTGTTTCAGTTCTGTCAGATTCATACGATTACTTCTTTGTTTATATTTGAACTATGAGGTGTTACGGAACATACGGCAGAAAACCGCACGTACATGAAAAAGTTCTACGCTTACTCTACTATTTTCCGTACTAAATTTGGTCTGGGAAATCGCCTAGCGGCGGGAAATCGGGTGATCCGTTCTTAACTTAATTCTATCTAAGAATAAACTTAACACCAAAAGTGCAAATGGTCCAGCCCCAATTTGCATTTGGGACTGGATTGTTGATGGTGCTTATAAGTTGCTATCTATAAAAGCGGTCAGTTGTGATTTTGACACCGCGCCCACTTTTGTGGCCTCGACGTTTCCACCTTTAAACAGCATCAGCGTGGGAATACCACGGATACCAAACTTAGGTGGGGTGACCGGGTTTTCATCGATATTGAGTTTGGCCACCTTGAGTTTACCGTCATATTCACTGGCGATTTCATCCAGAATAGGGGCGATCATCTTACAAGGTCCGCACCAGTCTGCCCAATAGTCAACCAGTACCGGGACATCGGCATTAATGATTTCATCATCGAAGGTATCATCGGTGACATAGGTGATTTTGTCGCTCAAGTCTGTTTCTCCCGTTTCTTCGTTCCTTAAGTAAGCATTTGAGCCCAACTCGGCGCGTATTTCAAGTCCAAACTTTGATTGAATCTGTTATGCTTTCACCCCATGACCGATAAGCACCTGACGGATGTAAGTTTTAAAAGCCTCGATCTTGACCTTGCCTTGCTGCAAGGCATTGAAGAATCAGGATTTTCTTACTGTACGCCAATTCAAGCCGAAACACTACCTATTGCCCTGGCCGAAAAGGATGTGGCTGGCCAGGCCCAAACCGGGACCGGTAAAACGGCGGCCTTTCTCATCGCGGTGTACCAATACCTGCTCAAACACCCGGCCACACCAGCGGGGGGTCGGCAGCAACCACGGACGCTTATCCTGGCGCCGACACGTGAACTGGCCATCCAGATCCATAAGGATGCGGTGAATATCGGCCGTCATATTCCGTTAAAACTGGGACTGGCCTATGGTGGCACCGGTTATGATTCACAGCGCAAAGAAATAGAAGAGGGCATCGATATTCTCATCGGCACACCCGGCCGGATTATCGATTACTTCAAACAGCATGTTTTCAACCTGAAGAGCATCCAGTCGATGGTACTGGATGAAGCCGATCGCATGTTTGATCTGGGTTTTATCAAGGATATCCGTTATCTGCTCAGGCGCATGCCACCACCGGAGCAGCGGCTGAGCATGCTGTTTTCCGCCACCCTGTCCTACCGCGTGCAGGAGCTGGCTTACGAGCACATGAACAATCCGCAGAAGGTGGAGATTGAACCGGAACAGGTGACGGCGGAACAGGTCATCGAATCGGTCTATTACCCGGCCAAGGAAGAGAAGATCCCCCTCTTGCTTGGGGTACTGAAGAATATTCCCGATGCCCGTGCGGTGATCTTTGTGAATACCAAGCGGGTGGGCGAGAAAGTGGACGCTTACCTACAGGGTAATGGTTATAAAGTCGCCCTGCTCTCCGGTGATGTGCCACAGACGAAACGGACGCGTTTATTAAAGGAATTTACCGAGGGTGATCTCTCGATTATGGTGGCCACCGATGTGGCCGCACGGGGCCTGCATATTCCAGCGGTCTCTCACGTGATCAACTTCGATATCCCCCAGGGTGCGGAAGACTATGTGCATCGTATCGGTCGTACTGCACGGGCCGGGGCCAAGGGCGAGGCGATCAGTTTTGCCTGTGATGAATATGTCTTCACTGTGCCCGAGATTGAAGAGTACATCGGCCACAAGATCCCGATGCAGAGTATTACCCCGGAGCTTCTGGTTAAGCCACTACCGCCCGTCAAGATCGAACGCAAACCCAGACCGCACCACGATAAGAAGACATCGGCTAATCAGGGCAAGGGTGGCCAGCAACACAAACGCCGTTCGGGCAAACATCATTCAAAAAAATCACATCCTTCAAGCAATCCATCATCCTGAGTATCAAGTCGATCATTTTCTATGGGCTATCGCGGTAAACTCGAAAAGATGCAGACGACCCTGGGGTCATCGGTACTTTATCAACTTCCCGTGGGGGATGAGCTTGTCGGCTTGAATGAAGTGATCGGCAACAAGATATTGTTACGCTATGTTGGCGAGATCAATTGTATTCACTGTGGCCGTAAGACCAACAAGAGCTTTAACCAGGGCTATTGTTATCCCTGTTTTAAATCCCTCGCCCAGTGTGACATGTGTATCATGAAACCCGAGACCTGCCACTATTACCAGGGCACCTGTCGTGAACCCGAATGGGCTGAGCAACATTGTCTGCAGCACCACTTTGTCTATCTGGCCAACTCATCCGGCCTCAAGGTGGGTATTACCCGCGGCTCACAAATCCCGACCCGTTGGATGGATCAAGGGGCCAGCAGTGCCATACCCATTTTTAAAACAAAAGACCGGCTGGTCTCCGGACGGCTTGAAGTGATCCTGAAACAGCATGTGGCCGATCGTACCGACTGGCGTAAGATGTTAAAAGGCGAGCCCGAGGCCATCGATTTAATCCAACGACGCGATGCACTGTTGGACGAAGCCAAAGCGGAATTACAAAAACTGGAAAAAGAACTTGGCAGTGACGCCTTTGAATATATAACGCACGAAGCTCAGGTCGAGATCCACTATCCGGTGCAAGACTATCCGGAAAAGGTGAAGGCGCATAATTTCGATAAAACAGCCGAGGTTAGTGGTGTGCTCAATGGCATCAAGGGGCAGTATTTGATCCTGGATAGCGGGGTATTGAATGTGCGCAAGTTTGGCGGCTATCTGGTCGAGGTTTCCTTTCCTTAACATAGGACATTCTATGTTTCTTATGGCTTTTTACCGTCAGGCCCATGCCCACAAAAGGAACCTCTGCTTAAGTTCATCAAGTGGATGATGACAAGGCGGAAAGAAACGAAAAAGCGCAGTTT
>Ga0316193_10002384_pt1 | contig 13233 bp, 10 predicted proteins | sample MerIslsedime2_MG_FD_207735 | JGI IMG/M metagenome (GOLD analysis project Ga0316193, IMG submission 207735) | Coastal sediment microbial communities from Maine, United States - Merrow Island sediment 2 | ecosystem: Environmental > Aquatic > Marine > Coastal > Sediment | place: USA: Maine...
AGATAGGCAACCAGTGCTGATATCAGCGCCCCGACCGCCAATATGCCCCAGGCGATTGCTTCGCTACCGAGGAGCATCGACGTTCCCTTGTAAAGGGTCGCCAGGAGAATTACCGGTACGGATAACAGGAATGAGAATCGGGCAGCATCCTGCCGCGTGAGCCCCATCGCCATTGCTGCTGAAATGGTGACACCGGAACGCGATGTACCCGGCACGAGTGCCAGCGCTTGTGCACATCCGATCATAATGGCGTCACGAATGGTGACACTGGATATGTCTCTGTTTTGGGTACCGAACCGATCAGCCAGTGCCAGTAACAAACCGTAACCCGCGAGCGTGGTAACAACGACCAGTGGACTGCGCAGGTGCGCCTCAATCCAGTCCGCAAACAAAAGCCCTGCTATAGCGGCAGGAATAGTTGCAAGCGCAATCCCTATCGCCAGCCTGGATGAACCGGACGACATGTCGCCACCGAGCGCTGCGAAGCCGCCGCCAATCAGTTTGGTAATGTCCGATCGAAAATAAACGCAAACAGCCACTAGCGAACCAAAGTGCACCGCAATGTCGAATACAAGCCCCTGGTCGGCCCAGTCGAATACACTCGGTACCAGTACGAGGTGACCGGAACTGGAGATGGGCAGGAACTCGGTAAGCCCCTGCACGACCGCAAGCACGACAACTTGAATCCAACTCATACTCTAGTTCCTGGTTTTGAAAATATGCCTGCTATCAAAGCGTATGCGAACGGTCCGACAGGCTAAATAATTCCGGCGCGTCAATTGCGCCCTTGCTCAGACCGAGACATTTGAAATTCTCGCCCATTTCGCCGGGCATAGTCAGCAATTTTACCTGCTGTGACAACGCAATCTGCGCGTCAGTTGGCATTCTGGCGATGTCTTCCAATTCCCCCATCAAGCCGCCCTGCAACAGGAATTGCCCCTGGTTGACGTATCCGGCAATTTGCAGCCCGCTGTCATAGGCCGCGTTGGCCACCCGGGAAAAATCAACCCAGGCTGTGAGGTCCTGGATACCCGGGTAGATTAATGGGTCGCTGTGTGCGTGATGACGAAAATGGCAGCGCAACCAGCCATTGGATCGATCCGAGGCATAGTACTCCCTTTCGCTCACGCCATAGTCAAACAGGAATACGAAACCAAGCTGCAAACAATTTGCCAGGTCGGACAACCACTCGGCTACGCCGAGTGACACTTCGGACTCATAGCCGTCCGGTAATTCCTGACCAATGTTCGCCTCAATCGCCTTAACTGCAGCTGTGAGAATATCGGGAGCAGGCATCGATGCCCACGCGAAACCGTCGTCCGTTGCGATGACCGTCTGCCGGGCTACCTGGCCGTCACGTTTTACGAAACGCTCGACGGGCATTGCGTCCAGCACCTCATTCGCAACGATCGCGCCGCACACATTCTCGGGCCAGCCACTGAGCCACTCAACTTTATCGACGAAATGAGGCATCGCCGATTCAATGGCAGCGAGCTGGCGTTGCTGCAGGTCTGGCGAAACCTCCAGGATGAAATAGCGAGACGGCAGCGAATCCAACACTTCAAGTCGCCGCAACAAATCAACCGCCAGTGCGCCACTACCGGCACCAACCTCGAGAACAGATCTCAATGCTACGTCCGGTATCTGCTCGAGAACTGCACTGACCTGATTCGCCAGAATCTTGCCGAACAATGGCGAGATCTCGGGTGCCGTTATGAAGTCCCCTGTTTCACCGAATTTAATTGCACCGGCACTGTAATAACCGAGCCCTTTCGCATACAAGGCATGCTGCATAAATTCAGCGAAACCAATGCTGCCGCCGGCATCAACAATGATATGTTGGATATGCCTGCGGACTCTCTCACTGTGTGCCAGGCTTACAGCATCGGGCTGCGGTAGTCGATTCGTGTTTGTGTTCAAAATCTGCTTTGGCGTGACATTAATCCCAACAATGCCGACAATGTATTTCGCCGGACCGCCAATTGCTATGCTGCGGCGATCTTTTTTTAATAAATGAGCTGTGGACACGTATGCCGGATTCCGATTCACCATCACTGCAAAATAAATGTGCGCTGATCACCGGCGCGGCGCGGCGCATCGGAGCAACTATCGCAGCACGCCTGCATGACGCAGGAGCGACGGTGGCGATCCACTATCGCGGTTCAGACCAGGCGGCGACCGACCTTCGCGACCAGCTAAACGCCAAACGAGAAAATTCAGCCGAAATCTTTCAGGCTGACCTGAACGATGATGAACATCTCGCATCCCTTGTTCAAAACGTGACGCAATGGTCAGGTCAACTCGATGTGCTGGTAAACAATGCGTCCAGTTTCTATCCCACGCCGATGGGTACCGTCACCAACGACCAATGGGACGACCTCATTGGCAGCAACCTTAAGGCACCGCTGTTTCTTTCTCAGGCCGCCATGCCGGCACTTGTCAGCTCGCGTGGCTGCATTATCAACATCGTCGATATTCACGCGCAACGACCGCTGCGAGACCATACCGTTTATGGTGCTGCGAAAGCAGGTCTCGCTATGCTGACCCGCTCTCTGGCGAAAGACCTTGCCCCGGAGATACGCGTAAACGGGGTCGCACCGGGCGCAATCCTGTGGCCGGAAGACGAAATGAGCCAGGAAACCAGGGAAAAGATCCTGGACGCTGTGCCGCTGGGCCGCCAGGGCGCACCCGAGGATATCGCGGGTGCCGTCATTTACCTTGCGCGCGATGCGCAGTACGTAACGGGACAGATAATCGCCGTTGACGGTGGGCGATCGCTGGGTTGGTGATCGTCTCTTAATCGCGGCGGGGGACGCGATTCCTTAGAACGCCCCGGCAAATTCCCTGTGTGCAGGACCATAATTCTCCGGTTGTCGCCATTCCTCGCGTAACGATCGCGCCGAGTGGCTCTGGTCCGTTTTCAGTTGCTGAGCCAGGACCGGACATGCGCCATTGGCGAAGTATGACAACGCCGCCACCACGTTCGGATCATCGTCTGCGCCGACCGCGCTGGTCAGGTCGTCGGCGGCTGAACAATCGACAGGCAATCCATCGAAGTAACCACCCTCGTCCAGCACGTTGACGGTCTCGAATGACGTCGGCCGAAGAATTTTCTCGCAAAACTCGAGACCCACTTGTCCTACCGGCTTGCCGAACGTCGTGTCGCCAACAATCGTCACTTCAACGTGTGGCTCCATGCTGTTCGTTACCAGTTCGCTGGCGGACGCGGTTCTGCGCGAGCCGACTATGACCAGTCGCGATAAATTCAGTGAGTTGGTGAGTTGCTGAAATCGACGGATGGAGTTGAAACTCGAGTTATTGTCATTGAACAAGGTCTTCGAAAACACCAGGCCATCAGACACGCCGCCGCCCAGAAAATCTCCCAGCATCTCCGCCGTACTTACCAGCCCACCACCGTTGTATCGAAGATCCAATATCAGGTCGGTCACACCCGCTTGCCGTAATTCGCTGAAAATCGTATCGAACACAGGGTCGGCTGTACTGATGAAGGTTGCCAGTTCCATATAACCGACCGGACCCGTTGCGGTATCTATTACCCGCCATTGCGGCAATGGGTCAATAGTGACAATGCCTTTCGCCACGGTAATGCTGAATTCGGAACCATCGAGTCGCCGGATCGTGAACGGCAACGGATCCATATCAAACATGGCGTTGACACCTTCGTTGGCATCGATGTCTGCGATTGTTCGGCCGTTGAGCGCGATGATCCGATCACCGCGCGAAAACCCGGACTGCGCGGCCGGGCTGGATGAAAACACCCGCGTAAATCGCACATCGTCGGCTGCTTCATAACGCCAGCTGAAACCAAAACCTTCGAACTTCCCTTCGCCGAAGAAAGCAGAATCAGCGGCTGCTGAATTAATGAAGCTAAACCGATCGATCGGTTCGTTCGTCGTCGGGTTGGTTGGCGAAAATGTCTTCAGGTACTCCAGCACCGCTTCCGGCGTAGCGTGCGCGCCGAGATCAATGGATGCCGGCAAGCCGGTATTCCATAGATAAATATCCTGCATGGCATCAAAAACGAATTGCTTCTGGCCGTTATTGGAACAGGCGGCATCTCCCGCGGAACCCGAGCAGCCAGCAAGGGCCGCTACCAGCAGAAGAGTCGCAATCCATCGTATTTGGGACGTCATTTCAATCGGGTCGTGTTTGTTGACATGCCCACATTTTATTACAGGGCCAGTGCCACTTTTGTGAGCCGATGGGCGCTTTTATCAAATTCTGCAAGATGATCCGATATTTTGCGCCCGGTCTGCGGGTGTACATAATCTGCAGCAATCTCCGCGAGCGGCACCAGTACGAAACTGTATTCCAGGACATCGCTTCGCGGTACCCGCGCGGGTGGACTCTGGTCGATCAGCCGGTCATATAGAAGCAAATCGATGTCGAGTGGTCGAGCAACGAATTTCGCGCAGCCGCGCTCACGGCCCGACAGGTCGTGAATTTCCTCCAGCACCTCAACAACCTCCACCGGCTGCAAGTCTGTCTCGATCTGCGCCACCAGGTTCAGGAAATCATCACCGTCGAAACCAAGCGCTTTGTTTCGATAAACACTGGACAACACAATATCGCCAAATCGGGTTCGCAGATTATTCGCGGCCATTTTCAGGTTTTGCTCGGGCCGCATATTGCTGCCCAGTCCCAGGTAGACGATAGCCATTTGGCGAGTGCTCAGTCCTTGCTACGGTAAATCTTGACGCCAACATCGCGGGCACCGCGAATTGCGCCCGGCTTGTTGACTTTGACTTGCACCCACGGCACATCGAACTCCGTCAACACCAGCTCGGCGATTCGTTCAGCCATCGTCTCAACGAGCCGGAACGCTGAATCTCCTACAAACGACTGGACGCGTTTCGAGACACCCTTGTAGTTCAGTGTGTGCTCAATGTCGTCATGCGCCGCTGCTTCGCGAACATCCGCGCCCATTTCAAGATCGATGCTCACGGTCTGGCGAATTTTTCGCTCCCAGTCCCAGATGCCGACGACCGTGTCGATCCGCAGGTCGTGGAGGAATATCGTATCTGCTTTGTTCGGGTCGGTCATTGTTCGTCCTTTGCGCTACAGGTGGTGAGCTCTTGCAATGGCCAGCGAGCTCTCGCTTCGATCTCATCCGGAACGTCGGCCTCGCTAATGCGCGCGGCGCCGGCAATCGCAATCATCGCACCATTGTCCGTGCAATATTCAATGCGTGGATAAAAAACGCGGCCATCGAAGCGGCTACGCAATTCTTCGCGTAGTGCCTGATTGGCACCGACACCACCCGCTATGATGAGTCGATCGGCCTTGATATGGGCGGCCGCTTTCAGAGTTCTGGCCACCAGGGTATCAACCACCGCCTTCTGGAATGACGCGGCGATGTCGGCCCGCGACGACTGGATGGTGCCGGCCTCCGTCGCCTCCTTCACCTTCAGCATCACTGCAGTTTTGAGCCCACTGAAACTGAAGTCGAACCCCGGCCGTGAAATCATCGGCCGAGGCAAATCAAAAGCGCCGGGGTCGCCCTGTTCGGCAAGCTTTGCCAGCGCCGGCCCGCCCGGATAGTCGAGACCGAGCAGTTTCGCGGTCTTGTCGAAGGCCTCGCCTGCTGCGTCGTCGAGCGTACTGCCCATGACATCGTAGCTGCCAACGGCGCCGACAGACACCAGCATCGTATGACCACCGGAAACCAGCAACGCCAGGAACGGGTATTTGGGCGCATCCTCTTCGAGCATAGGCGCGAGCAGATGGCCCTCCATATGATGGACAGGAATGACCGGGCAACCCCAGGCCAGGCCCAGCCCGTTTGCCAGTCCACTACCCACCATCAGCGCGCCAACCAGTCCCGGGCCGGCGGTGTAGGCTATAGCGTCCGGGCGGCTGACGCCGGCGTCAGCCAGCACCTGTCGAACCAACGGCAACAGACGGCGAATATGGTCCCTGGAGGCTATCTCGGGAACAACTCCGCCGTAGACTGCGTGCAGGTCGATCTGGGAATGCAGCGCATCGGCCACAAGGCCGCGCTCGGTGTCATACAAGGCAACACCGGTCTCATCGCAGCTCGTTTCAAGGCCCAGGACCATCATAGGCGGCGGATCATACCTCAAGTCCGGCGCAGGGCACCGTATGAGCGACATCGGCAGTCCGGCCGGGCCGGCAACTTTCGACTAAAATAGCTTTGCAAATTGCAGATCCAGCCCTTAAAATGTGTGGTTCAGTCCTGGACTCGCGTGCGAGCCGGGTTTCTTTGTGTCCGAACAGAAAGACAGAAATCTTATGCCGAGTGTCCGCATTAAAGAAAATGAGTATTTCGATGCAGCGTTGCGTCGATTCAAGCGTGCCTGCGAAAAAGCCGGAGTTCTTACCGAACTGCGCCGTCGCGAGTTTTACGAGAAGCCCACCCAGGAACGTAAGCGCAAGAAAGCTGCTGCGGTTAAACGTCACCTGAAACGCATCTCGCGTGAAGTGTCACGTCGTAAACGATTGTACTGATTTCCAGTATCAGGTTGTTCGGTAATTCGTCCGGTCAACCTCAAGAACGAACGCCAAAACCGACCCCGTCCAGGGGTCGCTTTTTTTAACCCCGGCCCGGCCGTGAAGGCGACAGCCCGGAATTCGAATGAGCAGATCAACCATGACGCTTAAAGCCCAGATTACCGACGACATGAAGTCCGCAATGAAGGCCGGAGACAAAGATCGGCTCAAAGTCATTCGCCTGATCCTGGCGGCTATAAAGCAGGTGGAAGTGGATACCCGGACGGAAATGGACGACCCGGCGGTGCTGGCAGTGCTCAACAAAATGGTCAAGCAACGACGTGACTCTGTCAGCCAGTTTCAGGCTGGCAACCGTAACGATCTTGCTGACATCGAGCTTGCCGAGATTGTTGTGCTTGAGGACTATTTGCCGGAGCAATTATCCGACGGAGAGCTCGACCAGTTGGTCGACAAAGCTATCGCGGATACCGGTGCCGAATCCATTCGCGACATGGGCAAGGTCATGGGGCAGATCAAGAAACAAGCGGAAGGTCGAGCCGATATGGCGGCGGTCGGCGCCAAGGTAAAAAGCCGGTTGGCCTGAGTAGCCTTCGAGGGCCAATTGGGGTCCAGACAGAACAACGTCAGAAATAGGTGGCACTCGCGGTGTCATTCGCTATGCTTGGTACAGGCTCCCGCGCCGGGACTAACAATAAAAATACGACCAGGGGCCAACCCTGGAGATTCAGGAGTTTCGTTTACGTCTGTATGCGCTACGATTTCGATCTCAAACTGCCGCCTGGGGCATCACGATGGGCGGCCTGATACCCCAGCATTTCGTCGATGACCTGATATCGCGAGCCGATATCGTCGAAGTTCTCGGCCGCCGAATTCAGTTGAAAAAAGCTGGCCGGGAATTCAAAGCCTGCTGCCCGTTTCACGATGAAAAAACGCCCTCGTTTACCGTCAGTCCGTCGAAAGGTTTTTATCATTGCTTCGGCTGCGGAGCGCACGGCACAGCGCTGGGCTTCTTGATGGATCACGATCATATGACGTTCGTCGAAGCGGTCGAGAGCCTGGCTGGAAGCATGGGAATCGAGGTGCCACGCGAGGAAGGCCAGCGCCCTGCTCGCCGATACGATGAGCTATTCACCCTGATGGGTGAGATCGAACGCTATTACCAGCAGGAACTTCGCGACCACCAACCCGCCGTAGACTACCTCAAGAAAAGAGGCATCGATGGTGCCACGGCAAAACGCTTTGGCATCGGTTATGCGCCAGCTGGATGGGATGGCGTCCTTAAGAAATTCGGCACCTCCAAGGAAGCAGAGGATCGTCTGCTGGCTGTTGGCCAGATCATTCGTAAGGACTCCGGCAAACACTACGATCGATTTCGCGACCGCATCATGTTTCCAATTCGGGATTCCCGTGGTCGCTGCATTGGTTTTGGCGGTCGGGTGATGGGCGACGAACAGCCAAAATACCTGAACACCAGCGACACGGTACTGTTTCACAAACGGCAGGAATTGTACGGTCTGTATGAGGCGCGACAGGCACTGCGAAACATCGAGCGAATGGTGGTCGTGGAAGGCTATATGGACGTCGTTGGTCTGGCGCGGCACGGCATCGAATATGCCGTTGCAACATTGGGCACGGCCACGACAGACGAGCACCTGAATCGGCTGTTGCGAATTTCCGATGAAGTCGTATTTTGTTTTGATGGAGATCGCGCGGGACGGGACGCCGCCTGGAAAGCGCTCGAGATCTCCCTGCCCCATTTGCGCGAAGGGAGGCAGTTGCGCTTTGTATTTCTGCCGGACGGCCAGGATCCGGATTCATTTGTACAAGCCAGTGGCGCCAGCGCTTTCGAAGATGCGCTGGTCGGCGGTCTGGCCCTGTCCAATTTCCTGATCGACGAATTGAGCGCCAGGGTTGATCTGAAGTCGGTCGATGGTCGTGCGCGCCTGGCAGAGCTTGCGCGGCCGTTGCTTGCCAACATTCCGCCGGGCGTTTACAAGGAATTGCTCATGGGAGAACTGGCTGAATCCGTCGGCCTGTCGGCGGGAAAACTGGACGCCATACTCTCGGACGGCCAGTCAAAATCTGATCACAAATCCAGGCGAAGTCCATCCGGTTCAAGGTCCGCTTCACATCGACCGCAGCCAAACCGGCCATCAGTCGTGCGACGTGGCCTGACCTTGTTGTTGCACGACCCGAAAGCCGCCGCGAATCTCAATGTCGAGGACCTGGCCGGCGTGGAGAGGCCCGGCATTGATCTGCTGCGTGACATTATTGAAACCATTCAGGCGGAACCCACACTGACTACTGCGGGTCTACTGGAACGGTGGCGAAATCATGACGAAGGGCGTCACCTGGGCAAGCTGGCTGCTGTGGAGCTGCCAGATGACGAAGAATTCAACCCTGCCTCGGAGCTCGCCGACTGCCTGCGTCAGCTGGCGGCCGCCGGTGCCCGCGACAGAATTGATTTTCTTATTGAAAAAGAAAGGCTTAGCTCATTGTCGGATAGCGAAAAGGACGAACTCAGGTCGCTCGGTCGCCGAGCGGCTACGGGTGGATAAATATGGATTAGACTCTCTGGAGGGAGTATAATTGGTCGTTTGCATTTTTTACTTAGAGGTCGAATCGTCTTGAGCGAGAAACCAGTTACCAGTGCGCCGGTCACAAGCGGCAACAAACAAGCGCAACAGCTTAAAGAACTCATTGCCCGCGGCAAGGAGCAAGGCTACCTGACGTACGCCGAGGTGAATGACCACCTGCCGAGTGGCATCGTCGATCCGGAACAGATTGAAGATATCGTCAACATGATTAATGACATGGGCATCGCCGTGCACGAGAAAGCACCGGATGCCGAGTCGTTGATCCTGAACGAAAACACCGGTTCAAATGACGATGAAGATGCCGCCGAAGAGGCAGAAGCTGCATTGGCAAGTGTCGATGCTGAATTTGGCAGAACAACTGACCCTGTCCGCATGTACATGCGTGAAATGGGCACGGTTGAACTGCTTACCCGCCAGGGTGAAATTGAAATCGCCAAGCGCATCGAAGACGGTCTGAGCCAGGTCAAATATCACATGGCGCATTTTCCGCCGACCATCGAACAGCTGCTGGAAGTCGCGGACCGGGTCGGTGCTGGCGAAACACGCATGCAGGACTTTATCGTTGGCTTCATCGATCCGAACGCGCCGGATGAAATCAAGTCGCCGGTTAACAAAGCGGATGCCTCCAGTAAAAGCAAAGACGAAGAAGAGGAAGAAGAAGTCGATACCGGGCCGGATCCTCTCGAAGTGGCCGCTCGCTCAAAAGTCATCAAACGTATCTATAAGCGCTCGCTGATTGCGCTTGAAAATAACGGCGCGAATGACAAAAAGACCATTAAGGTTCAGGCCGAACTCGCAGATCAGTTGATGGAGCTCAAACTCGCTCCTAAACTTTTCGACAAGCTGGTGCGCAGTCTCCGGGATTCTGTCTCGGTCATTCGCATGCAGGAGCGTCAGGTCATGCAGATCTGTATTCGCGACGCTGGCATGCCGCGTAAAGATTTCCTGGCCAGCTTTCCCAAGAGTGAGACTGATCTGACCTGGATCGAGAAACACATTCGAGCCAAGCGCAAGCACTCATCGACACTCGCCAAGCTAAAAGACGAAATCCTCAGGGCACAGCGCAAACTGCTGGCGGTGGAAACGCTAACGAATCTCAAGATTGCTGAAATCAAAGAAATCAATCGTCAAATGTCGATTGGCGAAGCTCGCGCACGGCGTGCCAAGAAAGAAATGGTCGAGGCAAACCTGCGACTTGTTATTTCAATCGCCAAAAAGTACACCAATCGTGGACTGCAATTCCTGGACTTGATTCAGGAGGGGAATATTGGCCTGATGAAAGCAGTCGACAAATTTGAATACCGTCGCGGTTACAAGTTTTCGACTTACGCCACCTGGTGGATCCGACAGGCAATTACGCGTTCCATCGCCGATCAGGCGCGCACCATTCGTATTCCTGTTCACATGATCGAAACGATCAACAAACTGAATCGCATCTCGCGACAGATGCTGCAGGAAATGGGCCGTGAACCACTACCGGACGAGCTGGCCGAACGTATGGAAATGCCGGAAGACAAGGTACGAAAGGTTCTGAAGATCGCGAAAGAACCAATTTCCATGGAAACGCCTATCGGTGATGACGAAGATTCGCACCTCGGCGATTTCATCGAAGACCAGGTCGTACATTCGCCCGTCGAATCCGCTACCTCCGAAGGACTGAAAGAAACCACTCACTCCGTCCTCGCTGGCCTGACGCCGCGAGAAGCGAAGGTTCTGCGCATGCGCTTCGGCATTGACATGAATACGGATCACACGCTGGAAGAAGTCGGCAAGCAGTTCGACGTAACCCGTGAACGCATTCGTCAGATCGAAGCCAAGGCGTTACGCAAGTTACGCCACCCGACGCGCTCCGATCAGCTCAGGAGCTTTCTGCTCGAAGATTGAAATTTGTGGGCCTTGCTGGTGGGCGCTTTGCGTTTTGCGCAAAGGGCCTACGGCTAAGCCGAGCGGTAATATTAGATAAGCTCCAAAGCTTTACGCCGCTGGGTATGAAAGTCCTGCTTCTCAATGAAAGCCAGGAACTCTTCAGACGGTAACGCCTCGCTGTAGAAAAACCCCTGAACAGAATTGCAGCCATTGGCTTTCAGGAATTCGATTTGCTCCTGGGTTTCGACACCCTCGGCGATGGCTGGCTTGCCCATCTCGTGGGCCATTTTGATGATGGTCCGACATATCATTTCGGAATTGTCACCGGTGCCAATCAGGTCAATGAAGGACTTGTCGATCTTGATCAGGTCGAATGGCAGTTGCTGAAGGTAGCTCAGGGACGAATAGCCGGTGCCAAAATCGTCGATGGCGATCTGGACGCCTTTTTCCCGCAATGCATTCAGGACCTGAATAGCGATATCCCGATTTTGTGCTACAGCGGTTTCGGTAATCTCCAACTGGATGAATCCGGGGTGAATTCCGTGCTTTTGCAGCGGTGAAAGCACGTCGTCAATAAACTGGGTGTCGCGCAACTGAAGTCCGGACACGTTAATCGAGACAGCGCCCGGGTGAAGTCGAGCGTCGAGTATCGATTTGAGATTTTCACAGGTTTGCTCGAGCACCCATCGACCAATCTCGTTAATCAGGCCGGAGTCTTCCGCCAACGGAACGAACTCGGCTGGCGCTACGAAACCTTTGGTTTCATGTGGCCACCGAAGCAGCGCTTCCGCGCCACATATTACGCCGGATGAAAGGTCGAATTGCGGCTGGTAGTAGACTTCGAGCGTGCCCTTGTGAAAGGAATCACGCAAATCTCTTTCCAGCTCGATCTTTCGACGGCTTTCTGCATTCAGTTTCTCACTGCAGAACTCGAATCGGGATCGACCGGCGTCTTTTGCCCGGTACATGGCGGCATCCGCATTCTTCAATAGTGTTTCTACACTATCGCCGTCGTCCGGAAAAATGGCGATGCCCATGCTCGCGCTGACGAAATGTTCATCGTCGCGCACCGTGAATGCTTCGGACAATCTCGTCAACAATCTGCCCGCAAGGTTTTGCACGGTCGAGTCATCGTGCACCGTTGGTAGAATGACGACAAACTCGTCACCACCCAGTCGCGCTACCGTATCGGTGTCTCTGACCTCGGAAATAATTCGTTCGGCAGCCTGGGTAAGTACGTTGTCACCGGTCGAGTGACCGAAAACGTCGTTGATTTCCTTGAAGCGATCCAGATCAAGGAAAAGTAATGCGCCACTACGTTCGTCGCGACGAGCCTGAACAATATGTTGATGCAGGCGGTCTTTGAGGAGTTGCCTGTTTGGCAGACCGGTCAGGTCGTCGAAATGCGCCTGTCGGTACAATGCCTCTTCTCTTTCAGCGCTGGCGAGGGCGACGGCCAGGCGACCCGCCAGGTCCACGCACCGCTGCATAGCGACCTGCTTCAACTCAAAATCCTTGGCGGCCCCGAGTAGCAGTATTCCTTTCAGGATATCGTCCAGAACAACAGGTATCACCATTACGTGTTTTTGACCATAGGCTTGAAAGCGAGCTTTGTATGGCGCAACTGTGGCGTCTACCATGCCGATCTCAACCTGCCGTGGCTGGCACCACTCATGTCCGGCACCTTGCGGAAGTTCAATTCGTTCGTGCGAAAATTCTTCGTCATGCCACGTAATCATTTTCGCCCATGCGGGCGAGTCGGCGTCACGGGCAATAACGCCGGCTGCATCGCATTGAACAAGGTTAACGAGACTGCTGATGACTTTTTCGCCAACTTCCTCAATTTCAGCACCGGCAAGAATGAGTCGATCAATATCGGACATCGCCTTTAGCGTGTCGATCTGCATATCAAGCTGGCCGGCCATGTGATTGAACGTTTCACCGAGGGTCTGAAACTCATCGCCGGATCGTAATCGAATTCTCGACTTTAGCTCACCGCCAGCAAATTGCCGGGCCAGAATTTTGAGCCGGTTAAGAGGGACCAGGCTCTTGCCGATCAGGTGAAGACTGAATATGCCAACAAGAATCATGACCAATGCGAGAGCAGGCGGGAATATTCGTCGAAAGTCTGCGCTTGACCGCAGTGCATAGGATTCAGGTTGCCCTGCGATGACGTTAATGGGTGGGGCTGAAAACATGCCGTCCAGGAAAAGCTGCCACGAAGCGATAAAATAGGACTCACCTTGTGTCGGGTACGTGGTGATTTCGTCCTTTCCTG
>Ga0316193_10002386_pt1 | contig 13228 bp, 8 predicted proteins | sample MerIslsedime2_MG_FD_207735 | JGI IMG/M metagenome (GOLD analysis project Ga0316193, IMG submission 207735) | Coastal sediment microbial communities from Maine, United States - Merrow Island sediment 2 | ecosystem: Environmental > Aquatic > Marine > Coastal > Sediment | place: USA: Maine...
ACGGGACTTTCTCGAGCGGCTCGACCGGGCGTTGGCGCCGCTGGCCGCCGCTGGCGTTGTCGTGGCCCTGAGTTCAGACCATACGACCGACAGCAACACGGGCGCCCATACGGCAGACCCGGTACCCTCGCTCATTTTCGACCCCCTACGGCCCCCGGCAAGCGAAGCGCCCGCGATCAACTTCGGGGAGACGGCCTGCCGGGAGGGCACCCTGCCGCGACTCCGCAGCTTCGAATTCCTGGACCGGATCCTCGCGGCGATGGGCTGCTGAGCGATTTATTTCGAAGCCATGTACTCGGCGTAGGCGCTGACGTACTTGGTGGCGTCATCCGGTGAGATCACTACCGCGGTTCCGCTGGCTTTTGCGCCCACGACCTGTGCGGCGTGCAGGCAGGCGCCGGTGGTCGGGCCGACCATGATGCCTTCGGTGCGCGCCAGTCGGATGCCGGCTTCGAAGGCCTCGCCGTCCTCGACCGCGATGATGTCGTCGATCAGCGAATAGTCGAGAATTTTCGGTCGATGCTCCGGCGGCAGGTTGGAGATTTTCTTGATTCCGGACAGCTTGTGCTGGCGTGAGGCCGGCTCCACGCCAATGATCTTGACGTCGGGCTTGCGTTCCTTGAGGTACTTGGCCACGCCGGCGATGGTTCCGCAGGTACCGAAGGCGGCGAAGAAGTAGTCGATCCTGCCCTCAGTCTGGTTCCAGATTTCCGGCCCGGTGGTGCGGTAATGGGCTTCGACGTTGAGCACGTTCTCGTATTGGTTGGGGCTCACGTAGCGGCCGTTGAAAGCTACGCTTTCCACCAGGCTCTTAACGACGCCGCGCGCTCCTTCGGTGGGGAACAGCGGGCACAGCTCGTCCTCGACCTCCAGCAACTCGGCGCCGAGAAAGCGCAGCAGGGCCTTCTTCTCCTCCGGCGTGCCATCCGGCAGCGCCAGCTCGATCCGGGTGCCCTGCGCGTTGGCCAGCGCTGCCAGCGCGATGCCCGTGTTGCCCGCGGTGGGTTCGGTCAGCACCTGGTCGTCGCGCAGCGGCGTGCCGCGCAGCAGGTACAGCGCGGTGCGGTCCTTGATCGAGCCGAAGGGGTTGTTGCGTTCGAGCTTGACGTAGATGTCGAAGTCCGGGGCCGGTCGCGAGCGGGGACTCAGGCGTACCATCGGCGTCGGGTTTTCCGGGTCGGCGATCAGGTCGGCGATGTTCTCGTAAACCCGCCGTTTCGGACCGTCTTCGGGCCGGGGCAGTTGCTCGATGGTCTGCAGGTTGTCCTGTGTGGTCATGTTGCGGCTCTCCAGTTTCTGACAGGACCGGGGCGCACGCAAAAATCTTCCGCCCCGGCTTGCCGTTGCGGTTTTTGCTCTGTTCCGGGATTTCTGGGTATCAGTTCAGGCAGGCACCGCAAGGCAGGCTCTTGCGCATACAAGCGCAACAGCAACAGCACACCATGCGGCAGATAATGTCCTTCATGAACACGAGGTTAGCCCGATTGATTCATGCCTGTCAATGAATCAATCGGGGCCGGCGTTTTGACGCAGGTCACGTGCCCAGACAAATAGGCCTCCCGGGCGCAGACAAGCGCATCCCGAAACGCTATTCTCATTCCTCGCCAGGCGGGTCACCACCATGCTCAAGACAGCCATTCAGACCAATACCATTCTCGAGGGCGTTCGCTACGAAATCCGGGGGGAGCTGGCGCACCGCGCGATGGAGCTCGAGCGGCAGGGCTACGAGATCATTTCGCTCAACATCGGCAATCCCGGCCTGTTCGGCTACCGCACGCCGGAAACGATGCGCCTGGCGATGATCGAGAACCTCGGGCAGAGCGAGGCCTATTGTCACCAGAAGGGTATTTTCCCGGCGCGCGAGGCGGTCGTGATGCAGCACCAGGACCGCGGCGTCATGGAGATCTCGGCGGATGACGTCTTCATGGGCAACGGCGTCAGCGAGTGCATCGATTTCGCGCTGCGTGCGCTGCTCAACAGCGGTGACGAAGTGCTGTTGCCGAGTCCCGATTATCCGCTTTGGAGCGCCTCCGTGGCGCTCAATCATGGCACGGCCGTGTATTACAACTGCCGCCCGGAGAACGGTTTTCAGCCGGACCCGGACGAGGTCCGCAGCCTGGTGACGCCCCGTACACGAGCCGTCGTGCTGATCAATCCGAACAACCCGACCGGAGCGGTCTACGGCCGGGAAGCTCTGGCGGCCATCGCCCGCATCGCCGACGAACATCAACTCATCGTGTTTGCCGACGAGATTTACGACCAGATGTTATACGACGGCGCGCAACACGTGCCGATGGCGACGCTGGTGCACGACACGCTGTGCGCGACTTTTGGCGGCCTGTCGAAGATCTACCGTGCCTGCGGCTACCGGGTGGGCTGGGTGGCGTTCAGCGGCGACCGCGAGCACGCCGCCGAGTATCTGCATGCGGTGGAGTTGCTGGCCTCGTTGCGCCTGTGCGCCAACGTGCCGGGCCAGTGGGCCGTGCAGACCGCGCTCGGCGGTCACCAGAGTATCCTCCAGCTCACGGCCCCCGGCGGGCGCCTGTACCAATCGCGGCAAGCCATCATCGAGGGTGTCGCGGGCAGCAGGTACCTCGAGCTGCAACCGCCCACCGGGGCGATGTACGCATTTCCCAGCGTTAAGCCGGACGTCTTGCCCGATTTCCACGATCAGCGATTCGCGCTCGAATTGCTCGAGAAGAAACACGTGCTGATCGCCCCGGGCAGCAGTTTCAACGTGCCGTACCGCAACCATTTCCGGATCACGACACTGCCCGACGAGCGGCAGATGCAAATCGTGTTTCAACGCATGGAAGAAGTGCTGGACCTGCTGGCGGGCTAGCTGTCAATTCCAGCAACTTTGTTTACAGAACTGAGGGAACTGTTCACTGGAAACACTTAACACGGGCAGAGGGACCCGGCCGGTGGCGGCGGCTGCGGCTCATGGCTCAGCGGTCGCTTCGGGACTCCCCTCGCAGCCCGGCGGAATGGACGGGGTCGCTCATACAGCACATCCCTGATACTGGATGAGCTCGATTGGCCATCCGGGCCAATCGTCCCCTATTCTGCCGGTCTGCTCGGCGCTTCGAAATCGCCGAATCCGCCGCCACCGACCGGGTCTGGCAAGCCGTGCCACCACGCATACCACAGGACACGCTTATTCGGGTGGTACAAGCCGGGAAGAGTGAGCGTGCTCTATCCAGGACCGTATGCGTCAGGGATGACGCATCCGAGCCTACAGGGAAGTACTCGTGGCGTGTCCTGGATGGAGCATGGTCGCTCTCAACCGGCGCGCCGAATCGAAGGACAGAACGAATCCTGGAGAATGCGTATACAACCTTGCTGGAATTCACAGCTAGCCCGACGATCGCCCCGGTTGGGCTAGGGCAGGGTCAGGGGGTCATCCATCAGTTCCGTGGGGGCGAGTTCGCGCGCCCGCTCCAGGCTGGCGTACGCCAGCTCGGTATTCCCGGCGAAATACTGTGCCTGCGCCAGGGTGTAATAAAAGCGGTATTCGTTGCCCTCCAGCCGGATGGCGCGGTTCAGCAGATCGATGGCGTCGGACCAGCGCTGCTCCTCATTGGCGACTTCAGCAAGGTGATGCAGGTAGTAGGGATTGTCGCGGCGGTTTCTATCGACCTGCCGCGCGATTGCCGCAGCGGCTTGCAGGTCGCCTTCCTCAGTGTACACGGTGTGCAGGTTGTTCAGCGCCATGGTGTTCTGTGGATTCAGGTCAATGGCCGTGCGGTAGCAGAGCATGGCATCCGCAGTCTGTTCGTTGCGGCGGAATACAACGCCGAGGTTGGACCAGACGTAGGCCAGGCCGGGGCGGGCTTCCAACGCTTTGCTGAAATAGGCATGCGCCAGCGGCAGATCATTCCCGATCAGCGCGTCGGCCCCCAGGTTATTGTAGTACTGCGCCAGCGCTTCCTCGTCGTCCATCCGGCGGGTCTCTTCCAGCGGCATTTTTTTGCGGCGGCTGACGTCGATAATGTACCTGCTGCCCCATTCGGCGACCACGGCGTTTACGTGCTTGCTGACCAGCAAGGTCTCGTTCACGGCGCTCCACTCGGGGGGCACAATAACCTCCTGGAACCACGCTTTCAGCCCCGCGTCGCGCGCCATGGCGACGAACATGCTTGAAAACGTCAGGCAGTTGCCGCGGCCGGCCCGGAAAGCCTCGTCCGCGGGCAGAGTGATCATGGGGTCGTAATCGAAGTGCAGCAGATAGGGATCGAGGGCGGCGTACGCCAGCCTCCAGGCCTTGCTTGCATTGTTGCTGCTTCGCTTCGCATAGCGCTCGGTGAATTCACGCATTTCCGGTGTCAGGCGCAGCAAATCGACGTCCGGGATTTCGAACGGCGCATGGCCAGCCAATGCGGGGATAGCCGGCTGCCGCGGTGGGGCCGAGGAACAGGCCGCAAGCAACATCGCCACAAGCACGGCAGGCAGGCGCCATGCCGTGCCGCGGCGCGACAATCCGTGCCGGTTTTCGTTTGCCATCATACTGTTGGAACAGCAGCCCGATACCCAGGTTCCATGATAATCCTTCGCGTCCCGATGGGTAGGGCTTGCACCGAGGCTCATGAGGCGGGTCAACGCCCTTGCGAATGGTGCTGGCTATCCCCACCTGAATAGCCGAGACTGGCTCGGATTTGAACCCGGCACAACCTGCAGCATCCATTCGGAGCAAACACCATGAGACCCGCCGAACGACCGGCCAACCCGAATTTTTCCTCGGGACCCTGCAGCAAGCGGCCCGGCTACGATGTGAGCCGCCTGTCGCTGGAAACCCTGGGGCGCTCGCACCGCTCGGCGCCAGGCAAGCAGGTTCTGGGGCGGGTTTGCAGCGAAACGGCAGACTTGCTGGGCTTGCCGGACGGGTATCGCGTGGGCGTGGTGCCAGCCTCCGACACCGGCGCCGTCGAAATGGCGCTATGGTCTCTGCTCGGGCCGCGCCCGGTCGACGTGTTCGCCTGGGAGTCGTTTGGGCAGGGATGGCTGGTGGACATCACCAAACAACTCAAGCTCGAGCAGGTGCGGACCTTTACCGCATCATACGGGGAGCTTCCGGATCTGGGCCAGGCCGACCCATCCCACGACATCGTATTCACCTGGAACGGCACCACGTCGGGTGTGAAGGTGCCGAACGGCGATTGGATCGACCCTGACCGAACGGGCCTGACCATATGCGACGCGACCTCGGCGGTGTTCGCGATGGATTTGCCCTGGCACAAGCTGGACGTCGTCACCTACAGTTGGCAGAAGGTGCTCGGCGGCGAAGGCGCTCACGGCATGCTGATCCTGGGCCCGCGGGCGGTGGAACGCCTGGAAACCCATACGCCGCCCTGGCCGCTGCCGAAGATTTTCCGTTTGACCAAGGGCGGCAAGCTGATCGAGGGCATCTTTCAGGGCGCTACGATCAACACGCCCTCGATGCTGTGCGTGGCTGATTACCTGGACGCGCTGAAATGGCTGAGCGAGATCGGTGGGCTCAATGCCGCAATCGAGCGCTCGCAGCGCAATTTGGCCGTGATCGAGGCGTTTGTGACCAGTCGCGACTGGATCCACTTCCTGGCCGTTGATCCGACTCAGCGCTCCAACACCAGTGTCTGCCTGACCGTGGACCTCGCCGATGACAAGGTCAAGGCGATGACCGCGCTGCTTGACCGCGAAGGGGTGGCCCATGACATCGGCGCGTACCGTGACGCCCCCGCAGGGTTGCGTATCTGGTGCGGCGCTACCGTCGAAGCCAGCGACCTGAAGAAACTGATGCCGTGGCTGGAATGGGCCTACCGGCAAGTGAGCGAGGAATAAGACCGCCATGTACCGGATCAAAACCTACAACCAGATTGCCGATATCGGGCTCAGCCGCTTCCCGCGCGAACGCTACGAGGTGAGCCCGGATGTCGACCGCCCGGACGCGTTCATCCTGCGCAGTCATAAGCTGCACGGCGAACCGGTGCCGGACACCTTGCTCGCCGTGGCCCGGGCCGGGGCCGGGGTCAACAACGTCCCGGTGGACGAGTTCACGCACAAGGGCGTGGTGGTGTTCAACACCCCCGGCGCCAACGCCAACGCCGTCAAGGAGTTGGTTACCGCGGCCCTGCTGCTGGGTTCGCGGCGCATCCTCGATGGCATGAACCGCGTGCAACAGCTCACGGACATCGACGATCCTGAGCAAATGGCCAGGCAACTGGAAAAGGAAAAGAAACAGTTTGCCGGTAGCGAGATCGCCGGCAGGACACTCGGCGTGGTCGGTCTGGGGGCCATCGGGTCCATGGTTGCCAACGTCGCGCTCGAACTCGGCATGCAGGTGGCCGGTTTTGATCCGGCCTTGTCGGTGGAGGCGGCCTGGCGCCTGTCGAGCCGGGTTCAGAAGGTCGACAGCCTGGACGCCCTGCTGCGCCTTTCCGATTTTGTAACCCTGCATGTGCCGGCGATCGAGCAGACCCATCACCTGATCGATGCCGAAGCGCTGCAGCGATTCAAGCCCGGCGCCAAGTTGCTCAACTTCGCGCGCGAACAGGTTGTCGATGTGGATGCCGTCATCGCTGCTCTGGAGCGGGGCGCCCTCGGTGCCTACATTACCGATTTCCCGGTGCCGGCGCTGCTCGGGCGCAAGGATACGCTGCTGTTTCCGCACCTGGGAGCCAGCACCGCGGAGGCCGAGGAGAACTGCTCAGTGATGGCGGCGGATCAGTTGATGGACTTCCTGGAGAACGGCAACATCGTGAACTCGGTGAATTACCCGCAAACCCGCATGGTGCGGAACGGTGGCTATCGTATAACCTTCGCCAATGACAACGTGCCACGCGTGCTGGGCACAGTGCTGTCGGTGCTGGCCGACCACAACGTCAACGTGCTCGACATGGTCAACAAGAGCCTGCGGGATATCGCCTACAACATCATCGATATCGAGAGCGAGCCGACCCCCGCCATCATCGAGGCGATCGCCGCAGCAGAAGGCGTGATGCACGTTCGCGTTCTCTGATTTGATATATTGCCGCTCATCATGAGCGACATCCGGCGGATCGATCTTCCCGAAAAAGACCAGCCCTTGAGGGCTGACGTACGCCTGTTGGGTTCGCTGGTCGGTCAGGTGCTGGTCGATCAACACGGACAGGAATTGCTGGACCGCGTGGAGGCCGTGCGCAAGGCGGCCATCCGCCAGCGGGAGAACACGACTGCGCCGGGCGAAGAAGAGCTCGACCAACTCCTGACGGCGCTGGAACCCGAGCAGATGCTGCGGGTCATCCAGGCCTTCACGGCCTATCTGCGGGCGGTCAACCTCGCTGAAAAAGTCCACCGCATCCGGCGCCGCCGGGACTATCAGCGCGCCGGCGCTGATGCGCAGGCCGGCAGCCTCGACGCCATCCTCGCCGACCTGAAAGCGCAAGGCTTCGAGGGACAGGCGCTGGCGGATGCGATCAACGCGCTGCGCATCCAGCCGGTCTTTACCGCGCATCCCACCGAGGCGACCCGCCGCACCATCCAGGAAAAGGAGTACGACATCGTGCTGCGCCTGGTGGAACGATTGAATCCGGAGTTGACGCCGGCTGAACACGACCTGGCGATCGGCCGCATCCGTTCGGCCCTGACCTCATCGTGGCAGACCCGCCTGGTGCCTCATGCACGTCCGACTGTAGCCGACGAACTGGACAACATCCTGTTTTACCTGACCGATATCCTGTATCGGGTAACGCCGCTGTTCTACGAGACGCTGGAGCAGGCATTCAACAAGCATTTCGGCCATTGCCCCGAAGGCTTCCTGGAGGACTTGATCCTGCGCTTTGGCTCGTGGGTTGGCGGGGATATGGATGGCAACCCCAATGTGACTTCGACAACCATCCTCGAAACGCTGGCGCAGCAGCGCGCGGTCATCATCCGGCGCTATGTGCCGGAGGTGAAGCGGCTGTCCCGGTACCTCAGCCAGTCCGCTTCCGAGGTTGGCGTGCTGCCGCAGCTGGAGCAGCGGCTCGAGCGCTACCGGGACCGGCTGCCCGAGGTGTTCCGGGAGATTCCCGAGCGGCACCGGGACATGCCCTATCGCTGCCTGCTGAGGCTGGTGGCAAAGCGCCTGGAGGCCACCCTGGCCGAGACCGAAAACGGCTACCCCTCGGCGGACGATTTCGCGGCAGATATCGCTCTCATCGGCGACAGCCTGCGGGCCAACCGGGGCGCGCATGCCGGCTTGTTCAATGTCGAACGCCTGCTGTGCAGAATCCGGACCTTCGGTTTTCACCTGGTGACCCTGGACGTCCGCCAGGACGCCTTGCTGCACCGGCGCGTGGTGGGCGAGTTACTTGGCTGCGCCGATTGGGAGCAACGCGACCCGGAGCGCCGTGCCGAGATCCTGGCGCATCTGCTGGCGTCGGGCGGTCTGCCTGAACCGGGTGAGAACCCGCTGCTTTCGGATGAGGCTGCCGAGGCTTTGGCCGTGTTCCGCGCGATTTCGACCGCGCGACAGCAGTACGGCAATGCCGCCATCGGGCTGTTCATCATCAGCATGACCCAGGGAGCGGACGATGTGCTGACCGCGTTGGCCCTGGCCCGGATCGCCAGCCCGCATACCGGGGCCGTGGCCCGGCTCGATGTCGCTCCCCTGCTCGAGACCGTGAACGATCTGCGCGCCGGTCCGGAGATCGTGCGAGGACTGCTGGCTCATGCCGTGTATCGCAAGCATCTGGCCGGCCTGAAAAAGCGGCAAGCCGTCATGATCGGTTATTCCGACAGCAACAAGGACAGCGGCATCGTGGCCTCACGCTGGGCCCTGCACGAGGCGCAGCGACAGCTGGCCGGGGTCGGTGCGGAGGAGGGCGTGGACATCGTGTTTTTCCATGGTCGCGGCGGCACGGTAAGCCGGGGCGGTGGTAACCTCGTCAACGGCATCCTCGGCGCTCCGCCGGACACGGTGAAGGGCTTCCTGCGCGTGACCGAGCAGGGCGAGGTCATCAATCAGAAATATGGCGTGCGGTTCCTGGCCTTGCGCAACCTGGAGTTGGTTACCGGGGCGACCCTGGCCCAGACCCTGCTGAGGGATGCGAAGGGGTTGGGGCGCGAAGAGCGCGCCATCCTGGATTTCATGGCGGACCGGTCACGTGAGAAATTCCGCGGGGTCGTCTACGAGGATCCACAGTTCCCGAGCTTCTTCCGGGAGATTACGCCGGTGGACGTCATCGAGCGGCTGAATATCGGCTCGCGGCCGGCTTCGCGCCGGTCAGGAGAAGGCATCGAGAACTTGCGGGCCATTCCCTGGGTATTCTCCTGGGCACAGGTCCGGATCGGTTTCCCCGGGGTTTTCGGGTTCGGCACCGCACTCGATGACGCAATCGGCGAATTTGGATTAGATAGTATACGTAAACTACTGAATAAAAGAATTTTCTTTCAGGCCATGATCAACGATGTCGAGATGGTTTTGGGCAAGTCCGAGCTTGGCATCGGCCTGCGCTACGCCGGTTTGGCCAAAGCGGAGCATCAGCGCTTCTTTGCCTCGATCCGCGCCGAATTCGACCTGGCCGAGCGGCGTATCCTCGAACTCAAGCAGTTGGATCGCTTGCTTGACGACCAGCGCGTGCTGCAGCGCAATATCCGCCTGCGCAACCCTTACGTAGACCCTCTCCACTTGCTGCAGGTAGATTTGTTGGGGCGGTGGCGGGAAGGCGGACGGCCGGATGGTGATTTGCTCGAAGCGCTCAAGGCAACCGTCAAGGGCATCGCGCTGGGTATTCAGAACACCGGTTGAGCCGCCTCAATCCTGCTCAAACTCAAAGGCGGTTATCAGATGAACGTAAATCGAGAAATTACCTGAAATGTTCAGCTCAGCGGCTGATCTCTTTGAGCCGGATGGCGGTCTCGTTCTTGAGGCTCTGGTAAATCTGAACTAATTCGATCAGACGATTGTACCGCTCCAGGCTCAGGCTTTCGGCGGCGATGGCAGCTACCTGCTCGTCCTCCGGCGCACCTTCCGTGTTCAGCCTTTCGACCGTGTAGTAGGCCCTGGCGAAGCGGTCGAGTTCCTCACTGTCGGGAATGTCCTGCGGGGGTTCCTGGCCGGCCAGGGCCATTGCGACAAATTCACTGTCCAGTTCGTCGGAACCCCGGAGGGATGCCAGCAGTGAATGCAGCTTCGCCTTGGTAATGGGTTGGTCGGCTCGCATCAGCTTGCCGTAGCCGGGCACCTGCCGCAGATTACCCGAATCGAGGCCAAGGTAAGGGTTGGGTTCACGCGCCCACAGATCGCCATTGCGTGCGCAATACAGGTACTTGAGGCGGCTGCCAATGGGGCTTTCCAGCCAGCAGATCAATTCATCGATGTCCTGCCTGCGATTGCTGCGCGGTCGGTTCATCGCCTGCCGCACCAGGCGCAGTCCAGCCTCCTGGCGCACGGACATGCGTTCCGTCGTAACCGTCATCGGATCCAGTTCAATCGGAAGTTCGCTTTCCAGGGATACGATTTCCGCACTGTCCAGGTCGACGTCCGGAGGGTTTTCCAGCGCCGGCAGGCCGGCGGCCAGGAGTGCTAGCGAAAGCGCCGGCAGCCCAAGTGTCAACAATCTGCGGGTCATGATTCAAGAAACAGCGTAGCGATATGATGCCGACGGCAGGCCTTCATCATACGCGACTGCAGGGCGTCAGTCAGTGCAGCTCACTTCAGCCCAATGATCTCCCCCCAGTACTTGCGCACCTGGTCGTCGTAGCCCGTCATCTCCCAGCGCAGCAGTGTTAGCGGGATCATGCCCCGCGACAGCAGATCGTCGTGGAAGGCACCGAGGTTGAAGCCATCACCGAGCTGCAGCGAGCGCTCCGAAAGCAGCTGCTCGAGCTGAATCTTGCCCAGGATGTACCCGCTGCCCAGGCCGGGTCGGCGCAAGTAGCCCTCGAGGTCGTAGCGACCCAGGTCCTCCTCCATGAACGGGACGAAGTCGATCATGTAGCGGTTCGCGTCGTCGAGGCTGAAGCGACCGGCGTGCATCATGGTCTCGGCATAGATGCGACTGGCCCGCTTCATGAGCGCGATGTAGAACAACTCCCTGGCCCGCGGACGGTCGTCTGCAATACCCGCCAGCAGCAGCATCTCCTCGATATAGGTGGCCCAGCCCTCGGCGCGGGTGCTGTCTCGATAGCGGCGCCGGATCGGATTCTCGACCCGCTGCGAAAGCATGCCGTCGAAGCGATGGCCCGGGATCGAGGCGTGAATGTGGTTGTCGAGCGTGTCGCGGAACTGCAGCTCCTCCCAGAAGTGCCGGTCGTCGAGGGCGCGGGGGCTCCAGAAGACGTCGGTCTCGAAAGTCTCGGGCACGTCGTCCGGAATCGTCAACAGCCCCTGCTCCGCCAACAGTTCGCGGATTCGCCGCTCCCCATCCCGGGTGCGTTGCTCGTGTTGTTCGCGGCTGCGGGTGAGTTCGAGGTCGGGAAGGTCACGGTTGCGATTGCGCACGATCTCCCAGGCCGCCCGATAGCGGTGGAACTCCCGCTCGCCGAGGATCACCACCTGCTCGACGTCGTAGGGAAGCAAGCGAACTTCGTGCAGATAGCGATTGAGCTCGTCAATGCCGATGCCGGCGGATGGGGGCATCTGGTCGCGCTTCGACCGCAGCCAGTTGCGGTAACCGATCACCGCCGCTTCGGCGCGTTGGCAGGCAGCCAGGTCCTCGGGCTGGGATTCTCCCACCCGTCGGCAGAGATCGGCAAACCACCCGATCATCCCTTGCGGCGGTTGGTCGCGGTAGGGTTGTCCCTGGCCGACACCGTCGAAGTGCTCGAGGTGAAAAACGGCCAGGTCGGCGAGTTCACCACTGGCGCCACTCAGAAGCCCCTGCGCCCGCTCGAAAAGAGCAGGGACCGCTGCGAGCCTTGCCCGCCAGCTGACGGCCTCATTGCCCGTGAGTGGCAACTCTGCATAGGGCACCGTTTCCACCTGTCCGAGCCAGAAGATCGGGTCGCGGGCCCAAGGCTGCAGGACCCGATGTTCGAACTCGAGTCCGTGCAGTCGCGCCCAGACCAGCAGGTAGTCGACCTTGCCGCCTACTGACCACTGTGAAGGATTGATCGCTTCGAGTTGCTGACGCTGTTGCTCAATGGCCGCGGCTCGTGCCGCCACCGTCTGGGCGCTCCAGTGAGGCAACCCATTTTCATCCGCCGGCTGGGCGAGCCCGGCCAGCACCGTATCGACCTGCTCGAGCTGGGGCCAGTCCGTGTCGCTTCGTCGATCGACCGGTGCCGCGCCCGGCGGGTCCGGTTGGGCGAGGGCCGACGTTGTCACTGCAAGCGTCAGGCTGAGAAACAGGATCAGGGCCGGGGAGGGAGCGCGTTCAGTCATTGTTGGTGTCCACGAATCGATTCCTGGGTTGGGTGAGTGCTTGCCTTCGACGGATGCTGGTGGAGGAGGGAAGCTCCGTCGGGGCAGATAGGGAGACTAAAGCACATGTTGTTCGATTCGGGCAAGTACCGCCGACGGCCCGGAGCGGAACACGAGCCAACAGAGTATGGTCGCGTCCGGCATTCAGAATGCAGGCCGAGCCCGTTCCTGCGCTAGATCACCTTCTCCCCGGAATACTTCGTCAACAGGGCATGCAGCTTTTCCACGACCGCTTTGCGCCGATAGAGGGTCTGGGGACTCCTGCCATGCAGCACGTTCATGTTGGCATTGGCCTCGAACACCAGCAGCTGCCCGTCGGGGCGCAGGTTACAGTCCATGCCAAAGTACTCCAGTTGCATTCGGCGTGCGATTTCGGTGATCGCGGGCCGCAGGGGCGGCAGCATCTCGTCACGCAGGTGGGCGAAGTGGGCGATGTCTTGCTCCCAGCTTTCGCGCTCCAGCATGAATGCGCGGCTGTTGCCATGGACGTTCCAGTCGCTGTTGTACAGCGTGTGGCGCAGCAAGGGTTCGCCGTCGATCACGAGAATGCGCTGCTTGTGGTGGAAGCCGTTGTCGTCCCGGTAGTCCACATACTCGACCAGGTAGAAATCTCGCCCGTCGAACGGTAGCGCGTGCAATGCGGCATAGTCGTCGTGGCCGTCAACTTTGATCATGCTCTTGCCACCGTGCAGTCCCGCCACCCGGATAATGAACGGAAAACCGAAACCTTCGGCGGCGGCGCGGGAGAACACCTCGTCCGGCGAGCGTGGGCGGCAGCGTTGCGTCCTGGGCATGATGACACCGGGTATACCCTGCAGCTTCTCCGATACCTGGTCGCGCGAAGTCTGCAATACGTACCGCGGATGG
>Ga0316193_10002387_pt1 | contig 13226 bp, 13 predicted proteins | sample MerIslsedime2_MG_FD_207735 | JGI IMG/M metagenome (GOLD analysis project Ga0316193, IMG submission 207735) | Coastal sediment microbial communities from Maine, United States - Merrow Island sediment 2 | ecosystem: Environmental > Aquatic > Marine > Coastal > Sediment | place: USA: Maine...
CCCTGATGCCCTCCTACCGTTTCCTCGCCGGTGACGTCCAGGTCGATGCGACGGTTTTTCCGCTGACCGGGCTCAGGCAGCCGCCGAGTTGTCCGATCGAGGGCGGCCCGATGCGACGGGCACGAGAGCCCGAACTCCAGGCCCTTCTGTGGGAACAGGGGACGCTGACGACGCCCTAGCGGCCTGAGTCAGGAGCGATCGCCGAGCGCGACATAGTCGCGCGGCCCCGAACCAACGTAAAGCTGCCGCGGGCGTCCGATACGGCCGTTGGGATCGGAGATCATCTCCTGCCAGTGCGCCACCCATCCGACCGTCCGCGCGATGGCGAACATGGCCGTGAACATCGACTTCGGGATGCCTAGTGCCTGGTAGATGATGCCGGAGTAGAAGTCCACGTTCGGGTAGAGCTTCTTGGCGACGAAGTACTCGTCCTGGAGCGCGATCTCCTCGAGACGCAGCGCCAGCTCGAACAGCGGGTTGTCGGTCTCGCCGAGCTGTGCGAGCACCTTGTGGCACATCTCACGGATGATCTTGGCCCGCGGGTCGAAATTCTTGTAGACCCGATGCCCGAAACCCATGAGCCGGAAGGGATCGTCCCGATCCTTGGCTTTGGCCACGAACTTCGGAATGTGGTCGACGCTGCCGATCTGCTCGAGCATGTTGAGGACGGCCTCGTTGGCACCGCCATGGGCCGGCCCCCACAGCGCTGAGGCGCCCGCCGCGATGGCGGCATAGGGGTTGGTACCCGAACTGCCGGCGAGACGCACCGTCGAGGTGCTGCAGTTCTGCTCGTGATCCGCGTGCAGGATGAACAGCAGATCCAGCGCTTCGGCGGCGACCGGATCGACGCTGTAGTTCTCGCAGGGCACGGCGAAGAACATGCTCAGAAGGTTGCTGCAGTAGTCCATGTCGTTGCGCGGATAGATGAACGGCTGGCCGAGTGCGTGCTTGTAGGCCGCCGCGGCGATGGTCGGCATTTTCGCGATGATGCGGTGGGAGAAGATCTCCCGGTGCTCTTCGTTATGGATGTCCATCGAGTCGTGATAGAAAGCCGACATCGATCCAACGACGCCCGAAATCATCGCCATCGGGTGGGCGTCGTAGTGAAAGCCGTTGAAGAATCGCAGCAGCGATTCGTTGATCATCGTGTGACCGAGAATCAGTCCGGCGAATTCCTCCAGCTGCGCACCGGTAGGCAGCTCGCCTTTCAGGAGCAAATAGGCGACCTCGAGGAAGGTGCTCTTCGGCGCGAGTTGCTCGATCGGATAGCCCCGATACAGCAGGACTCCCTGCTCACCGTCGATATAGGTGATATTGCTGCGGCAGCTCGCGGTAGCCACGAAGCCGGGATCGAAGGTGAAAACGCCATGATCCCGGTAGAGTGACCGGATGTCGACGACGGACGGGCCGATCGTGCCCGGGTGCACCTGCAACTGCGAGGTGTCATTGCTTTCAGGGTCCGTGAGGTCGAAGTGCTTGTCGCTCATCCCTACTCCTTAATGAACTGCGAGGATCACCCGCCGATGCGGCAGGCCCCCGGCCCGTCCGTTCGCCACCAGGGCGCGCACCCGATGTGGAAAAAGCAGGTCGGTCCCATGGCCCGCGGTCTCGACCGTGGTCATGGGCGCCGTCTTGACCGTTTCGCGCGGAGCGTCCGCCCGAACCTGTCACGGCGTCAGGGGCGCAGGATTATATGCCACCACCCGGAGGGATGTCAGTCGTGCGAAAGTCTAGTTGTGCACCTGCAATAAAAACGGGGCGCACACACAAAAACGCGGGGGCGCCGTTCGGCGCCCCCGCGATGGTCAGATTGCGCGTCTGAATGCCTAGCTGGCGGACATGCCGTACTTGCGGCGGAACTTGTCCACGCGGCCGCCCGTATCGAGAATCTTCTGCTTGCCGGTATAGAACGGATGGCACTTGGAGCAGACCTCGATATGGAGCTCTTTGTTGAGCGTCGAACGGGTCGAGAACGTGTTCCCGCAGCTGCAGGTCACATCAATTTCGTTGTAGGAAGGATGTATATCGGCTTTCATGGTCCAGCTCCCGGCGCATAGCCAGAGTGCCCGAAAAAAAAGAGCCGCGCATGATAACTACTCAGCCGATCGGACACAAGACTTAAAGACCGGCCACCGGGCCGGGATACCGTCTCTTGTGGCAGTCTAACGTGCTGCAAGGCCACAAGCTTTTGAGACGTCACTTTAAGTTTGCGGACCTAACACATGCCCCAGTGATCTTTTTCCGATTTATCCACACCGCCTGTGGATAAAACTGTGAGTTTCTTCTTCGAGCCAAATTTGCGCATTCGCGGGCGAACACCGGGCGACGATGGGCCGAACAGGATAAAAATCTCACAAAATACCTATTTTACAAGCAGTTATAGCCGCCTGACGGGCCCGACGCGCTATCTGGTGCTCGCGCGGGCAGCGGGCCGAAAAAAAACCGGGTCGTGTGCATAAGTACTGGCGAAGGCTCTAGTTCTTCCGTGAATCGCTCGCCTGAGGGCCCGGTATTTCCGCGCAACGCGAGATGTGATCGAGTCGGATCTCCAGCAGCCGACCGCTGGAATCCTCGGCCAACAGGAACTCCTCGCTGGAGCGGGTCTTCAGGTCCAGCGGACGGACGTTGTCAATGCGCGTGACGCCGCCCGGCGCAGCCCAGGCCAGACGCAGCAGGCGGCGGCGCAGTATGGCGATTTCGTAGCCGCTGTAGACGCCGCAATCGATTGGCCGATAGTCAGTCATGCTCCGTCTCCGGCAGGAACAGTGCCTGCAGATCGTTGAGGAAGCGCCAGCCCAGCGCCGAGGCCCGCCAGCCGTTCGCCCGCGGCTCCAGCAGGCCCTTCTCCAGCGCCGCGTCCATACCGGCGCGGGCCGCTTCGAAGCTCAGTCCGGTCCGCGCTTCGAAGAGTTGGCGGTCGAAACCATCCCGCAGACGCAGGGCATTGAGCATGAACTCGAAGACCCGCTCCGGGCCCGGGACCGCCCGCGATTCCTGCAAACGGGAGCCATCCGGCTTCATGTAGTCCGCAGGATGACGCCGTTTCGTGCGCCTTGAGATCTGTCCCTCGCGTGTCAGCTTGCCGTGGGCGCCGGCGCCGACGCCCAGATAGTCGCCGTAGGTCCAGTAATTCACATTATGGGCCGAGCGCCTGCCAGGTGCCGCATAGGCCGAGACCTCGTACTGCTCGTAGCCGGCGGCGGCCAGCAGCGCCTGGGAGTCCGCCAGCATCTGTCCGATCTGATCGTCTTCGGGCAGGGGCGGCGGCCGATGCCAGAACAGCGTGTTGGGTTCGAGCGTCAGCTGGTAGTGGGAAATATGCGCCGGGCCGGTCGCGAGTGCGCGCTCGAGATCCCGCCGGGCCTGGTCGAGGGTCTGCTCGGGCAGGCCATACATCAGATCGATATTGAAATTATCGATACCCGCCCGGTCCAGTTCGTCGATGGCCTTCAGCGACTCCCCGGCGCTGTGGATCCGGCCGAGGCGCGCCAGCTGTGAGGCATCGAAGCTCTGCACGCCCAGCGAGACCCGGTTGATGCCGGCGGCACGCAGTTGTGCGAACCGTCCGTGCTCGACGGCGCCCGGATTGGCTTCCAGCGTTACCTCTGCCGTCGGCGCCAGGGCGCCGACCGCCCGCAGCCGGTCTATCAGCCGAGCGAGCGCGGCCGCGCTGAACAGGCTCGGCGTACCGCCGCCGAAAAACACGGTCTCGATCCTGCGCCCGGGCACGAGCGCAAGTTCCTCCTCCAGATCGAGGAGCAGGGCCTCGACATAGGCGTCCTCGGGGAGATCGCCCTTCAGCGCGTGGGAATTGAAGTCGCAATAGGGGCACTTGCGCACGCACCAGGGCAGGTGAACGTAGAGCGACAGGGGGGGTGCGGACAGGGCGGTCATGCCGCTCGATCAGACCGTCGGCGGGTGCTCGCCGGCGAGCAATGCGACGAGCAGCCTCAACGCCTGTCCCCGATGACTGAGCCGGTTTTTTTCGTCAGGCGCCAGTTCGGCGGAGCTCCGCCGTTCGCCGGCCGGCACGAACAGCGGGTCGTAGCCGAAGCCTCCGTCACCGCTCGCGGCCTCGGCGATGTGCCCCTCCCAGGTCGCCTCGCAGATCAGCGGAGCGGGCGATTGGGCGAACGGCAGATACACCATGACGCAGCGGAACCGCGCCGTGCGGTCGGCGGGCGGAATCCCCGACAGGCGCTCGAGCAGGAGCCGGTTGTTGGCCGCATCGTCAGCGGCGGCGCCGGCGAAGCGCGCCGACCGCACACCCGGTGCGCCGCTGAGAATGTCGACTTCGAGGCCGGAATCGTCGGCGATGGCGGGCAACGAGGCGTGCAGCGCCGCATGGCGTGCCTTGATGATGGCGTTTTCGACGAACGTCGTCCCGGTTTCCTCGACTTCCGGCACATCCCACTGCGACTGGGGCAAGAGTTCGAAACGCGCCCCGGCGAGCAGCGCCTGAATCTCGGCCAGCTTGCCGGCATTCCCGGAGGCCAGAACTATCCGGCCGGCAGCCGTCACGGATGCTCGACGGGCGCCGGCGCCTCGTTTTGGAGTTCGATGAGCTGCGCGCTGCCCGCGGTCGCCAGCGCGAGCATCGCGTCCAGTTCATCGCGCCGGAACGCGTGACCCTCGGCCGTGCCCTGGACCTCAATGAAGGCGCCAGCGTCGTTCATGACGACGTTCATGTCGGTCTCGGCATCCGAGTCCTCACGGTAGTCGAGGTCCAGCACCGGCGTGCCCTTGTAGATCCCGACGGAGACTGCGGCCACGTGTCCATGGATGGGGTCGCGCTTCAGGGACTTCCTGGCGATCCCCGCCTGAACGGCATCGACCAGCGCGACGTAGGCGCCGGTGATCGAGGCGGTACGGGTGCCGCCGTCGGCCTGGAGCACGTCGCAATCCAGCGTAATCGTCCGCTCGCCCAGTGCGGTCAGATCGGTCACGGCCCGGAGCGACCGGCCGATCAGCCGCTGAATCTCGAGGGTGCGGCCGCCCTGTTTGCCCCGCGCCGCCTCCCGCGCGTTACGCGTGTGGGTCGAACGCGGCAACATGCCGTACTCGGCGGTTACCCATCCACGACCGCTGCCGCGGAGAAAGCCGGGCACGCGCTCCTCGATGCTCGCGGTGCAGAGCACGACCGTGTCCCCGAACCGCGTCAGCACCGAACCTTCGGCGTGTCGCGTGTATCCCCGGGTAAACGACACCGGGCGCATTTCATCAGGCCGACGGCCACTTGGACGCATGGAATTCCCCTCAACCGGGCCGCGGATCGGCCGGTATTAATGTTCAGCCGACGCTGACCCGCAGCGCTGCTGCAGTGGTGTTGTCGCTGTACGGCGCGTTGACGCTGATGGCCCGGTCGGACAGTCGGCCGAGCCATTGCTCAAGCCGGTCGCTGCCGTTGACCGTCGCCGCGATGTGCTCGTCGGGCACTCCCGACCAGAGACCGTCGGAGCAGACCATCAGCACGTCGCCCGTCTCGAGACCGGTGACGCCGGGTTCGCCCAGCTCCGGCAACGCGGACTCGCCGCCCAGACAGCTCTCGACGTAGTGGCGCATTGGGTGCCCCGCCACTTCGTCCTCGGTAATCAGGCCATCGCGCAGCAGCACCTCGACATGGCTGTGGTCGCGCGTCCTGTGAAGCACGTTGCCGTCACGCAGCAGGTAGACGCGGGAATCCCCGACGTGTGCCCACCAGGCCTGATTGTCCAGGACGAGGCAGGCGGCACAGGTGGCACGCGGCTTGTCCTCGATGCTCACGCCGATACCGATCTCGACGACCGCCTGATGGGCACCGATGACTGCCTCGGTCAGGAACCGGGCCGGTTCGGTGATGTCCCGGGGTGCGGAAGCAAACGTCTCCGCCAGCGAATTGGTCGCCACCTCGGCGGCCCGCTTGCCATCGGAGTGACCGCCCATGCCATCGACAACCACGAGCAAAACGCCGTTGCTACGCCGAACAACTGCCACCCGGTCCTGGTTCTCCGAGCGATCGCCGATCAGGCTGATTTCGGCTGTGTCGTAGCGCAATGCGCCCCCCGGGGTTCTGCTAGACTACGCGGCCTCCGGGCCGCAAGAGCCGAGAGTATAAGCTGCCCTCCCGCATCGCGCACCGGGGGGTCAGCACCCGCCGAACCAGCTCCCGAAGGTGACAACATGATTCACAGCATGACGGGCTTCGCGCGCCGCGAAGTACGGGCAGCCTGGGGCTCGCTTTCCTGCGAGATTCGATCGGTCAATCACCGCTACCTCGAAACGTCATGGCGGCTGCCCGAGGAACTGCGTCCGATCGAGTCCGAGTTCCGACGCCTGGCGACCAACGCCCTCAAACGCGGCAAGGTCGAATGCACGCTCCGTCTGAGCTTCGGTGACGACGACGCCCGCAGCGTCGAGATCGACGAGCCGGCCCTCGAAGGGCTCCTCACGGCGATCGGGCGGGTCCGCGACGATCTCGGGGAATCCGCCCCCGTAAGCCCGCTCGAAATACTGCGCTGGCCCGGTATCGTGGCCGCGCCTCAGCGGGAGACCGAACCGGTAACGGTGGCCTCGAAGGAGCTGCTGGCAGCCACCCTGGCGGACCTCGCCGAAGCGCGCAGCGTCGAAGGCGGGCGCCTTGCGGCGCTCATCCTCGAACGCTGCGACGGGATCGAGAAGCTCGTGGTCATAGTCAGGACCCGCCTGCCCGAAGTGCGTGCCCGGCTGCGGGAACGGCTCATCGAAAGGCTGGCGTCACTGGACGTCGAGGCCGACGAGCAGAGGCTCGAACAGGAACTGGCCATGCTCGTCCAGCGCATGGACGTGGACGAAGAAGTCGATCGCCTGGAAGGCCACGTGGAAGAGGTTCGCCGCATCCTCGGGGGTCGCGGCCCCAAGGGGCGGCGCCTGGACTTCCTGATGCAGGAGCTCAACCGCGAGGCCAACACGCTCGCCTCGAAGTCTCAGGACCAGGAGACGACGCGGGCGTCGGTGGAGCTCAAGGTGCTCATCGAGCAGATGCGTGAGCAGATCCAGAACATCGAGTAATCCGCCATGAACTCCGAGTCTGACGCCACGATCACGCCGGGTCGCCTCATCGTCCTCGCCGCGCCCTCGGGCGCGGGCAAGACGTCACTCGTCCGGTCGCTGCGCGAGCGCGATCCCTCGATCCGCTTCTCCATCTCTTACACGACCCGGCCGCCGCGCACCGGGGAAGTTAACGGCCGCGACTATCACTTCGTGGAGCAGGCCGACTTCGAGCGCATGATCGAGGACGGCGCGTTTCTGGAATACGCCCGGGTGTTCGACAACTACTACGGCACGGGCGCCGAACAGATTCGGGCGCTCAATCAGTCCGGCCAGGACGTACTGCTGGAGATCGACTGGCAGGGCGCCCGGCAGGTCCGCGAGGCGATGCCGGAGTGTCTTTCTATCTTCATTCTCCCCCCCTCCGCAGAGGAGCTCGAGCGGCGTCTGCGGGGCCGGAGTACGGATTCCGAGGCCATCATCCAGCGTCGCCTCGGGGACTCCAGGGATGATATGGCCCACTGGAGCGAGTTCGACTACGTGGTGATCAACGAGGATTTCGACCAGGCGCTGGCGGAACTTCGCGCGATCCTGGACGGGCGCGGAGAGTCCTGCGCCACGGCCTCCCAGGCCGCCCGGTCGCGGGCGGAATTGGTCATAGCATAGCCAGTCGGGTTACCTTTCTTTACAATTGACCGTTCGGCTCGCCAAAACGGCGGGTTAAACGCCACCTCAGGATCCGACGAAAAATGGCACGAATTACCGTAGAAGACTGCCTCGACAAGGTAGACAACATGTTCGAACTGGTGCTGGTCGCGGCCAAGCGCTCCCGCCAGCTCGCCAACGGCGCCCCGACCAATCTCGAATGGGAAAACGACAAGCCCACTGTGATGGCGCTGCGTGAGATCGCCGCCGGCGAAGTAACGTCGGAGATTCTCAAGGAACCGGACCACATCGAGGAACCCGGCTTCGAACCGGCCATGCCCGCCCCTGAAGACATGGTGCCCCGCCCGATCCCGGCGCTCGGGGACCGCTAGCGCGAGTTAAGCCCCCGCCATGGACTACGCCGCTTCCATACTGGCAAGACTGCCGACCAGGAAGCGGGCTATAGGCCTGGACCGGCTCGTTAAAAAGGCGCAAAGCTACCTGCCCGCGGAGCAGGTCGAGCAGATCCTGAGCGCCTATCACTTCGCAGAAGAAGCCCACCAGGGCCAGCGCCGCAAGACGGGCGAGCCCTACATCGCCCACCCGGTCGCGGTCGCGGATATGCTGGCCGGGCTCAAGCTTGATGCGCAGACCATCATGGCTGCGCTCCTGCACGACGTCATCGAAGACACCACGACCGGCAAGGAACACCTTGCGACGCGTTTCGGCACCGAAGTCGCCGAACTCGTGGACGGCGTCAGCAAACTCGACCAGATCGCTTTCCGGAGCCGGGCGGAGGCCCAGGCCGAGAGCTTCCGCAAGATGCTCCTCGCGATGGTCGGAGACATTCGCGTCATCCTGGTCAAACTCGCCGATCGCACCCACAACATGCGAACGCTGTGGGTGATGCAGCCCGAGAAGCGGCGGCGGATCGCGAAGGAGACACTCGAAATCTACGCGCCGATCGCCATTCGACTCGGCATGAACAAGATCAAGCTCGAACTCGAGGACCTCGGGTTCCGGGCTCTCTACCCCTATCGCTATCGCGTCCTCGAACGGACACTTCGCCGGGGCCGCAGCCAGCGGCGGATGCTCGAGAAGATCAAGATCCGCTTCGACGAGGCGCTGGGTCGAGCGGAGATCGAAGGCGAGGTGCTGGCCCGCGAGAAGCACGTCTACAGCATCTACCAGAAGATGCGCGACAAGAATGTGGCCCTGTCGGAGATTGCCGACGTCTACGGCCTGCGGATCATCACGTCGAATGTGGACGACTGCTACCGCTGCCTCGGCCTCGTGCACCAGTGCTACAAGCCGATGCCCGGGCGCTTCAAGGACTACATCGCGATCCCGCGGGTCAACGGCTATCAGTCCCTGCACACCACACTGTTCGGTCCCAACGGCGTACCGGTCGAAGTCCAGATTCGCACGCGTGACATGGACCGCATGGCCGAGTCCGGCATCGCCGCCCACTGGCTCTACAAGCACGGGGACGGCGGCGCGATGATGCCCCAGGCCCGCGCGCGGGAATGGCTGAAGCACCTCATGGAGATCCAGGAAGGCGGCAGCTCCGAGGAATTCCTCGAGAGCGTCAAGATCGACCTTTTCCCGGACAAGGTCTACGTCTTTACGCCCCGCGGCGATATCCGTCGCCTGCCGCGCGGCGCGACCTGTGTGGACTTCGCCTACGCAGTGCACACCGACGTCGGCAACCGCTGCGTCGCGGCTCAGATCAACCGCCGGCCGGTGCCGCTGCGGACCCATCTGAAGAACGGGGATACGGTCAAGATCATCACCTCGCGCCACGCGAAACCCAATCCCGCCTGGGTCAACTACGTGACCACGGCGAAAGCGCGCACGGCGATTCGCAACTACCTGAAGAACCTGCGTAGTGGTGAGGCCCAGGATCTCGGGAAGAAGCTGCTCGACAACTCCCTGAGGGAGTACGGCTTGAGCGTGCGCAAGGTCGCCCGGGACAAGCTGGCGACGACGCTGGAACAGCTCGGCCTCGAAAGTGTGCGCGAGCTCTACGAGCAGATCGGCCTCGGCCAACGGATGGCGCCGCTGACCGCCCGCCGCCTTGCTGTCGGACCCGCCCCGGGCGAGGGGAATACTCAACCGGCGCCGCTGGCCATCGCGGGTACCGAGGGCATGGTCGTGAGCTACGGCCGCTGCTGTTACCCGATTCCCGGGGACACGATCTTCGGTTATGTGAGTGCGGGCCGGGGCCTCGTCATTCACCGGGAAGGCTGCGGCAACCTCGCCGAGTTTCGCAAGCAGCCCGACAAGTGGATCCCGGTTCAGTGGGAGGAGCGGCTCGACCGCACCTTCCTCGTCGAGATCCGCACGGAAGTGAAAAACAAGCTGGGCGTTCTCGCGGCCATCGCGGCGAACATCTCCTCGACCCAGACCAATATCGAGCACGTCTCGGTCGTCGAGCGCGACGGCGAGATCTCATCGATCACATTCCTGCTCCAGGTCGTCGACAGCGCGCACCTCGATCGCGTCATGCGCAGCATCCGGGCCATGCCCGATGTCATCTCGGCCTCCCGAACCAGCACCTGAGCGAGCCCTGAGCCCGGCACGCCTTTTCCGGGGAGCCGCCGCGATAACCGGCGTTGTCTCGCCCGCGCGACGCGTTATCGTTGCACCCTGTATTGCCGCTCGGGCATGCTCGCCCGCGCAAGCCGACTCCGCCAATCCGGCCAGCGAGGCCGGGCAGGACACGAAGAGGAACGAACCCATGAACCGAACCGCCGTCGCCACCAGCAAGGCGCCCGACGCCATTGGCACCTACTCACAGGCCATCGCCGCCGGCGGCACGGTCTATCTGTCGGGTCAGATCCCCCTGATTCCGGAAACGATGACCCTGGTCGAAGGCGACATCGCCGCCGAAGTCCGGCAGGTGTTCGACAACCTGAGTGCCGTCGCCGAGGCCGCCGGCGGCAGCCTGAACCAGATGGTCAAGCTCACCGTCTATCTGACGGATCTGGGCGACTTCGGCACCGTCAACGAGGTCATGGCCGCGTGCTTTGACGCGCCCTTCCCCGCGCGGGCGGCGGTAGAGGTCGCCGGACTGCCGAAGGGTGCCCGCGTCGAAGTCGACGGCATCATGCTCATCTGAGCGCCTGCTGCCTGTCTTGACGAACCCCGCGCCAGCCAGCACTGCGGTCGCCCCCGAGCCGGTGACCGTGCTCGCGGGCGTGGGGCCCGCGCTCGCGGAGCGCCTCGAGCGCCTGTCCGTGCATACGGTCCAGGACCTGCTCTTTCTGCTGCCGATCCGCTACGAGGATCGCACCCGGCTGACGCCGATCGGGGCGCTGCGGCCGGGGACCCGGACAACGATCGAGGGTGACGTCGATCTCACCGAGGTCATTTTCCGGGGCCGGCGCATGATGCTGGTTCACCTGTCCGACGGGACCGGATCGATCCTGCTGCGCTTCTTCCACTTCTCGCAGGCGCAGGCAAAGGGCCTGGCGCGGGGTGTCCGCGTCCGCTGCTTCGGCGAGGCGCGGGCGGGAAAGGCAGGCCTCGAAATGGTCCACCCGGAATACCGCCGCCTGGCTGCGGAAGACGACGCGCCACTGGCCGACCGGCTGACGCCCGTCTATCCGACGACCGAAGGCCTGCAGCAGGTCCGGCTCCGGCGCCTGGTCGACCTGGCGCTGACGCGACTCGCCCAGCAGCCGCCGGTCGATCTGCTGCCGGAAGCGCTTGCCCAGGAGCGGGGATTTCCGTCCTTGACCGAGGCCCTGGCCTGCCTCCATGCGCCGTCACCCGATGTGGATCTCGGCCTTCTCGCCAGCGGCCAGCATCCGGCCCAGCAGCGCCTCGCTTTCGAGGAACTCCTCGCCCACCAGCTCAGCCTGCGCCTGCTGCGCCGCCAGATCCGCAGCCGCGATGCGCCGCGCCTGGGCGGCGACCATTCCCTGATCCGGCGTTTCCTCGAGGATCTGCCGTTTCGCCTCACCGGCGCGCAGCGGCGCGTCCTCGACGAAATACTCGCGGACCTCGACAGCGAACGCCCCATGCTCCGGCTGGTCCAGGGCGACGTGGGCTCGGGCAAGACCGTCGTCGCGGCCGGCGCCGCGCTCGCCGCGGTGGAGGCCGGCGCCCAAGCGGCGATCATGGCGCCTACCGAGCTCCTGGCGGAGCAGCACTACCAGAGTTTCCGGGGGTGGCTGGAGCCCCTGGGCCTGCGGGTCGCATGGCTGACCGGCCGCCTGAATGCCGCGGCCCGGCGTCAGGCGCTGGCCGAGCTGGCATCCGGCGAGGCCAAGGTCGCCGTGGGCACCCACGCGCTGTTTCAGGAAGGCGTGGACTTCCACCGCCTTGCCCTGGCGATCGTCGACGAACAGCACCGGTTCGGCGTCCATCAACGGCTGGCGCTGACCGAGAAGGGAGAGCGGGACGGCTGGCGGCCGCACCAGCTCGTGATGACGGCGACCCCGATTCCGCGGACGCTCGCGATGACGAGCTACGCGGACCTCGATACCTCGAGCATCGACGAGCTGCCGCCGGGACGCCAGCCGGTCACGACCGTCGTGGTCCCGGATACGCGTCGCGGGGAGGTGGTCGAGCGGGTGCGGCGAGCCTGTGCCGGCGGCCGTCAGGCCTACTGGGTCTGTCCCCTGATCGAAGAATCGGAGTCGCTGGATTACCAGGCCGCCGAGGACACGGCGGCCATGCTCACCGAAGCCCTCCCCGAACTGGCGGTCGGCCTGATCCATGGACGGATGAAAGCGGCGGCGAAGGAGCAGGCGATGAGCCGGTTCAAGGCCGGCGACGTGCAGCTGCTGGTCGCAACGACGGTGATCGAAGTCGGCGTCGACGTGCCCACCGCCAGCCTGATGATCATCGAGAACGCCGAGCGCATGGGGCTTGCTCAGCTCCACCAGCTGCGGGGACGCGTGGGACGCGGCAGCGAGGATTCAACCTGCGTGCTGATGTACCAGGGCTCCCTCGGACGGATCGCCGAGCGCCGGCTCAGAATCATGCGCGAGACCGACGACGGCTTCCGGATCGCGGAAGAGGACCTGCGCCTGCGCGGACCCGGGGAAGTCCTTGGCACTCGTCAGACGGGCCTCATGGAGATGCGCGTGGCCGATCTCCTCAGGGACCAGGCGATGCTGCCGGATGTCCGCCAGGTGGCGGATGGCCTGCTCGCCGGCGAGGCCGCCACGGCCACGGCGCTCATCGATCGCTGGATTGGCGAGGCCAGCCGCTACGGCAAGGTTTGAGCCGGGTCCATTCCCGGGCCGTCGAAGCAGACTCTATAATGATCGTCCCGCGGGCATCGGCCCGCCGGCAGAGATCCGATCCGGGAGTAAGGCCGTGGGGCCGGCGGACCCGCAACCAGTTCAGACCAGTACCGAGCAGCCCCCGGACAACGGGGAGCAATGGCGCGCGGCAGACGTTCCTGACGCGCTGCCAGCCGATCCCGTGCTCGTCAGCTGGCTGACGAATCGGGGCTCGCTGACCCATCGCCTTCAGGCCCGCGGCCAGGACCGGTTCGCGCTGGAGGTGGTCGACGAGGGCCATGAGACGGCGACCCCCTGCGATTCGGCGCTGCTCGGCAC
>Ga0316193_10002388_pt1 | contig 13225 bp, 13 predicted proteins | sample MerIslsedime2_MG_FD_207735 | JGI IMG/M metagenome (GOLD analysis project Ga0316193, IMG submission 207735) | Coastal sediment microbial communities from Maine, United States - Merrow Island sediment 2 | ecosystem: Environmental > Aquatic > Marine > Coastal > Sediment | place: USA: Maine...
CCCTCGCTGCCGATCACCGGCAAGCCCGAAATGCGCCGCTCCTGGGTGAGCTTGATGACATCGCGCACCAGCGTTTCCGGAGTGATGGTAATCGGATCCTTGATAACGCCGCTTTCGTATTTCTTGACTGCCGCTACTTCGGCTGCCTGCATTTCGATGGAAAGGTTCTTGTGCACGATGCCGATACCGCCTTCCTGCGCGATGGCAATCGCCAGGCGTGATTCGGTGACGGTGTCCATGGCCGCCGAGATCAGCGGGATATTGAGGTCGATAGTGCGCGTTAAGCGGGTTTTCAGAACGGCCTGGTTAGGCAAAACCTCCGAGCGCGCTGGCACCAGCAAAACATCATCAAAAGTAAGGGCTTGCTGGACGATACGCATGGCGGCTCCGAGGGTACGGTGGCAAAGCGCGATTATAAATTAATGCAGGCGCGAGCGTAAGTCGGATTATCGAAATCGATGGCACTAAGTTACAATATCCGCTGATTTTTCTACCGAAATGACAGCATGCCTCCGGCGCAAACAGACACGACAAACATCTGGACCGTTTCGGCGCTCAACTTTGAGGTCAAAACCCTGCTCAGCCGCGGGCTTGGTACCTTGTGGATCGAGGGCGAGATTTCAAACTTCGCGCGCCCCGCCTCCGGCCACTGGTATTTCACCCTGAAGGACGACAAGGCCCAGTGTCGCGCGGCGATGTTTCGCGGGCGCAATAGCCGCGTCGGGTTCCAGCCTGTCAACGGTCAAAAGGTGTTGTTGCGCGCCCAGGTCACCCTCTACGAAGCGCGGGGCGAGTACCAACTGGTGGTCGATCACCTCGAAGACGCGGGTGTCGGCGAACTCATGCGGCGCTACGAACAGCTCAAGGCACAACTGAGCCAGGAAGGCCTGTTCGACAACGCAAACAAGCTGCCATTGCCGACGCATCCGTGCAAGATTGCCCTGATCACCTCCGCGACCGGTGCGGCTATCCGCGACGTGCTGTCCGTCATCGAACGCCGTGCACCACACATTCCGGTAGTGGTGTTTCCGACCCCGGTTCAGGGCGAGACCGCGGCACTAGAGATCCGTAAGGCATTGCAAAGGGTTATCGATTACGGCGAATGTGACGTGGTGCTGCTGGTGCGCGGCGGCGGTTCGCTCGAAGATCTGTGGAGCTTCAATGACGAGGGTCTGGCGCGCGATATCGTCGCCTGCCCGATCCCGGTGGTGACCGGCGTGGGCCACGAAGTTGACTTCACCATCGCTGATTTTGTTGCCGACCTGCGCGCACCGACACCATCGGTGGCGGCTGAATCCATCACCCCGGATATCAACGAATTGATGCAGGGCATCGATGATCGCGTCGCGCGTCTGCTGGGACAGATCGAATGGCGCCTGGGCACCGCCCGCGAACGCATGGGCTACCTGCACAAGGCGCTCGCCCAGCAACATCCGACGCGCCAGTTCGCACAATTGCGTTTGCGCCTGCAGCAGGCCACTAGCGCACTGCTGCGCCAGCAGCGCGCGGGCCTGGTTGAACAGCGCCATCGACTGCGCCTGTGCGAGTCGACGCTGGCGCAGCAGAACCCCGGGGTAAAAATCACCCGGCTGCGCGAACGTCTGGCGCGACTGCTGGAAAATCATCAGGCAGCGATGCGCAGGCAACTCTTACTGGCGCGTCATCAGCTGTCGTTGCACAGCAGATCGCTGGACACTCTGAGTCCGCTGAAAACCCTGGCACGCGGCTTTGCTACCGTCAGCAAGGGAGACAAGCTGGTGACTTCGGTGGCGCAGTTAGCGCCGGGGGACGACGTCAGCATCCGTCTTGCCGACGGTGAAGCTGACGCCAGGATCAAGTGAGCGGCTAACCATGGGCGCAGGTCTCATTCCCTGGACCATGATCGATACCGCTCCCGAGCGCCTTTAGAAGTGGGTTCGACGTGATCGGCGTCGGGGAAAAAGTAGCGCCCATCCTGGCGGCCAAAGCGGCTCCCGTCAGGTCAGCGACAGCAGCGTCGAGACCAGCAAATCGGGGTCATAGTACGGGGCGCTTTCCCTGGTAACCAGCCGGGTCCTGATGGCCTGGATGCCGCGATCCTGCAAAAATTTCTTCGGGAGATCGGCCATCGGTGATTTATCTCGATTGTCGATCAACACAAAATTGAGGAATTTGTCGCTCGCGGTATTACGGCCCTTATCGGCGCGCAGGCAATCCAGCAGGACATCGACGGCCATCTGGGCATTCAAACCGATTTGTTCCGGGTCTTTGCCCCGGTTGGGGATATAGACCTTGGGGCAGTTATTGCCGGCAATCGCCGTGCCGACGCCCCTGGGCAGTAAATTTGCCATCAAACTGGTGTAGAAGCTGCCCGGTGGGTAGCAGATCAGGTCGGCCTCGGCGATGAGTTTGTGTGTTTTTGTGCGCAGCACCGCCTCCGCCGGGACTCTTTTGTCGGACCGCGATGACAGGAACAAACGCTTGATGGGAGACTTCAGGGGCGGGCCCTCCTTGCCGGTCAGCAGGTGCTGCCCGATAAGCTGGCTGCCGTCGCCGAGTTCGGCTCCCAGGTGCAGCGAGGTATTGACCACGGCGCGGACGGTGCCCAGCACGTTCACCAGCTTGGAGAACAGAAACAGGATCGGCTCGAGATGCTGGTGGTTGCCCATGTAGCCGCCGGCAAGGATAAGATTGCCGATGCTGGCCCCGTGCAGATCAAAGTCAGCCGGCATCGCATCGCGGAAATGTTCGAGTTGGCTGCGGATTAGGCGCCGCATGGGATTGGAAATGTCGTTTATCAGCGGGTTGTTACTGCTGACGATGTCGTCGAGTTGGGCCGCCAGGTCAGCGCAGGACCCATCCATCGGCAAGCGGTAACGAAACAGCCGGTAAATCTCCGGGTGGCCGGTCACCGCCTCATCGGCGAGCGCTATCAGGCGCGAGCGCAGATCGCCAATAGACGGCATATCAAAGGCGTCACGGAGTTTCGCCGAACTGCCGCCGGAATCAAACGGCGTCACCAGGTGAATAGAGTTATGGGTGTAGGTTTTGAGCCTGCGACTGATTGCGCTGAGCGCTGTACCGCCACTGAAAAACAGGGGGCGAGGCCCAAACTCCGGGGCTCGCCGATAACGCCCGATGCGCAGAGGATCGGGAATATGTACCGCGCGGCTTACTATAAGGTCGGACAACGTTGTCTATATGCCGGCAGTTCCTTTATGCCAGTCCTCTCCGGTGACGAACCACTCCAGGTTCGTTTGAATGGTAAGAAATATTTGATGAGAAATTGACCTGACACAATAGCGAAACGCGAATATCTCCTTAGAATGCCGAGTGTATGCCAATGGAAAACTCAACACCAGATATCCGCAACGCCGTTCGTGCCGTAATCGTAAGCAACGACCAGATGCTGCTGCTGAAAAAGACCGGGGGCGACAGGGGTGAGCGCTACGCCTTGCCTGGCGGCGCCCAAAACCCTGGCGAAACCCTGGCACAGGCGCTCGAGCGGGAATGCCTGGAGGAGATCGGTTCGGCGATCGAAATCCTGGCCCTGATGAACGTGGCCGATCACTTCAAGATCCGCGAAACCGATCCTCCGAGCACCCGCCATATGGTCGAATTTCTGTTCCGTTGCACCGTGCCGGATGACTACCTTGCCCACAACGGTAGCAAGCCTGACAGAAATCAGATCGATGTCGTCTGGGTAAACCTGGCTAACCTGGCGGAAATGCCCCTGTATCCCGAATCCCTGTCCCATTGGTTGCTCGAGGGCGTTCTTCGCGACACGGCCTTATATCCAGGGATCTACCTGGGGACCATGGAATAGTGAAGATTCCCAGGGCTATTTCGGACAACCTGAGGTTCCTGATCGTCGAGGTCGAGTCCCAGGTTTCAAATTTGGCGACGTTTCTGTCTTCACGTTCACCGACCGTCGGGCAACGGATCGTCAATCGCAGCGGTTACGCATATAACCTGAAAATGCGTATTCATGGCAGTTGCTTCACCCACATTGGCTCGCTGGACAAAAATAGCGACATGTTGAGCATGCGCGCCATGGAATCCATCTCGACGGATCTCGAGCGGATAACCGAACTGTGCCGGGACTGCGTCCACAGCGTCGATCACATTGCCAACCGCCGTTGCCTGCGGGTCAAATCCTACGCTACGTTGCTGGAGCATGTAATCAAAGGTGTTCGGCTTGTCGAAAACGCGATGAATAGCCACGACAGTCGGGTCGCCCTGAAGGTCGGCGCGGCCAAGCGGCGCATGAGCACCCCGCTGCAGCAATTAATGGAAGGGTATACGCAAGCCCTAAAGAAAGGTAAGAACACCGAGGATTTCATCACCGCCATTTTCGTGGTGCGCGCGGTTGAGCAAATGGGCGATGCCCTCCTCAATATCAGTGAAGCCCTGATTTCCGCCAACCTGGGCCAGCCGGTCAATATCGAACGCTACCACTCGCTCAAGGATTCCGTCGCCCGCCTCGATCTCGATTCAGTCGCTATCGAGTCGCTGGCCGAAACCCGCTCGGGGAGTAATATTTCCGGTATCAGTGCCGACGGCGACGACAATGGCTACGTGGCCATTTTCAAGGAAGGTCAAAAGCGCAAGGTCAAGGAAGAGCGCCAGGGGGTCGAGAACTGGCATGAGATATTTCCAGGCCTGGCGCCGAAAATCCTGTCTTACCGCAAGCGAGGCCAATCGGCCTCGCTGCTCATCGAGCACCTGGCTGGAATGACTTTTGAGCAAATCCTGCTCAACGAATCCCGCCCTCTCCTCGATGAGACCTGCAGGCAGTTGACCCGAACGCTTGATTCCGTCTGGAAAGAAACCCGCAACAAGAAGGTGGTGCCGGCAGGCCACATGGAGCAACTCGCGAGTCGGCTCGGCGAAGTGTATGCCATTCACCCGGAGTTCGAGAATGACAGCATGTCGGTTTGCGGCCACACCATTCCCTCCTTTGAAACGCTGTTGAAGAAGGCAAAAGTCGCCGAGGCGCAGGTTAAACCGCCATTCTCCGTTTACATCCATGGCGACTTCAACGTCGACAACATCATCTATGACCCGCTGGAGAAGCGAATTAATTTTATCGATCTCCACCGCTCCAGCTACATGGACTACATCCAGGATGTTTCCGTGTTCATGGTTTCCAACTACCGATTACAGATTCTCGAAGCCCGTTCACGCGCGCGCATTTTGTCCGTCGCCCGCAAATTCCACCAGTTTGCCGCTAAATTTGCGCGCGACGCTGGTGACGACAGCTTTGAATATCGCCTGGCGTTCGGCCTGGCTCGATCCTTTGCAACCTCAACCCGCTTTGTCCTCGACAAGTCTCTGGCGCGCGCCATGTATCTGCGCGCCCGCTACCTGATCGAACGGGCGATTGAAGTCTCACCCGAAAACGCGAGCCGTTTTCACCTGCCTGTCGAGGAGATTTTTGTTGACTGAGCTGAATATGGCTGACCCGAACATTGCCGACCTCAATATCGCCGACCTGAACATCGCCGACCTGAACATCGGAGTTGTCGGGATACCTGGAAAATGGTCCACGGACACTCTAGCCGATGCCGTTGAAACCCGTACCGGTCGACGCATCGTCATCGATATGGGACGCGTCGAGCTCGACCTGGCCGAAGGGCGCTTGCTGCATGGAGATATTGACCTGTGCAAGCTCGACGGATTAATCGTCAAAAAAATCAGCACCACCTACAGCCCTGCCACACTCGATCGCCTGGAGATGTTACGTGTCGCCGAGGCTTGCGGCGTCCGCGTGTTCAGTCCCGCCAACAACATCCTGCGCCTGGTCGATCGCCTCAGCTGCACGGTAACCCTGCGCAACGCCGGGATTCCGATGCCGGAAACGCGTGTCACCGAGGATATCGACCTCGCTGTCGGCGCCGTGGCTGACTTCGGCAGCGCCGTCTTCAAGCCCCTTTACTCGACCAAGGCACGGGGTATGTGCGTCATCGACCATACACAGGATGAAGCGGATGTTCGAAATCGGATCAGGACCTTTCACACCGAAAACCCAGTCATGTATATTCAGCGCCGCGTCGACCTGCCCGGCCGCGATTTGGGGATGGTGTTCCTCGCCGGCGACTACCTGGGTTGCTACGCCCGTGTCCCACAGGACGATGCCTGGAATACCACTATCGAGAGTGGTGGACGCTACGCCGCCCACCAAGCGACGGCACAGGAGATCGAACTCGCACACAGGGCCCAGGCGCTGTTTGGCATGGACTTCACCACCGTCGATGTGGCGGAAACACAGGGCGGCCCCATCGTCTTCGAGGTTTCCGCGTTTGGCGGCTTTCGCGGTGCCAGGGAAGGAATCGGGATCGATGTTGCCGCGCTTTACGTGGATTATGTCATCAGGAATCTGGAGAAACGTCCATGACGATGACGCCCGCTGCCGCGGCTGCCGCCCTGCGCAGCGATGCTGTTTTGAACCCCGATGCGCTGCATCTCGGCCTGGGGGACTGCACGATTCGCCTGCGCTCAAATTCGCCGGCATTGATCGACCGCCTTGGCGACTATTTCAGCCATGTCGTCATTGCGCCCTGTGACCCGGACCTCGAAGTCGTTGCCGTGGAGCGCGACGCACTCGACCTGGGGGTCGCCTTTATCGACTGGCCGCGAGAACCGGGAAAGACGGGGCGCAAGGACAGCTACCTGGACCTGGACGGGGCCCGTCTGGTGCGCAAAATACGAACCGGAATGGTGTTTCTGCACGGTACTGCTGACAGGATCGCCGCCGGCCCCTGTCTGCGCAACGACAATCAGGTGATCAACTTTATCAATGCCCAGTACATGGAATGGCTGCAGAACCGCGACTGGCTGATCTGCCATGCATCGGGATTAGTCCGGGACGGACGCTGCCTGGCCATTGCCGGCCTCTCCGGAGGCGGCAAGTCGACCCTCATGTTACGCATGATGGATGACCCCGGGGTCTCCTATCTGACCAATGACCGATTGTTCATTCGAGCCGGTGACGGCTTTACCGAAGCGGTCGGCATTCCCAAGTTGCCGCGCATCAACCCGGGCACCATCGTTCACAACCCGGCACTGCACAGCCTCATGACAGCGCAACAACGCGACGTCTTGCTGGCGATGCCGCCCGATCAACTGTGGACCCTGGAAGACAAGTACGACGTCAACCTTGAAAAGGTCTATGGCTGCGGACGCATTTCCGAGCGGGCCAACTTGTCGGCGTTCCTCGTGCTCAACTGGGAACGGAACAGCGCGAAGCCCCTCAAGGTCGAGCCTGTCAATCTTGGTGAACGGCTGGATTTGCTTGCGGCGATCATGAAATCGCCGGGCCCTTTCTACCAGCTTGCGGACGGCCGTTTCTTCAGCGACAGCATGGCCCTCGACCAGGCGGCCTATTTGCAGAGTCTCGCCGCTGTCAAAATTTTCGAAGCCAGTGGTGGCGTTGACTTTGACGCCTTGTCCCAACACTGTGTCAACGAACTGATTGGGGGCAAGAAATGACGCGAGAACTTTTGCTCCTGCGCCACGGGAAGGCAGCGAAATCCAGGCAGGGCAACGATTTCGATCGCCTCATTTCCGATCCCGGAAAGCGCGGCGCACAGCGCATGGCGACGTGGATCTGGCGCAATGACCTGATGCCGGACTACGTGATCAGCTCGCCGGCCGCGCACGCCCTCGAGACAGCGCGAAAGGCATGCAAGGCCATGGGCATGGGGCCCCAGGGGATCGTCGAGGATCAGCGTATTTATGAAGCGACGACCAGCGAGCTGTTGCGGGTCCTCGGCGATGTTCCGGCAACGGCTCGCCGCGTCCTCCTCGTCGGTCACAATCCGGGCTTGAAGAAATTGATTGCCTATCTTGACGGAGAAAGTGAGGGGCGCCTGCCAAAGGCCGCACTGGCGCACATAAAACTGCCGGATAACTGGTTGCAACTGGCGCCCGGATGTGGCCGCAGTTTGCATCAAATCCGACCACGCGAACTGCCAGAAAAGTTCCCGTTTCCGGATCCCCACGATACCGAGCTGCGCGATCGACCTGCCTATTACTATACCCAGTCGGCGGTGATCCCCTGGCGCCTGACGAACGGTGAAGCGGAAATAATGATTATTCTGTCGAGCAAGAAAAAACACTGGGTGGTGCCGAAGGGCATCAAGGAACCCGGTATGTCGCCGCAGGAGTCAGCCGCCGAGGAGGCCCGCGAGGAAGCCGGCGTCGAAGGTGTCGTCGGCGACGAGCCACTGGGGTCCTACGTTTACGAGAAATGGGGTGCCGCCACTACCTGTCATGTTTATCCGATGGAAGTAACGCGCGAGCTTGCGTACGAGGAATGGGAAGAAAACCATCGGCAACGCACCTGGGTAACGCCGCAACAGGCCGCGGCGCAGCTCAGGCAGCCGCAGCTCGGCCCCATGGTCGAAGCCCTCGCCGCCAGGCTCAGGGCCCGCTGAATGTCCGGTCATATTGCCGCCCTGGTTCGTCATGGGGATTACCATCAACTTGCCGACGTGCCCAGCGCCCAGCAGCCTTTCGCACTGACCGATGAGGGTCGCACCCAGGCGCAAAAAGGTGCAAAGGAACTGATCGAGATCATCACCGCGCACAGCTGGTCGATGTATCCAGACATCGACAGTTCAAACATGTTGCGGGCCTGGCAGACGGCGCAGATCTTCGCCCAGGTCTGCGGCGCTAAATCAGTGACAAGTTTCGATTCACTGGCCGAACGGGGCCTGGGATGCGCCGCCAACCTGACGCTAGCGCAGATTGAAAGCATCCTGCACGATGATCCCAGGTATCCCCCGCCCCCCCTAAACTGGAAGGCAGACAGCCACTACCGGTTGCCCTTGCAGGGCGCAGAGTCGTTGATCGAGGCGGGACGAAGGGTCGCCGATCACGTCGAGCAGCGCATGGCGGCACTGGCCAATGGCGAGGTCGGAGTCTTTGTCGGGCATGGAGCCGCATTCCGCTACGCGGCATTTCATCTGGGCGCCCTGGAGCTGGAGCGCGTCGCTGCCCTCAGCATGCACCACGGCCGTCCGCTGCTGCTTGAATCCGGCGCCGACGGTCGCTGGCGTCACGTCGCCGGCGACTGGAAGCTGCGCGCCAAGGGATCGCTAGATTGATTCCCGGGTTGAAAATTATATCTGCAATGGTTTTTTTACTTATCATTCGAAGTGAAACCACGGAATCATAAATGGCCAGCAAAAAAATCCGCCCAACGGCTGCTGACGACAACCCCGAAAGCGAACAGGGAAAATCGAGCGATGTCAGGTTGCCGTCGAAGTCCCAATCCTGGATCGAGGGCGGTCCCAGGGCGATCCGCGTCGACCGTACCAGCCACCGTTCACTGCAAAAGGAAATTCAGAAAGTCCTCGATCAGAAGGTATGGGAATGGCCCAGGCGGCGCGTTTTCTTCTTCTCGGACCTGCACGCCGACGCCGACGCATTCATCGCTTCCCTGATTGCCTCCGGCGGCGTCAGTAAGACCGGTGTGGAAGACGATGCCTTGAAGTTGACGAAGGCGGGACGGAGGGGCCTGTTCGTCATAGGTGGTGATTGTTTCGACAAGGGACCGAGCAACCTGCGCCTGCTGCGGGTGCTGCGAATCCTGCGCGAGCGTGGAGCCCGAATGAAAATCCTTGCCGGCAATCATGACGTTCGCATGCTTCTGGGCACACTTTCCATATCCACGAACGCAGACCCCCGCAACGAACACTTCTTCATCCGCATGGGTCCGAAAATAGTGCCCTTCCTCAAGGAAGTGTGGGAGCAATATCTGCAGAACGGAAAGGGACTTCGCGGGGTTCCCGACTCGCAGGGTTGCCGACGCATTCTCTATCCCTCGAAGAACTGGCCCAAACGCTTTGCCTTCCACGCCAGCTGGATGATGCCCGATAGCGCGGTGCAGCACGAGCTGAAACAAGTGAAACGCAAGATGCTTCGATTCGAACAAGATTGCGAGAAGGCAGGCATTTCCATTCGCATAGCCTATGCCGCTGCCATGAAGTGGCGACGACTGTTCCTGCATCGCAATGGGGAGTTCGCGTGGTTTTTTCGCGATATGACTTTGATCCATCGGCAGGGATCCTTTCTTTTTCTGCACGCCGGCCTGGATGATCGTATCGCCCGGATCATCCAGGACAAGGGACTGAAAGCGGTAAACCGCATGTTTCGCCAGCAATTGTTCGGCAACCCCTTTGAGTTCTATTACGGTCCGTTAGCCAACATGGTACGAACCAAGTACCGTCCCGTCGATATGCCGTTGACCGCCTACGGCGCCAACCTCATCCATAAAATGGGCATTCACGCCGTGGTTCATGGCCATCTGAATTTGCACCATGGCCAACGCATCATGCTGCGACATGGTATTGTGAATTTCGAATGCGATACGACGATGGATCGGAACACCCGCAAGAAAGAAGGCCTTCCCGGTCACGGTGTGGCCGTGACCATTATTGAACCCGACGGGCAGGTGATCGGGATTAGCCGTGACCACCCCTGCAAGAAGGTCTTTGAACTGACGTGAACCCTTACGCTCCCTTTGAAAAGTAGGACGGAACCATGAAAAGAAAAAAGAACAGCTTTCGCCACGAGTCGCTGCAAAACCGCGATAGCATCCAGACCATCCTGAAAGCCCTTACCGAGGGCATAGCAAAAGGGAAAGTGTCGTTCAGTGACGACGACGACAGCATCAGCATGGCGCCGGATGGATTATTGAACTTGAAGCTGAGCGTTTCCCAGGAAGACAACCGCAACCGCATCAATCTCCGCATAACATGGGAAGATCGACAGAAAAAAGCACTGAAAAAATCACGCCTGTCCGTGCGGACCAAATAGACTACCGGGTGACGAACGCCGAACGACTAAAAGTCGGACAGCAGGCGACCGTAACCCTCGAAACGATCCTCGATGCCGGCGAGCCTCAGGCAATCCCAGATCATCGCCTGGTTGCTGCAGATCGCGGGTTTTCCGGCACGCTCTTCGATCTCGGCAATCACCTGCAGCGAACGCAAGGCCCCGCAGGAAATGAAAATAGCATCGGCGTCGGCACGATCCTGTGCCAGCGCGAACTCGGCGATAAACTCGGGCGCGACACGCACCATGTCACTGTCTTTTTCCAGGTTCAGCCCGCACAGTGATATCACTTCGAAGCCCGCCTGCTGCAGATAGTCCACCTCGCGCTGGTTGACCTCGTCGAGATAAGGCGTCGCAACCACGATGCGCCGGGCGCCAATTTTGTTCAGCGCACGAATCACGCCGGTAATCAATGAAGTGGCCTGGGCACCCGGCGCACCGCGCCGCAATTCGGCGAATACCCGCTCCTCACCAATCACCAGGCTACCCGAGGTACAGGCGTAGCAGACTACATCGAGACTGCCGTCCGGTAACAGGGTCGCGGCACAATCCGCCAGCAGGTCGGCCTGCGCAGCAAGCGACTCATTGGTAATCGAATCGGCGATCGGCGCACGCGTAAAATGAATCCCGACACCGGGCGGGCGCAGTCGCATTGCGTCATCCTGCACCGTTTGTTCGGTCGCGAGCAACACGTAACCAATCTTGGCGCGTGCATGGCTGCCGGCGTCGAAACGAACAGGGCTCGGCGGCTGCACCAGAACATCTGAATCGGTCATGGTTAAAATCGTTTCTTAAAATGGAGCCCTTATGATATACACAGCCGTCGTTAATCTGAAATGTGGTTATTTCAATGCTTGAACAGGCCCGCCAGCGTACCCGTGAATTCCAGTCCCGACTCGGTGATGCCGGGATGGATCTTGCCATCCTTACCGACGAGAGCTCGATCGCCTACCTCGCCGGCTTCTGGGGCTACCTGTCGGTCGAATTTGGTCGACCCACGTTTCTGCTGCTGCGCCCGAATGCCGAACCACAGGTGATCACGCCATTGATGGAAAGTGAAATGGTCGGTGCCATGACCTGGGTGGAAAATATCTCCACCTGGGAAGACTCCGGTGCCAACCGCTGGGAAAACGTGTTGGCTGCAGCGATCGGGGACAACCCCGGCAAGATCGGCGTAGAACTTGCCGCACTGCCCCCCATCGTACGCAACTGGTTCGATGATAAACTGCCTGGCACGCGCCTGCACAACGTCGCGCCGCTGCTTGGCGACATGCGCATGATCAAGTCCCCGGAAGAAATCGTGGTGATGAAACAGGCCGGTGAAATCGCCGGAGCGATGATGCAGGCCGCCGAGGATGCGCTCGGTGAAGGCCGACCGGAATACGAGGCGGCGCTAGCCGTGATCAATGCCGGCACCCGCAAGGCCGCCGGATTTCTCACCGACAAGGGCTGGGAAGCGTTTATCTCACCAATGATCCACAACCTGCAAATCATGCAGTCGGGGACAGACACTTCCATGGTGCATCGTCGCGCCAGCGTCAAACCACTGGCCAAGGGTGATCCGGTTTATTTCTGTTTCTGCAACATGGCCCAGTTCAAACAATACAAGCTTGGCTTCGACCGTATGTTCTTTATCAAGGAACTCTCCGACGAGGCGGCCGAGGTACAGCAGACCGCTATCGACGCGCAACAGGCGGCGATCGCCGCAATGCGCCCTGGCGTGACTGCCGAATCGGTGGCCGAAGCCGCCAACGACGTGTATCGCGAGCGCGGTTATGAGACAGGCTATCGTACCGGCCGATCCATCGGCATGGCTTACCTGGAATCACCCGAGTTGAAACAGGGAGACAAAACTGTTTTGCAGGAAGGCATGACCTTCGCAGTCGACGGTGGCATCAGCGTCGACGGCCGCCTCGGCGGTCGCATCGGCGACTCGGTTGCAGTCACCGCCAATGGCATCGAGTACATAACCGAATACCCACGCAAGATCATTACCGTTAATCGCTAACCTTGAGGAAATCAGCATGAGCATTACCCGTCATCACGGCAATCAACGTATGAGCCAGATCGTTATTCACGGCGACACCATTTACCTCGCCGGCCAGGTGGCTGCCGACGCCAGCGCCGATATCACCGTGCAAACGCAGCAGGTGCTGCAAAAAGTTGACGACCTGCTCGCCGAGGCCGGATCGGACAATAGCAAGATCCTTAGCGCCCAGATCTGGATTGCCAGCATGGGACATTTCGCTGCGATGAACGCCGTCTGGGACGCATGGGTTCCTGATGGTTGCGCACCGGCGCGCGCCTGCATCGAAGCTCGCCTGGCGAGCCCCGACCTGCTGGTAGAAGTAGGAATCGTCGCCGCCTGTTAGCTATCGAGGTGTAAACAGGGGGCAGACCAGAA
>Ga0316193_10002391_pt1 | contig 13222 bp, 12 predicted proteins | sample MerIslsedime2_MG_FD_207735 | JGI IMG/M metagenome (GOLD analysis project Ga0316193, IMG submission 207735) | Coastal sediment microbial communities from Maine, United States - Merrow Island sediment 2 | ecosystem: Environmental > Aquatic > Marine > Coastal > Sediment | place: USA: Maine...
TTCCGGCTTGGGCATCCTCTGGCGGGGATAATGAATATGTGCTTCCGGAATTTCGTGAAGAAATCGAGGACCAGCTTTATTCCTATGTCACAAGATTGCTATCTTATATTCCGGGTATCTCGAAAAAATAGGAAAAATTCACCCCTATAAACAAGAATAAATATACCTTTTGTTGAAAAAGTCAGTTATAATTAGACGACATTCTGAATTTTGATAAAAGGAGAGTATTATGGCAATTTCAGTTATGATCCAACGCACATTTAGCGACAAGGAAAAAGCAGCCAAGCTGGCTCCATTGATCGTAGAAATCCGATCTCTGGCCACAATCCAGCCCGGTTACATTACCGGCAGGACATTACGCTGCCTGGACTGTCCCGGTGAATATCTGGTTATCAGCACCTGGAACAGCCTTGACGACTGGAACCGATGGCTGAAAAGCGAACAACGCATGACTCTTCAAAAACAGGTCGATGATTTATTGGGTGAAATAACTCAGTATCGGATCTACGAATCCCTGGTTGGTGGAATTATCCCACAATTTCAGGCTGTGGCGGAATGAGTCGCACAGGCGACATGAACTATCTTATAAATTCTATATAAAAGCAAAAAGGCAAACCCTATCAAACGGATTTGCCCTTAGTGGAAAATGATGGTAGCAGATCAGTTAAGGACTTACACCAAAACACTTGAAGGCACGGGAGCAGATAAAAAAAAGAGTCTCATTCCAAACCGGAGACTGACCCTGCAAAAAAAAGATATCATTTTTTGCGATGGAGAGGTGTTTTCTCTTGACAGAGGCCTTTTAATAGGTGCCAGTATCGAAACCATTCACAACAACGATTGATATACAGATATCATATGTTTCGGGCGTCTGGTCAAGTAAATCTAATTTTTTACTATTGTCAAATCTAAAGGCCCCTCACCTCCCCTCTGTTTAATCCACGGGCAGGGGCCAGGGACGCCATTTTCGGCCTGCATCGCCAAGCCCGTGGGGTTATCTATTAATGCTCATAAAATCTTAAAAACTGGTCAAAGTTTGACACAATATTTGCCAAATATTGTCAAACACATGAGATAGATCGTTATAACGAATGCCCTAACTATCTGAATTTACTTCTTTCTCAATTTTTGCAAAAATTTGCATGGTTTTTGCATTAATAAATTCATAAGAGGTGGATATTATGACAGATTTAATCCTATTTGCGATTACCGCAGGCTTTGTTGCATCTTGCTGTTTGATTGCATACTTTTTGAAGTAATATTTGGCCACCTTTAATTTTTTCTTTTGTATTACTGATCATGAAAGTACTATTAAGCATATTATTTGTCATTACTATAATAGGAGCCAATGTGGCGCTGTATCTATTGTTAATGCGTCATGGGGCCGGTGAAAACAACTACCCGGATATAAAGGATTTATGAGAAACAAGTGGTATTGGTTGATATTATGACGGATTTGATTCTTATAGCGGCCACCACAATCTGGGTCGCATCTTGCTGTTTGATTGCTTTTTTTTATTGAGTAATGTTTACCTCCTTAATGTGGCCCCTGGGGATAGGCTCCAGGGGCTTTCTTTTTGCCCTTTCAGCGCCTAGCCCATAGGTTATATATATTAATGCCCATAAAATCTGTAACACTTGTCAAAGTTTGGCACGATATTTGACAAATATTGCCCTATTCTTTTTACTCAGCAATCCAACCATTTGAGCTTAACCAACTAGAATTCTTTAATTTTCAATATTTAAAAAATAATTTGCACGGTTTTTGCTTACATCAATTCATGAAGGAGAAAATTATGTCAGATCTGATTCTTTTAGCGATCATCATAACCTGGGTTGCATCTTGCTGTTTAATTCCATTTTTTTTGATATAATGTTTATCTCCTTTAATGCCTCCTTTTATAGCCCCTGAGAGTAAGTGGCCGGATCTCAGGGGCTTTTTTTGCCCTCAGTGTCTATCCCGTGGGATAAAAAGTATGTAAATTTTTTCCCATTCGTTTATGTATTTTACACCACATTTTAAAATATTCTACATGAATTATTACGAGCTCTCTCTATAAATAAACAGCGCAACCATCTATTATTTAACTATTTATATCATATTCTTTTTATTTGTGCATGGTTTTTGCAATTATCAATGATAAACTATCGATTCATTTAAAGGAGAACATTGATGTCGGATTTTATGCTTTTTGCACTGAGTTTGCTCTGGATCGGAATTGGTTCTTGGGCTTGTCTCTATTCGGATGATTCCAGAGTAACCAGGCTGCTTGGAATCATTACGGTAATCCTTGGAATAGGAGTTCTATCTTATTCTACGTAAATACCAAAGGAATAAAGGCAATACATCCACAAAGGAAAAAGATATGTTAATGGGTATAATTGTGGGCATTACGCTCTCTTTTGTTGTTGTGGTTTTTTACCTTAATCTAACGTCCAAAATGTAAGGTCTGCAGGAGGTATTTAAATAAAAAACCATCACTGAGGGATCGATACTAAATTTTCAAAGAACCTTGCCCCTATCGGTCAATCTAACAGGTGTTTTTATATCATATCACTTATCATGAAAGTATTATTTAGCATATTAATTGTCATTACTTTGATAACAACCATTTTGGCGCTACGGGTATGGTTGTTGTTTCATAGTGCCAGTGAAAACCACTACCCTGATATAAATGACTTATAAGAAACAAGTGGTTTTGGTTGATATAGAGTAAATCGGTTGGGAGGTTGGCCGGCATGCCTTGGTACTGACCTTTAACTTCCCGATATAGCCCCTCCAGGGGTTTTCTTTTGCCCAAAATTTGGCTCCTAACCGGAATTGTGAAAAGTCATGTCCGCATTATTGACATTTGAAGCATGTCGCTGATAATGCACTCCTTGTTATTTGTCCCTGGAGGTATTGGTCCACCTTCAGGGGCTTTTTATTTAAGTGATCTTTAACCACTTGACATAACAAACTGTGGTTTTTAATTTGCCTATAATCATGGAGTTGTCCGCTTCTCCATAACCTCACCTGGGCAGCCCGTCCCCTTCAGGACTATGGCGCCCCCCTTTTCTGAAAAAACAAAGATGCCGTGGCGCAAGGCTAATAGCATAATCCTCCTTCAATTGCAGGAACCACAGCATTCTGTTTTTCCAATATCGTTTTTCATTTTGCTAGGTTATTGCGGCTCGTTGATATTGTTGTTTCAACAATCCAACAAGGAAAAAGCCACTGCCAACCTTTTTGTTGACTTCAACAAAGAATCTTTTTAATTATAGCTTATGGAAAAGCAAGCCGATAAGGATAATACCAATAAGGTTAGCAGTGAAGAATTATATAACCGAATTTTGCAAATCATTTCTACTTTGTCAGAAGTACAACTGAAGAAGCTCCTTGAAGCTTTAGAGAAATGGCGAAAACCCAAGTTTAAGGAAAAGAGAAAATATCCTAGAAAACAAACCCTCATCTGGGTAGAGTGTTCAGGTGGTAGATGCAATTTGTACGATTTCGTTCAAAATATGAGCGTTAGCGGACTATTTATTGAAACTTTAGTTCCTTTCTTTGTTGGAGAAGAGCTTTCAATGAGCCTTTCCCTCCCAGGTGAAGAAGATCCTAAAAAAATCCATGGGAAAATTGTCAGAGTAGAAACCAGGGGAATTGGCGTACAACTCGATGAGCTTTTAACCGATATTTAACTCATCCCTTCACAAGTCAAACCTACATCAAAGAACATGATGGGCTTATCTGGAAGAAGCCTGAAAAGAGGATTGCGAACTAAGGATTCTTTCTATGGCAAAACCAATGACGCACATTGTGACAATAGCTTTGCTTAGCATTTTAATCGTCCCGATTTCTTCTCAAGCCAATGAATGGTTTCTTATGTCCAGACATGGATCGTGCGTTAACATTGATTCGCTTGAACGAAAGGTCGGCGACATGACCGGCGTTGTAACACCAGATGATTTCATTGAGCTAGTGCGCAGACAAGGTTACGATGTGGAAGCCTCTGAGCCGCCGAATCTCCAAGGATATGCTGTAAATGTTCAAGTTCCAGCGAAAGAGCTCTATATCATGTTCGCAACAAAGGAACTTTGCAAAGACTTTATAAAAAGATAACAACCGACACCGAGGTTGCCATGAGCTGACTATCAAAACCCCACTTCTAACAGAGGTGGGGTTTTGTGTTTTATCGAAAAGCGAGGTTCCAATGCTGCCAAGGATTTCAGACTTGGAAGGAGTCCCCATTTTAATTTAAAACTTAAGGTGACACATGAAAAGTATAAAATCAAAATTGATACTCTTTATTGGAATCATTGTCATAATATTCTCGGTCATATTGCTTCAAAGCACTTATAATTTGACCACTTCAAATGTCGAGGATCTGGCAAAACAGCAGTTGAGTCTAGCGCTGCATTTTGATCTCGCCATCCGTGAGTATGTTGCCGAAAAGGTTCGTCCGCTGATGTTCAATATGATCTCTGAAAAAGCGTTCATTCCGGAGACCATGTCCACCAGCTTTGTCGCCCGGAACATATTTGAAAAGGTCCGCGAAAATTTTCCGGATTACATCATAAAATTTTCGTCCGGCAACCCCAGAAATCCCGCAAACCAAGCAGGTCCTGAGGAGCTTAATATGATTAAGCACTTCAACGATAATCCTCTGGATAAGGTTTGGACCGGTGAGATTAACATGGGCGGAAAGCGATACCTTGCACAGTTCAGCGCAATGCGAATGGAAAAACCCTGTCTTCGTTGCCATGGTGATCCTGCAGATGCGCCATACGAATTGATAAAAAGGTATGGTCCCAATGCATCGTTTTATCGTCCTCTCGGAGAAGTGGTCGGTCTGGATACCATCGCCATCCCCAGCGATAAGGTCAAAAAAAGATTGTGGCAGGAGAAAGTAAGAAATATTGGATTTTTGGGGATTTTAATTTTATCACTTTGTGCATCCCTGACATTAATTTTCAAATTCGTAATTACGGATCGTTTAAGTAAAATTACCAATCATTTCTTGCACACCGAAAAGCAAAGCGACGATGTGATAATTGGAGCCATCGAGATTAAAGGCCAGGATGAGATTGCCATTCTGAAAGAAAGTTTTAATAAATTGGCCGAAAGGCTTAACGATTCTTACACCAAACTCAAAACAGAAGTCGAGGAGCGAAAGCAAGCCCAAGCGGCGTTGCGGGAGAGTGAGCAATTCTTACACTCCGTTATCGATCATGCTTCCATCGTTCTTTGGGCCATCGATAAAAATGGGGTCTTTACTTTTTCAGAGGGAAAGGTTTTGAAAAAATTGGGATTGCGCCCCGGAGAGGTGGTTGGACGTTCACTGTTCAATGTTTATGCCGACAACCCGCAGATTGTCTCCGACGCTCGCCGGGTGCTCGAAGGGGAGGCATTTTCTACAACAACCGAGGCCGAAGGCATTACGTTTGATAGTCGACACTCACCCATGAAGGATGACGAAGGTTCTGTAATCGGAGCAATTGGTGTCGCCATGGACGTAACTGCGCAGAAACGGGCCGAGGAGTCCTTGCGGGAAAGTGAAGAAAAATATCGAACATTATTCGACATGGAATCGGATGCACTGGCTTTAATGGATATAGAAACCGGGGATATGTTAGATGTCAATCAAGCGTTTATCGATCTTTATGGAATCAGCAAGAAAGAGATACTGTGCATGAAAAACACAGATTTTTCGGCAGAGCCCGATAAGACCCAAAAATCCATTCAAGACCATGAGAAATTTATTCCCATAAGATATCACAAAAAAAAGGACGGCACCGTTTTCCCTGCAGAAATTACTGTCAGTATTTTCGAGTACCAGGGAAGAGAGGTTCTGATCAGTGCAGTCAGGGACATAACGGATCGAAAGCACGCGGAAAGGCAAATAAGAGCATCCCTCAAAGAAAAAGAAATACTTTTACGCGAAATACACCACCGGGTAAAAAATAATTTCGAAATTATATCCAGCCTCCTGGATATGAGCAGCATGCGTACGGACAGTCAGGAAACACAAAGCCTTTTGATTAATGCACAGGCCAGAATTCATTCCATGTCCCTGATCCATTCCCAGCTTTATCAAAACGATAGATTTGATAGGATTGACATGGTGAGACACATAAGAGAACTGTCACATCATCTTCTGTCTGTCTTTGGAGGTGGAAAAAAAATTGACTTGATCATAGAGCCTTCCAAAGTGTATCTTTCTGTAGACCAAGCGATTCCCTGTGCTCTGGTGTTGAATGAGCTCATCTCCAATGCCTTCAAACATGCTTTCAGAGAAAAGAAACAGGGAACGGTTCGGGTCTCCATATCCACCCCGGACGATACAACGGTTCTTATTAAAGTCATAGATGATGGTGATGGAATCCCCGAGGGGACGGATATTTACCGCCAGACCGGTCTTGGGTTAAAAATGGCCAGGCATTTGGTTGCCGGTCAACTGAAGGGTGAGATGCGTGTCAAGAACGATAGCGGAACTGAGATTTCCATACAGTTCAAACAGTCGAATGCCGGAGAGAAAATATGAAAAAAATACTGATTGTAGAAGACGAAGCTGTCATCGCCATACGGCTTCAGGAACGACTGACGGCTATGGGATATCATATCATCGGAATGTCTTACTCCAGTGAAGAGGCTATGGAACACGCCCGGCGTCTCCGGCCTGATGTGATCCTTATGGATATTATGATCCCGGGGAAAATGGATGGTATCGCTGTGGCAAATTCGGTTAAAACAGAGCTGGACATTCCGGTCATCTTTCTAACAGCTTTTTCAGAAGATAAAATTATAGACCGAGCAAAACAGGCCGAACCTTATGGCTACATTGTCAAGCCGTTTCAAGACCGTGAACTCAAGGCCTGCGTCGAAGTTGCCCTTTTCAAAAAGGAGATGGAAAAAGCGCTGAAGGAAGCCCACCATGAACTTGAACGTCGGGTGAAGATAAGAACCAGAGATCTGGAAATTAAGACCAAAAGTCTTGAAGAAATGAATACTGCAATGAAAGTTTTGTTAAAGAAAAGGGAAGAGGATAAGACAGAAATAGAAAATAATGTGTTAACCAACGTCAAAGAACTGGTCATGCCATTTGTTGATAAATTCAGAGAAACTCAATTGGACGATCAGCAAAAAACATTTTTGAGTATTATCGAATCGAATCTAAACGAAATCATCTCCCCGTTTACCCGAAAATTGTCGCTGGAATTTTTAAACCTGACCCCCACAGAAATACAGATAGCGAATATGACAAAGCATGGAAACACCAGCAAAAAAATAGCAAAAATCATGAATATATCCCCAAGAACTGTTGACACCCACAAAAAAAATATACGAAGGAAGATCGGTCTGGAAGGCAAGAGAGCAAATCTCAGGTCTTATCTGTTATCCCTCCATTGAATTCGAATTCATATCCTTCTGTTGCAAAAGGTGCAAACCAGCAAATGGGAGGTTTTGAAATGGCCTTTATAACCGCATCCCCGGGTGGAACTCGCCAAAGATTATCCTTAAAATTCCCAACAGTATGGATCCGACGACCGTTAAGATCATCAATGCCGGAATAGTGGCAACGGCCCATTTCACCATAAAAACAACCATTGACGAAAACGACATCCTTATGTCTGTAACAACAATTTCATTGATTTCTCTCGATCCCATGATACTTCTCCATAAAAAATCATAAATTATTTTTCAAGATTTTCGTCTTTCCACGTTATTTAACCGAAGGATCTTTTCCAATGCCTCGTATTTTTGTGCGCCCACCAAAACATGATCATTAAATTCAAAGGTTGGAATTGCCGTCACGCTTTTTTCGAAAGACCGCTTCCAGTCCAAATCAATGGCTTCTTGGTATTTTCTGGATTGAATAATCTCCATGGCATCTTTTCTGTTCAGGTTGACGGATTCAGCTACTTTTACGAGGACATGGGATTTTCCAATATTTAGACCGTCTGCGAAATATGCTCGAAACACGGCATTATGGAATTCATGACCTCGACCTTTAGATTCCGCCCATTTACCCAATTCCTGTGCCAGACGACTGTTGTAGGTCATGGTCCGTCGGCCGAAAGGCAAGCCCAAGCCGCTTGCAACCTGCGCAAGATGGATCATCATTTGACCGATATCTATTTTCCGACCCGCAAACAGCGCTTCCAGTGTTTGTCCATCCTCCGGCGTTTCCGGATGGAGGGGGAATGCCGTCCAGCGAATGCCGATTTTAAATTCTTTTTGTAATCTTTCAATACGCCCGGTAATGAAATAACACCAGGGTCAGATATAGTCGGAAAATATTTCAAGTGTTTTGGATCCAGACATGATTTTTCCTTGTATGATTTATTTTGCGGATTGGAGAGTTGCTTTATATGCCTCAGCTCATAAAAAAAGTCTCACCATGCCGGATGTCGACGAGACGGTCCAGCAGACCTTCTTTCTTTAATTCCTTTTTAATATCCACTGGCGGAAAATGTACCGGCTCGTCACCCAAACGAAAGGTCCCCCAGTGAACGATCATCAATTTTCGGGCATCGAGTTCTTTAAACGCTTGAACAGTTTCCCGAGGATTCATATGGCTGGAAGCCATGAACCACCGGGGCTCATAGGCACCAAGATTGATAATGGCAAGATCGATGTCAAAATCCCCACCGATCTCTGTGAATCCGTCAAAGTATCCCGAATCGCCGCTGACGTAAATGGTACGACCGGCGGCCGTTTCAATGATGTATCCGCCCCAAAGGGAGCGGTTGGGACCTCGTACCGGGTTTCGCATGGTCCAGTGATTGCTGGGCAAGAATGTTATGGAACGACCGCCGTCGCGGCATATATCGTACCAGTCCATCCGGGTTCGATTCATCATGCCTAAATCCTTGAACACGCTGTCATGCCCCAGGGGGCTGATCACATGGGTATTTTTCTCCAGGGCCGCCAATGAGGGCTTGTCCAGGTGGTCATAGTGCCCGTGAGTGATCAGAACGTGATCCGGTACCGGGATCTGTCGGGGGGTAAATGCAAGGGGTGAAAAATCCTCGATAAACCAGTAAATATCCGAAAACACGGGATCCACAAGAAGGTATCTGTCCACGTCCTTGATCAAGACGCTGGCATGTTTCAGAAAAGTGATGGATACCCCTTGATGCGCCCGGACCGGTTCCCAGTCAGTGGCAATCGGTCGGGTGGGCTGATCTTTGAGATAGGGATGAAAACTGTTTTGGCTCAGTTTCCATTTCAGAAGCTGAAAAAATCTTCCCTTCCGGGAAACGCCGATGGGATTGATGAAGGCATTATGGCCGTGATGTTCCTTCCCCAGGGCGATGTCCCTCAGGCTTCTGCCGTTCAAGGGCTGATAATGCAGTGGTTCACCGTCCATTTCCCCAAAAGCGGCCAGCAATACCCGAGGGTCGGCAAAACGCATCATCAGCATCGCTTGTACGCTGAGAAACATTTTTTGGATAAAAGTTCTGCGTTTCATTGTCATTGGTCATTGGTCACTGATTATTGTGGTTCGACAGAATCAGACAAACAGGCTATTTTGTCCAAAAGGTAAGCACGATTAAAATACTTGCAATACCCGATAGGAGTCCAGGACCGGTTAAAGGGTTAAATCGTTGGGAGCGTTACGATCGTTTTGATCGTTAGGAGCGTTGAAATCGTCCCCGAACCAACGGACAGGAGGGTCTGAAAGGGCTTTCGATCATTACGGTTCGGGCAGGGGTTGGACGTCTTGTCCGGTTGTTTCATTGAAACCCTGGACCGTCTCATTGAATATCTTTCTCTTTTTTGCGAATTCTTTCATCTTTTCATTCCACTGAGAAATCTGTTGGTTGACCGTCGGAACATTGTCGGTTGCGCCGGCCGTTTTCGCCGGCCTGCCGATCTGTTGTTTTTCTTGTTTCAAAACCTGGTATTCTCCGGCCAGTTCTTCTCTCTTTTTCTCGAGATACGCTTTTGTCTGGTCTATTTTCGCCCCTTGATCTTCCGAATCTGTATCGAGAGGGGCAATGGACGCGTTTTTCACCGCGGCTTCATACGCTTCAATGTCTTCACGTAATTTCTTCTTTTCCGCATTGTATTTCATCACCCGTCGATTAAAATCATCCGTCCTTTTCATGAATTTTTTGGTTTTGCTTCCCCGCAAGGTTCCGCCACGACCAATTCTGTTAATCTCTTCTTCTTCTTTCTTTATGGCCGCCCACTCCGCCTCCAACGCCTGTATTCGCTCCTCGAGCCGTTCTCTTATTCCGGTCATATTCTCTCGAGTTTGCTTGATTTGTTCGTCCTCAGGCTGCATCGTTTGAGCGATGAACACCTTTAGCCGTTGGTCACGGTCACCGCCGCCGGCAATAAATGTATCGAGGGTATGGTGATGATTGTTCCTTAGGATAGGGTTTGAACGTGCCGGGATGGATGAAGCACCGAACGGTTCTGAATACGGCTGAGCATCGATGGCCGTCGCCGGGAATAACCAAATGATAAAGACCACAAGCAGTCCTCTTCTAAAAAGCATATCCCCTCTCTTCAACAAGTTCGTTTCGCCAAGCCTGCCATTGCAGGGCATGAGCGGGCCGGTCACAATGGGTATGATGGAACAAAGGATGCAGAACCTGAGTTCGTAACGATGGGTCTTATTTCTTTTGGGCTTCCGCTTCCAGTTCCGCTTTTGTCAGCCATCCCCCGCCAAGTGCTTTATATAATCTTACATAGGCATTATAGAATTGTTGTTTGAGTTCGGAAAGCTCCAACCCGACATCAAACAACGTTCGTTCAGTCTCCAAAACTTCAAGATAACTGGTTACGCCTTTGTCATATCTCATTTTTGACAGGGCGGCAGCATTTTCCGCTGCCTTGAGTTTTCTCTCCACCGCAGAGATCTGAATTTTGTAGGTTTGAATTTCATTTAAAGCATCCGCCACTTCACGAAAAGCAAACAGCACCCTGTTTTCATATCGATATAAGGCCTGTTTGGTCCGTTCTTTCTCGATTTCAACCCGCGAGAGGCTTTTATCAAAATCAAAAAGAGGGCCCAACAGGCTACCCCCCACCGACCAGATGCCGCCATCGGTGGAGATGGATGATAATTCGCTGCTGACCGCCCCGAAAAGACCTGTCAGGGTGATGGATGGAAACCTCAGCGCTTCAGCAACTCCAATCCTTGCTGTTTGCGCTTCCAGCAAATACATGGCTTCTGCAATATCAGGTCTGCGCTCGAGAATATCCGAGGGTAATCCGCTGGGTATATCCGGAGGTACAACTTGTTGGTTCAGATCACGCCCTGTTTTGATTTCTCCAGGGAATTTTCCCATCAAAATACTCAGCGCATTTTCGGTATTGGCAATTAATCGCTTAAATAACGGAATGGCCCCGGCGGCAATTTCTTTTTGAATTTGCGCCTGGTTCAAGTCAATTTCGGGAATAATGCCTTTGTCAAAACGCTTTTGAATAATATCAAGACTAATCAGTCGTGATTCAAGGGTCTGTTTGGATATTTTCAATCTCTGATGATAATCCAATAATAGAAAATAAGTGCTGACAACTTCGGAAATCAAACTGATTTGAACGGTTCTTAAAGAATACTCGGAAGCCATCAATTCTGATATCGCGGCTTCGGTGGATCTGCGGTATTTGCCCCAGAAATCAATCTCCCAACTCAATACCGGTGCGATGTAGGCAGATTTATCTGTTGTTGACGATCGTGATACCCCCGTAAAATTCCCTGCCCTTGCACCACCCTCTAAATCCAATCGGGGGTATTGATCCGCTTTGGTAAATCCAAGGGCCGCACGGGCTTCTTCGATACGGCTGGCAGCAATCATTGCGTCTTTATTATCCGTCAATGCAGTAACAACCAATGAATATAGAACAGGATCATCAAACAACTCCCACCATTTCAAGTTGACCACTTCTTTGGATTCTGAATCGGAAAATCTAAAATTATTCGGTGTTTCCACAACAGGTTTTTTAAAATCAGGACCCATTGCGCAACCTGTAAGAGATACAACAATCATCAGTGTAACGATTTGAGCCAATTTTTTCATTTCAATAACCATCATGATTCTTTTGGTTCAGGTCCCAATTGAAGATCTCGTTTCTGTTCATATTTGGCAATTTTGCCGATGAAAACAAACAGCATGGGGTAAAAGAAAACCCCTAACAGTGTCGCGATAGACATTCCACCTATCAATGCCATGCCCATAACGACCCTTGCTTCAGCTCCGGCACCGGAAGCAACAACCAACGGCAGGACACCCAAAATAAAAGAAAACGCCGTCATCAATATGGGGCGGAAACGCAGCTCAGCAGCTTTTACGGCGGCATCGAACAAAGAAAGGCCTTTGTCAAATTCCAGCTTGGCAAACTCAACGATCAGTATGGCATTTTTGGCTGCCATGGCGATGAGCATCACCAGTGCAATCTGGGCAAAAACATTGAGTTCATAGCTTTGGCTGAACTGTCGGGAAATAAACAATGCCATGAATGCACCAAAGATTGCAAAGGGGGTTCCCAGCAGGATACTAAAGGGCAAGGACCAGCTTTCATATTGGGCGGCGAGAATAAGAAATACAAACAACAATGAAAACGCGAAAACAATGGAGCCCGTTCCGGAAGCCTTCTTTTCCTGAAACGACATGTTGCTCCACTCAAAGCCCATATCCCCTGGAAGAACTTCTGCAGCCAATTCTTCAAGGGCATCAAGGGCCTGGACCGAAGTATATCCGGCGGCCGGCCCCCCACTGAGCTCTATGGCTCTGTACAAATTAAATCGATTGGTATAATCCGGCCCGACGATTTCTTTGATATCGACAAATGCCGCTAAAGGAACGCTTTTGTTCTCTTTATTTTTAACAAAAAAAAGGTTTATCTGTTTTTCATTTTGCCTATACTTAGGTTCTGCCTGAATATAGGCTTTGTAAAGCCTTCCGAATCTGTTGAAATCATTTACATAGGAACCGCCAAGAAAGGCGCCGACGGTGGTATAAATATCATTTAGGGAAATCCCCGCTTTGAGGACTTTATCCTTGTCGATTTCCATGTATCGCTGGGGAACGGTTGCTCGAAACGTTGTAAATATACCACCGATTTCAGGCCGTTTCATGGCAGCCTGAACAAAGTTAACCGTGTGTTTGGCCAGATAATCCGGTGTATTTCCCCCTTTGTCCTGAATCATCATCGTAAATCCGGAACCACTCCCCAATCCGGGGATTGCCGGTGGGCCAAAGGCAAACACCTGCGCTTCATTAA
>Ga0316193_10002392_pt1 | contig 13220 bp, 12 predicted proteins | sample MerIslsedime2_MG_FD_207735 | JGI IMG/M metagenome (GOLD analysis project Ga0316193, IMG submission 207735) | Coastal sediment microbial communities from Maine, United States - Merrow Island sediment 2 | ecosystem: Environmental > Aquatic > Marine > Coastal > Sediment | place: USA: Maine...
AGCAAGTGACTCGAGTTCTTCGGCTGCGAGCGCCTGGCCTGCTGCCTGCAGTTCCGGGATAAGCTTTTCAGCGACACGCGTGCGCAGCTCTTTCAAGCGGACATCACCGAGTCGCAAGCTGAGATACCAGGCTCGTTTCTCATTCTCGTCAGAAACCGCTGCAGTAATCGGTCGGGCCTGCAGGACCGTGAGTGAACCAGATTTCCCGGTCCATTCCATGTCGGGAGACCAGCCAAACAATTGCTCGACAGACAGTAATGTCTCCAGGATCTGCTCGAGATCGCGAGCTTCAAGCAGCGGAGCATGCTGCTGCATATCATCGCGCTGACCGGGCAGCCATGCGATGATACAGCCAGTTTTGCGGTCGAGCTCCCAGTGATCGGGATCAACCAGTCCATCAACGAGCAGGCCACACGGGCCGGGAACTGACTCTATGACCACGCATTCCCTGTTTATGTTGCGCGGGTCGCGGGCAAAGGCAACGCCTGAAGAGTCGGCATTGACCATCTCCTGAACGAGCACGGCCATGCGGCTGTGCACCGGATCGAGACCAAGTTCCCTGCGGTAAAGCAAAGCTGCATCCGACCAGAGCGACGCCCATACAAGTCGCACTGCATCTTCCACGGCTTGCTGGCCGCGCACTCCGATGATCGATTCATGCAAACCTGCAAAGCTGCGCCCGGCGGAGTCTTCACCGATTGCCGAGGAACGAACCGCAAGCAGCGTGGAAGCATCAAAACCGCGCAGACCTTCAGCGACAGTTTCACGCAGCAACCCGGACAGTCGCTGGGCGAGAAACGTTGACCGAATCCGCAGAGCGGCATCCCAGATTTCTTCCCAGCGCATGTCCTCCATCGACTTGCGGCCAAGCTCCATGCGGATAGCCGCAGTAATCCCGGCTTGTTTCACAAATACTTCATACGCCCGGGTCGTCAGGCAGAACCCCCCCGGTACTTCGAAACCGGCGCACAGGAGCTGTGCCAGCTTCGCCGCCTTGCCACCGACCAGCTGCTCGTGCCATTGTCCGGGCGCGTCGAGCGGGATCAGGAGCGGTCGTTCGGAACCCATTGACTGACCTCCTGGAATCGCCCCACGTGCAGAAAGCGCACCACATCGACGCGGAACAATGCACAGCTGGCCGCATTCACAAATGACTTCAGATACGGATGGCGCGCCACCAGCAAGCCGGAACAGCGCTCAAACTCGCGCCCGCGTTCGATCATTTGTGACCGACCCGTGACGGTTACGGCCTCTATATCCATCAGATCATCTGCCTTGTTCGAGCGATTATCGATGACAAGTGCGACATGATCACACTCTCTGAGAAGACGGTACTTGCGAGTTGCTACCGGAGTAACAAACACTGCATGCCGCAGATCATCCGAGAACGCAAAGGCCACCAGCGCTCCATACGGCTGGTTATTGCCCTGCACGCAAAGCACTGCGTAGGGCTGTTTATCGACCAGCTTTTGTATGCGCTCCCGTACAGCCGGGTCGGCCTTTGAGAGCGGAGATTCTGACATGTCGTGGTTATCAATGAGCGGTTCGTCAGGATTATTCATAGCATTACGTAACCATTTCCTTCTCTATTCCAGACCCACACGACGATAGTAACCCTGATAATTGCATAAATCCCGACCTGAAAGCTGGTTTCGCCACATGATTTACAGGATGAAATGAATATTTCATCCTGATCCCGGAGTTCACCAGCAGTGAGGTTCTGGATCAGTGGGGAACAACCCTGCACTGGTTACAACGTGGGCTTGTAGCCCCAGGCGGCATAGACCGGGTCCGACAGCGCGGTCTCGCCTGCATGCGGATCGCTTTTCGGGCGCGGCCAGCCGCGGGAGGAGAACGTCTGTAAACCGGAAAACCCGGCGTGCTGCATCCACTGCGTAACCATGCCGACGCGTTCGAACTCGTGCAGCTCGCTCCAGACCTGGATGGCCTTGGTCGGAAACCAGCGATTGCTGAAGGTCGCCACGAAAACACCACCGGGACGCAGTACACGCAACACCTCGGAAAAGATCGCTTGCGGCCGGGTAAGATATTCCACGGATGCAGTGCAGACTACCGCGTCCAGGCCAGCATCCTCAAAAGGCAATGTTTGCGCGTGGTTCAGATCCTGCACGACCCATGCAGTCGCAGCTCGATTGGCCTGAAGTTCATCTGCATTCATCCCGAGGGCATGCAAGCTTTGCAACGAACAGCCTTGCAGATGTGAATCGTAGCTTGCCATCAGGTCAAGAACATCGGCGTCTTTGCGGATCAAACGCCGGTAGAGGCTAGTGATCGTCTCCAGCGCGCGTGCATCGAGGTGTTGCAGCATACGGGAACTGCTATAGAAGGCAGCGTCATCCCGTTCATCCATGCGCGCCATTGCCTGCAGAGCGTCACCGTAACAGGTATCCAAACCATCCTGAAGCGGTGCAGCAAGCCCCGGGAAGCGCACAAGCTCGTCAAGCGGACTGCTACAGCGACCGCCTCGCATGTCCGAGCCTGGCAGTACACGATCCAGGTGAAACACCACCCTGAACGGAAAGCGCGCGAACGGATGATTCAGGTCCACATGCATCGTCTCTTCGTCCAGTGCCGCAATCCTCGCTGGCACGATGGACTCGCGTACGATTTCCTGGAAGCCGTGAAAAAAGCCTTGCGGATAATACCTGCCAGGACGCGGTTCAACATCGAGACCACTTCGATAGCTGCGGTTGAATCCGGCGGGACTTCCGGCAACTTGTCGGGCAGCATCCCAGCAGCCAGTCACCTCTCCGACAGACAACGCAGCCTCGGCAGAATCTCCGGCTCGCATTCCTGGAATCCTCGAACCGATTGGCGCGGGTAACAAGTCTGCTTCACGCCAGACACTGAAATTTTCGAAGTGCATTTGATCTTCATGCTCTGCCCGACCGTCCGACCATAGCAAGGTGAATGTCACTGCTGCCAATCCCTGACTATCGAGTACTTTGTCTTCCCCGGGGTTTTGAATGCTGGTAGCGTTCATGCAGATCTCCTTGTGGCCATGGATGCCTCGTCTAGCCTGCTGCACCGGCAGCCTGCGCACAGGTTCGGGATTTCGTCAGCTCAGCCTCGAGACGACCGCGGTCAAAGTCAGCGCTGGTTTCAGGCCATCCCGCGGCATGCTGCAGGATCCGCGCGACCTGCAAATCTGCATGCGCTGCAGCGTCATTCAAGGCCGGAATATAATCCAGGCGTTCACCCCCGGCCTGCAGAAAACTGTCCCGCCCCTGCATGGCAATTTCCTCCAGCGTCTCCAGACAGTCACTGGCAAAACCCGGACAAACAACCGTCAGACGCTTTACCCCTTCTGCGGGTAATTCCTCGAGTCGTTTGGCTACGTAGGGCTGCAGCCATGCCGCCCGCCCAAAGCGCGACTGAAACGCCATTTCCCAGTGTTGTTCCGCAAGACCGAGTTCTTCTGCAATCAATCGCGCGGTTTTATGGCAATGGCAGTAGTAGGGGTCGCCCGCCATCAAGGTGGCTTTGGGCATGCCATGAAATGAAATCAGTAATTTATCATCGCCACCATGGGCTTCACGGTGTGCACGAATTGAATCGGCAACGGCCTGGATGTAGCGCGGGTCGTCATGATAAGCACTCATGAAGCGCAACTCGGGCACCCAGCGCCAGTGACTCAGACTGGCGAATACTGCATCGGCAACCGAACCGGTCGTCGCGCCCGAGTATTGGGGATACAGCGGTAATATCAGAAGTCGTTCTGCACCTTGTTCCTGCAGTTTCATTAGCACCTTGTCGATGGCAGGCTCGCCATAACGCATGGCAAGTACAACTGAAACACGTCCACGCACAAGGCGTTCCAGTTGTTCCTGCACCTTCACCGTCAGCGCCTCGGAAAAGACACGCAGTGGTGAACCTGCATCCATCCAGACACTCGCATAGGCGTGTGCGGATTTTTTCGGACGTACCCGCAGGATGATTCCATGCAGAATAATTTTCCAGAGCAGACGCGGGATTTCGACCACACGGGGATCGGACAGGAATTCGCCCAGATAGCGCCTCACTGCGTCAGCAGTAGGAAATTCCGGCGTACCCAGATTGACCAGCACAACCCCCAGTTGCGGCATGCGCCCGTGCTTGAATTCTCTCTGTCCCTGGTATGCGGGTTTCATCAAGTCCTGTCTCCGTAAAGTGTGTGCGAGTGTGTTACCAATGGTTGTACAAATTGCCATACAAAGTCAATATATTTGTACAATACTTATACATTGTGTAAGCTATAGCCTCAACAAGCATTTGTACCACTACTTACCTGGAGAATCTGCAACATGATTACTACAACACTGGACCCAATCTCGCTGAACGATGTTACCGATACAAGGAATGCGCCATACCTGGTGGAAGGTGAAGGCGAAAATGCCTTGAAGATTTATTTCGAATCAGAAGAGAACAAACTTGAGTATATCAATACACCAACTCATGGTTCGGATGATATGTCAGGACTGAAAAATATCTACGACGAGATGGCGGACAACCCGAACACAGGATCCATCAACTAACACTGCCCGACGAGCCAGACCCGCGAGCAGGAGGTGATTTGTGAACATCAACCCGTTCATCGTACCCTTTGATCAACTCCCCGATACCCTGCCGGTCTTTCCGCTACCCGGAGCCATAGTGATGCCCGGGAGTGAGTTGCCTTTGAATATCTTCGAGCCACGTTATCTGAACATGGTCAGTGACGCACTCGGCAGCCACCGCATGATCGGCATGCTTCAACCCGACCCGAACGCCAAAGATGACGGGCTTTGCCACACAGGTAGTGCCGGACGCATCACACAGTATCGCGAAACCAACGATGGCCGGATCGAAATGGTACTGTCCGGTGTATGCCGTTTTGATCTCGGCGAGGAACTGCCGACTACACGCGGCTATCGGCTGGTTATACCGCAGTGGTCGCGCTTCAGCGACGACTACACCGATCATGAAGATACGCTGAGTAGTGCACACGATCTTTTGATACAGACACTGAAAGCTTACCTGCAGTCCAAAAACCTGGATGCTGACTGGGCAATGCTTGAGCGTCTGTCAACCATGAGATTGTTAAGCAGCATGTGTATGGCACTACCACTCAGCGAAGCAGACAAGCAATTACTGCTGGAAACCGTCCACCCTGCAGAACGCCTTAACACATTCATCGCAATACTAGACAGCGAGCAGAGTTCACCGGGGTCCGTCACCCGACATTAAAGATTTTCATCCCCGGGAACGGATGATAGAAAAATCGGCTAAACGGCAGGCTAAAATTTAATTCGCCTACATGGAACAGGGTTGAATCGATCAAGATTCATCACCTTGTTCCATACAGCCGCAAATTCACTCACAACTCTCCAGGGCGTAACTTTTAGCCCTGGAGAGTCGAGCGAACGACACTCGCAAAGACGAAAGATTAGCGTTGACGGAACGCCACAGTCCTGGATCCGTTTCGCAGAGCTGGATCAAGGTCAAAGCGGTCGAGGTTCATCACCTTGCCCCACGCAGCAACAAAGTCACTCACGAACTTCTCTTGCGAATCGTCAGATGCATAGACTTCTACGACAGCGCGCAGCTCTGAGTTGGATCCGAAAATAAGGTCGACGGGAGTAGCCGTCCATTTGAGCTTGCCCGTACCTCGATCTCGACCCTCGTAGACACCTTCGGATTTTGATGACTTCGACCACTGCGTGGACATGTCGACCAGGTTTACGAAGAAATCATTACTCAACGTCGCTGGCCGGTCGGTGAACACACCTTGTGCAGATTGTCCTGTATTTGCATTCAGGGACCGCATACCGCCGACCAGAACGGTCATTTCAGGAACGCTCAGGGTCAACATGTCCGCCCGGTCGACCAGCATATCCGCCGGCGATCCGCTGTTGCCACTACCAAAGTAGTTGCGGAACCCGTCTGCGGTCGGTTCGAGCACGGCAAAGGAGATCACATCGGTCTGCTGCTGCGATGCATCCGTGCGTCCCGGCTTGAACGGAACCTGCACGTCGTGTCCGGCGCTCTTTGCGGCCTGCTCGACGGCTGCAGATCCGCCCAGAACAATCACATCGGCGATTGATACCTTCTTGCCGCCGGACTGCGAACTATTGAAATCCTGTTGGATTTTCTCCAGTGTCTGCAACACCCTCGCCAGTTCATCCGGATTGTTGACCTCCCAATCCTTTTGTGGCGCGAGGCGAATGCGCGCCCCGTTCGCCCCGCCGCGCATATCGGTACCGCGGAAGGTAGAGGCCGACGCCCAGGCGGTCCTGACAAGTTCGGGTACGGTCAACCCCGATGCAAGTATCTCAGACTTCAGTCCGGCGATGTCGTTTTCATCAATCAACTCATAATCGACTGCGGGGACGGGGTCTTGCCAAATTAGTTCCTCGTCAGGAACCTCAGCGCCGAGATAGCGCGCACGGGGACCCATGTCGCGGTGCGTCAGCTTGTACCACGCCCTGGCGAAGGCAAGCTCGAACTCCTCCGGGTTGTCGAGGAAGCGCTGTGAAATCTTCCGATAGCTCGGGTCGAACTTGAGCGAGAGATCGGTTGTTAACATGACAGGCGCATGCCGCTTCGACGGATCGTGAGCATCCGGCACAAGGTTTGCTGCGTTCTTATCATCGGGAATCCACTGGGTCGCCCCTGCGGGGCTCTTCGTCTTTACCCAATTGTAAGCGAACAGATTTTGAAGATAGTTCATGCTCCAGTTGACCGGTGTCACAGTCCACGCACCTTCCAGTCCACTGGTGATGGTGTCGCCTGCATTACCCTTGCCGCACTTGTTTTTCCAGCCGAGGCCCTGCTCCTCGATGCCTGCGGCTGCGGGCTCGGGACCCAGGCAATCATCTGGTTTGTGTGCGCCATGGGTTTTACCGAGGGTGTGCCCGCCGGCGATGAGTGCAACGGTCTCTTCATCGTTCATTGCCATGCGACCAAATGTCTCGCGAATATCCTTCGCTGCCGCGACCGGATCCGGGTTGCCATTCGGCCCCTCCGGATTCACATAGATCAGGCCCATCTGCACCGCGGCAAGTGGGTTTTCCAGCTCTCTGTCGCCACTGTAGCGCTCATCCGCGAGCATTTCGATCTCAGGTCCCCAGTAGACCAGATCCGGCTCCCAGTCGTCCTCTCGCCCGCCGGCAAAACCGTAGGTCTTGAAGCCCATGGATTCCAGCGCGACATTACCTGTCAGGACCATCAGGTCGGCCCAGGAAAGCTTTGCGCCGTATTTCTGTTTGATAGGCCAGAGCAAGCGCCGCGCCTTGTCTAGATTGGCATTGTCAGGCCAGCTGTTGAGCGGATCGAAACGCTGTTGACCACCGCCGGCGCCGCCGCGGCCGTCAGCCACACGGTACGTACCCGCACTATGCCACGCCATCCGGATAAACAACCCACCATAGTGTCCATAGTCTGCTGGCCACCAGTCTTGTGACGACGTCATCAACGTCTCGATGTCTTTCTTTACAGCATCAAGGTCGAGACTCTCGAACTCCCTGGCATAGTTGAAGTCCTCGCCCATTGGATCGGACTCAGCAGCGTGCTGCCGAAGAGGACTGAGGTCCAGCTGATCAGGCCACCAGAATTGGTTTGACTTTGGCTCACCCTGAGCAAAAGCAGGGCTTGATGTCGCCACGGGTGACATTGCTACCGCCAATGCGACAAGCAAGGGTATTATTCGTTTAAGCATGTGAGTCGTCTCCTCTAGATAAGAAATGTTCGACCTTGCAGGACCTGATAATCTGAAACAGGATAACCAGCAACCTCCAGATTTCCCAGGTGACCATGCTCATGGCCGGCTTCTCTTTGCGCCGCCGATCGGAACACTGCGGTAACATAGTATAGCCTTCAACGTCGGCTTTCGCTGCGAAGTACAGAAAACCTCTGTTCGCCTGTGATTCGCCATCGATAGCGTCTTTCAGGTTCTGCTCTGTTTTGCCGCCATTTTAATTCATTTTGATTCACCTGTTACGCGATAAATCAGCCAACAAGTGGAACCGCTATTTAGAATCTTAAGCGGTTGACCCCGCGCCAGATTGTAATTTATTTCAGTATGCGCCCTCCTGGCGCATCTCACCGGGTGCGTTTGGACATACTTCAGGACTTTGTCGTTGCGTCGTCTTCGCTCACGTGCGTCAGTTCCTCAGTGTATGCCTCGCTCTGTACAAGCAGGCTGCTCAGCAGAACGATTGTACTACCGGCAAAGAAGATCTTCAGTGCCTTTCTTCTGCGCTGATCAAATCCTTGTCTGTAGTTGATGTGATTTCTCCAAAAGGTCGGTCGTAAAATTTTCGGCTCGGATCAATCTCAATGAGCGACGGTGACTCATACCATACCTCTGTCAACCAGCTTTGCAGAACTTTCTCGTCGCGCAGCTCCTGTAGCCGGCGCCGCGCTGCAGCCTGGCGTAATTGGTCGGCCTTTCGTTTTGGAAGTCGATTAATGACGTGAGGTACCCGTACATTTATGGTATTCATCTTTTTTGCTCCTCTACTCGTTGTGTTCACCGTGCTTGAGTACTGCCCTGATATGATCAAATAGACTCAACAGGGCAGTACGGCTGTACGATCAGGCACCTGAATACCCAGGCACGAAGACAGTGGATCTTTTCGTACTCAAACGGTCTGCATGTCTGACCTTGCGGACCTGTTGTTGCTCTCGCCAGTTCAGGCGAGAAAACTCCCACATGGTCAGCAGTAGTCCAATCACTAAAAAGCTGAATGCATAGATTGCGGAAATCAAAATGATCGATTCACTCATGATTCACTCCTCCTGATTGGAACAGTTGCCTGAGTTCACCGGGGCTGCCTGTCAGGCCTTAGCGGTGCTACTCGAGCCGCGTGTAATGCGTAAATAACAACGAGCTTATCTGTATGTCGATACACCGGGTCAAAGATGCTCTCAGCCCTCATCGATACCGCTATCGACAGGGTTGTGAATGACCTGGTGTAGTCTGCTGCCCGGTACTACGGATGACAGGATTTCAATATTTTCCTGTTCGGCGGCACGGATGGCTTCGTCGTAGTACTGCTCTGTTGCGCGTATCTGTAATTCATAGTTACTCATGTCGTTTCTCCTGGTGTTGTTAAGCTGGATATGGGTCTTTAATGTCGCCCATGTGCAATTACTATACAGAACTTATACATTTTGTCTAGGACAATTTATGTTATTATTTGGTTATCGCGATACAGGAAAGTCGAAATGATTGAAAATTATGGTTTTTATTCCATTGGCGTGGTTGAACGTGATACTGGCATCGGACGCGATACACTCCGTGTCTGGGAGCGCCGCTACGGTTTCCCCAGGCCGGTACGCAATGGAAAGGGCGAGCGCTGCTATCCGGAAGACCAGTTGAGGCGCCTGCAACGAACCCGTCGCTTGCTGGACCATGGTGTGCGCCCTGGCAAGCTGCTGCCCCTCAGCGAGGATGCGCTGGATGAAATCGAAGCCAGTCTGCTGCCTGAAGGCTCAAAGAAAATCGATAAAACAGTCGAGGCGATTCTTGGCGCAATCCGTTCCGCCGATGCCGGTCAGGTCGAAGTCCTGCTGCGCAGGCAATATGAAAAGCGGGGCATGCGGGAATTTGTTCTTGAGACGGTCGTACCTCTGCTACAAGCGGTGGGCGAGCTCTGGATCAGTGGAAAGCTGCAGATATTCCAGGAGCATTTCCTGTCTGAACAACTGAATCGATTTCTGAATGCAGAAATCGCCATTCTGCAAAAAAGCGCGGGGAAGCCATTGGTACTGCTGGCAACCCTGCCCGGCGAAGAGCATACACTGGGTTTATTGATGCTGGCAGCCATGCTTTCATGCAGCGGTGTTTCAGTTGTAAATCTTGGTGGCGAGGTACCCATGGACCAGATCGGCAAGGCAGTTAAACAGTTTCATGCCGATGCAGTAGGAATCACATTCAGCGGCGCTTACCCGTATCAGAGTATTCGTCCGCATTTATACGAACTACGTGAACTGATAGCAGGTGACGTCGCACTCTGGACAGGTGGCGAAGGTGTACGCCGTCTGCGCAAGCTGCCAACCGGGGTCACCAAATTCAATTCACTGGGAAAACTTCCATTATTTAGTGAAATCACGGATGCGACACCTGAAATAAAATAAAAACTGCAGAACGAACCCGCCAAGGTGAAACCGCTAATCCCGGGGGTTACGAAATCAAACAAGGATGAATCCATGGGACAGATTCAATCTATGGGACAGCGCAACAAAAAAGGGCTACCCGTTTCCGGATAACCCTTTTGTTTTCTTCTACTTATGGCGTGCCCGGAAGGAGTCGAACCTCCGGCCGCCTGGTTCGTAGTGTTCCGATTGAAAGCACATATCCTATTGTATTTCATTTCTTTTATTCGACTTACACTGTCCAATAAAACTGATCTGTTTGGCTTTATTTGAGGTTATTTAGAGCCATCCATTGGACAGCTGAAACTGTCGTTCTCCAAATCACCGCCAGACTATTACATGGTATCGCCGCGTCCATTGTTGTGTCTCTCGCATGTCATTTCAGCCTTGAATAGCGGCGCAATCAAGAATTCGCCACGCACAGGATAACTGTCCGTGATTGGGTATAATCCACAATTATATTATCAGAATTCTTTACGATACCCTGGGGAAATCCCAATGCCAGAACTAGCCGCAAACACGGTGGAGCCCGCTGGGGGCTTCCCGATCCATGACATGATGATGCGTTACAACGTGTTTGTGCCCCGTCTCTACAACTGGTGCATATCGCTGGGCTTTACTCCCGGGAAAGTCATGCCATCGCGTGCATTTTGTTCCGATGAAAGCCAGGGCTACCCCATCATAATGATCACCAAACACTTCGGTACCTTTCCATTCAATCATGGCGTCGTCGGTGGAATCGTCGCCACAGACAGACACGCCCCACACGCCACACACGGTCAGGATATGCTCATCATCCAGGCCAGCCACGTCGGCTACGACCCGGAAAACCAGGTGTTCGGCACGTATCGGCGTGCCCAGACCACGCACATGGAATGCAGCTCAAGCTGCGGAAAGATTCAGCAGGTGATTTCCTGGTATCAGAACGAATATGAATTTGCCCGCCACAACATTCTGCTGCATAACGAAGACGGCCGGAAAATAGTCATCGTCGATAACCAGTTGTTGCGTCAGGACCGTGACAATAGCCTGTTACTTCGTCTCGAGAAGCTGATCGCCACTGATTCAGGCAAACAACCCATTCCATTGAGGATACTGAGTACGGCGAAAGTCTATTCACCGGTGCAGGAGTTTGTCGACAGAATGGGAGAGACAGCGTTCAACGGCATTACACCGCAGCCAATTGGCACTAACCTGACCGCGGACATGTTTTATTTTCGGCGTGATATTCCACAGATGGAAGAAGGCGCGCATCATCTCGAACATAATCTGATCCACTACATGCCGCAAATAGTGACCTCCAAGTCGCCCCATCTACTGGCCGCCCAGATTACCACGCAGATAGAATTCGACCGCACGTTTCGCACTATCGTGAAAGAGCACGCCTATAAAGGCAAGAAGGTCCTGTTCATTGCCGGACTGAATATCGATATTTCACCGCAATCCGATCAGCTTTTCCCGCTCACAAAATTCGTCCCCTGGGCCGCTTATATCCAGGACAGCGACGGCTATTATTTCACCCTTGAGCAGAAAGAGCTGGTACAAACACTGCAACAGCAGAACGCCGAGAATCCCGATCAGATTGATCTGGAGCATGCCATTCGCATGATGGCATCGGCCCAGGAGATAAAGATCGAACAATAGGGCCATCGCGTATCCGGCAGTCCTGTCAGGCTATTACTTCTTCAAAGGCCAGGAGCGAGCCAAGCAACATACCTGTGACGATCATTATGTGCCATATTCGGGTACGAGCTGCGATGGCGCCTGCCTGGAGTGGTTTCAGCCAGGTGCCGAAGCGGCTTGCTTGAGCAGTCCATTTTCCGGGCAGCACCTGCGCGGAACCGGTATTCCCCTCCTCCGGACGATACACCGGATATATTAATCGCGTCCGGGGGCTGGTTTGTTCCGCATAAAGCCGAACGCTGTGCGTCGGATATTCTGCCCGGCATGCCTGAATACAGCGGATTACAGGTCTTGCTTCCTTGACGCAATACTGCGCTTTCCCCCATTGCTGCCATTGTGTGCAGACAGGATTAACGTCCTGCGTATGCTCTACACGCAGAATCCAGTTATTCGACAAGGTGTTTTCTATAAGCCTCTCGAGCTCACCAAGGTAATCCACCTTAACGACGGATGCCCGACTGTGATCTGACTGCATAGCTCCTCTCCTCCTGTATTACGTGCGTGTGATTTACTTCCAGTATTTTTCTACACCTGCTCTAGTGGGTTAGATTGAGGCTCAATACCATGTCGATAAATTCTTGCGCCGATTCATGCAACACTGCCCATGCCGTCTGTCAGGGCGCCGCTTGCTTGCAGCGGCGATCTGTCGCCATATACCGAACGTTCCATTGCAGTCAAACGGTTTTCGACCACATTGGATTGCGGAATTCGTTGCAGGACACCCATGGTCTCCAGTCGCTGCCGAGGTTGACCTGGCGCGGCAACCACATACACGGAACGCCCGGCTTTGACCATGTCCAGAATTGCCTCCTCGATTACCAGCGCCGCCGACACCCCCAGATGTACCACGTCGGTGACGTCGACAATCAGGGTTCTGATGCCTTCAACCTCGGAGTTCCTGCGACTGATGACACGCGAGGTCCCGAAAAGCATGGCGCCGCGCAAATGTAATAACAAAACACTGCCGGCAGCGGCGGACAGGATTTTTCGCTCGTCGGGTGTCAGCGGCAGATCTGTTTCCCGCGGATCGGTCACCGCCTTGACATCGTCCGCCTGCAACTCGGAAAGCCGCGTTACCGTCATTACGTTCGCGACAAACAGGCCTATGCCTACAGCCGCTATTAGATCTACGAACACGGTTAGCGTAATAACGCCATAGGTGATAATCGCGCCCTTTCCGGAGATACGATGGGCACGTTTGAGAAACCCCCAATCGATAATATCGATGCCGACCTTGAGCGCAATACCGGCGAGCACGGCCAGTGGTATCACCGCTGTAAGATTTGCCGCCCACAGTACCACGACCAGCAATATGCCGGCCCTCACCACCCCGGATAACGCAGTGCGCCCGCCGGCCTGAATATTAACCACCGTGCCCATGGTCGCGCCCGCGCCGGGTA
>Ga0316193_10002395_pt1 | contig 13211 bp, 9 predicted proteins | sample MerIslsedime2_MG_FD_207735 | JGI IMG/M metagenome (GOLD analysis project Ga0316193, IMG submission 207735) | Coastal sediment microbial communities from Maine, United States - Merrow Island sediment 2 | ecosystem: Environmental > Aquatic > Marine > Coastal > Sediment | place: USA: Maine...
CTGCCGTTCGCCAAGACCACGAAATAGCCGCTCGTCACGAGCACGAGGGTATTGAGCAAGGCCAGCCCCTGGTTGAGCTCGGCCTGAGACGACTCGAATACGGCCAGGCTCTTGGCGCGCAGCACCGAAAATACGATGAACGCCAGGCCGAACGCGAGGAGCTCCATGAAGATGAAGATCCAGATCATCATCCCGCCCGGCGGTTGGAGCGGTTTGCTGAAATCGGGGTGCGCCGCAGCTCGATTCACGTGGCGTCCCTTAGCACCTGGCACCGATCATTGACACTGGGTTGGTCGGCCGGAGATTATCGCCACTCCGCGAAGGAAGGTCCTCTTGGCAAATCTGGATGACATGACGGGCGTGCTGGTTCGCCCACTGCAGCTCCTGCGCGCGAGACCGCGCAATACGCTCGACCGCCTCGCTGCGTACGAAGGCATTCCTCGCGATGAGCTCTTCCCTGCGCCGGACCGGCTTCCCCGTGTCCGAACGCGGCGCCGATGGTCGCTACCAGGGTTCGAGAACGAGGACTTGTCCTTCGCCTCTCTGCACGAACCCATCGAGCCTCTCTTCAACGCGCACTACCATGCTCGGAGTCGCCGCATCCAGACCGTGTATGCAAGGCGGATACGTCCCAGCGGTACCGCCGGGCGGCCGCGCTTGCTCTACATCCATGGCTACATGCAGCCGGAAACGTTGATCGAAGAGCATGGTCTCCTGGCCGGGCTAGCTCGGACCCTCGATGTGGAGATCGTTCACCTCCAACCGCCCTACCATGGCCGCCGTAAGCCTCGGAGCTCTCCCTACGACGGCGAGCGCTTCTGGACTGCGGACGTCGTGCGAAGCTTGGAAGCAATGCGTCAAACCATCCTCGACACCCGCACCTTGCTCTCGGTCATGCTCGACGAGTCACCCGGCCCCGTAGGACTCTCGGGCCTGTCGCTCGGCGGCTCTTTCGCCGCAATCCTAGCCTGCCTCGAGCCGAGGTTCGCTTTCTCGGTGCCCTTCATCGCGCACATGGACATGGGGGCGCTCCTCCGCGATGCCCCCGTGCTCGGCCCGATGCGAAAGAACCTCGCCCGGTTTGGCTGGACTCCGAGCGACTTCCGCGACTTCTTCACGCGAATCGGCTGGGATGAGCTAGAGCCCGTGATCCCCGCCGAGCGGATTCTTCTCTTCGCCGCCGAGAAGGATCGCTTCTTCGACCCCGATGTTGTGCGGGCGATGTGGACCCGGTGGGACGAACCGGAAATTCATTGGTATCCGACGAGCCACATGGGCTTCCTCCCATATATGCCGACCGCGATCGGGCACCTGCGTCGGTTCATCGACGGGCTCAGTCCGCCTTAGGCTCCTCGGCGGGCGCCTGCTCCGGCGGCGGTTCGGCGGCCGGAACCTCGGTCTCGACCTCCGGACCTGCGGGCTCCTTCCTGAGCTTCAAAACCGTCTCGAAGTCGCCGGTTGTCAACCGATACACGCTGCCGGCGTACTGCAGATATCCGAATCCGTAGAGTAGCGACTGAACGCCGAGCTCTCCGACAAACTCCACGCGGTGGGTGGGGATGTACTTCATCGGATCCTCTGCGACTTGCCGTAGCGAATCGACGACCCGCTGAATCTCCGCTTGATCTTCGACCTTCAAGACCTCGGTTTCGCTCATCCCAGCACCCGACGGCAACGGCATTCGGTGAAACACCGCGATGCTCTTCAGCGCGCCGAGCGGCGCCATCGAGATCGAAGTAGGCGCTTGCACCGCGATGAAGGCGCCACCTCCTTGAATCGACATGGCCGTCTCCGCCGGCGGCGCATCGAGCGCACACTTGAACGCGGTCGCGGCCACGGTCACGGTCGATCCGGTGCCGCTGCCATGCGCCATCGCCGGCTGCGTGTCCTGCTCGTCGGGTCCGCTCCCGTCGCCCTGTGCGATCTCCTCGGGATGCAATAGCAGATGCGTCCCGCCTCTCTCGGCCGCCTTGTTCCGGGCGTCGTTCTCGGCGGACTCTCGAATCACGCTTGGTTTCGAGTAAGCGCCGGTCATTCCACCGCCTCGGCCGATCACCACGCCCAAGTTCTCACAGCCTGCCGGCTCGTCATACAGCAACACGATGCTGGTGGCATTGGTGGTTAGCGGGGCGGCCTTGCAGCCGGCCAGAGGCGAAGCAAACGCCAGCCAAACCAGCGGAACCATCAAGCTCAGACAACGAGAAATTCGAGGCTTCATCGACGAGTCTCCTCCAGAAACAGTGTCTAGCTGAAGCCCGAAGTCAACCCGCATGCGCGGTCTGCGCGGCGATGACGCTCGCTTTGTTGGAAGCGCCGCTGTATTCTGCCTCGCCGGAGAAGTTCATCATGTCGATCACCGTGGAAACGCGTCGCCGTTCACTCGAAGACCCGGAAGGATTCTGGGGCGAAGTGGCCGAAGGAATTGACTGGATCACTCGCTGGGACCGGGTTCTCGACGACTCCAATCCCCCCTACTATCGATGGTTCCCTGGAGCCCAGCTCAACACTTGTTACAACGCCCTCGATCGGCACGTCGAGAAGCGAGGCAACCAAGCTGCGCTCATCTACGACAGCGCTGTCACGCGCCAGAGACGAACGTACACGTATCGGCAGCTTCGCGACGAGGTCGCACTCTTCGCCGGTGCACTCGCGTCGAACGGGGTCACCAAGGGCGATCGCGTCTTACTGTACATGCCGATGATCCCCGAGGCCGTCATCGCCATGCTCGCGTGCGCTCGACTTGGTGCGGTGCACTCGGTCGTGTTTGGCGGTTTTGCTCCGCAGGAGCTCGCAACCCGCATCGATGACGCGGAACCCAAGGCCATCGTTTCGGCCTCGTGCGGCATCGAAGGCATTCGAGTCATCGAATACAAGCCCCTGCTCGACCAGGCAATCGATCTCTCGAAGCACAAGCCCACGTCGTGCATCATCCGCCAGCGCGAAAGCTGTGAGTGCGAGCTGACCGAAGGGCGTGACGTTTCGTGGCAAGACGCGGTTGCCGCGGCCAAACCGCACGACTGCGTGCCGGTGATGGCAACCGACCCGCTTTACATTCTCTACACCTCGGGAACGACCGGCGTGCCCAAAGGCGTCGTGCGCGACAACGGCGGTCACGCCGTCGCGTTGCGGTGGACGATGCAGAACGTGTACGACATTCAACCCGGCGAAGTGTACTGGGCTGCGTCCGACGTGGGCTGGGTCGTCGGCCATTCGTACATCGTCTACGGCCCGCTCTTGAACGGGAACACCACGATCCTCTACGAAGGCAAACCCGTCGGGACGCCCGATGCAGGCGCGTTCTGGAGAGTGATTGCGGACCACGGCGTGAACTGCATGTTCACCGCACCGACCGCATTTCGAGCAATCAAGAAGGAAGACCCAACCGGTGCGCTGATCGCGAACTACGACATGAGCACCCTGAGGTCGTTGTTCTTGGCCGGTGAGCGCTCCGACCCCGATACCCTGGTGTGGGCGGAAGAGAAACTCGGGGTGCCCGTCGTCGATCACTGGTGGCAGACCGAAACCGGTTGGGCGATCTGCGCAAACTGTCTCGGGATCGAGCACCTTCCCATCAAGCATGGGTCCCCGTCGCTCGCGATCCCGGGCTGGGACGTGCAGGTCGTCGATGAAAGCTGCCACCAAGTTCCCGCCGGCACCACGGGAGCCCTGGTCGTCAAGCTCCCGTTACCGCCCGGAAGCCTGCCAACGCTCTGGCACGACGACGAACGCTTCGTGAGCTCTTACCTCACGGAGTTCCCGGGTTATTACAAGACGGCGGACGCCGGTTACATCGACGAGGATGGCTACGTCTACGTCATGTCGCGCACCGACGACATCATCAACGTCGCTGGACACCGCCTATCGACCGGCGGCATGGAAGAGGTCGTCGCCGCTCATTCGGACGTGGCGGAATGCGCGGTCATCGGTGTGGCCGATGAGCTCAAAGGCGAAATCCCGCTCGGCTTCTTGGTGCTCAACGCTGGCGTCGATCGGCCGTATCACGACATCGTTTCGGAAGTCATCCAGATGGTCCGTGCCGAGATTGGCCCCGTGGCGGCGTTCCGGACCGCGATCGTCGTGCAGCGCCTGCCCAAAACTCGCTCTGGCAAGATCCTACGCGGCACGATGAAGAAGATCGCCGACCGGACCGGGTGGAAGATGCCGGCAACAATCGACGACCCCGTCATCCTCGACGAAATCACAGAACGGCTGCAAGCGATCGGATACGGCTAAATGTACAGGGAGCAAGAGCGCGCACTCCTTCTCTTTGCAGTCGCCATCGTGCTCATCGCTACACCGGTCAGGGCCGTATGGCTTCAGACCTGGTGGTCCCCGTTCGCCTTCTGGCTCTCCATGATCGCGGTCGTCGCGCTGCTTCATCGCACCGACCATGCAGCTTAATCACTTCGTACTCTTCTTCCTCGCGGTCGCCCTACTAGGCTTCTACATCTTGGGTTCCGAGCTCGTGGAGCGTTCCCCGCGCTGGGGCTGGCTGGGGCGAAACCGTTTCAGCTTCGCGCTCGCCCTGGGCGTCTACGCAACCACTTGGACGTTGTTCGGCAGCGTCGGGTTTGCGGCGACCGAGGGCTACGACTTCATCGCCATCTACTTCGGCGTTACCTTGTCTTGCATCGCGATCCCCTTCTTATGGGCGCCCGTCGCGGAGTTGGTCGACCGCTACCGACTCGGAAGCATCGCAGACCTGTTCGCCTTCAGGTACCAGAGCCGCACACTGGGCGCGGCCGTGTCGATCTTCATGGTCGCCGGCCTTCTTCCGTACATCGCATTGCAGCTTCGCGCGGTCGCGGACGGCGCGGCGATTCTGGTCGGCGAGGAACCAAGTGAGGCGCTGGGTTCCGTTTACGCAATCTTGCTGAGCTCCTTCGCCGTGGCGCTTGGCGTGCGCTACGCAGACGGTCGCGCCCATCGCCCAGGGCTCATCGCGACACTCGCATTCGAGAGCATCTTCAAGCTCGTTGCGCTGTTGGTGGTCGGCACGGCGGTGCTGATGACCATCTTTGGGGGGATTCGCGGGCTCGACACCTATCTTCAGGAACGACCCGAGCTCGTCGAAAGCATGACCAGCCCGGTGATGGGGGACTCCTGGATTTCACTCGTCTTCGTGACGTTTTGTGCGGCGTTCCTACTTCCTCGTCAGTTCTTCGTCGCGTTCGTCCAGCGACCCGGGCCTCGCAGCCTCGCAACCGCCCGCTGGGCGCTGCCCCTCTACCTGTTTGCGATCAATCTGCCCGTGCCGATCCTGTATTGGGCGGGGCGCGACCTCGCGACCCCTGGCATTCGCCCGGACGTCTACGTTCTGGTTGCGGTGCAAAGCTCGCCGGCACTCCAGACGCTTGCCTTCCTCGGCGCGGTTTCGGCGGCAAGCGCGATGATCCTGGTGTCGTCGATCGCGTTGAGCGGCATGGTAGCGAACTACCTCGTGCCGCGTTTCGGGCCGTCTCCCGAATCACTGCTGACGCGATGGGCTGTCTTTCGCCGGTCCACGATTATCGGCGTCGTCGTCGCCGGGCTACTGATCCACTTCACGCTTCCGCGCAGCCGTTCACTGGTCGACCTCGGACTGGCTTCATTCGTCGCGGTCACGCATCTGCTTCCGGGCTTGCTCGGGACGCTCTTTTGGCGACGTGCAACGCGAGCCGGCGTGCTGGCTGGTCTAGTCGTGGGTGCAACCTCGTGGGCGGTGTTGACCGCGTCGCCCCTGTTCGGAATCGAGATCGACGTCTCCGGCGTCTTTGCGCTGTTTGGTTTCACGGACCCGACCGCACGAGGGCCCGCGATTTGGCTCAGCCTCACGGCGCATGGATTCGTCTTCATGGGCGTCTCCCTCTTGACGGACCGCTCGCCTGAAGAGCGCAACGCCGCAGAAGCCTGTCGCGAGCCGCGCGTGACCCGGCTCTTGCAGGTTCCCGATTCAGCCGAGGCGCTTCAGGAGCGATTGACGTCATACGTCGGGAAGCAAACTGCCGTCCACGAGATCTATGAAGCCGCTTCGGCCGCCGATGCCTATTGGCCACCTCGCGATCGGCCCGAGTTCCTTCGGCTGATCACCGAGCTCGAAGGCCGGCTTAGCGAGCGAATCGGGCCCCTGGCCGCGCGAACGTATGTTCAAGGAGGCCGGCCGGTGCGAGCGACCGCCCTCGCGGACCGATTGCGCGCATTTCGGGAGATCGACTCACTCGAGGCCGACGCATCGCAGCGAACCTCGCCGGCGCACGCCGCTCGTCGCTACCTCTCGCGGCTGATGTCTGAGCTGCCGGTGGGGGTGTGCACGGTCGACGACCACGAGGACGTCGTCGTATGGAATGCGCAACTCGAGCGCATCTCCGGGCTCAACCAAAACGACATTTGCGGAAACCCGGTGCACGACGTCCCGAGCCCCTGGTGGCCATTGTTCGACGAGCTCGCCCAGCAACCCAGCGGCTCGGTGATCGAACGCGAGTACGACTTGGACGACCAGAAGATCCAGCTGCGCGCACAGACCGCGACGATCCCCGGCGAGGTCGAGGAGGGCCGAGTGTTCGTCGTCGAGGACGTCACAGAGCTGCGACGGCTCGAGCGACACGTCGCGCACAAGGATCGGCTTTCGTCGATCGGCACCTTGGCGTCGGGCGTCGCGCACGAGGTCGGCAATCCGCTCACGGGGATTCTCATGGTCGCCAAGAACCTTGCGAGCGACCCTGGCGCCGACGACGCGGCCGAACGACTCGGGATCATCGTGGACGAAGCGCAACGCATCCACGGGATCGTGCAGAGTCTTCTCACGTTCAGTCGGCGGGACGAGGTACCGGTCGAGGTCCGGACGATCTCGGTGACCGGCGTGGTGCGCACCGCCGCGGAGCTGGCAAAGCTCGAAACCGAGGGGTGCCGCATCGACCTCAACCTCGCGGTGGACGCACCGGCAATGGCAAGCCCAGATGGGTTAACCCAGGTGCTCGTCAATCTGTTGAACAATGCGCGTCAGGCCTGTCCATCCGGCTCGACGGTGTCCGTGCGAACTCGATTGGACAACGGATCGATCCACATCGACGTCGATGACGAGGGCCCCGGCATTCCCCCCGAGCTGTCTGAGCGGGTATTCGAGCCGTTTTTCACTACTAAGCCCGATGGGCAGGGCACCGGCTTGGGCCTCTCGGTATCCAGGCAAATCGTCGAGCGCTTTGGCGGAGCTCTGACCTACGAGCCGCGGGGCTCGGGCGGCAGCCGGTTCACAATTACCCTTCAAGCCCACGAAAACTAAGGCATTGAAGGATGCCACGCTCCTTTGGTATTAATCACCGGTGGTGAAGATCCTTTTGGTGGAGGACGAGCGGGTCATCCGGGCGGAGATCCGGCGCATCCTCACGCGCGATGGACATCAGGTCGTCGACGTCGCAAGCGTTGCTGAAGCCGAACGGGAGCGCCCCGAATCCTTCGACCTCGTGATCACGGACGTGAGGCTCAGCGGGGAGACGGGTGATGTCTTAATCGAACGCGCGGGCCAGGTTCCTGTCATCGTGATGACGGCGTATGGTTCGGTCGGCGCCGCCGTGGACGCGATGAAGCGGGGGGCCGCCGACTATCTGTCGAAACCCTTCGAGCCGGCAGCGTTGAGCGCAGCGGTCAATCGGGTGCTTCGGCATCGAGCGCTGGCCACCGAGGCAAACGGGGGCACAGCCGGAGATCCGTACGAGCTGGTCGCCACGGAAGCTAGCCCCATGCAGGAAGCGCTACGTTGGGCGCGCAAAGTCGCGCCGACGGAAGCAACGGTGTTGATCCTCGGAGAGTCGGGGACCGGAAAGGAGCTCATCGCTCGCGCGGTCCATAACCAGAGCGCTCGAGAGGGTGCGTTCGTTGCGGTCAACTGCGCATCGATCCCGGAGACGTTGCTCGAGTCGGAGCTCTTCGGGCACGAGAAGGGCGCGTTCACCGGCGCGCTCGCGAGACAGGAAGGCTTGGTACACGCCGCGGAAGGCGGGACGCTTTTCCTAGACGAAATCGGTGAGATCCCGCAAGCCGCGCAGGCGCGCTTGCTGCGAATGCTTCAGCAGCGCGAAGTCCGCCGCGTCGGTGCGCGAAAGGCCGAGGCGGTCGACATTCGACTCGTCGCTGCGACCCACCGAAACCTTCCGTTGCTCGTAGAACGCGAGGAATTCCGTGCTGATCTGTACTTTCGTCTCAAGGTGATCGAGATCCAACTACCTCCGCTTTGCGAGCGTGGCGACGATATCTTGGCTCTTGCCGAGGTATTCATCGCGCGGGCCACGGCGAAGCTCGGAAGACCCGCGCTCGATCTCGATGCAGGCGCGGCAGCCGTGATGAAACGCTACAAGTGGCCGGGCAACGTGCGTGAGCTTCAGCACGCGATCGAGCGCGCGGTGATCCTCCATGAGTCGGGGCCGATCACCGAGGAGCTCCTCGGCCTGCCAACCGCATCGAGCCCACCTGACGCCATCACAGCCGGCGCAGTCGGTGAGGACGCGTCACTGGAAGCATACCTCCGGCGGTTCGTGCTCTCGCATCAAGACGAGCTGAGCGAAACCGAGCTTGCCAAGCGCCTCGGCATCAGCCGCAAGACGCTCTGGGAGCGCCGCCAACGCATGGGGATCCCTCGGCGCGAGTCCCGACCGCCTGAGCAGTGAACTTCCGTTTGGAACGCGTTTCGATCCGTAGCGCGGTGCTACGAATCGTAACGCTTGCTGCGGCGCGTTAGAGCGAGATCCGAAGTGGTTCCGCGGCGCACGATCTTGGTACGTGTCTTGCGTATATTTCGGAGCACCAAGGGGTAAGGTGTACCGATGACACTCTCGCAGCCCACTCTTGAAACCAGAAAACACATCACCAAGCTAGAGGAATACCAAAGCCTCTATGACAGAAGCATCGCCGAGACCGAACAGTTCTGGCGCGAGGAGAGCAACGAGCTCCACTGGTTCTATGAACCACACACGGTGTTCGAGGAGCATACGCCAGGCGAGTTCGTTTGGTTCGCGGGCGGCCGCCTCAACGCGTCGGTCAACTGTGTCGACCGGCACGTGGCCAAAAACCCCGACAAAACGGCAATTATCTTCGTCGCAGACGAGCCGGGCGAATACGAGCATATCTCCTTCGCCGAGCTAAAGGCATCGGTCGGCCGTGTCGCCAACGCGTTGAGGTCGTTCGGCGTTCGCAAGGGCGACCGGGTTTGCATTTACCTCCCCATGATCCCCGAGCTCGCGTACACGATGCTCGCCTGCGCTCGAATCGGCGCCGTCCACTCGATCGTGTTCGGCGGCTTCAGCGCCGAGGCGCTTCGCGACCGGATCATCGACGCGGAAGCCAAGATCGTCGTCACCGCAAACGAAGGGCTCCGTGGCGGCAAGCGCATCCCGCTCAAGCAGATCACCGACGACGCCGTCGAGGGTCTTGGCGTCGTCGAGAAGGTGCTGGTCGTCCAACGCACCGACACCGAAGTCAAGATGAAGGATGGCCGGGACGTTTGGATGCACGAGGCGATGGCCGAGCAGCGCATCATGTGCCCCGCCGAATGGATGGCCGGCGAAGACCCGCTCTTCATCCTCTACACCTCCGGCTCGACAGGACAGCCCAAGGGGCTCGTTCACACGACCGGGGGCTACCTCACGTACACGGCATCGACATTCAAGTACGTCTTCGACATCGGCCCCGACGACATTCACTTCTGCGCCGCAGACATCGGTTGGATCACGGGTCACAGCTACATCATTTACGGGCCGCTAGCGAACGGCGTCACCACCGTCATGTTCGAATCGACCCCGACATACCCGAACGCAAGTAGGTACTGGAACGTCATCGATGACATCGGCGCGACGACGCTCTATACCTCGCCCACCGCGCTCCGGGCTCTCATGCGAGAGGGCTCGGAGCCGGTTAAGGGCTCCAGCCGCAAATCGCTGCGAGTGTTGGGAACCGTCGGCGAGCCGATCAATCCCGAGGTGTGGCGCTGGTACAGCGAAGTCGTCGGCAATGGACAGGTGCCGATCGTCGACACCTGGTGGCAAACCGAAACCGGCGGCATCTTGATCAGCCCGCTCCCGAACGCGACCCCCACGAAGCCAGGCTCTGCCACGCTGCCGTTGTTCGGCATCGAGCCACTGCTAGTGGACCAAGAAGGCAAGGTTCTCGAGGGCAACGACGTCAGCGGCTACCTATGCATCAAGCGCTCCTGGCCAGGGCAGGCTCGAACGATCCATGGCGATCACAAGCGGTTCCTCGAGACCTACTTCTCCCAGTACCCGCCGTACTACTTCACCGGCGACGGCTGCCGTCGCGACGAGGACGGGTACTACTGGATCACGGGTCGCGTCGATGACGTGATCAACGTCTCCGGACACCGCATGGGAACAGCCGAGGTGGAGAGCGCACTGGTCGCGCACCCGGCAGTAGCAGAAGCCGCGGTCGTGCCCTTCCCGCATGAAATCAAGGGACAGGGCATCTTCGCTTTCGTGGTGCCCATCGCAGATGCCGAGTGGGATGCAGCCGAGCTCCCGGGCGCACTCAAGCAGCAGGTGCGCCAGGTGATCGGCCCGATCGCGACGCCGGATCAGATCCGCGTCACGCACGGCCTTCCAAAGACACGATCCGGAAAGATCATGCGGCGCATCCTCCGCAAGATCGCCGCCGGTGAAGCAGACCAACTCGGAGATATTTCGACCCTCGCCGACCCAAGCGTGGTCGAGGCGCTGTTGAAGGAAGATTGAGAGCCGCCGGCGGCGGAGAAACGGAACCACCATGACGGAACAGCCGAACAACAACGACAACGCACGACGCTACTGGGCAAGAAACCTCCGCCTCTTGGTCATTTTCCTCGTGATCTGGTGGGTCGTCTCGTACGGCGCAGGCATCATCTTCGTAGACGCTCTCGACGCCATCACCATCCCGGGCACCGGGTTCCCGCTTGGGTTCTGGTTCGCTCAGCAGGGCTCGATCTACGTGTTCGTCGCACTGATCTTCACCTACTCATGGTTGATGAACAAGCTCGACAAAGAGTTTGACGTTCACGAGGACTAATCGTTCGAGTCATTAGAAGGAGAGAACAATGGACGTACAGACTTGGACATTCATCATCGTGGGCGGCACCTTCGCTCTCTATATCGGCATTGCGATCTGGTCGCGGGCGAACACTACGGGCGACTTCTACATCGCAGGCCGAGGGGTTCACCCGGTGGTCAACGGGATGGCTACCGGCGCAGACTGGATGAGCGCGGCTTCGTTCATCAGTATGGCGGGGCTGATTTCGTTCATGGGGTACGACGGAGCCGTCTACCTGATGGGCTGGACCGGCGGCTACGTGTTGCTCGCGCTCTTGTTGGCACCGTATCTTCGCAAATTCGGGAAGTTCACCGTTCCTGACTTCGTCGGAGACCGTTACTACTCGAATGGAGCCCGTATCGTCGCCGTCGTTTGCGCGGTGTTCGTTTCGTTTACGTATGTCGCGGGTCAGATGCGCGGCGTCGGCGTCGTCTTCAGTCGGTTCCTCGAGGTCGACATCAATGTCGGTGTCGGGATCGGCATGGCGATCGTGTTCTTCTACGCGGTTCTCGGTGGAATGAAGGGCATCACCTACACCCAAGCGGCCCAGTACTGCGTCTTGATCTTCGCCTACCTGGTCCCGGCGATCTTCATCAGCATTCTGCTTACGGACAAGTACATTCCCCAGATCGGATTCGGGGCCAACCTGGCCGGCGACATCGGCTCCCGCGTCGCAGGCGGAGAAACCATCACACTGATGGATAAGCTCAACCAGCTGAACACCGAGCTGGGTTTTGCCGAGTACACATCCGGCAAGAAATCCATGCTGGACGTCTTGTGCATCACCGGCGCGCTCATGGCGGGCACTGCCGGGCTTCCACACGTCATCGTGCGCTTCTACACGGTGCCGAAAGTTCGAGATGCACGCATCAGCGCAGGTTGGGCGCTCTTCTTCATCGCGCTCCTCTACACCACTGCTCCGGCGGTCGCTGCCTTCGCACGCACCAACCTGATCAACACCGTGAGCGAGGCTAGCTACGCAGAGGTCGAGGGCGAGAAGTCGATTCCCCAGTGGTTCAAGACCTGGGAGGACACCGGCCTTCTTGCATGGGTCGACAAGAACGAAGACGGCAAGGTCCAGTACGTCGCAGGTGCCGCCCTTGCGGGTAAGCCGGCGTTCACCGAAGAACGGGGCGCGCATGGCCAGCGCATCGTGAGCAACTCCAACCCGGAAACCAAGAACGAGCTCTACGTCGACCGTGACATCATCGTGCTCGCCAACCCGGAGATTGCGAACCTTCCGGCTTGGGTCATCGCGTTGGTTGCTGCAGGCGGCCTGGCTGCAGCTCTATCGACTGCGGCCGGTTTGTTGCTCGTGGTGAGCACGTCAGTCAGTCATGATCTGCTCAAACGCGTGTTCGTCCCCTCGATCACCGAGAAGCAGGAGCTACTCGCCGCTCGCGTCGCGGCCGCCTTTGCGGTGATGATCGCAGGCTACTTCGGGATCAATCCACCAGGGTTCGTCGCACAAGTCGTGGCGTTTGCCTTCGGTCTCGCATGCTCGTCGTTCTTCCCGGCGATCATCCTCGGCATCTTCGTCAAGCGGGCGAACCGTGAGGGCGTCGTCTCCGGCATGCTTGCGGGAATCATCTTCACGGCAAGTTACATCATCTACTTCAAGTTCCTGGGCGGCACGCCGGACCAGCTCTGGTTCGGAATCTCGCCGGAAGGCATCGGAGCGCTCGGTATGTTGATCAACTTCGCCGTTGCGTTCGTGGTCAGCCGGTTCACTCCGCCGCCACCCATCGAAATACAAGAATTGGTCGAGCATATCCGCGTCCCGTCGGGATCGTCGGGACCGAGCGCTGCGCACTAGTGGTCAGTTGAATACAGACAGGAGGGTTGTGATGAGGCGAAAATACGAAAGCGGCCGTGAGCCACCCCAGTTGAGATACGCCTGGATTGTAGCCCTCGCGTGCTTCGCAATGACTGGATTCGTTTCCAACGCGGCCTTGGCCCAACCGGTGCCTGGTGAGACGGGCGTCGATGACGCAGACGAGGCGGCTGAGGCGCCGGCAGCCGAGGAGGTCGTAGCCGAGGAGGTCGCACCCGAATACCTGCCCGCCGAGGAGATGACAGTGGAGGAGGCCCACGAGGCCGAAGAGTCGCTGGCGGAAGCTCAGGAGTCGATCGACGTGGCGCAGGCACGGCTCGACGAGGCCCGACGC
>Ga0316193_10002397_pt1 | contig 13207 bp, 15 predicted proteins | sample MerIslsedime2_MG_FD_207735 | JGI IMG/M metagenome (GOLD analysis project Ga0316193, IMG submission 207735) | Coastal sediment microbial communities from Maine, United States - Merrow Island sediment 2 | ecosystem: Environmental > Aquatic > Marine > Coastal > Sediment | place: USA: Maine...
TCGAAATCAACGTGGGCGGTCCTGGGTCTGACCTGCCATATCGAACTGTTCACGCAGACACACTACAAGCAGAGTATCGAGCCGGATGCGGAGTTGTCCGAATTGTATAAGGATGTGTTTCTGTTCCACTGGCGTGAGGAATCCCAGCACGCCATCCTCGATGAGCTGGAGTGGCGTCGCGAGAATGAGCGTCTCAGTGATGATGAACGTGACCGGGCAGTGGCCGATCTCATCGACCTGGTAGTGGCTGTGGATGGCATCCTGCAGTCACAGAGCGAGGCTGATGCGAACTATTTCTGCCTGATTGCCGGACGCGTCTTTGACGCAGATGAACGCGACCGTGTCAGGGAGGGGTTGCTGCGTGCCTACCGTTGGCAATACATCCTGTCGGGTGTTCAGGAACCCCGTTTCTCGAGCATTCTCGGCAGTTTGATCAATGAACAGCAGGGTGAACGTATCGGGACTGCCCTCTGCACTTTGATCTGATATCGATTCAACAAAGGAGAAGACTCATGGCTACAAGTTGCCCTATGAATTTCAATGTCGGTTACTTGCGTGACCAGGTTCGCAACACCTACGACCAGGTGGCTCGCGAACCCAACAGGCATTATCACTTCCACCGCGGTCCGGACTATGCTCACAGCTTTCTGGGTTATGATCGGAACGAGCTGGCTGCGTTGCCCGCACTCAGTACCGAGCGTTTTGCAGGTGTCGGCAATCCCCTTGCGATCGGGCCGGTAGAACCAGGCGAGACAGTTCTCGATCACGCTTGCGGCGCCGGTATGGACCTGTTGCTCGCTGCCCATCGCGTTGGCCCCGAAGGGCATGCCATCGGCATCGACATGACGCCGGTGATGGTGGAGTGCACCCGGAATGCCGCAGAACAGTCAGGGCTTGACGGCAGGTTGGAAGTCCACCAGGGTTTCTACGAGGAACTGCCGGTAGCGGATGCCAGCGTGGATGTGCTGATCTCGAACGGCGTACTGAACCTTGCGCCCGACAAGCGGCAGGTGCTTGGTGAAATCTTCCGTGTACTCAAGCCAGGCGGGCGATTGTATCTGGCGGACGTCGTCGTGCAGCGCGAACTGACGGAGGAGGCCCGCAGCAACCCGGATCTCTGGGCGGCCTGCGTCGCCGGTGCGCTAGTGGAGAGTGAACTGGTCACACTGGCCGGTGAGTGCGGGTTCACTGGCGGCCAGGTGCGGCAGCGCTTCAACTGCTTCTATGACACCACAGCCGAAGCCAAGGTTGCCAAGGATCTGTTCATTCAGTCCGTGAACTTTTATGCTCGCAAGGGGGCGGACGCATGAAACGCTGGAAAGAAATGGACTGGTGGTACTGGCTGGTCACCGATGGCCTGCTGATCGGTAGTCTGGCGGGCTGGCGCTGGGGCGCCTACCCGGTTATTGCACTGACGGTCATTCAGATAGTGCACTACCTGGTCCGGGACAGGCGCATCGCCGCCTTCTCGGTTCAGGTGCGGTTGGGTTACCTGCTGTTACTGGTACTGGGGATGTATCCACCGCTGAGCTTCATCCATTGGATACAGCTCGCCGGAACCACAGCCGTCGTCACGGTCGGTTACTGTCCCCTGGCCCGCATCATGGTACTGATGCCCTGGAACTGTAGCAGGCCGCTAACCGCTGCGCTGGTATGGAGCACCCTCATCTCACCGCCGGTTAATGGCAGTATCCTGGAGGTGTATGCCGAGAAGTAAGCGAAGACCAAGGGTGCCCCGCATCCCGCCATGATTACGGGGTGGCGACGATGGGCTACTATACTGTATCCGGTAATGTCCTTGAGGACTTGGACAGTTTAGTCGGCCGGTCATACGGGGCGCCAGGTCGATCCAACGAGGCAATGAGAGAGAACGCCGATGAATGTCGAGTGGGTTGAAATTCTTGCTGCGAATGGCGTGCTGGCTCTGGGGTCGGTGCTCCAGGCTGCGACCGGTCTGGGTGCGGGGCTGGTGGTGGTGCCGCTGTTGGCGCTGATCGGCCTGGAGTTTGTGCCCGGCCCGGTGATCCTGGCAGCCCTTGCACTCGCCTGGTTGATGGCCTGGCAGGGACGGACGGTGATCTCCTATACGGGTATGCCTCTGCTGCTTGGTGGTCTTCTCTTCGGGATGATACTCGGTACGTCGGTCTTGTCGCAGGTGTCATTGCAGCGGTTAGGCGTGCTGTTTGGTGTCTTGATCCTGTTGGCTATCTCGGTCAGTGTCTTGGGGCTGCGTGTGAGACTAACCCCCGCGACCGTTTCGGTGGCCGGGGCTCTGGCCGGTTTCATGGGCGCGACTTCCGCGATCGGTGCGCCGGTGCTGGCCTTGTTGTATCAGCATCAAACGGGCCCGGTGTTACGCGCCACGCTCGGTTTACTCTACTTCGTTTCTTCGATAATTATGCTGTCGCTTCTGCATCTGGCCGGACGCTTCGGTAACAATGAGTTGATACTCGGATTGCTCTTGATGCCTGGCGTGATCGTTGGTTATCTGGTAGCCGGGTATCTATCGCCGCGCATTGATCGTGGTTACAGTCGGATCGCTGTGCTGCTGATATCTTCGATCAGTGCAGGGTTACTTATTGTTCGCAGTATTTAGGCTATCAAGAGATCCACGTGTTTGCATGGGATATGGCCCAGAAGCCGGCGATTGCCTGGCAGGCATTATCCAGCTGGAAGCAGCGTTCGGTGACACGAACCGGCATCCGGGCACGTTACTGTATCAGCACTGACTGCTGTTAAGTTCACCCAGCCGCTCGGTATTCATGGCATGCCCGTGCGATCGCCTCGACATGTCGGTGGTCCGTGCCGCAACAGCCACCGAGAACCGTGAGGTCGGGTAGCAGGTTCCGCAGCAGGCGGTATTGTTGCCCGAGTTCCTCCGGATTCCCATCATCCAGTATCTCCGAATCGTCCAGTTCCGCGTGGGACATGCACGAAGCGTTGGCCCGTATACCCCGGATGCGTTGAAGCCAGGTTGCATCGTCTATCAGCACCTGCTCGAAGTGTGTGGGGTGCGCACAGTTGATCATGTAGTAGGCAGTCCCCTTGTTGGTCGCCTCGTCCACTGCTTCAATGGCATTCCGCAGGGATCGCCCGTTGGGCAGGTGCCCGTCGGTTTCCACGGTAAACGAAATGACTGACGGTACGTTGGCAGCCTGGCAGGCCTGTACGATGCCGATGGCTTCATTCGTCTCGGGGAGGGTGAGTGCGGTAATCATGTCAACGCCGGCATCCACCAGCGAGTTGATCTGCCAGGCATGGTAATTCGCCGCCTCATCTGAGGTGATCTGCTGGTCGGCTGCATAACCGTCCCCGCGCGGCCCGAGGTTGCCGCTGATGAGCATGGGCGTCTCGTTCGTCTGGTTACGCTCGCGCAGCTCCTGCAGCAATTCGATCGCTTGGTGATTGGCACGGTCAAGGTCAGCCGCGGAGTAGCCAAGTTGCTCGCCCCAGTCAGGGCTCGCGCGCCACGTGGCGCTCTCCAGGATGAAACCGAGACCGTATTCGAGCGCGAGACCGATGTATTCCTGGTAGTACTTGCGCAAACGGGCCGTGCCTGTCTCGTCTTTCAGCAGGTCGAAAGCAGCGAAGTAGGGTAGTTCCATGCCGTCATGGAAGACCAGGGTGGTTTCAAGCCCTCCATCGGTGAGGAACAGCCTGTCGGCCATGTGTGGTAGTAGATGTTGAGGTGTGATCATGAGAGACCTCCTGGATAACACTTGTCTATGATTACAGGGTCAGGCTACTCCTGGACTGGATTGAGTGCTAAAGTCATATAGGCCGATAAACGGTCGATTCTGCCATGTCTAATTCCAGTTACCCATTGAAAGTCGCCATACTGGCACTCCCCGAAGCCTCTGTTTCCACGGTCTACGGCATGTATGACCTGTTTGCCTCCACGGGCAGGGATTGGGAGATGATTGTCAATGGAGAACCCGGATCGACAGTCATAGAGCCTTACACCGTTTCCACCAACGGCCGGCGGTTTCAGGCCGGCAACGGAGTGTGGATCGAACCCGATCATGCCCTTGAGAACAGCCCGGCACCGGATGTGATCTGTATTCCCGAACTACAGGTCGGTCCTGCCACGGATACCAGGGGTTGCTATGAGCGAGAGACACGCTGGATCAAGCGGCACTATGCCGCGGGCGCCACGCTGGCGACGGCGTGCTCGGGGGCCCTGCTGCTGGCCGAGACAGGGTTGCTGGACGGTCAGGATGCAACCACGCACTGGGGGTATATCGATGCACTGACATCGCGCTACCCCGGGATCCGCATGCACCCCAATCGTGCGCTGGTTGTCAGCGGCGAAGGCCAGCGCATCATCATGGGTGGTGGCGGTACATCCTGGTTGGATGTGGCGCTGTTTCTGATTGCGCGCTTTGTCGGGGTCGAGGCGGCGATGCGGGTTGCCCGGGTCAACCTCATCGACTGGCACGACATCGGCCAGCAACCGTTTGCCGCCCTGACGCTAGCCCGACAGGTGGACGATGCCGTCATCGCGGACTGCCAGGCCTGGGTCGCTGAACACTACGATCGGGAATCACCTGTAGCCGCCATGGTCAAGCGTAGCGGTCTGGCAGACAGAACCTTCAAGCGACGATTTGCCGTGGCCACGGGCCTGTCACCCATGGAGTATGTGCATACCCTGCGGCTGGAAGAGGCTAAGCAGATGCTCGAAGCAGGGGATCTGCCAATCGAGGCTGTTGCCAATGAAGTCGGCTATGAGGATGCCAGCTTCTTCGGGCGGCTGTTCCGGCGCAAGGTGGGTCTGACACCTGCGCAGTATCGCAAGCGTTTCGGAAGACTGCGCAAGGTTTTACAGGCATCAGGCAGGTAATTGGCAACCATTCACTTGCCATCATATTGGTCGGACCCACCGTTAAACTTCCATTCCGACTACAGGTGTTTTCAACCTTCGTTGTGATCCGTAAAGACTGGACGATTTCCTAAACGCCTGCTTTACGCCCACAGGAGGTTATCAAGGCACAATTGTGCACAAGTTCCCCGACGCATCGCTATCACTTCCGTCGAAGAATCGGGGCCAGATGGCTTCGAAAATACTTGTCGTCGCGGCTGCTGAATCATCTGATAGCAATTTTTGTGTTTTCATACGGCCTAGACCCGTTTCTGCCATCCCAGCCACTTGCTGGAGGGTCTGGAATACAGCAGGGGCTGCGCGTCACCCCCTTTCTTTAGAAGTTATCCATGAGGGTGCGTAATCGACTTTTGAGCGATGCAGGCGTCTTATCTTTACCGGATTGCCTGATTCGCTCCGTCAGTACGCCTTCGAGTTCGGAACGCGAGTAGCAGCTGCGGCAATGGCTAATATGTTTCTCGAACCTAGCCAGCGATCGTTCATCGTCGAGTTCGCCATCGAGATAAGCGTACAAGCTGTCAATGGCTTCAAGGCAGTCAATGTCTTCAATTCCTGCTTGGTTCGGCTGTTTGCTCATATCTTGCACTCCAAGGGGCTATTACCTGTTGTAATCAATCCGGCTTCTTTTGCATGCTGCCAGAGCGCCTTTTGCAGCAGGGTGCGGCCACGTCGCATGCGGGAGCGCACCGTTCCCGGGGGTACACCTAGGATTTCGGCGGTTTCGTCATATGAAAGGCCTTCGATGTTAATCAACACGACGGTGAGGCGAAACGATTCCGGCAGACGCTCGATCGCTGCAACAATATCTTCACCGAGCAAGTCGTTGGCAAACGCGCGCTCCGGATTGGCCCACCAGTTCAGAAACTCATCCGGTTGCCGGATCAGCAGCGATGAGATTTCTTCATTGTCGTCGCTGTTCGTCGATTCCTCGTAACCGGTTTCGACCGGGCGGACCTTTTTTTTCCGGTAGTCACTGATAAAGCGGTTATGCAGTATGCGGAAGATCCACGGGCGAAAACGGTCGCGGTCTTCCAGTGTGGTCAGGGCGGACCAGGCCTTGGCGACGGCATCTGCAACCAGGTCTTCGGCGTCGGCGCTGTTGCGGGTCAAGCGATGCGCCACCGAATACAGCGAGTCCGAGTTCTCCTCGATCCGCTGGCTGAACCACGCCTTCATTTCGGTTGCGTCAGGCATTGAAATATCCTGTTTTGACTTGCTCCTTGTACCTAGCAATGCCGCCGGACGCCAGCGCCCTGCTAATTCTGCCTTCAATCACGTTTGCCATGGCTCGTCTCTTTTCCGTTTCTGCCGCCTGTAGTTATATGCACCAGGTTGCCAGGTCCCGAAAGATCCCTATTTCGGAACCCAGCCGGTTCGATTGTTAAAAGGTCAAGGTCTTGGCGCCCTCGCTGACTACGCCCAGCATAGCGACAGATCCGGCCAGCTCGACGTCGTCGATAAAGTCCTTCTTTTCGTAGCCGCGCACCTTGGCGCAAGGTGGGCAGACCATAATCGTACCACCGCTGTTAATAATATTCTGAATCATGTCCTTGGCCGGCGGGTCTAACGGGTTCAGACGGGCGACGTCGGCACCGCCCTTGCGCACCCAGTCCACACCGGAACTGACTAGGAACATCGTGACTTGGAACCCCGAAGCGACGCCGCCGTTGGCCACGCTCCAGGCGACCGATGAACGTTCATCGTTAAATCCGCTTGTGACAACTACTACCAGTTTCTTCTCATCAGACATGATGTGCTCCTGTTTGTTGGTTCGGTAATTGAGTTTTCTCCCGTCGCACGTGCAGTTCGCCTGTGGTTGAGTGAACATAGCGTGCTTATGGGTTATGACGCATGACGGGGATGGTTAGGTCCCGCGAACTGCAACAAAGGACATTCCCCACAATCCAGATAGCGCGTTGGATAAGAGTCAAATGGGCTTAGTACCCTTTTTCCACTTTGCAGTCTTTGTCGGAAGCTGAGCGCCTAGCTTGCTGTAAGGGCTTTCTGTATCCCGGTCCGCTCAGCGACCAGTTGAATCTGGCTCGGGAGCCTTAAACGGAAATACCAGGCGGTATGCTCGGGAAACCCGCTGGAACAACCGGTACTATGCGGCGGGTGCCACGCTGGCGACGGCGTGCTCGGGAGCCTTGCTGCGGGCCGGTCAGGTGGATGATGCGGGCATCGCAGACTGCCAGGCATGGGTCGCCGAACACTATGACCAGGACTCACCGGTGGCCGCCATGGTCAAACGCAGTGGGTTAGCTGACAGAACCTTCAAACGGCGTTTTGCCGCGGCAATCGGGTTGTCGCCTATGGAGTATGTGCATACCCTGCGCCTGGAAGAGGCCAAGCAGAGGTTGGAGTCAGGTGATCTGCCTGTCGAAGCAGTTGCCAATGAGGTGGGTTATGAGGATGCCAGCTTCTTCGGGCGGCTGTTCCGGCGCAAGGTGGGGCTGACACCGGCGCAGTATCGCAAACGTTTCGGCGGTCTGCGGAAGATACTGCAGACAACCGGGAATTGATATTCGTTGCACTAGTTTCGAATCTCAAGTGCGCTGGTAATGAAACGCATCAACGGCATCGCAGTTGTGAATGCTTTCTCCACTTCGTTGATAAAGGCAGGTTTCAACGCGCTCTCCGGCTTGACATGCCTGAAGGCCATAATGCTTTTTCGCTTGAGGTCCTCGATATGCGGGTTGTCTGGATCAAATCCCCTGGGCGGGCGCTTCAGGCTTTCCCCTTGCAGTTTCCCGAAATAGTTTGAAAACGCCGTGTCTTTAATAACGCTGGACCACTGTTCAGGGTTCTCGGCAATATGGTTCCGAATCTTGTCAAGAGAGTGATTGTCCGGTTTCCAGATACCGCCACCGTAAAATACCTCGGCGGGTGTTAGGTGCACATAAAAGCCCTGTGCATGGGCATTCTTGCCTGCAGTATGGCGGAATTGACAGCCGACGTTCTCCTTGTATGGCCGCTTGTCCTTGGAAAAGCGTGTATCCCGGTAAATCCTAAACATCGAGCCGCCGTTGCGGCGGGTATCAGCTACATAGGCATCCGAGATGGTGGGCAGAAATTCGCCGACTACTTCTATAAAGCTGGTAACCGGTGCCACGACAAAACTCTCATAGCGGCTCTTGTTGTTGCTAAACCATTCCCGGTTATTGTTCGCACTCAGGTCGGCAAGAAAGCTGAACATCTCCTTCGGAAATCCACCGAATGTCGTATTCATTGCAATTTGCTTATCTAGTACATAGCACGTTGTGTTTGGCATGTCAGTATCTGCGTCGCCTTGGTCCGGTACACACATGCCGATGGTCAGGTCTCAAACACGCAAAAGCAGCAACAGCCACCGTTCCGATATTTCTGGAATACATCCCCTGTCGCTAAAATACTGATTTCGCCATGTGGCTACACATACATTCCAAGTATTTGGAAATCACTTGGCAGCGAAGATTTCAACTGGAGAGACGCGCCCTGCGGCAATATTTTCCACCATATTACTGATCTTGATGGACGCGGATTCGCCCATGGCGATATGCACACCCAGCGGCGGTGCGCCACCAGCCTGCTCCATCTGTCTGCGTGTTTCTGCAAAAAACTCTGCTGCAAAATCACGGCGGTCTCGTATCTTGATGATGTCGAAACCGGTCTGCTCTAGAGCTTCCACATATTGTTCCTGGGTTGCCAGTGCGCTGGTACCGGGTACGCTGGACCATGGAACAGGGTAGGTTAGGGTCTCGTTACTGGTCTGCATCACATCATAGATGCCAAATATTGCACCTGGCTTTATCAGGCGATAAACCTCTGCGAACATCCCGGCCTTGTTGACGATATTCATGCCGACGTGCAGCATGAAGGCCGCATCAAAGCTTTCATTGGCAAATGGCATCTCGGTGGCATCACCCTGGTGGAGTTCGACCTGGCCGGACAGGCCAACCCAGTCGCAGAGAGACTGTCCGGTCGAGACGAATTCAGGGGTCAGGTCGATGCCGGTAACACGACAGCCGAAGCGGCTGGCAACAAAACGGGATGTACCGCCAAGGCCACAACCGATATCGAGCGAGTGATTGTCCGCCGACAATTCCAGCTGACAGATAAAATCCTCAGATGCCTGTCGTCCACCGATATGAAACTCATCCACCGGTGCCAATTCATCCACTGTGACTGTGGCCGGTGTTTTACCGATGGCCTCTACACCTTGAAGAATTCGGTCGAGTAGCTGCCCGTGGGTGTAGTGTTCGGTAATGCTATTTTTCATGCTGGTTTATCCCGGTGGTAAGAAACAGTTGTGCATGCGCTAACTCGGGCCTGTCGTCATCCGCTCTGGTGCTGATTTGAACCAATATGTCATAGTATGATCTTGCCGTCTCTCTGTCGCCCTTGCGTTCCGCCGCAAGCCCGGCACCATAGATGCTGTTGAAACGATTGGGTGCGGTCTCAAGGCTGGTCTCGAAGGCCTTGATTGCTTTCTCCGGCTTGTCTGACAGGAGCAGCATCTCCCCCAGAAGTTCCCGTGCGGGTAGCACGGAGCCTGGTGTGACCGGATTCTTGTCAACGGATTCCTGCAGTCTGGCAGCTTCTTCCATGAGCTGTATGGCGGAGTCCTTTCGATCTTCCGAAAAATCCAGCCATGCGGCAACCGTCTTGCGCTGCGCATCGACGAGAACTCCCCAGTACTGCTGTCCAGCCTCGACCAGGCGGGTATGTATCGCATCAAGGGCCGACAGTGCCTCTCGCGCCCCAGTGGTGTTGCTACCGCGAGCTGCCCCGAGACCCCTCGCATAATGGATGATGGCTTCGACCTCCGGGTAGTTCTCCCACGGGAATGAATCCCGTGCAGGTACTTCCAGCCCTGCGGCATCGTGCCACTGCTTGCGCTCCAGGGTATATCGTGCGGGTAAAGCAGCAAGGGCATAACCCGTGACGAACGTTTGCTGATAATTATCCTTTTCATTCATCTGGTCCAGAACAGCTTTTGCCTGGTCATCTTCAGCACCCTGCAGATAGGCATAGATCAGATAATCCAGCGCATGCAGATAGTGATGCGAGATGGCCCCGTTGACCGGATAATTCAGGGCGGCCTTGGCGGAGCGTGTATTCCAGTCAATGGAATCAGTCCAGATGCCAAGCCGGGTAAAGATATGCGTCGGCATATGCAGCGCGTGCGGTACATTCGGCGCTATCTTGTCATAGGCGCGTGCAGCTTCGAGCGCCCGGCTCGCAAGTTCCGGATTGTCATAGGCATGGATCAGATAGTGAACGACACCCGGGTGCTCAGGTTCACTGGAATAAAGATCCTCCAGGATTGCTCCGGCCTCCCTCTGGTGGGTATACGACTTGTCCGTTTTTGGTGCAGTTGCCAGCAGGGCCAATGCATAAAAAACAGCGGCGTCGATGTCATCACGGTTATTCTGATAAACGGTATTTTGAGCTATTTTCCAGGCCGCGATCCGTTCCGGGTGACTCTTGTTTCTCCAATTCCGGTAATATGCTTCGGCAGCCGCAATATAAGCCTGTTCCCGATCAGTAGGAGGCTGCAACGACTTTGCCATCTCAATAGCCTGTGAGCCCTGTTGCAGCTCTTCATCTGTCGGCTCGCCTGGCCACAGCGGATGGAAGAGGGTCATGGCGATACCCCAGTATGCCATGGCGCAATCGGGTTCACTGGCAACCAGCGACCGGAATTCCTTTTCGGCCTGCGCGTACATCATGTGATGCAGCATCATAAGCGCTCGTTCTAAACTATCCTGGGTGTCTGCGCTGCATGATACCGGGAAATTTACCTGACCAAGGGGGGGGGGCACGTTACTCGCTTGAACATCAGTTCGGGCATTGGTCACCCCGGTATGTAGAAGTAGTATAAAAGGCAGCAATAGCGCCAGTCTGAAGAGTGCGAGAGAATTCATAGCGTTATCCTCCTACGTGAAATGGGTTTTCACCTTATGATTAACAAGTTTGGCACACCATCCATGGATTTGTAGGTGATTGTCTAAATATATACTTGTTACCAGTAGCTAAGTGGCTGTATCCATTACAGGCGCCAGGAGTCAGTCCGGCGCCTGTAATATCCAGCGCTGTTATTCATGCCACCTGCTGCAGGACAGTTCCGGTGTTACAGCTCAGCCTCGCGATACGCGACGCCACATACCGGGCTGCTGTAAACGTGCTCCAGGCGAGGATGCGCAGGAACTGTTCCTGCTCCGGGTTGGATTCCAGTCCATCGACTTCCTGCTCGACCCAGTTGCGGCTGATCGGCATTTGCTCACCCTGCCACTGTTTAAGGCTGTCGTGAACAAGCTGGCGGGCACGTTCCGGGATCACCTGCTCGGATTGCCGCTCCACCGCCGCTGCCCACCGGGCCACCGCACCGGCAATGCGCGGGTTGGGCCTGGCCCACTGCATATCGTCCGGCAGCTCTGCCTCGGGTAGTAGAGACAGCGATCGGCCGGGTTCCAGGGGACGGATGTGTGTTGCCCTGAGTTCCCCGCCGAACAGGCGCAGGGCAAAGGCCTTTACGGTTTCAAGCCCAAAAGGGGCGTTCACCGGCGAACCGTCCATGACGATGTGACTGAAGCGGTTGATGTCACTCAGTGCCATAAGTGACCCGATCGCCTCGCGCAGCAGTGGGTCGGTGATATTTTCCTCTGTTTCTTCCAGGATACGGGCTGCATCGTCATGCCGGTCCGCTGCATGGACCAGGCTGACCATCATGTCGCCGCAATAGGGGCAGTCATTGATGGAGGACAGTGTTGCGGTCAGCGCCTCCTTGGTGGTGCGGTCCAGCTGGTCGTCAACCAGCACTGTTTCACGCCCGCCTGTCCAGATGGCGGCAAACAGGTCTGGAACGCCGGAGCGGCTGGTTAGTGAACCGTTGACGAAGAAATCGTCTGCAATCTGGTCATACACCTCTGCCACCACGCCATTGGCCTTATGACGCGGGATCGATTGCAGATAGCGCATGGTCTTGACCGACAGGGTGTCGAACAACCAGAGGCGTAATGTCTTGGGTAAAGTGCCATGGTCTTTCTCCTGTGCTCTGTAGTTGAGGGAATGAGCCGGCAATCGTCTGACGGCTCATGGCACAAGTCTGGCCAACCACCCGGAAGACGACCAGTACAATGTATGTACTATGGAGGAGAGGTGAAGTTTGAATAACAAACTAATAAATAAGTGAACTATAGCGTTAGACTCAGAGGTGAATCATTGGTCAAGCTACCATGTGGCCTCTAGGTACATAAACTGTACTAGCCATTCCCGGAAATACCGCTAAGCTTTCCAGTAAAATCGGGAGGACCCTGACGATGAAAGGCTATGGACAATATTGCCCGATTGCCAAGGCCACCGAGGTGGTCGGCGAACGCTGGACACGCGTTCTTATTTTGTAACTTTTGGAGTGGGTTGTAGTACGATAATGCCAGCAAATTGACAGCCTTAATAAGCAACTAATTGAAATATATAGAAAGACCGAGGGTTCGAATCCCTCCCTCTCCGCCAGAGTTATTTAATATCAATAAGTTAAATAAAAGAAAGGCCCTCGATACGGCGCCTGTCGCTTCTCAAGATACTCAGATTTATCAGCCAGTTACCTACTGACGAAAACGTCGCGTAGCCTGAATCCGGGAGAAGCTGTCACGCTGCCCGCCACTCTATACCTATGACACAAGAGCACCTGGGGGTAAGTAGGTAATCTATGTTATTGAGTGGGATGCTCACTGAAATAAGGTGCCACTGTTGTCTTTTCGGTATCCCATAGCGCGATAGCCAACATGCTGTCTCTCGAACATTCTGCTAAGCATGGCAACAACTTGACTGGCGACGTAGTCGGCGATTCGTACTTCGCGTTTATTTTTGCGGGGCACTCCGGCATTTTTTCTCAGGTATTCTTCCGGTCCTCTTCTCATACAGTTCGTGGATCCACTGTTTGACTGGCAACTTCCACTGTTGGGTTGGTGAAGGGATATTCTTGATCAGGGAGCGTGGATTAAGGCCCAGCTCCCTGGCCATGCGGATATCCTCCCGATTAAGGCGGCAGCGTCGTTTGGCCTCGGCCCATTGCCGATCCCGTTTCGAACCTGGATGTTTCGATTTGGCCACAGCTATGTCTGCAAAAAGTACTGAGTGTCAGACTTCTGGCGTCGACTCCAGAACCGAGGCAGCCTGCGAAAGGAGGCTGTCGCCTTGTGTGAGGAGTTTACCCGCCTGAGCTTCATCGTGCGCGGATGGGTCCTCCCGCAGACGGGAGACCAGGGACAGCGTTTCGCCTGGCAGCAGTTTTGTCTGCACCAGCGTTGAGTCGATAAGTCCCAGAGTTGGCGGCACCTCGGCGTT
>Ga0316193_10002399_pt1 | contig 13201 bp, 19 predicted proteins | sample MerIslsedime2_MG_FD_207735 | JGI IMG/M metagenome (GOLD analysis project Ga0316193, IMG submission 207735) | Coastal sediment microbial communities from Maine, United States - Merrow Island sediment 2 | ecosystem: Environmental > Aquatic > Marine > Coastal > Sediment | place: USA: Maine...
TATTTCCGATCCTGGGATCTCTGGAATGGATTTCCGGCCAACCTGGCGGCCATTCAAAATCTAAAAGAATACATGGCCGCTGAACTGGGTATCAAAGACGGCGAAATGGTTGTGGAAAGCAAGGGGCTTCATTTATACGGGTATGCCGAAGATTTAGCCAAGCTGAGGTGCCTTAGAGAATAGAAGTGGTTTCAAAACCTTAGCTTTCATCCTTGCCTAAATTCAGTTATCGCGGCTAAAAGCCGCTCCCACCAATCTGATATGTACTTGTGGGAGCGGCTTTCAGCCGCGAGTGAATCCAATTCAAGTATGGACCTAATTGCAAAAGTTAATAAGTTGCTGGAAAGTGGCGAAACTTTCTGCCTGGCGACGGTTATAGCATCGGATGCCGCTGATATTTCCCCAGGCAGCAAAGCGATTGTGCTTGGCGACGGCACCGTTGATAGCGGCTTGAACTCTAAACGGTTGGATTTACTTATACGGGACCAGGCCCTGGCAGCGCTTAACAGGAAAAGAAGTGGTATCGCTGAACTTAAAGACGGATTGCGGGTTTTTTTAAATTTACTTTCCTCCGAGGCCAGGCTGCTGATTTGCGGAGCGGGTCACATCGCCATACCCCTGGCGCGGTTTGCCAATGACGTCGGGTTCAGTGTTACCGTGCTCGATGACCGTTCTGATTTTGCCCACCCATCCCGGTTTCCAGACTGCACCACCATCGCCGAAAATTTTACCATTGCCCTGCGGGATATGCCACTGGGCCCATCTACCCATGTGGTCATCATCACCCGGGGTCATGAGCATGACGTGGATTGCCTGATGGAGATATTGCCCAAGGAAGCCGCTTATGTGGGGTTAATCGGCAGTCGCCGGCGGGTGAGTTTTGTATTGCAATGGCTGGAGGAAAAAGGCTTTTCCCGCGAACGCTTAAAGGATGTGTTTACACCCATCGGAATTCCCATCGGTGCGGAGTCACCGGAGGAAATTGCGCTCTCCATCGTTTCCGAGCTGGTGTGTGTTCGCCGCAAGGGCGGCGCTCAGGCGCGGTCCCTGAGATCAGCCGTAGGTATCGAATTATGATTGATCGAGAAATCTTCCAAAAACTTACCGACCTTAAAAGCCAGGGTATTGATGCCGTACTTGCCACCATCGTTGAAACTGCCGGTTCCACCCCGCGCGAAGTTGGGGCCAAAATGATAATATGTGCCGATGGAACCAATTACGGCTCCGTGGGCGGCGGATGTGGTGAAAATGAGGTGCGCAGTGCCGCCCTGCGTTGTTTGCTCACCACCCAAACCCCTGAGCTGGTGGAGGTAAGCCTGTTAGATGATTTGGGCACCAAAGGAGGGGATGTTTGTGGGGGCAAGATGCTGTTGTTCGTGGAACCCTTGTTTGCGACCATTTAAAGAATCAACCCTGGAAATACAAAGGGTGGTTCAGGACGAACCACCCCAAAAAAAGGAGAGGAAGAGAGGTCGATGTCTGGTAGCCCCCTCATATGATACACTTTTAGCAAAAAAAACCACGAAATCAATAGGGTCAACACCTTATTTTTTTAATATAAAATATGTATTTATTTTTGAGATGGCTTCTATTTCATGAACCGACGCCGTATTGCTTCCTGCTGCTGGGGCGAAAGGTTTTCCCAGTTGTCCAGTTCTTTTTGAAGCTGTTGGCGTTCATCCGGCGGCAGGTGGCGCCACTTTTTATACAACTGATTGTAAACCCTACGTTCCCGGGGAGACATGTTGTTGAGCCGATCCATGCGCTGACGCATCTTATCTTTTTCTTCCGGAGACAACGACTGCCATTCTTTATATTTCCTGCGCAATTTTTCTTTTTCTTCCGGGGACAATTCCTGCCATTTTTTACCTTTTTTCGACAAGAATTCACACCCCGGCATGGATTTATCGATGTGGGCCGGAGACTGGATGGTGACAGAATCGTGATTGAGCCGGGAGCCATAACCCCAGGACGGGCAGCTATAAAGCAATACGATAAGACCGGTTGCTACTGCCGAAAAACCCCATTGAATACGAAGGGTTTTAAACCGAATAGTGACGATACCCATCCTGTCTCATTCCTCTTTTATCGTTGTTCCTATCCCCTTGAGAATCGGTTTCACCTTTAGGATCTACCACCCGGGATAGTTTTTGAATCGATTCCATTTCTTTTAATAATTCCAGGTTCTCCAGGATCTCCAGGTCTTTGTCGCTTAACATTAATTCTTCGTTTTGATTCATGGAAACCGGCGGCATCCCTGTAGTTCTGTTCAGGTTTATATAGCCAATAACTGCCACCGTAATAATCAGGGCAACGGCCGTTGCGGCAGCCGGTATCAACCGCGAGGGCATCAAATCCAGATACTGCCGCCACCAGGTCCGTCTATGGCCGGCTTTTAATTTCCGTCTGATATCGGCGGCCATTGTCCTGGCTTCCCAGGGTGATAACTGCGGCGCCATACTGGCTTCCTTAACCTTGGCCAGAATTGTTGACAGGCGCCGGTGCTCGTGGCGGCAGCCTTCACAAATGTCCAGGTGGTTTTCAACCTCCCGGCCGCTGACAGGATCCAGTTCGCCGTAAACATACAACATTAAATTTTCTTTCAGGTGTTCACAGGTTTGCATGCCGGCACCTCCTTAAACCCGGGCCCATCCTTTCAGTTGCTTTTGGACGACCCGGGTGGCTCGAAAAAGATGGGTTTTGACGGTTCCTTGCGCCAGGCCCATTGATTCGGCTATTTCCGCTATACTCATTTCTTGGAAAACTTTCAATTGAAATATGGCGCGCTGCCTTTCGGATAGATTATTCAAAGCGCTTTTGACATCATTTTCCAGCTGCCGGTGGCTTGCCGTTGCCAGGGGATCTGAATTCTGATCGGTGTCGGCAAATTCTTCCAGCGAAGTCCGGGGCCCATCCTCTTTATTTTTATCAAAACGCCAGGGGAAAAAGATTTCTTTCCATCTTCTTTGTCGCCGGCGGGCATCTATACAGTTATTGATCACGATGCGGTAAAGCCAGGTATAAAAAGAAGATTTTCCTTTAAACTGTTTGATTCTCCGAAAGGCCTGCAAAAAAGCATCCTGGGTCCGATCCCGGGCTTCTTCGGCATCACCGGACAGCATCTGGAAGGCAATCGCGTATACTTTTTTCTGGTACCGTAGCACCAGTTGCTCAATAGCCCAGGGGTCATCATTTTTTGCCCGGCGGACGAGTTCATCGTCAGTGTATACCGGATCTGTCGAACTTGGCTTGTTCGCCAGAGTGTCAATTGTTTGCGAGGGTTGCTTCGCCAGGTTTAAGTGTTCATCAGACACGCTGGTGACCTTTAACGCCTGAGGGGTGATATTTTACCGCTTTCCATAATAATATTCAGGCTGGTATAATTAGTTGTAGAAAAAACCGTTTGCCTAACGGCACGTTTTTTTAACGGCCACTTTAAACCACAGCACAGCCCGGATAGTGGCCGTCATATCCGGGCTGTCTGCCTGTTTAATGATATATCTTCCGGTGATGAATTACAACTTACCAGGTTCTTTTGGCCCCGATGCTGAATTCCACCCCCGGCTGGCTGACGGTCGTGGCAATGGAAAATTCATTGGTGGACAAATCGTCGTCATAGGAATTTTCGCTATAGTGCCTGCCGGGCCGATGTTGAAGATGATTGCGAAACCATCTATTGCGGTGGTAGAATTTATTCTGTCGGTAGCGGTTAGCCGGTCGATGTCGGTAACGATTATTTTTGTAAAAATGTTTTTGGTGCCTGTTGATTTTGGGTTTGTAATGAACCGGCTGGCGATAGGAACTGCCTCCGTGACCCTTCGACTCGATGCGCTTTTCGGGCCCCTTATTGCGTTGCCGGTTTTTCCCGCCCTCGGCCCAGGAAGCACCCGTGAATAAAAAAATCAACGCAGTAATCATCATACTGATTTTCAAAAGTTTCGTTTTCATTGTTTGGCCTCCTTTGTTGTGAATTTGTTTGTTTAGACGGTCCGCAGGCCAAAAGGGTTTACAAATATTTAATCGGGGAGGCGTTTTTTACCATTGGAAAAGAAATTCCTTCCTTAATTTCTGCCTGTCATGCCGGACTTGATCCGGCATCCAGTAGTGTAACGCGTTGAAAAAGCAATGGATTCCCCTTCGACCTTGCTCAGGGTGGTGAGCCTGTTGAATCACGGGTCAAGCCCGGAATGACAAACAAATAAAGAAGCGGGATTATGTCAATTGTGACACAGTTTGGCAGGTGGGAATCCAGTGTTATTTCAGATTCTTACTTTGAAATTTAATCATAGGTCAAAGAAATTAGCGGAGTCGGCGGGTGGACAATTTTTACCTTGCCCATGGCGGTTTGATGTCGTCTGCGAATATCAGCAACGACTTTTTGAACTGAGTCCAGCTGCGGTTCGCCGTATATGGATCGATAGTGCGCAATCTGTTTTTCCACCAGGGGGGCCACCTGCTCGTGGGTTGCCAGTTGCTTGTCGGTAAAGCCCTGGTCCAAGCCTTCCGTGACCAGCTCCACCACGTCGTAATCATACCCCAGGTCCTTAAAATCATTTTGGCCGGGCTCAAGGCCGGCGGTGGGCATACGATTGACAATGGTTTCTTGGACTCCCAGAAACAAGGCCATCTCCCGGACCAGCCTTTTTGACAAGCCGGCGATGGGACTCAGATGAACTGCCCCGTCGCCAAACAGGGTGTAATAGCCGATACCGAAATCTTCATCCCGGTTGCCGGTGCCGGCCAGTATTTTATGCTCGGTGGCTGCCTTGGTTGACAATACATTGGCCCGGACCCTGGATATCAGGTTGCCACGGTGGTAGTTAACGTCAAACGCCTCCGGATTGGTTGATTTGAAGGCATCCACCGGATTTTCAATGCTGTGGATCTCGTAGCGTATCCCCAGCGCCTTGGCCAGGGTTTCGGCGTCCCGGACGTCCGCCTGTTTGTTGATACGGGTCGGCAGGATATACCCCACCAGTTCAAGGGGTGACTCTTTTTTTTGATTGTACCCGGCAAAGGCTTTGTTAATCAGGGCCGCGGTCGTGCTCGAATCGACACCGCCGGACAGGCCCACAACACAGCCGCCGGCACCTACCGCCAGAACGGATTCGATGACAAAATCACCGATCTCCCGGCTGACCTTTTCACAGTCCATTCGGGGAAGCTTTATGGTATTCATTTTTATTTCCCTTATGTGAGGAAGGACGTGACCTCAATTTTCCCGTATCCCAAATCACCCTTTTAAGATATCGCTGCACATCCCTATCCCCGGCTGATTTTTCTTAGAAGTCCAATTTGCCGACTAAAAATAGCATTCTAAGCCTCAAACGAGGGCCATTTTTTTATCAATGCTTCAGTATTTCAAATAGTTGTCTTAGTCCAAATGCCCAACTTTGCGTCGGCTGATTATCCGGTTTGCAGATCTCCTCCGGCTCTATCTCAAAGGTCTCTGCCACTTTTTCTATTGCCCGATCAGTATTATAACCTTGAGTCTTAAGCCCGATTTTAGGTGCTCCATCTCTCCTCAAATTGAGGAAGATGATCCTCAATTTGATAAAAATCCGCTTTTTGGCTACACCAAATATGACCAATTGTTTTTAAGTTTGTCGGTGAATCTAATGAACCTGCAGCTATCGCAATGTATGGTTGATCTTTTGGGTGCCAGAAAAGCGATGATCCACACTCTGAACAAAAACCACGGTGCACATTGGCAGTTTCATCAGCAGGGGATTTGTACCACTTCAAACTTTTCTGCTCAGTAATTGTTAAATTTTCGACTTTAACGCTTGTGTATGCACCATAATTACCATGAAACTTTCGGCACTTTGAACAATGGCAATTTACAATATCCCTTAGCTTTCCATGAATTTCAAATTGAACTTGTCCACACAAGCATCTACCTTGTGTTTTTTTGTGAACATTATTATTTACCATTTGTTATCCTCCTAAGCACCCCATTTCTATTCAAGCGCCTGGCATATCTTTTCTATCTGACCCTTGTTGTCCCCGACAAATCTCTTAGCTACTTTTTTCAGCTTAGCTAGGTTTGAAGGTGTCGCGTTATCCAGCCGACGCTCCCCCCTTTCTAACAATGGCTGTAACCGGAAGTAGGATTGCTGGCTTCTTGTGCCGCGCAGCAGGTAATAAATCTGGTGATGAACCGACTGGCTGACACTATCCAAAACCACGTCGAGAATCCGGGTTGACCACCCTACAAGTCCCCAATTTGTCGCCCGCTTCAATGGTATCGGCTGGGAACCCTGGCCTGTGCCCAAAGAGACGATGACAAGATCGCCGATCCGGGCTCCGCGGGAACCTGTTGCCTCTGAGAGAGCTGCAAGTGTCGGATTATTCGCGAATACACCGCCATCTATAAGCGATAGATGACCAACTTCGCTTCCCGTCCTCAGCTTGAATGGCTTAAAGTATGTCGGTGCACTTGCCGTTGATTGGGCTACAAATCTCATTTTATGATCAAACCCGGGTCTTCCCCTCGCAAAGTAAGATGTGAAGTAGATCGGTAAGCGTTTCTCAATGTCGTAGCTGGGAATCACTAAATCCGTGAGTGTTTCACTCAACATTGCCTCGCCAAAATACCTGTCCAGGGCATCTTCCAGACCCGTGGTAGGGTATTTCGCATTCGAGAGGTTTCCTAGGGATAGAATTCTGTGGAGAAATGAGCGATAGAAGATATTGCTGCCCTCCGAATCGTAGAGACCAACAAGATCCCGGGCCGAATATTCTGGTGAACCGTCGGGATTCGGCTTTGCCAATCCGAGAGCAAGAATGCCACCAGTGGAGGTGCCGGCAACCAGATCAAACAGAGATGAAATTGGTTTTCCGGTGATCCTTTCTATTTCTCCAAGAACAACAGCAGGCATGATTCCCCGAATGCCACCCCCATCTATTGACAAAATCTTGAAAGCCATTGAATTCCCCAGGTAGATACCCCGAACGATAGAAGATGAGGATCATATTTCATGACCGTCTCCCTAATTCCGACCCCAAATGCCAAATCTCATTCTTCTTCCTCTTCGCCCCCGCCCCCGCCTCCGATATAGTTATGGGAAGAATTTAAAACCGACAGTTTGAACTCCTCGGCACGAGTCAGTTCTCGATCCAATAACCGTGCGACTTGATATTGATAAGGCGGTCCGTCGTTTTCTAATCCAAGAAGTGTTACGAGTTCAATGGCTAAAGATTCTTTGTCGCTATTATCAAAACGAAACAAAATCGACTTCAGAATGGCCTCTTTATCGTCGTTGTTCGTATTCATACAAACCTCCTCAAGTTATTGAGACATATCCATATAAAGCGATAAAGACAGCTAATATAATAACAGCAGCGATTAGGCTGTACCAACTGTAGCGAACCCAAATCGCTTTCTTGTCGTTAATATCGCTATTCTGTTCAAGAGCTATTGCATAGCTCATAGCAGTGGCTCTATATAATGCAACTTCGTTTTCGCTTATTAAATAATCAGATTCCGGGGCGAACAAACTTGAAATAAAATTCTTTGGATGTTCTTCCTTATAAATTTGGAGCTTAATAGATTTTAAAACTGAGAAAAGGGCTCCCAACAAGCAAATAGCTAATATGCAAAGCACGCCATAGAGGGGCCAAGCGAAAAAGCTTTTGAAGCTGGAATTGCTTATTATGTCTTTAAGATTCTTGAAAAAATCTAACTTAAAATATATTACTCCAAGCATCAGGGTAACCAACGATAAAATCATTTGAGCTTTTCGCTCAAGAGTTTCCTTACGTTCTCGCTCTCGCTCAAATAATTCCTTGCAGTATTGGTATCGAGTTTTCTCAAATGAAACAGATTGGTTGTTTTGTTGAGCATCGGTCATTTGAATCCACCTATTTAAAAATATTATTAAATTGCCATTGATACTCCAGCCTAACAATTGGTATCACCAGTGGACATGAAGCGCCAGCGGAATGACCATCTGGTGTATACCTTGGTTGGGCAATACCTATTGTTTAATTCTCTTTTCCTTTCCTTTTTTCATGACCCTTTACGCCCGCTCCAGCAGAGGCGCCCTCCCTATTCCACTTCTGCTTTTTTGGAAAACAATTCTTTAATTAATTCAACTCGTTTCATATTGGCGCCAAAATCACCATATCCGACTCTAGAAGCTGATCGAATATGGATTACATTTTGCTTTGAATCAATCCTAATTTCTAAATCATCTACAAACCCAAATAAAGCTGATGAAAAGGTAGCCGAGACATATGTTCCAGTATCTGTTTTTATTTCACCTCCTAATTCAATTATAGTTTCCTTGAGAATATTCAGGGTATCACCTGCTGTGTTCCGGGGAATGATGATAGGATCAATGAGATGGTCAGTATCATCTTTCTGCTCGCTGCACACACAATTTGGCTTGTCAGGACATTTCAGAAGTTCCCCTTCGAGCAGTCCTGCAGCTTTCCCAGATTTAGAAATATTGCCAAGAACTATAAATAAAATAACAATGGAAATGATTAAGATGATGATGATAATTGAAGCCTTTTTCATAGGATGATATCTCTCTCCTCCGGCCCCGCTTTCTGGGCAGGATAAAGATACGGTGTCGCGTCTAATATATTCAATATTGATTTTGAATATATTAGACCTGACTATATTTCCTCCCTATTCTCTCCTAAGGTGTTCTCTGCTCGCTCTCTAACCACTCGCTTACTGATACCAACTGAGAGCCATCACCGTCTACCGAAACATCCACCGGACAATCAAGAATGTTCTTTATCGTGACTTCTTTTATCGAGACTGAATGTACTTTAGCGTGGTCGAAATTCACTGAATTTAAATTGGCACGATCAAATGAAGCGCCCCGCAAATCAGCCATTTTAAAGCTAGTATTCATACAAACAGATTCTATGAAGACAGCGTTCTTTAAAATTGACTCCCTATACTGAGCACCAGATAAATTTGACTTTCTGAAAGATGCCTGGGACAGGTCAGCAGCATAAAAATCTGCGTACTCAAAGTTACATTTTGCCCAATATGCGTCTACAGCTTTGGCACCGGATAAATCCAACTCTTGTACACTTGCAAGTCCTCCACTGGACTCCGGTTTATGCAAAATAAGATTAATTGTTAATGTTTTCAAAACCTTTTGGTCTGTTTCAATCGATAGAGCAGCCGCCAACACATTCTTGGTTAATTGGAGAAGTTGTTCTTTTCGGGTGTCACTGACATTCCACTCTGCTGGAAATGATTTAAGAATTGCACCAAGCTTTACTGCTGCTGCCGCTCTTAAAATGGGTGATTCACCAGCTAACTCTTGAACGATCGATTGATATACTTCATCAACATTTTTTCTGTCCTCAAAATTTAATTTTGCTAATGTTGCTCGGCTTTGGCCGATTAGGTAGCCGCCAACCGCGCCACCTACCGTTACGAATAAGGCAACCAATTTTAGCCAAAACAGACTCCCGGCGGTGTCACTTCGAATTCTACTTATTTCAGCGTCTAACTTTGTAATCTCATACTCAGTTTTTCTGTCAGCGAGCTGTTCACTAGAAACAATGATCTCGCTATCAATGTAATATTGTGCACCATATATGACCAATAAAATTGAGACAAAAGCCAGCACCACTAAGCAAACAATCGTTGTCGTACTAAGACCACTTTTTGATTTAAAATCCATTGTCAAAGATTCCTTATAATTTGTTCTACTGAGAGATTCTGATCTAGGCTGTATTTATCACCTTTATTACCATAAAGGTTCATCGTTTTGTCGTTACTGTCAATATGAATCATTGATTTTCTAATTCTTAGGCTTAGCGAAACCGCTTCCCAGGTGCCTCCAATCGCCCCTTCTTTCCTGCCATCCCATATGGCCACAACTGTATTGGACTTAAATACTATCCATTCCATACTTTTCCTATAGGCTAGATTGCTTCTTTCTGAAAAATTTGTTCGGGTTTCATATTTCGATTGGGATTGCAAAAACCGATACCTTTCATAGGTCAAATCTTCTTGAAAATCTGAGGCAAATTTCCCAAAAGGTATAATCGATTCTAAGGGAATACCCAATGAAATGGCCGACTGAGCAAATATAGAATCAGCACCATCGGATAAGGCTGATATAGCAATTACATTAGAAAATTTTTGTTTTAATCCGGCGAGTAACCGATGACAGCAGAAGTGGGCATATGAATGTCTTTCAATGTTACCGAGGTCACGGTGACCGATAACTCCAATTTTAAAGGTCGTATCTACCATTGTGTTGATAGTCTTATTTACTCTCAGCTATCGTTGCGGAAATCATCAGGCTGCGTTGCCTTCAAAAAAGGATACGGTGTCAAATCTTGATCAGTGATTAACTAGTTTTGCTAATCACTAATCAAGACGCGACCTCATTTTTCCCCCGAAGATTTTCTGGGGTCCTCATGGACCAGGGGCAGCGTGAAGCTCAACAAACACGACAGCCTTGAACCAGATGGGTGACTGATGCGGGTCAAAGACCACGCGAACCATAGACAGAAATAACGGACGCGGAACAAATTAATCGACAGTGTAATCTGAAGCTACTAATAAAAATTGTAAATGAAAAAGCATTTATGCTTTTTCTATTGGTGAGGTGTTTTTTAATTTGACAAGCCCTTTAATGGGCGACCCCAAATGAAATGATTTTATGGACGTCCCCAAGATCCTTTTGCCTCTTCGCTGTTTCAAGTGCAGGAGCGGATTAGATCGTTGGGTTCGGTTTTCAGGCCTAAATCCGGATAAGCCCGGGTATTCGGCTGTGCAATTTGAATCGGATTTCCCTCATCACCTCGCATGTTCCCGATACTTGTCTTTCGGATCGCTTGCCCGGGACTTAATATTTCCACCGGGTCGCCAACCTGGCATTTGTTACGAACCTCCATCAGCATGTCACCGTCATCAGGCGCGGTCAGAACCTTGCCGATAAACCGATGGGTTTCGGCTGCCATTACAAAATCCAAGTCGGGTTGGGTTTGTTGCGGATCATCAAAGTAAAACCCGGTACAAAATCCCCGGTGGTCGATTCTGGTCAATTCGACCAACCATTCAGGCTGTAGAGCATAGCCCATGGGATCCTGATAATATCGATCGATAGCCTCCCGGTAGACCTTTACCACCGATGCCAAATAATTTATCCCTTTCATACGGCCTTCAATTTTCAGGGCCGAGACACCAGAGTCGATCATTGCAGGGATATGTTCGATCATGCAGAGATCTTTAGAGTTGAAGATATAGGTGCCCCGGTGGTCTTCGGCGATGGGCATATATTCCCCGTCACGGAGTTCTTCCACCAGGGCGTATTTCCAGCGGCAGGGATGGGCGCACATGCCGCGGTTGCTGTGGCGGTTGGCCATAAAGCTGGAGAGTAGACAGCGCCCGGAGTAGGCAATGCACATAGCCCCATGGACGAAGGCTTCGATCTCAATTTGGGTCTGCTCACTGATGGCTTTTATCTCGGCCAGGGTCAGCTCCCTGGCCATGTTGACCCGGCGAACTCCCAGCCGCTCCCAGAATTGGACGGTTTTATAATTGGTGCTATTGGCCTGGGTGCTGAGATGCAATGGTATCTGCGGCAAAAGTTCGCGGGCGGTCAGAAAAACACCTGGATCGGCCACGATAATGCCATCAGGCCCCAAAACGCCCAATTTTTCCAAATACGCAGCAATATCCGCCTGTTCATCATTGCGCGCATAAATATTGACCGTAACGTAAACCTTTATACTGCGATCATGGGAATAAGCGATTGCCTGCTTGATTTCATCCAGGCGGAAGTTGCCGGAAAAGTTTCTTAAACTGAAATCCTTTCCGCCGAGATAGACCGCATCAGCGCCGTAATGAATAGCGATTTCCAGCTTTTCAAAATTGCCGGCCGGAGCCAGCAGTTCTACTTTATTAGATTTCATATTTCAGATAACGAATTGCTAGTTTGGCCTATTGCAACTGAATATCCAATGTCTTGCTTAGCAATAAAGATAGTTTAAGAAACGATTCTCTAGTGGTATCGAGCCAATTTGATAACGCCATTTTATTATCAGTCATAGGTTCGTGAACTTCAATGGTAATGTCAGACGGAATCATCCCAAGGAGCTTGGATAACTCTGCTGTCTGTTCAATGATTTTCATTTTCTGATCTTCAAGATTATCTTGGGGCCCACTCATTTGGAATTTGCCTCCTTATTAATAAGAGATATGGTGTCAAATCTTGATCAGTGATTAATCGGTTTTCTATAATCACAAATCAAGACACGACCCCCTTTTTCCAAGTTAAATACGAAGGGTTTCGATGTATTTAACGATGCCTTTCATCACGATCTCCATTGCTCTTAGTCGGCGAACGCCAGGACTGACAGGTGTGCGAGCGCTTTTTCCGCAAATCCTCATCCAGCCCGGTGTTCGAATTAGATCCTTTCGATATTCTTCAAAAACTCTTGTAATTCTTCACTAAATTCTTCTATATCTTGTTTGCATATCATTTCGTACTTTTTCATAATAGCCATATGTAGAGTCATCTTAGATCTAGAATTACCATCTAGACAATTCCGTAATATTTTTGATTCGGTTTTCTGAAAATCAACAATATTCCAAAATTTTTCAGTTTCGCTCAAATCCTTGTCTTCAAGTATTGCTCGCATTTCATCATTTTTGCTCTTGAGGTAACGTTCTCTCCATTTATCAAGAGAATTTCTGAACTTTTTCCAATCTGATTCTTTTGGTTTCATATATGCTCTATTCGAACGTTCGCTATAGGCAGATATAGGGGTCATGAAAGTATGCATTTCTATTATGAAATATAAAAGAAAAGCATTTTTCCATGACCCTAAAATACCCTTAACCAAAACATTATGTTGTCGGTTTCCGAGCCTTCGATATCTCTTTCACCAATTCTGTTCGGTCGAAATACACTTCGTTGCGCTTGATCAGAGCGTTTGAATCCAGCTGCACGAGACAGACACCAACGCACTCGACAATTTTCGGTCCGACCGGGATTTCGGCGTGCCACTTATTCAAGAAGCCATCCTCCATCGGAATCGCTTCGATTTGGGTCCAGACCCAATCCGGGTTTTGAGCAAGCAACTTCTGGAAATATCCAAGCAGCGCTTGCCTGCCCTTGACCCCGTTGGGAATTCCCGGATCACAATAGTAGGCGTCCTCCGAATAGTAGGCAGCCAATTTTTCAGGTTTGTTTCCCGTCCAGGCAGGCAG